>Ga0213876_10000435_pt1 | contig 34197 bp, 33 predicted proteins | sample BarmaccomBMRX_R9_FD_160113 | JGI IMG/M metagenome (GOLD analysis project Ga0213876, IMG submission 160113) | Root-associated microbial communities from Barbacenia macrantha in rupestrian grasslands, the National Park of Serra do Cipo, Brazil - RX_R9 | ecosystem: Host-associated > Plants > Roots... | reverse complement strand
CTATGCGACGGCGGTGGGCCTGCTCATCGCGGGTGCCACGATGCCGCCCGAGGTGCTGAACCCCGTCGCGGTCGACGAAGACGAGGTGGGACAAGGCAAAGGATGGCTCAGCCGGTTGACCGGCGGGCTGTTCCGGTGATTCAACAATAACAACACGAATCGGTTGGGCTTTTGTGGCGTGCGTAACAGAGGGTGGCGTTACCTTTAGGAGAACGAAATGGCGATCAATCTGAAAGCGCCCGAACAAAAGGAATTGCGTCCCCGCATCACCGTGCTCGGCGTGGGCGGCGCCGGAGGCAACGCGGTCAACAACATGATCGCGGCCAAGCTCGAAGGCGTGGAATTCGTGGTGGCCAACACCGACGCGCAGGCCCTGGCCCAGTCCAAGGCCGAGCGCAAGATCCAGATCGGCGCGCATACCACCGAGGGCCTGGGCGCCGGCGCGCAGCCGGACGTCGGCCGCGCGGGCGCGGAAGAATCGCTGGACGAGATCCTCGAGCAGCTCGGCGGCTCGCACATGGTCTTCATCACCGCAGGGATGGGCGGCGGCACGGGCACGGGCGCGGCGCCGGTCATCGCGCGCGCGGTGCGCGAGCTCGGCATCCTCACCGTGGGCGTCGTCACCAAGCCCTTCGCCTTCGAAGGCGACAACCGCATGCGCATCGCCGAGCGCGGCATCCTCGAGCTGCAGCAGCACGTCCACACGCTGATCGTCATCCCCAATCAGAACCTGTTCCGCGTCGCCAACGACCGCACCACCTTCGCCCAGGCCTTCGCCATGGCCGACGAGGTGCTGCATTCGGGCGTGCGCGGCGTCACCGACCTGATCGTGATGCCGGGCCTGATCAACCTCGACTTCGCCGACATCAAGGCGGTGATCTCCGAGATGGGCAAGGCGATGATGGGCACCGGCGAGGCCGAGGGCGAGGACCGGGCGCAGAAGGCCGCCGACATGGCGATCTGCAACCCGCTGCTCGACGACGTGTCGATGAAGGGCGCGCGCGGCGTGCTGATCAACATCACCGGCGGTCCGGACCTGATGCTGTTCGAGGTCGAGCAGGCCGCCAACCGCGTGCGCGCCGAGGTCGATCCCGATGCGCGCATCATCTTCGGCTCGACGATCCTGGACAACATGGAAGGCCGCATCCGCGTCTCGGTGGTCGCCACCGGCATCGACGCGGCCGAGATGCGCATGAGCCGCACCGTCGAGCTGCGCGCCGCCGCGCCCAAGGCCGTGCCGCTGCGTCCCGAGATGAAGATGGAAGCGTCTCTCCCGCAACAGCCCGCGCTCAACCCGGTCGCGCGCCAGCAGCAGGCGCTCGCCGCCGAGATGGGTGCGCGCCAGATGCAGGCGGCCCCCGCAGCACCCGAGCCGGTATCGCCGGACGAGGACTATATCCTGGGCGGCGCCGATGCGCCCGAGGTCGTCGAGGAGCCGATCCCCGTCGCCATCCGCCCGCAGCACGCGGCGCAGCCGATGCGCATGCAGCCGGAACCGCAAGCGGAGCCCGAGCGCCGCGGCTGGGGCTTCCTCGGCCGCAAGAAGGCGGTGGTGAAGGACGAGCCGCGCTACGAGCCGGCAGCCCCGGTGACGCGCGTCGCGCCCGCGCCCCGCGCCAGCGCGCAGCCGCTGACGCGCGCCGCAGAGCAACCCCGGCCCGCGCCGCAGCACCAACAGCAGCAGCACGGCGGCGCCGACGATCTCTTCCCCGATCACAAGCGCGACGACCAGTTCGAGATCCCGGCGTTCCTCAGGCGCCAGACGAACTAGTAGCCCGGACATAAGCGTTCTAGGGTGGCGGGATGAAATCCGCCGCCCTAGCGCTTTTTATGGCTGCTCTTCTTACCACCGCCAATGCCGCGTCCCGCGCCGCGCCCTACGATGTGGCGGAGAAGGACATCGCGACTCTTCAAGCCGATCTGTCGGCGGGGCGCGTGACCTCGGCCGCGTTGGTGCGCGCCTATCTGAAGCGCATCGCCAGGCTCGATCGCGCCGGGCCGAAGCTGCACGCCGTCATCGCGACAAATCCGAACGCGCTCGCCGATGCCAAGGCGCTCGATGCCGAGCGGAAGGCGAAAGGTGCGCGCGGGCCGCTGCACGGCATCCCGATCCTGGTGAAGGACAATGTCGAGACGGGCGATCCGATGCCGACCACGGCGGGATCGCTGGCGCTGGCCGACAACGTCACCGGCCGCGACGCGCCCGCGGTCGCGCGGCTGCGCGCCGCCGGCGCGATCGTGCTGGCCAAGGCGAATTTGAGCGAATGGGCGAATATCCGAAGCGCCCATTCGCTCAGCGGCTGGTCCGGCATCGGCGGGCTGGTGAAGAATCCCTACGTGCTCGACCGCAGCGCCTGCGGCTCCAGCTCGGGAAGTGCTGCCGGCGTGGCCGCAAGCCTGGGCGCGGCGGCCATAGGGTCCGAGACCGACGGCTCGCTCGTCTGTCCCGGCTCGATCAACGGCGTCGTCGCGTTCAAGCCCACGCTCGGCCTAGTCTCGCGCACCCATGTCGTGCCCATCGCCCACAGCCAGGACACGCTGGGGCCGATGACGCGGACCGTGGCGGATGCGGCGATCCTGCTCGCCGCCATGGCCGGAACCGACGTGGACGACAAGGCGACCCTGCCCGCCGACGAGGTCAAAGCCGATTACCCCGCCGCGCTCGCGGCCTTCTCGCTCAAGGGCCGCAGGCTCGGCGTGCTGATGCCGGCCGAGGACGATCCAGCGTTCCTGGCCGCGCTCTCGGCGCTGAAAGGCGCCGGCGCGGAGATCGTGCCCATCACCGATTTCAAGCCGCCGGCCTCCGAGCTCGGCGACAAGGAGCTGATGGTGCTGGAATACGAGCTGAAGAACGACCTCGATGCCTATCTGGGCGGCCTGCCGTCGTCGAAGATGCGCGCGCTTGCCGACGTCATCGCCTTCAACGCGCAGTCGCCGCGCGAGACGGCGCTGTTCGGCCAGGACCTGTTCGAGGCGGCCGAGGCGACGCAGGGTCTTTCCGATCCCGTCTATATCGCCGCGCGTGACGACTTGAAGGCCGCGTCGCAGGACGCGCTCGACCGTCTGTTCGCCAGCTATCGGGTCGACGCGATCCTCAGGCCGACGGGCTCGCCGTCGTTCCGCATCGACGTCGTCAAAGGCGACGGCGACACCGGCTCGTCGTCCTTCCTGCCGGCGACGGCGGGCTATCCGCATCTCACCGTGCCGATGGGCCTGGTGCATGGGCTGCCGGTCGGGCTTTCCGTCATCGGCCAGCCTTGGGCGGACGCCAGAGTGCTCGCCATCGGCCATGCCTTCGAGCAGGCGATGCCGGCGCGCCAGCCGCCGAAATACCTGAAGACGCTGGAGGACGATCCGTCGGTCCAGCGTGCTTTTGCGCCCCTTGGCGCATCGGCGGGGACGCATTGATGCGCCGCACGCTGGCTTCCGAAGTCACCGCGACCGGCACGGCGCTGCATGCCGGCACGCAAGTCGCCATGACCCTGTCGCCCGCCGCGGCCGGCAGCGGCGTCGTCTTCCGCCGCAGCGATATGGGCATCGACATCCCGGCGCGCTACGACCTGGTGAGCGAGACCAACCTGGGCACGGTGATCAGCCATGACGGCGCCAGCATCGGCGTGATCGAGCACCTGATGGCGGCGGTCGCGGGCGCCGGCATCGACGACCTGCTGGTCACCCTCGACGGGACAGAGCCGCCGATCCTGGACGGCGACGCGCTGTCCTACCTGGTTCTGCTGGAGCGGGCGGGCTTGAAGGAGCAAGCCGCGCCGCGCACGGCGATCAAGGTTCTCAAGCGCGTCGAGGTCGCGCATAAGGACGCGTCGGCGGCGCTGGTGCCGGCCGAGGCGCTCGAATACGACATGGACATCGACTTTCCGACGCGCGCCATCGGTCGGCAGAGCTTCCGTCTCGCATTCGGCGCCGAAGCCTTCCGCCGCGAGATCGCGCCGGCGCGCACCTTCGGCTTCGTGCACGAGCTGGATATGCTCAAGAAGATGAACCGCGGTCACGGCGCCTCGCTCGACAACACGCTGGCGATCGAAGGCGACACGGTCGTCAACCGCGGCCTGATGCGCTTCGACGACGAGTTCGTGCGCCACAAGATCCTGGACGCGGTGGGCGACATGGCGCTGGCGGGCGCGCCGCTCGTCGCCCGCTTCGAGGGCGCGAGGTCCGGCCATGCGCTGAACAATGCCCTGCTTCGTGCCCTGTTCGCCGATCCCGCCAGCCATGTCCGGGTTAACCTCCCGTAATGCCTCAGGATTTTCCCTTTAGGTTGAGGCTCGAGCGGGCTGGACCGGGCGGCAGTCCGGGTGGCATAAGGCGTCTGCTTCCCCGGAAAGACCGTATGTCCAGACCTCTCCTTCGCGCGGCCGTCATCACGCTGACCTTCGGCGCCACTCTCGGGCTCGGCGGCTGCGGGACGTTCGACAAATGGTTCGGGGCCGACGAGGGCCGCGGCGACAAGGACGTCGTCTATGTCGAACGGCCGATCGACGCGATCTATGCCGACGCCTGGCACCAGATAAAGAACCGCGACTGGGAAGGTGCCGCGCATCAGTTCGACGAGGTCGAGCGCCAGCATCCCTATTCTGTCTGGGCGCGGCGCGCGATGCTGATGTCGGCCTTCTGCTACTACCAGGCCAACAAATATCCGGACGCGATCCAGGCGGCGGACGCCTATATCGCGCTGCATCCGGGCAGCCACGAAGTCGCCTACGCCTTCTATCTCAAGGCCATCTCGCTCTATGAGCAGATCGTCGACGTCGGCCGCGACCAGAGCAACACCGAGGCCGCGCTGGTGGCGCTGCAGGACGTCGTGCAGCGCTTCCCCGACACCGAATATGCGCGCGACGCGACGCTCAAGATCGACCTCACCATCGACCACATCGCGGGCAAGGAGATGGCGGTCGGGCGCTATTATCTTCTGCGCGGCGACTATATCGGCGCGATCAACCGCTTCCGCACCGTGGTCGAGCAGTACCAGCGCACCACCCAGATCGCCGAAGCCCTGGAGCGGCTGACCGAGGCCTATTACGCGCTCGGCATCTACAACGAGGCCAAGACGGCGGCGGCGGTGCTCGGCGCCAACTATCCCGGCAGCACCTGGTACAAGGATTCCTACGCCCTGCTGGTCACCCACCACATGAAGCCCGAGGAAGACAAAGGCTCGTGGATCAGTAAAGCTTTCTCGAAGATTCTCTAGGAATGAGTCGATGCTGGCCGCGCTGACGGTCCGCGACATCGTGCTGATCGAAAGTGCGGCGCTGGAGTTCGCGCCGGGCCTGAACGTGCTGACGGGCGAGACCGGCGCGGGCAAGTCGATCCTGCTGGACGCGCTGGGGCTGGCCGCGGGCGGCCGCGGCGGCGGGCGCGCATCCGTGCGGCCGGGCGCGGCGCAGGGTTCGGCGACCGCCGTGTTCGAGCCGCCGCCGAAGCATCCCGCGCTGGCGCTGCTTTCCGAGCAGGGCATCCTGGTCGAAGGCGGGCCCGCTGAAGGCGAGGTCGTCCTCAGGCGCATCCTTGCCGCCGACGGCCGCACCCGCGGCTTCGTCAACGACCAGCCGGTGGGCGTGGGCCTGCTCAAGGACCTGGGCGGCGTGCTGCTGGAAGTGCACGGCCAGGCCGACGACCGCGGGCTGTTCGACACCGCCACCCATCGCGCGCTGCTCGACGCTTTCGGCGGCACCGGCACGGCCGAGGTCGCGGCCGCCTTCGCCGAGCTCGACCGCGCGCGCAAGGCCGAGGCCGATCTCAAGCGCATGGCCGCCGAGGCCGCCGCCGATGCGGATTATGTGCGCGCCGCTTACGACGAGCTGTCGGCGCTCGCGCCCGAGGCCGGCGAGGAAGCGTCGCTGGCGTCCGAGCGCGCGCTGATGATGAACGCCTCGCGCATCGCCGAGGACGTGCAGGCGGCGTCGGATGCGCTGGGCGGCGAGCGCGGCGCGGAAGCCTCGCTGGCGGTCGCGCTGAAACGCCTTTCGCGCATGGATCAGGCGGCACGGCCGGGGCTTGCCGGCGCCGAGGCGGCGCTGGAGCAGGCCTTCGCCAATGCCGAAGAGGCGCGGCGCGAGCTCGATGTCTTCCTGTCGCGGCTCGAGCTCGATCCGGCCGTGCTGGAGCGCAAGGAAGAGCGGCTGTTCGCGCTGCGCGCCGCGGCGCGCAAATACGGCGTCGAGTCGGACCGGCTGCCCGAGGTGCTGGAGAAATTTCAGGCAAAGCGCGATGCGGTCGAGACCGGCGGCGCGGGCTTGAAGGCGGCGGCGCAGGCGGTGGCGGCGGCGCTCGGCGCTTACAAGGCGACGGCGGTGAAGCTCAGCGGGGCGCGCGCGGAGGCGGCGCGCAAGCTCGAAGCCGCGGTCGCCAAGGAGTTCGCGCCGCTCAAGCTCGGCCATGCCCGGTTCCGCGTGTCGCTCGTCCCGCAAGAGGAAAGCGCGGCCGGCGCCGAACGCGTCGCCTTCGAGATCGCGACGGTGGAAGGCGCGGCGTTCGGATCGCTGGCGAAGATCGCCTCGGGCGGCGAGCTGGCGCGGTTCTCGCTGGCGCTTAAAGTGGCGCTGTCGGAAGCGGCACCGCCCGCGGCGCTGGTCTTCGACGAAGTGGACCGCGGCGTCGGCGGTGCGGTCGCCGATGCGGTGGGCGAGCGGCTGCAGCGCCTGGCGCGCTCGACGCAGGTCCTTCTCGTCACCCATTCGCCGCAGGTCGCCGCCCGCGCCGCGCGCCATTTCCGCATCACCCGCAAGGGCGACAAGACCAAAGTCGAGATGCTCGACGACGAGGCGCGGATGGAAGAGGTCGCGCGCATGCTCTCCGGAGCCGCGGTCACCGAAGAGGCCCGGGCCGCCGCGCGCCGGTTGATCGACGAAGCCGCGCCGCAAAAGAAGGCCCGCAAACGCGCATGAAGAAGGCCGTCGACAAGCTGACCGCCGGCGAAGCCGCGAAAGAGCTGGAACGTCTCGCGAGCGAGATCGCCGGGCACGACCGGCGCTATCACGGCGAGGACGCGCCCACGATCTCGGACGCGGACTACGACGCGCTCAAGCGCCGCAACGACGCGATCGAGCAGCGCTTCCCTCTGCTGGTGCGCGCCGACAGCCCGTCGCATCGCGTCGGCTCCAGGCCGTCGGAGAAGTTCGCGAAGGTGGTGCATGCCAAGCCCATGCTCAGCCTCGACAACGCCTTCACCGACGAGGACGTCGTCGATTTCGCGGCGCGCATCCGCCGGTTCCTGGGGATGAAAGAGGACGACGAGGTCGTCTTCACCGCCGAGCCCAAGATCGACGGGCTCTCGGCCTCGCTGCGCTACGAGAAGGGCGTGTTCGTGCAAGGCGCCACGCGCGGCGACGGCGCCGAGGGCGAGGACATCACCGCCAACCTGCGCACCATCAAGGACGTGCCCTTGCGCCTGCACGGCAAGGTGCCCGAGGTGATGGAGGTGCGCGGCGAAGTCTATATGACGCACAAGGATTTCGAGGCGCTGAACAAGCGGCTGGAGAAAGAGGGCAGGCAGCTCTACGTCAATCCGCGCAACACCGCGGCGGGCTCGGTGCGCCAGCTCGACCCAAGCATCACCGCGGCGCGGCCGATGCATTTCTTCGCCTATACCTGGGGCGAGGCGAGCAAGCTTCCCGCCGACACGCAATGGGGCATGCTGGAAGCGTTCAAGCATTGGGGCTTCAAGGTCAATCCGCTGGTGCGGCGAGCCAAGACGACGGACGAGCTGCTCGAATTCTACCGCGACATCGAAGCCAGGCGCGCGAGGCTCGGCTACGACATCGACGGCGTGGTCTACAAGGTCGACCGGCTCGATCTTCAGGAGCGGCTCGGCTTCGTGTCGCGCTCCCCGCGCTGGGCCACGGCGCACAAGTTCCCGGCCGAGCAGGCCGAGACCGTGCTGCTCGACATCGACATCCAGGTCGGGCGCACCGGCAAGCTCGCGCCCGTCGCCAAGCTCAAGCCCGTCACCGTCGGCGGCGTGGTGGTGCAGAACGCCACCCTGCACAACGAGGACGAGATCGCGCGCAAGGACGTGCGCATCGGCGACACGGTTGTGATCCAGCGCGCCGGCGACGTCATTCCGCAGATCGTGCGCGTCGTCGAGGAGAAGCGTCCGCGCGGCGCGAAGCCCTATCAGTTTCCGCACGAATGCCCGGTCTGCCGCAGCCACGCCGTGCGCGAGGTCGACGAGAAGACCGGCAAGGAAGACGTCGACCGGCGCTGCACCGGCGGGCTCATCTGTCCGGCGCAGGCGGTGGAGCGGCTTCGTCATTTCGTCTCGCGCGACGCCTTCGACATCGAAGGCTTCGGCGGCACCTATATCGAGACCCTGCACGAGGCGGGATTGCTGAAAGAGCCCGCCGACATCTTCGCGCTGCCGCGCAAGCAGACGCAGCTCGCCAAGGTGCTCGCCGAGAAGCGCGCCGAGCAGTCGGCCGAGCGCCGCGCGCGCGAAGGCAAGGACGCGGTCGAGGCCAGGTCCAAGAAGAAGGACGAGGGCGAGGGCAAGCTGGTCGAGAACCTGGTCGCGGCCATCGAGCGGCGGCGGAAAATAGGCCTCGACCGCTTCATCAACGCGCTCGGCATTCGCCACGTCGGCGACACCACGGCGCGGCTTCTGGCGCGCAACTTCCACGCCATCGGCGCCTTCGTCGAGGCGATGGAGAGCGACGACGCCAATGAGCAGCTTTCGGCCATCGGCGGCATCGGCGACGTCGTGGCCGAGGCGATCAAGGACTTCTTCGACGAGAAGCACAACCGCAAGGCGCTCGACCGGCTCCTGAAAGAGGTCGAGGTGCAGGAGGTCGCAGCGCCCAAGACCTCGGGCTCGCCGGTCGTCGGCAAGACGGTCGTCTTCACCGGCACGCTCGAGAAGATGACACGGCAGGAAGCCAAGGCGCGCGCCGAAGCGCTCGGCGCCAAGGTCGCGGGCTCGGTGTCGAAGAAGACCGATCTTGTCGTCGCCGGCCCCGGCGCGGGCTCCAAGCTCGCCGAGGCCGCCAAGCACGGCGTCGAGGTGATCGACGAAGACGGCTGGCTTAAGCTGATCGGCGGATAGCCGGCGGGAAGTTCTGCGTAACCTTTTGCTGCCAGGGTGCGGCTGTCGAAGGAGTTTGCGATGCGTAAAATCGTATGTTTTGGGGCGTTGCTGCTGGCGGGCTTGGGCCTGTCCGGCTGCGCGGTGGCCGAGGTCGGCGGCGCCGTCGTGGGCGCCACGGTCGACGTCGCCTCGACCGCGGTGCACGTCACCGGCAGCGCCGTGAAGGGCACGGCGGACGTCGTGACCGGCCAGTCGGACGACAAGAAGAAAAAGTCCGACGACGATTAGGCCCGGCTTCACGCGATCTTGAGGAGGTGGCCGGCGCACCCGCGCGTAGACTGCGCGCGCCTGGGCGGGGAGCGCTTTGCATGGCGACGAACGACAACTGGCGGTTGGAGCTCGGCTGGCGCGTGTACGGGCTCGGCATCGTCGCCTTGAGCGTCGTCGGACTCGTCTGGGGCGATTTCATCTCGGGCCAGCCGGCGCCGAAATGGCTTCCCGACCGCGCGGCGTTCGCTTATGCCGTGGCGCTGTTCATGCTGGTGACGGGCCTGGGCCTGCAATGGCGCAGGACGGTGGTGTGGTCCGCGGCGGCGCTTTTCGTCTATTACGCGCTCGTCGTCGTGCTGTTGATGAACGGCCGGGTCATCCTGAACAACCTCGCGATATTCGGCGCCTATAGCGGCGCCGCGGAGCCGGTCGCGATCGCGGCCGGCGCGCTGATCGTCTATGCCGCTTTCGCCGACATCGACGCGGCGCGCGCCGCGCTGCTCATGCGCATCGCCCGGATCGCATTCGGCATCTGCGCGATCCTGTTCGGGCTCGCGCACTTCCTCTACATGAACTATACCGCGCCGCTCGTCCCCGCATGGCTGCCGCCGAGCCAGGTGTTCTGGGGCACTGCGACCGGGGTCTTCCACATCGCGGGCGGCGTGGCGATCCTCACCGGCGTGCAGGCGCGCCTCGGCGCGATCCTGCTCACCGCGATGTACGTGGCGTTCATCCCGCTGGTCTTCGTGCCGGTGCTGATGGCCGAGACCTCGAGCGCCTTCCGCTGGACGGAGCTGGCAACGACGATCGCCCTGGTCGGCGTCACCTGGGTGATCGCGGACTCGCTTAAGCCGACAACGCCTTCGCCAGGTACGGCAGGCTGACGTCCATACGGTAGTCGACCGAGGAGTGGTTGTCGGGGAACTCGTCGTAGGTGTGCGCGACGCCGCGGCGTTCGAGCTCGCGATGCATGCGCCGCGCGCCGTAGACGAGGTTGTACTGGTCGACGTCGCCGCAATCGATGTAGAGGCCCTTGAGCGCCTTCAGCCCCGCGCCGTGCGTCTCGACCAAGCTCAGCGGATCCCAGGCCAGCCAGTTGGCCCAGCGCTCGGGGATCAGCTCGCAGGTATGCGGGTCGACGGGCAGGCGCACGCCATAGGGTTGCGTCGGGTCGGGATCGAAGAACGCGGCCTGCGCCAGCACCATGATGACATGGACGTCGGCGTCCTTGGTCTTCTGCGCCTGCCAGAACTTGTCAATCCAGTCGCCGATATCGCCGTCATGCCTGGCAAGCGCGCGCAGCACGGGCACGAATTCGTGGCGGTAGAGAAGCTCGAAGCCCATGTCGCCGGAATGCACCGCCGCCGCGCTCCAGAAATCGGGATGCAGAAGCGCATGCGCCATCGCGCCATAGCCGCCCGAGCTCTTGCCGAAGACGCCGCGCTTGCCGAAGCCGCCGCAGCCGAACTTGTGCTCCACGAAGGGCACGGCCTCTTTCAGCAGGAAATCGTCCCATTGGCCCACGCCGACGCTGTTGACGTACTGGTTGCCGCCGAGCTTGGTGAAGCAGTCGGGGAACGCGACGACGCACGGCGCCATCGCGCCGTCGCCGATCAGCCGGTCGAGCCGCTCGGGCAGGTTCTCGCCGAAGTTCTTCCAGTTCGCATGCACCGGCCCGCCGGCGGTGAAGCCGACCAGGTCGACCAGCAGCGGCAGGCCCTTGCCGTCATGGCCGGCCGGCACATAAACCGCGATCTCGCGCTCGTGCGGATCGCCGAGCAGGTTGCCCTTCAGCACCTCGCTGTCGAGCGTCAGCCGGTGCACGGTGCCGCGCGGCGCTTCGAAGTTCTTTCTCATCTTCTCCCCCGCTGTCATGGCCCGCGAATGCGGGCCACCCAGTGATCGTAGGATTCTTTCGCCCGCGCAGACGCGCGGTCGATGGATGGTCCGGACAGTCCGTAGCGGCAGCGTGCGGACGGGCCATGACAACCGCGCTAGACGTTCCGCGTCACGCCCGACAGCCAGTGCCGCGTCTCGTCGTCGACCAGCGGCGACAGGGTCTCGTAGACGCGGCGGTGATAGGCGTTCAGCCAGTCGCGCTCGGCCTCGGTCAGCATCGACGGCTCGATCAGGTCGATGTCGATGGGCGCGAGCGTGATGGTCTCGAAGCGCATGAACTTGCGCCCAGGGTCGCCGCCGGGCAGCGGCGCCGCCTCGCTCACCACGATCAGGTTCTCGATGCGGATGCCGTATTCGCCTTCCTTGTAGTAGCCGGGCTCGTTGGAGCAGATCATGCCGGGCATCAAGGCCTGCTGGATCGGCCGCTTGGAGATGTTCTGCGGTCCCTCGTGGACCGACAGATACGAGCCGACGCCGTGGCCGGTGCCGTGGTCGTAGTCGAGGCCCGCATCCCATAGCGGCTTGCGCGCGAAGGCGTCCAGCGCCGCGCCCGAGGTGCCTTCGGGAAAGACCATGGTGGCGAGCGCGATATGGCCCTTGAGCACGCGGGTGAAGCGGTCCTTCATCTCGGGCGTCGGCGTTCCCACGATCATCGTGCGGGTGACGTCGGTCGTGCCGTCCGGATACTGGCCGCCGGAGTCGATCAGGTAGATCTCGTCCTTGTCGATCTTGCGGTTGCTCGAGGTCGTCACGCGATAATGCGGCAGGGCGGCGTGCGGCGCCGCGCCCGAGATCGAGTCGAACGACAGGTCCGTCAGCGAGCCTTCCTGGCGGCGATAGCCTTCCAGGGCCTCGGCCGCCTCGATTTCGGTCAGGTGTCCCTTCGGCGCCTCGCGCGCCATCCAGGCCAGGAACCGCGTCAACGCCGCGCCGTCGCGCACATGCGCCTTGCGCGCGCCTTCGATCTCCACCGGGTTCTTGCACGCCTTGGGCAGCTGGCAGGGATCGACGCCGCGGCGCACCTTCGCGCCCGCCTTCTCCAGCCGCGCGAAAGCGGCCGCCGAGGTCCAGCTCGGATCGGCGACGACGGTCTTGCCCGACAATGCGTCGAGCGCGGCGTTGAACTCCTCCGGCGCGCGCACGCGCACGGCATTGCCCAGGTGCTTGGCCAGCTCGGGCGAGGACTTGCGCGCGTCGACGAACCAGTCGACCGAGCCGTCGCCGTTCAGGATCGCGGAAGAGAGCACGAAGGGGGTATGCGGCGTGTCGGCGCCGCGCACGTTGAGCAGCCAGCAGATCGAATCCGCGAGGCTGACGATCGCCGCGTCGGCGCCGGATTTCTTGATCTCCTCGGCGATGCGCGTGCGCTTGGCCTCGGCGCTTTCGCCCGCGACGTTGAGCGCATGCACGATCGCCTTGTCGCTGGGCGCCGCGGGACGGCCTTCCCACACCGCGTCGATCGGGTTGCCGTCGGTGGGCACGAGCGTGGCGCCCGCTCTCTCGACGCTGGCGCGCAGCGCATCCGCGCTCGCCGCTGAATGCACCCAGGGATCGAAGCCGATCTTCGCGCCTCTGGCCGCGTTCGCTTCCAGCCACGCGTTCGGACCCTCGGCGACCAGGTCGCGCGGCTCGAACGCTTTGGTGTCGGTCTGCTGGCGTACCTGCAGCGTGTAGCGGCCGTCGGCGAAGACCGCGGCCTTGTCCTTCAGCACCACGGCGCCGCCGGCCGAGCCGGTGAAGGCGGTCAGCCAGGCCAGCCGCTCGTTGCACTCGGGCAAATATTCGCTCTGGTACTCGTCGGAATGCGGCACGACGAAGCCGTCGAGCCCGCGGCGCGCCAGCTCGGCGCGCAACGCGGCCAGGCGCGGCGCGCAGGTCGCGGCGTCGGAACGGTCGTCGAAGGTCTGGAACGGGGCGGTCTTGTCCATGGGCGGGGTGCTTTCGAAAAAGGGAGCGCACCCTACCGCCCGCGGTCCTTACCCTCAAGAAGATCTGGCTCCCTCTCAGGCAGCGCGCGGCCTCAACAGATAGAGCACCACGGCTACGGCGACGAGGCCGGGCACGTCGCCCCAAAGGTGTCCCATATGCTCCGGCATCCGGAAGGATTCCCACGCCATGACCGCGGCATGCACCAGGCTGGAGACGATGGTGAACAGGATGAGGCTCCTGTTCGCCGCCGGATCGCGCGACGCCAGGATGAGGAAGACGCCGAGCGTCGCATAGACGCCGACGATCATCAGGAAATAGTCGGACTCGTAGGGCGCGCCCGCATGCCACGACCAGCCGGACGGCCACAGGATCGACAGCGGATAGATCAGGCAGAACACGACGCCGAACACGATCAAGGCATATTTGAGCATGATATCCCCCATTCGATGAATGGCGGGATGTTAGGCGCCCGGCTTCTCCAGCACCAGCGCCGTCCACGATCCGGCGCGCCGCGCGCTTCGCAAGACGAGGCCCTGCGGGCGGTAGAAGCTCGTGACCAGGTTCTCCTGCCACTTGAGCAGGCCCGACAGCACGACGGTGCCGCCCGGCGCGGTCGCCGCGGCGATGTCGCGCGCCAGCCGCGTCAAGGGCCCGGCCAGGATGTTGGCGACGATCAGGTCGTAAGGGGCGCTGGCGGTCAGCGCGGGATGCGCCAGCCCGTCGGCGGCGAGGCTGCGGATCAGCGGCGCCTCGCCGTTGGCGGCGGCGTTCTCGCGCGCGACCGCGACGGCGACCGGATCGATGTCCGATGCCGTCACCGTGCGCCGCCAAAGCTTGGCCGCGCCGATGGCCAGCAGGCCCGTGCCGCAGCCGAGGTCGAGCACGTTGGCATAGCGCCTGCGCTTGGCGAGATCGCTCAGCACGGAAAGACACAGCGCCGTGGTCTCGTGATGGCCGGTGCCGAAAGCGAGGCCCGCCTCGATGCGGATGGGAACGACGCCGGCCGGCACCATGCCCGCGTCGTGCGCGCCATAAACGAAGAAGCGTCCCGCGCGCACGGGGGGAAGGCCTTCCTGGCTGAGCTTGATCCAGTCGACGTCGGGCAACAGCGCGACATGCACCTGACGCCCCGCCAGCCGCTCCAGCAGCGCGCCGTCGGGCTGAGCGACATACAGCGCCTCGACGGTGGCGCGATCCTCGAACGGCTCCTCGTGGATCAGCAACGCCTGCGGCTCGCTGCCCAGCTCGAAGGCGGCCGCGATGTCGTGCGCCTCCTGCTTGGTGGCGTGGGCGGAGGCTTTCCAGAGGGGTGGGGAGATCATGGCGTTGCGTTGGGCGTGCTTAGTTGGTCAAGTTGATCGCGCATACGCCATGCGACCTGATCAATGGTCAAAAAATCAATGATTATTTGTTGGTGCACAACTCCCACCGGAGCGTTCTCTCCAAACGAGTGCTTCATAAAGGGCCTAAAAACTTCAATGAGTCTTGTTCCGCTTGATGCTGAGCAGCGGCCTGGGTGTCTCTGGCTAGAGTGGCGTTCCAGATCAAACTGTCCAGTTCCTGGAACCGAACTTCGTCAACCGGTCTAACGCAATAGGGAGGGCAGCGCTTTATTGTTCCGATTCTTCGTAAGAAACCTTGTGTCGCGAACTCCTTTCCGCGCTCTGTACGGTATTGGCGTCGCGAATAGTGCAGCATCAACGCTTCATACATGGGCCGAATGCGACCAGCTTCTCGTTGAAGGTCCTTGATGGCTTCTTTGCTAAACATCCGAGATCAAAACCTAAAGCTAGTGCTAAATCTCAAACCCGCGTCACGAACTGGTCGATCACCTTCTTCTCGCCGGCCTTGTCGAAGTCGACGGTGAGCTTGTTGCCTTCGACGTGGGTGATGCGGCCGTAGCCGAATTTCTGGTGGAAGATGCGCTCGCCGCGGGCGTATTGCGTGGCGCTGGGGTCGCTGGTCTGCACGCTATAGGCCTGCGCCTCGATCATCGGCGGGCGCGGGCGGGCATAGCCCTGGGCGGCGCGGTTGGCCTGAGCGCGGCGCCAGCCGGGGCTGTCGTATGTGGATGCGAATTCCTGCGCGCCGCCGGCATTGTCGCGGAAGCCGGCATTGCCGCCATAGAAGCCTTCGTCGACGATGGTCTCGACGTGGTCCTGCGGCAGCTCGGAGATGAACCGCGACGGCAGCGCGCTCTGCCAGCTGCCATGCACGCGCCGGTTCGCCGCGAACGACACGCGGATGCGCTTCTTGGCGCGCGTCAGCCCGACGTAAGCGAGGCGGCGCTCTTCCTCCAGGCCGGCGAGCCCGTTCTCGTCCATCGTGCGCTGCGACGGGAACAGGCCTTCTTCCCAGCCGGGCAGGAACACCGTGTCGAACTCGAGCCCCTTGGCGGCGTGCAAGGTCATCAGGTTGATGCGGTCGCCGGTCTCGTCCTGCGCGATCTCCATCACCAGCGACACGTGCTCGAGGAAGGCGGCGAGCGACTCGAAGCTCTCCATCGAGCGCACGAACTCCTTCAGGTTCTCGAGCCGCCCCGGCGCCTCGGCCGATTTGTCGGCCTTGAGCATGTCGGTATAGCCGCTCTCGTCCAGCACCATCTCGGCCAGCTCGGTGTGCGGGATCGCGCGCGCGGTGTCGCTCCAGCGCGCGAAGTTGATGGCGAGCTCGGCCAGCGACTTGCGCGCCTTGGGCGGAAGCTCGTCGGTCGCGGCGATCTCGGCCGCGGCGGCCAGCAGCGGCATCTGCCGCCCGCGCGCATATTTGTGCAAGCTCTGCACGCTCGCATCGCCGATGCCGCGCTTGGGCTTGTTGACGATGCGCTCGAAGGCCAGGTCGTCGTCGCCTTGCGCGACCAGGCGCAAGTAAGCCAGCGCATCGCGCACCTCGGCGCGCTCGTAGAAGCGCGGGCCGCCGATGACGCGATAGGGCAGGCCGAGCGAAATGAACCGGTCTTCGAACTCGCGCATCTGGAACGACGCGCGCACCAGGATCGCCATCTCGTGGAAGGCGGCGCCCTGGCGATGCAGGTCTTCGGCGTCGCTGGCGACGTTGCGCGCTTCTTCTTCTGCGTCCCACACGCCGGCCACGCGGATCTTCTCGCCGCTGTCGCCTTCGGTCCACAAGGTCTTGCCCAGGCGGCCCTTGTTCGCGGCGATAAGGCCGCTGGCCGCGCCCAGGATCGCGGGCGTGGAGCGGTAGTTGCGCTCGAGACGCACGACCTTGGCGCCGGGGAAGTCGCGCTCGAAGCGCAGGATGTTCTCGACCTCGGCGCCGCGCCAGGCATAGATCGACTGGTCGTCGTCGCCCACCACGCAGACGTTCCCGGTCGAGGTGGCGAGCAGCTTGAGCCAGAGATACTGCACGACGTTGGTGTCCTGGTACTCGTCGACCAGCATGTATTTGAAGCGCTCGCGGTAGTCGGCGAGGATGTCGGGATGGCCGCGCAAAATGGTCAGCGTGTCGAGCAGCAGGTCGCCGAAATCGGCGGCATTGAGCGCCTTCAAGCGTTCCTGATATTGGCGGTAAAACTCCTTGCCCTTGCCGAAGGCGAAGCCGTGACCCTCGCCGTCGGGCACGTCGGCGGGGTTGAGCCCGCGGTTCTTCCAGTCGTCGATCATCGCGGCGAGCGTCCGCGCGGGCCAGCGCTTCTCGTCGACGTTCGCCGCTTCCAATATCTGCTTCATCAGGCGCAGCTGGTCGTCGGCATCCAGGATCGTGAAGTTCGACTTGAGGCCCGCGAGCTCGGCGTGGCGGCGCAATATCTTCGCGCCGATGGAGTGGAAGGTGCCCAGCCACTGCATGCCCTCGACCACGCCGCCGATCAGCGCGCCGATGCGCTCCTTCATCTCGCGCGCGGCCTTGTTGGTGAAGGTGACGGCCAGGATCTGCCCCGGCCAGGCGCGGCGCGTGGCGAGGATGTGGGCGAGCCGCGTCGTCAGCACGCGCGTCTTGCCGGTGCCGGCGCCGGCCAGCACCAGCACGGGCCCGTCGACCGTCTCGACCGCCTCGCGCTGCTCGGTGTTCAGGCCCGAAAGATAGGCAGGCTCGCGCACGGGCGCCGGCGTTTGGGGCTCGTCCGCAAACGCCTCGTCCAAAGGATCGCGATAGCGGTCGCCGTAACCGCTCATGGAAAGCTCGATTCAAGTGGCATGGTCATATGATAGGGATTTCGCCCGCGCTTTTCACCCCCCACGTGGCCACCAGGCAGGCCGGCACCGCCAGGACGGCAAGCGCCAAAACGACACGGGCCGCCTTATGCCAGCCCCAGCTCGCGCAAGATCGCCGCGCGATCCGCGTCCAGCTCGGGCGCCGCAGGCCGGGTCTTGGGATCGTCATGGGCGCTGAGCTTGATCGGGTTGCCCTGCATGCGCACCGCGCCCAGCTCGGGATCGAGCGACTCCACGATCATGTTGCGCGCCAGAACCTGCGGGTCGGCCATCACCTGGGCCACGTCGTTCAGCGGGCCCGAAGGGATTCCCGCGGCCTGAAGCGCGTCGAGCCATTCGCGCGAGCTGCGCGTCTTGAGCACCGCCTCGATTTCGGCGGTGAGCGCATCGACGTGGCGCACGCGCGCGAGGTTGGTGTCGAAGCGCGGATCGTCTTTCCATTCCGCGCGGCCCAGCACCTCGGCGGTCTTGACGAACAGCGCGTCGTTGCCGGCGGCCAGCGCGATATGGCCGTCTCCGGTCGCGAAGGTCGCAAAGGGCGCGATCGAGGGATGGCGGCTGCCCAGCTTGCCCGGGATCTCGCCGGTCGCGACATGGCGCGAGATCGCGTTCTCGAGCACGGCCACCTGGCTGTCCAGCATGGCGACGTCGACCTTCTGCCCGCGCCCGCTGCGCTGGCGGTCGTAGAGCGCGCTCGCGACCCCGATGGTGGCGAAGAGCGCCGCCGTGATGTCGCCGGTCGAGGTGCCGACGCGCGTGGGCTCGCCGCCGGGATGGCCGGTCAGGCTCATCACCCCGCCCATCGCCTGCGCGATCATGTCGTAAGCCGGGCGCTTGGCATAAGGCCCGGTGTGGCCGAAGCCCGAAACCGCCGCATAGATCAGCTTGGGATATCTGTCCTTCAGCGCGTCGTAGCCGTAACCCAGCTTCTCCATCGTGCCGCCGCGATAGTTCTCGATCAGCACGTCGGCGCGCGCCAGAAGCGCCTCGAACACCTTGCGGTCGGCGTCGCTCTTCAGGTCGAGGGCGATGGATTCCTTGCCGCGGTTGACGCTGGCGAAATAGCCCGACTTCACCGCGCCCGATTTGGCGGTGAGATAGGGTCCATAGTGGCGGCTGTCGTCGCCCTTGACCGGCGGCTCGACCTTGATCACCCGCGCGCCGAGCTCGGCCAGCAGAAGCGCGCAATAGGGGCCCGCGAGCACGCGGGTGAGATCGACGACGAGAATCCCCGAGAACGGACCTTTCACACGCGCCTCTTGGCGGCGATCAGCGACGTGACGTACGGCACTTCGAATTCGCCTGCCCCTTTCGTATGGCGCGCGATCAGATCGCGCAAGCGCTGCATGGCTTCGGTCTCGCCAAGCGCCCGGACCACGTTGCGCATCTGCACGGTCGAGCGCGCCTGGCCCACCACCTCCTCGTCCGTCATCCGGCGCCGCCAGGGATGGTGGAACTCGAGCGCCGCGCCGAACCGCGCCGCGATCTCGGGGCGGAAGGTGCCGTCGCGCAGGAGCACGATGCCCAGCCCTCCGCGCTTCTCGCTGCCCGTGGCCTCGTCCTCGCTGCGGGCGTTGAACGGAGCGGTGAAATCCTCATAGGCGGCGTTGAACGCGTCCGCGGTGTCGCGCTGATTGTAGAGCACGGCACAGGTTCCGCCCGGCGCCAGAAGCCGCGCGGCTTCGGCATAGAAACGCGGCCGATCGAACCAGTGCAGCGCCTGGGCTGTCGCGAGCAGGGCCGCGCTTCCGCTTTCGAGCGGCACGGACTCGGCAGGCGCTTCGACGAAGGCGACGGGAAGATGCGCCGCCGTCGCCTGCCGTGCCTTCGCGATCATGTCGCGGCCGGGCTCGATGCCGACATAGCGAAGCCCGGCGCCGAAGGTCTCGCACAACTGGCGCAGCAGGATGCCCGTGCCGGCGCCGACATCGAGCACCGTGCCTTCGGGCAGCGGCGCGGCGAAGGCCTCAAGCTCCGCGAGCGCCGCAGCCGCATAGCGCGGCCGATAGGCTTGATAATCCGAGGCCAGGCCGTTGAAGAGCTGGGTCGTGCTCAAGTCTCGTCCAGCTTCCCGGCCTCCAGATCGCGCGCCGCCTTTTGCGCGCGCGCCTCGGCCAGGTCGCGCGCCGACTTGGGCGTGCCGTGCTTGGCGCGGTTGGCCTCGGCCTCGCGCTCCTTTTCGGCGCGGCCGCGCGCCTTGCGGGCGCGGCGCAGGTTGACGATCTCGGCCGTCACGCGGCCATCATCCTGGCGAAAGCGGGCCGCGCGGTGACGCGGGCCGCATAGGCCTTCAACACCTCGGTCTCGCTCATCATCCTGGCCATCAGCATGAAATGGATGCCGCCTCCCAGAAGGATGTCCACGGCCGAGAACCTGTCGCCGAGGAAGTAGTCGCGGGCGGCGAGATGTGCGTTCAGCACCTCTTCGACCTCGTTCGCCTCGGCCCATCCCATCATGCCCTGGACATGCGGCGTGCCCAGCCGGCGCAGGATCAGCGCCGGCTCCAGCACGCCGGGGCGATAGGCGAGCCAGGAGAGATAGGCGTCGCGGCCTGCTTCGCCAGCGGCAGGACCCATCCAGGTCGCCCGGTACTTGTCGGTCAGATAGAGCGCGATGGCGCTGCTCTCGAACAGCGTGTCGCCGCCGTCGGTCAGCGCCGGCACCTTGCCGTGCGGATGCGGATTGACCGGATCGCGCGCGCCGGTGCCGTCGACGCGGCGGAAGGTGACGTGCTTCGTCCCGTAAGGCACGCCCAGCTCCTCCAGCAGCCACACGATGCTGGACGAGCGCGTCTGCGGCGAATGGTAGAGCGTGATCATCAGCCGTCCTCGCGGGCTTGCGCGCGCGCATAGGCCGGCCGAGCCAGCGCGCGCTTCACGTAAGCCTCGATCACCGGCGACTCCTGCTTCACGGGCGTATTGGCGAACAGCGCGAAGGTCGTGGAATAGAGGACGTCGGCGCCGGAAAACCTGTCGCCCAGCAGATACGGCCCGTTCGACAAGGTCTCGATGATGGTGGGCATCATCTTCTCGACCGAGACCCAGCCCGCGCTGCCGACCGGCACCTCGACGTTCATGAACTTCGACATGAAGGAGGGCTCGAACACGCCGGTATAGTAGGCGAGCCACGACAGATAGGCGCCGCGGTCCTTGTCGCCGATCGCGGGGCCGATGCCGGCGGTCGGGAACTTGTCGGTCAGGTAGAGGACGATCGCCGGCGACTCGAACACCACCGTGCCGTCGTCGGAATCCATGATCGCCGGCACCTTGCCGTGCGGATGGGGATTGGCCGCGTCGCGGGCGCCGGTGCCGTCGGGCGACAGCGTGGTCGTCAGCTTGACCTGGTAGGGCGCGCCGAGCTCTTCGAGCAGCCACAGGAACCGCGACGAGCGCGTCCGGGGGCGGTGGTACAGCGTGATCATGGGGCGTCTCCGTGAGGGGCCCCGGTTCTATAGCAGGTCAGGACCCGGATTTGGCAGCAGCAAGCGCGGCCAGGCGCAGCGCGCTCGCCAGCGGGCGTTCGCCCCGCGCGCGGTCGATCCTGGAGACATAGCCGGCCAGGCTCAGGTCCTCGCGCCGCGCCTCGGCCTCGACGATCGCCCAGAACTCGGCCTCCAGCGCCACGCTGGTGCGGTGACCGGACAAGGAGAAGGAGCGCTTCTTAAGCATCGGGCCGGACGGTGCGGAACGCCATGGTCTTGAGATCGCGCCCGAGCTTCGCCGCGCTGCGGGCGGGACGGACCAGGAGCGGCGGCCGCCGCAAGTCTCGCACCGCCCCCGCCGCGATGACGGCATTGCGGTCGATCCAGCCGACCGAGTCCAGGATGCGCACGCTGCGCCAGACGCCGCGCAGGCGAGCCGCGATCCTGTCGGCGGTGCGGTCGTCGTCGTCCTTGGCGATCAGGTTCATCAGGAAGATCGCGCCGCGCGCGCGCATCCGCGACCTGGCGGCGCGGAAAAAAGCGCCGGTCAGCAGATGCGGCGGAATCCCCTTTCCGTCGAAAGCGTCGAGCACGATGCCGTCGAAGCGGCGCGGCTCCTTGACGAGGAAGCGCAGGCCGTCGCCGACATGGGTCTCGATCTCGCGCGGCATGCTGAAATAGCTGCGCGCGATCTCGATCGATCGCGCGTCGACGTCGACCACGACGGTCTCGATGCCCCTGCGGTGCAGCATCGTGGCGAGCGTGCCGCCGCCGCAACCGATCATCAACACGCGTCTCGCCCGGGCTTGCAACAGCAGGCCGAACATGGCGTGGATATAGCCGGCGAGGCTGACGCCGTCCCGGTCCGCGTCGCTCTGGTTGTGCGTCTCCTGCCAGAGCGAGACGCCGCCACTGGCGTTGTCGTGGACGAGGACGAGCGAGTCTTTCCCGCGCGCCACGATCTATTTCGGCCCCAGCATGTCTTCGGGGCGCACGACCGCGTCGAACTCTTCCGCGCTGACGAGGCCGAGCTTCACCGCCTCCTCCTTCAGGGTGGTGCCGTTCTTGTGCGCGGTCTTGGCGATCTTGGCGGCGTTGTCGTAGCCGATCTTGGGCGCGAGCGCGGTGACCAGCATCAAGGAACGCTCCAGCCCCGCCTTGATGTTGTCGCGGCGCGCCTCGATGCCCGTCACGCAATGGTCGGTGAAGCTCACCGCCGCGTCGGCCATCAGCCGCACGCTCTGCAGGAAGTTGTAGGCCATCACCGGATTGTAGACGTTGAGCTCGAAATGGCCCTGGGAATCCGCGAAGGTCAGCGCCGCGTGGTTGCCGAAGATCTGCACGCAGACCTGGGTCATCGCCTCGCACTGCGTCGGGTTGACCTTGCCCGGCATGATCGACGAGCCGGGCTCGTTCTCGGGCAGCGCCAGCTCGCCCAGTCCCGAGCGCGGGCCCGAGCCGAGCAGGCGGATGTCGTTGGCGATCTTGAACAGCGAGGCGGCCAGCGTGTTGATCGCGCCGTGGCTGAAGACCATCGCGTCGTGCGCGGCCAGCGCCTCGAACTTGTTGGGCGCGGAGGTGAAGGCAAGCCCGGTGATCGCGGCGATGCGCCCCGCGACCTCTTCCGCGAAGCCCTTGGGCGCGTTCAAGCCCGTGCCGACCGCGGTGCCGCCCTGCGCGAGCTCCATCAGCTTGGGCAGGGTCTGCTCGACGCGCTCGATGCCGTTCGACACCTGGGTCACGTAGCCCGAGAACTCCTGGCCGAGCGTCAACGGGGTCGCGTCCTGGGTATGGGTGCGGCCGATCTTGATGATGTCCTTGAACTCGTCCTGCTTCTTCTTCAGCGCGTCGCGCAGATGGACGAGCGCGGGCAGCAGGTCGCGCACGATCTGCTCGGCCGCGGCGATGTGCATCGCGGTCGGATAGGTGTCGTTCGACGACTGGCTCATGTTGACGTGGTCGTTGGGATGGACCGGCTTCTTCGAGCCCATGGTCCCGCCCAGCATCTCGATCGCGCGGTTCGAGATCACCTCGTTGGCGTTCATGTTGGACTGGGTGCCCGAGCCCGTCTGCCACACGACGAGCGGGAATTGGTCGTTCAGCTTGCCGTCGATCACTTCCTGCGCCGCCGCCACGATGGTCTCGCCGAGCTGCCTGTCGAGCAGGCCCAGCGCCATGTTGGTCTCGGCCGCGGCGCGCTTGACGATGCCGAGCGCGCGCACGATCGGCAGCGGCTGCTTCTCCCAGCCGATCTTGAAGTTGGCGCGCGAACGCTCGGCCTGCGCGCCCCAATAGCGCGTCGCATCGACGTCGATGGGGCCGAACGTATCGGTTTCGGTGCGGGTCTTGGTCATGTCATGCCGTCCAGGGGTTGATGATGTCGAGGCCGCATCCGGAAAAATGTCCGACGTTGCGGGTCGCGACGGATGCGCCGCGCGAAAGGGCGATCGCGGCGATCTGCGCGTCCGCGTCCTGCAGAGGCTTTCCCGCCTTCTGCCGGCTTGCCACAAGTGTCGCGTAAGCCCGAGCCGCGACACTGTCGAACGGCAGGACGCGGCCGTGGAAATCCTCGTCGAAAGTGCGGCGTACTTGCTCGGTCAAAGTGTTACGTCTTCTTCCGGCGGGCATCAGCTCCACTCGAAGAAGAATCTCGGCTTCGGTGACGGCCGTCGTGAAGACGTCGGCCCGCGCTTGCGCATTGAGCCAACCGATTACGGCCTCCGACGGGCGCGGCCTTGCCGGCTCCGAGAGGACGTTCGTGTCCAGGATGATCATTTCAACTCGGGCGGCTTGCGGATGGCGCGGCGCGACGGAATTTTGAGGTCCATTCCGCCAAGCGGCGCAAAGCGCTTGCGGATCGAGTCGCCCAAGCCGGCAGGCTGTCCGGCTGCCTTGGTTTCGCGGCTAAGGATCTCGCGCACTTCTTCTTCCATCGAGCGTCCATGCTCCGCGGCGCGAAGCCGCAGGCGCTTCTTCACCTGGTCGTCGAGATTGCGGATGAGCATGTTTGCCATGTGATCATTGTAAGCAATGATAGCGTTGATAGCAACGCGCCTATTTCTTCCGGCCCTACTTCTTCCTGAACGAATCCAGGCTCACGACCTCGCCCGGCGCGGGGGGCTTTTCGGCCGGCGCAGGCGTTTCGCGGTTCTGCTCCGGTGCGGGTGCCGGCGCGAGCTTGGCCGTGGTGGCGCGCGCCGCGTGCTCGGCAGGCTTGAGCGGCAGCACGAACTGCACGCCGGGATCGGAGAAGGCGGTCAGCGCCTCGTAGGGGATGACCAGCGTCGCCGGCACCTTGCGGAAGGCCAGCGTGACCTCGAAGTGATGCTCCTTCACCTTCAGCCCCGAGAACTGGTGCTGGAGGATGATCATCATCTCGTCGGGATATTGCTCGCGCAGGAAGTCGGGGATCTCGAGTCCCGGGAAGCGCGTCTTGAAGGTCAGGCAGAAATGATGCGCGCCGATCAGCCCCTGCTTCTCGACGCGCCTGAGCGCCTCGCGCACGACGCCGCGCAGCGCGGTGTCGATCAGGTTTTGGTAGCCGATATAGTCCTTGGCCATGCGCTCACTGCCCGAAAGGGCGAAGAGTAAGCGCCGCGACATTCGAGTCAATGCACCTTTTGCCCGCGGCGTGCGATTGTTGGCTTTCGCGACAATGGCCGCGGGAGAGGTGAGTTGATGAAAAAGCTGCGCGATTGGCTCGGCGCCGACAAAGGGACCGCAGCGCCCGCGCCGCCGTCGGTCCGGACCGTCGACCCCGCCAGGCTGCTCTACTCGCTGGCGACGATCGCGACCGACGACTATCCTTTGGAGCCCATGGCGGGCCCGCCCGGCGAGGCCGACCTCGTGTTCCACGAGGACGACTGGCGCCAGATCGAGTTCCTTGCCCACGACCGGCGCGACGAGATCGCGCGCAAGCTGACGTCGCTCAAGGCGTTCGAGGCCCGGAACCGCGTCGCCGGCGGCTATCGCGAGATCTTCGAGCGCGAGCTCGATGCCAGGCCCGTGCTTGCGGGGCCGGCGGCCATGCTGGGATGCATGTTCGGCGCGGCGGCCGGTCCGGGCCCGGTGCTGTTCCATGGCGGCGGCGAGGTGGCCGGACGCGTGGCGGACGCCTTCTCGCTGCCGCTTGCGGGGAAGGTCTGGCTCTACGGCATGCATGATCTCAGCGTGTTGGGCGCGGCCATGCCGCCGGGCGCGGACAACGAGGTCCTGGCCCGCGCCTTCATGACGCTGAGCAAAAGCCATGGGCTGATCCTCGTTGATTGGCGCGCGCAGATGCTGCTGTTGAAGGTCGCCGATGAGGGGAACCTCGAAGTATGGCGGCCATGATGCAGGCGGAAAAAATCCGTCCCGCGGCGCCGGTTCCCCACAGCCGCGAGCTCTCGACCTTGCAGGTGCTGCGCGAGCTCGGGCGCAATCCCGTGGCCGCGTTCGGCGCGCGCTCCTATCGCGAGCCTTACATCCATGCCCGCACCTGGGTGCAGGATTTCATGATGATCAGCGATCCGGAGGGCATCAAATACGTCCTGCTGGACAACGCCGCCAACTACGAGAAGTCCATCCAGCTGCAGCGGCTGATGCGTCCGGCGCTGGGCAACGGGCTGGTGACCTCGGAAGGGCCGAGCTGGCGCTTCCAGCGCCGCGTCGCCGCGCCCATGTTCCAGCTGCGCCATGTCCAGGCGTTCGCGCCGGTGATGGCCGAGACGGCGCAGGCCATGGTCGCGCGCTGGGACGGGCTGGGCGAGGGCGCGGTGATCGACGCCGCCGACGAGATGATGCGGCTGACCTACGAGATCATCTCGCGCACGCTGTTCTCCAACGACGTGACGATGCAGTACGCGAAGATGGCCGAAGCGCTCGCGGTCTATCTGGAGACGCAGGGCCGCGTCGACGTGCTGCGAACGCTCGGCCTTCCCAACTGGGTGCCGACGCCGACCAACCTGCGCGCCCGCGGGCCGCTCGCCTTTTTCCGCAAGGAGCTGTCGGCCCTGATCGCGCGGCGCCGCGCGCGGCTGGAGCGCGAGCCCGGCAGCGTGCCGCAGGACTTCCTCACCATGCTGCTGACCACGCGCGATCCCGAAGGCGGCGCGCTGTTCGGCGAGGCCGAGGTCTTCGACAACGTGATGACCTTCTTCTTCGCCGGGCACGAGACGACGGCCAACGCGCTGGCCTGGACGTTCTATCTCCTGTCGCTGTTCCCCGAATGGGATGCGCGCGTCGCATCGGACAGCGGCGACCGCGGCGTCACGCGCATGGTGCTGGAAGAGGCGATGCGGCTCTATCCGCCTGCGCCGATCATCAGCCGCGATTCCATCGGGCCCGACACGGTGGGCGGCATCGCCATCCGCGCCGACACGTCCGTGATGATCTCGCCCTGGGTCCTGCACCGCCACAGGACGCTGTGGGACGAGCCGGACTATTTCGATCCCGAGCGTTTCGCGCCCGGCCGCCGCGAGAAGATCCACCGCTTCGCCTATCTCCCGTTCGGCGCGGGGCCGCGCGTCTGCATCGGCATGGGCTTCGCGATGCAGGAAGCGCAGATCATCCTGGCCGCGATCCTGAAGCGCTTCCGGCTCGAGCTCGTGCCCGGTCATCCCGTCGAGCCGCTGGCGCGCATCACCTTGAGGCCGCGCTATGGGCTCAAGATGCGGCTGGTCAGACGAGCGTAGCCAGCGCCTCCGGCGTATAAGGCTTGAGCTGATCGAAGACGCCGGCGCGCACCTTGTTCGGCCAGTCCGGATTGACGATCAGCGCGCGGCCGACAGCGACCAGGTCGAAATCGCCGCGCGCCATCATCGCGAGCAGCGTGTCGATTCCGGTCGTCTCGGCGCCCGCCTGGCGGAACGAGGTGATGAAATCGGAGTTCAGGCTCACCGAACCCACCGTCATCGTGGGCTTGCCCGACAGCTTCCTGGTCCAGCCGGCCAGGTTCATGTCCGATCCGGTTTCGGGGAACTCGGGCTCCCAGAAGCGCCGCGTCGAGCAGTGGAAGCAGTCGACGCCGGCATCGATCATCGGAGCGAGGAAGCGCCCCAATTCGTCGGGCGTGGTGGCGAGGCGCGCGGCGAAGTCCTGCTGCTTCCATTGCGAGAAGCGCAGCAGGATGGGGAAATCCTCGCCCACCGTCTTGCGTACCGCGCGCGTCACCTCCGCGGCGAAGCTCACGCGCTTCTCCAGGCTGCCGCCGAAGCGGTCGTCCCGCCGGTTGGTGCCTTCCCAGAAGAACTCGTCGATGATGTAGCCGTGCGCGCCGTGCAGCTCGACGCCGTCGAAGCCGAGCTCTTTGGCATAGCCTGCGCTTCTGGCAAAGCCGTCGATGACGTCGGCGATCTCGCTGTCCGACATCGGGTCCGCGACCTGCTTGCCGGGCTTGGAAAGTCCCGACGGGCCCATGCTCTTGGCTTCGGGATAAGGACCGGAGCCGGCATGGCGCACGATGCCCTGATGCCAGAGCTGCGGCATGATATGGCCGCCCGCGTCCTTCACCTCTTTCAGCACCTTGGCCCAGCCCTTGAGCGAGGCCTCGCCGAAGAAAGCGGGAACGTTGACGTCGTTCGAGGCCGATTTGTGCTCGGGCGAGGTGCCTTCGGTCAGGATCAGGCCCGTGCCGCCTTCGACGCGGCGGCGGTAATAGGCGGCGACCGTGTCGTTCGGAATCTGGTCCGGCGATTTCGAGCGCGTCATGGGTGCCATGACAATTCGGTTAGGCAGGACAAGACCCTTGAGCCGGAAGGGTTGGAAGAGTACGTCGGTATCGGACATGGCGACCTCGAGTTCGGATAGCGATGCGGCGGATGCAAGCATTCCGCGCCCCGTGCTGACAAGCGCGGCGACTTCGCCTCCCGCGCTGCAAAGCGCGGCAACGCCACAAGAGGAGCCGCCTTCCGAAGGGGAAGTCGCCGATCTCGCCGAGCCGTACAGCGCCTTCGCGCTGCTCAAGATCTTCCGCCATCGCAGCTATCGGCTGTTCTTCTCGGGCCAGCTCGTGTCGCTGATGGGCACCTGGATGCAGTCGGTGGCGCAGGGCTGGCTCGTCTACAGCCTGACGCACAAGACCTCGCTGCTCGGTCTCACCTCGTTCTGCGCCCAGGTGACGGTGTTCTTCCTCGCCTCGTTCGGCGGGCTGATCGCCGACCGCGTCGACCGCAGGCGGATGCTGATCTGGACGCAGAGCCTGTCGATGGTGCAGGCGCTGCTGCTCGCGGTGCTGACTTTGCTGCATGTGGTGCAGGTGTGGGAGATCATCGCGCTCGCCTTCGGGCTCGGGTTGATCAATGCGGTCGACATCCCGACGCGCCAGGCGATGACGCTCGACATGGTGGGACGCGACGACCTGCGCCACGCCATCGCGCTCAACTCGATGATGTTCAACCTGGCGCGGGTGATCGGGCCCGCGGTCGCGGGCTGGCTGCTCGACGCGACCGGCGCGGGCGTGTGCTTCGGCGTCAACGCGCTGTCGTTCGGCGCGGTGCTGACCAGCCTGCTCTTGATGCGCATGCCGGCGCGGCCGCTACGCGAGAACAAGCGCGCGCTGCGCGAGATCGTCGAGGGCTATCGCTATTCGTTCGGCAATCCGCGCATCCGCACCGCGCTGATGCTGGTCGGCGTGTCGTCGTGCTTCGGCGCGGCCTATCTGTCGCTGCTGCCGGCCTTTGCCAGCGACCTCTTGCACGGCGATGCCCGCGTCTACGGCACCTTGATGACCGGCGTCGGATTGGGCGCGCTGGTCGGCGCCTATATCCTCAGCCACCTGCACGAGCGCTGGCTGACCGTGGCGCCCATCGCGGCGTCGCTGTGTTTCGGGCTAGGGCTGATTGCGTTCGCCCATTCGCACCGGCTGTGGCTCAGCGTGGCGCTGCTGCTCCCCACCGCCTGCAGCCTGATGCTGCTCGGCGGCACCACGAACACCATCATCCAGCTCGCCGCCGGCGAGCAGATGCGCGGCCGCGTGATCTCGCACTACACCCAGTCGTTCCTCGGCATGATGCCCTGGGGCTCGCTGCTGCTCGGCGTCATCGCCGACCATATCGGCGTGACCATGGCGGTCACGATCGGCGGCAGCGTGGTGATGCTGTCGGCCGTGGTGGCTTGGTTCAACCGGGCGGAGACGGTTGCGCCGGTGCCCGCTAGCTCCCGATGAAGTCCATCAGGTCGGCGTTGAACCTGTCGGCCATGGTCTGCGCCAATCCATGCGGTGCGCCGGGATAGACCTTCAGCGTAGCGTTTCGAATGAGCCTGGCCGATTTCATCGCGGCCGCCTGGATCGGCACGATCTGGTCGTCGTCACCATGAATGATGAGCGTCGGCACTTCGACCTTCCTGCAATCCTCTGTCTGGTCGGTTTCGGAGAACGCCTTGATGCAGTCATAGGCGCCCTTGATGCCGGCCTCCATGCCCATCAGCCAGAACGACTCGCGCAGGCCTTCAGAGATCTTCGCGCCCGGACGGTTGAAGCCGTAGAACGGCATCGTCAGGTCCTTGAAGAACTGCGAGCGATCGTCGAAAACGCCCTTGCGGATGCCGTCGAAGGCTTCCATCGGCGTGCCTTCGGGGTTCGCGGGCGTCTTGAGCATCAAGGGCGGGATCGCGCCCACCAGCACGAGCTTGGCGACGCGCGCATTGCCGTGACGGCCGATATAGCGCGTCACCTCGCCGCCACCGGTGGAATGGCCGACGAGAACCACCTTCGTCAGATCGAGATGATCCATCACCGCCGCGAGATCGTCGGCATAGGTGTCGAGGTCGTTGTGGTCCCAGGTCCGTCCCGACTTGCCGTGCCCGCGCCGGTCGTGGGCGACGACGCGGAAGCCGTTCATGCCGAAATGCAGGAACTGGTTGTCCCAGGCATCGGATGAGAGCGGCCAGCCGTGCGAGAACACGATCGGCTGGCCATCGCCGCCGCCGTCCTTGAAGAAGATTTGCGTGCCGTCGCCGGCCGTCGCGAAGCCCATGCTCGCCTCCATAGAAAGCGCGAGCCTATCGCGCTTTTCGCCCATGATGCATTGTCCAATGGTATCGGCTCAGTGCGCCGGCGCCTGGCTCAGCACGTCCTTCACCTTCGCGGCGAGCTGCTTGAGGCCGAAGGGTTTGGGCAGGAAGTGCAGCTCTTCCGCTTTCTCGTCGTTGCGGCGGAAGGCTTCCTCGGCATAGCCCGACATGAAGATCACCGCCATGTCGGGGCGCAGCCGCTTGACCGCGCGCACCAGGGTCGGACCGTCCATGTTGGGCATGACCACGTCGGTGACCAGCAGGTGGATCGTCGCCGCGTGCTCGCGCACGATCTCGAGCGCTTCCTCGCCGCCCGCGGCCTCGAGCACCTCGTAGCCGCGCAGGCGCAGCGCGCGCGCCGCGAAGCTGCGCACCGCCTCTTCGTCCTCGACGAGCAGGATCGTGTCCTGACCGGTCACGTCGCGCGGGCTCGCGCGTTCCGGCTCGCCCGACGCACCGGCGGCCGCCGCGGCGCTGGCTTCGGGACGATAGCGCGGCAGGTAGATGCGGAAGGTCGTGCCCTTGCCGACCTCGCTGTCGACGGTGATGAAGCCGCCGGTCTGCTTGATGATGCCGTAGACGGTCGCGAGCCCCAGCCCCGTTCCCTGTCCCACCGGCTTGGTGGTGAAGAAGGGATCGAAGATCTTGCCCAGGTGCTCCTTCGAGATGCCGATGCCGGTATCGGCGACCTCGATGCGCACATAGTCGCCCGCCGGCATGATCGCGGTGCCCAGCGCCGCGGCCGTCGTCACCGTCTCGTTGGCGGTGCGGATCGTCACCGTGCCGCCCTTGGGCATGGCGTCGCGCGCGTTGACGACCAGGTTGATGATCGCGTTGGAGAGCTGCACCTCGTCGGCATGCACCGGCCACAGCTCGGCGCCGTGGTCGAGATCGAGGTCGACGCCCTCGCGCAGCAACCGCTTCAGCATCACCGCGAGCTCGCCCACCACGTCGCGCACCGCCAGGACCTTGGGCTGCAGGGTCTGCTTGCGCGAGAAGGCAAGCAGCTGGCCGACCAGGGTCGCGGCGCGCAGCGCGTTCTGGTGGATCTCGTTGATCTCCTTGAACGAGGGGTCGCCGGCGTGATGGCGCATCAGCAGGAACTCGCTGTTGCCGATGATCACGGTGAGCAGGTTGTTGAAGTCGTGCGCGACTCCGCCGGCGAGCTGCCCGACGGCCTGCATCTTCTGCGACTGCGCGAACTTGGTCTCCAGCGCCTTCTGCTCCGAGACGTCGAGCAGATAGAGGATGACGCGGCCGTCCTTCAGCGGATGGACGAAAAGCTCGGCGGTGCGCTCGCCGGCGCGCAGCTCGCTCGACCCGCCGCCGCCGAGCATCTCGGCCACCGGCTTGCGGTCGGCCTCGTCGAGCAGCTCCAGGAAGCTGCGGCCCGACAGCGATGCCTCGCTGCCGAAGAAGCGGGCGAAGGCACGGTTGGCCTCGGTGAGGCGTCCGTCGCTCCCTGCGAAGGCGATGCCCATCGGCGCGTCGCGGAACATGTCGCCGACCGCGGGCTCCGCACGGGCTGCCGTCGCCGCAGGCGCTTCGACGACCACGGCGGACTTGGAGGCGGCGAGCCTGGGCGTGAACCACCACGCGGTCTGGCCATTGCTGAGCGGGCGCACGGCGGCGACGATCTCGAGCCCGGGCGCGACCTGGAACGACTCCTCGCGGGCGACGCCTTCGCTGGCGCCCTTGGTCAGGCGATAGAGCACCGGCGACGACGGCTCGCCCGCCAGCGCCAGCTCGGGTGGCGGTGCCGCCTCGCCCTCCTCGGCGCCGGCCATGCGGCGATAGACCGGGTTGCAGTCGAGCACCGCGCCGTCCGTCCCCGTGATCGCCCAGGCGACGTTGGCGCGGGCCGCGGCCTCGGCGATGCGGCGCGCGTCGGCGGTGTTCAGCGATTCCTTGGGCCAGATCGCATAGAGGAAGATCGAGGCCAGCGCACCGATGCCGGCCAGCAGCATCACGCCCGCCCAACGCGCGGCGTCCGGCGTCGAGACGGCGAGCGCCGCGGCGGCGATGGCGAGGAAAATGAATCCCAGCGCCGCCCAGCGCCACATGCCGGCCGGAAGGCCCGTATTGCCGACGGTCAGTCCCCGCGTCGCCATCATGGCGGCAGTTTAGCGTATGATTCGCGGCCGGCGCTAATTGGCTTGCTAATTGGCCCGCATCTTCCCCGAAAGCCGCATGACGTAGCCGATGACCTGCGCCACGGCCTTGTAGTGCTCGGCCGGGATCGGCTGGTCGACCTCGACGCTGGCATGCAGCGCGCGGGCGAGTGGCGGGTTCTCGACCACCGGCACGGCATGGTCCTCGGCCACTTTACGGATGCGAAGGGCCAGCGCGTCGACGCCCTTGGCGACGCAGATCGGCGCCGCCATCTGGCCGCTCTCGTATTTCAGCGCCACGGCGTAGTGGGTCGGGTTGGCGATGATGACGGTCGCCTCGGGGACCGCGGCGATCATGCGGCGGCGCGAGCGCTCCATGCGGACCTGGCGGATCTTGGCCTTGACCGTGGGGTCGCCCTCGGTCTGGCGGAACTCTTCCTTGATCTCCTGCTTGGACATGCGGTTGCGCTGCAGGAAGCGGAAGCGCTGCAGGAAATAATCGCCGGCCGCGATGACGGCGAGCGCGGCCAACGCCGCGATCAGGACCTTGAACAGCAGGTGGCTCATGTCGGCCGCGATGCCGCCCGGCGACTGCGCCAGCACCGCGTCCAGCGTCGCGCGCTCGGGCCAGACCTGGGTCCAGATCGCGATCGCGACGACGCCGATCTTGAGCAGGCCCTTGGCGAGGTTGGACAGGCCGTCGACGCCGAACATGCGCTTCAGGCCGGACACCAACGAGAGCTTGGAGAGGTCGGGCTTGATGCGCTCGAAGGTCAGCATCGGGCGGTGCTGGATCAGGTTGCCGCCCACACCCGCCACGACCATCAATACGAAGAAGGGGGCGAGGATCGCGGCGGTCTTCCACACCACCGCCCGCATCAGCGCGCCGCTGATCTCGATCTGATCGGGCTGCTCCAGGAACATGCGCAGCTCCGACGCCAGGTCCAGCGCGACCGATTTGCCGAACATGGCGATGGCAAGCGTGCCGGCGGCGAGCACGACGAAGGTCGACACTTCCTGCGATTTGACGACGTCGCCGTGCTCATGGGCTTCGGCGAGCCGTTTCGCCGTCGGCTCTTCCGTCTGCTGTGATTTGTCCTTCTCGTCAGACATCTAGAGCAGCGACCCCATCTGGCCCGAGAAGTAGTTCAGGAACAGCGTCATAATCCCGCCGATCAGGAACACCATCAGCAGGAAGCCGACCATGATGTTGAGCGGCATGGCGACGAAATAGATCTGAAGCTGCGGCATCAGCCGCGCCAGCACGCCGATGCCGACCGACAGCGCGAAGCCGAAGACCAGGAACGGCGCGGCCAGCTGGAAGCCGAGCGCGAAGGAGCCGCTGACCAAGCTCGTCACCAGGTCGGCCATGTCGCCGGTCGGCAGCGCCGAGCCGGGCGGGATCAGATGATAGCTGCCCGCGATCGCGCCGATGGCCAGGTGATGCAGGTTGGCCGCGAAGATCAGCACCACGCCGAGCAGCGAGAGGAAGTTGCCGATCACCGCGCCCTGCTCGCCATGGCTGGTGGGATCGACGGTCTGCGCGTAGGAAAGGCCGGTCTGCGTGGCGATCAGCGAGCCCGCGACCTGCAATGCGCTCATGATGATGCGCGCCATCGAGCCGACCAGGATGCCGGCCGTCACTTCCTGTCCGATGAGCAGTGCGAGCGCCAGCGCGTTCGCCGGCTCGGCTTGGGGATAGGCATTGGCCACCGTCGGCGTCAGCGCCAGCGAGATCGCGAAGGCCAGCACCAGGCGGATCATCGGCGGCACGCCGGCCTCGCCGATGGCGGGCAAGAGCATCACCATCGCGCCGGTGCGCGCGAAGACGAGCAGGTGAACCAGGATGACGCCGGAAAGCGCGGGAAGGTGGATGTGCATCGGCTAGTACGCCGCGATCCTTTGCGCGATGTCGTTCATCAGCCCGCTCATCGCCGCGCCCGCGAAGGGCAGCGCGATCAAGAGCACGACGAAGATCGCGATGATCTTCGGCACGAAGACGAGCGTCATCTCCTGGATCTGGGTCAGCGCCTGGAGCAGGCCGATGCCGAGGCCCACCACCAGCGCCGTCAGCATCGCGGGCGTGATGATCTCGAGCAGCACGTAGATCGAGGAGCGGGCGAAGTCGATGGAATCGGCGGGGGTCATTCGTGCCTCTGCATGAAAGTTGGGCCTCAGATCGGCATGTTCATGATGGATTGATAGGCCTGGACGACCTTGTCGCGGACGGCGACGACGGTGTCCAAGGTGAGCTCGGCCGAGTTCACGGCATTGACCACGTCGACGATGTTGGCGTTGCCCGCGACCTGCTGCATCGCGGCCTGCTCGCCGGACTTCATCGTCTGCATGCCGTCCTTGATGGCGCTG
>Ga0213876_10000434_pt1 | contig 34208 bp, 30 predicted proteins | sample BarmaccomBMRX_R9_FD_160113 | JGI IMG/M metagenome (GOLD analysis project Ga0213876, IMG submission 160113) | Root-associated microbial communities from Barbacenia macrantha in rupestrian grasslands, the National Park of Serra do Cipo, Brazil - RX_R9 | ecosystem: Host-associated > Plants > Roots... | reverse complement strand
GGAAGATGAAGCCGATCTCGCGGTTGCGGATGCGCGCCCGCTCCGAGAGCGAGAGGTTGGCGACCGGCGTCCCGTTGAGGACGTACTCGCCGTCGGTCGGCGAGTCGAGCAGGCCGAGGACGGACAACAGCGTCGATTTCCCACAGCCGGAAGGCCCGGTGATCGAGACGTACTCCCCATCCGCAACGGTGAGGGTGACGCCCGCGAGGGCGTGCGTTTCCACCTCGTCGGTGTGGAAGACCTTCCCCACACCTTCGAGCCTGATCAGTTCTTTTCCGTCTGCACTCATCGTTCTTTTTATCCTCCAAACTTCTGGCCGACCACAGGGGAATCCCACGGGACGACTGTTAACTCCGCGAGTTGTTCAACGGGCTGTTGAGACGCTGGTTCCGACGCGTTATTAAGGACGGGAGTGGCCCTCGAAACGTTAATCATAAACGTGCGCCGGCGGGTAAAGTTTCATCCGCCCTGCCGAAATTCGGGCGCGGAAGTCGTGCCGGAATTTCGGCGGTCGGCGTCACCACGCACACGGCCGATGCGGATGCCGCCGTTCGTCGTCTTGAGCAGCAGGCGGCGGCCCGCCGCGCCCTGACCGATGCTCCCGCAGACCTTCTTCCGGCTCCGCGTCTCGGCCCCTTCGAGCGGAAATTCGAGCCAAACGTCCCCGCTGACCGTCGCGGCCTGGACGTGGGCCTCCGTCTCGGCCGGGAGGTCGAGGCGGAGGTCGCCGTTAACGGTCTTGAGCTGCACCTCGTCCTCGCCTTCGGCCGGGATGAGCGAGACTTCGATTGAGCCGTTGACGGTCGCGGCGCGCGCATGGCGTGCGCCGCGAATCTTGACGGCGCCGTTGACGGTGCGCGCCTCGACCGCGCCCGCGAACCCTTCCGCCGACACGTCGCCGTTGACGGTGCGCGCGACGAAGCGGACGCCCTCCGGCAGGCGGACAATGAACTCGACGCTCACGTCGTTGCGCCGCACCTTCATGCGGCCGGCCTCGCCCGGGAGCAGTTCGTTCGGGCGCTTCGGGTCTTCGCTCGGGTAGAGCGCGCCGACCGTGACGCCGCCCTCGTGCTCGAGCACGCGGATGTCAACCTCCTCGGGCCGGTTGCGGCGGCCGCTCTTGATCGCCATCAGCTCGATCCACTCATCCTCGGACGGCGAGACGCGAATCGAGCCCTGGATACCCTTGACCTCGAACGTCCGGCCGGCGGCCACCCGGCCGCGCCAGAAGAACTCGTCGCGGCGCAGGGGCCCGCGGCCGAACGGCAGGTCGAGGGTCGGGCGCAGGTCGCGCAGCTCGACGGACTTCAAGCGCTTCGCGGCATCGGCGGCGGCCTGTCTGAAAAGGCTCACGACGGAGTTGTTCGGCATCTTTATCCCTTACTCTTCAGGCGGGCCGTCGGCCGGCCGCCGCGCTCAGTTACGCCCGCCGGCCTGATCGACCGCGACGATGCGCAACTCGCTGGTGTAAGTATTGCCCTCGGCGTCGCGGAGCCAGCTCTGGCCGGGGCCGGGGAGCATCTCGGAGGCGGTGACGGTCGCGCCGGGCGCGCCGCTCTCGGCCGTGCGCCGGAGGGCGCGGGCGAACATGTCTACGTAGATAGGGCTGTCGAAATCGACGTAGCAGGGCTTCGGCTCGACCGGGGCTTTATAAAAGATGAAGCGCGGCATGCCGCGCGCGCGCATGAAGCGGCGGGCGGCCAGATAGCGCTCGGCCTCGTCTCGCTTGAAGGCGAAGGCGGCCTCCGCGGCCGTGAACCTCCACGCCTCGCGGGCGACGACGAGGCGGTCTAAGGTGACGCGCGGCGTATGCGGGCGCGGCGTGAGCGGCCGGAAGAGATCGACGACCAGCGTCGAGAGGATGTCGGCGCAGACCTCGATCACGTCGAAGCGCTGCTGCCCGTCGCGCGTCCTCACCGTCAGCCCCTCGCTCGTCTCCTCGACGACGAGCGACCCGATGTTGAAAGCCTGCGACTTGGGGGCCCCGAACGAGTCGTGCGTGACCATCAGCAGCCGGTCGCGCGGGTTGATCATGATGGGTAGCGTGCGCGCCGTCAGCTCGGGCCAGGACTTCGGCGTCACGGGCACGACGCGCGCCTCCGGGAGGTCGAGGTCGAAGAAGGTCTCGAAGTCCTGCGGCCGCGGGTGTTGCGCGGGGAAGAGCGAGCCACGCAAAGTGTTGATGCCGGTGTGCAGCTCGCCCATCACGAGCAGGTAGTCGCCGCGGCCGACGGCCTCCGTGTCGGCCGCCGCCACCATCACATCGGGGCTGTGGTAGCGCGCCGCGACCCAACCGGGCCGGGGCGCCGCGAAGGCCGCCTCCACGCGCGGCCGCAGCTCCTCGCAGGTGTAGTGCACGGCGCGCGTCGCGGCGTCGGGCAGGGCCAGCACTTCCGCCCAACGGCGCTGAAACTCCTGCTGGATGGCGTCGAGCGGGCTCTTGCTGCCCTCGAAGAGGATGGGGAAGATTCCGTACCAAAAGTTGATCAGCTCGACCGTGGGGGAGCCGGTCTTGCGGACGAGCCCGGCGTAGACCTCTTGGAAGCGTTCCCGGTAGTCGGCCGCCGCCTGCCACGTCAGCCAGCGCGCGCTCGTCAGCAGCAGGGAGAGAGGTTCGCCGATGGACTTCCGCAGTTCCGTCCCGACTTCGACCTCGATGTCACGACGGCAGTCCTCGTAGACGAGCGTCCGGGCCGCGTAAGCCTTGCCCTCGCCGCCGACGCGCGTGGCGGCGGCGCCGGTCAGCCGCGTGAAGGTCTCGTCGAGGTGTTGGAAGGCGCGGTCGAGCGCCTCGGCGTCGCCCGCCGCGCGCTCGACCCCGAGGCGCGCGGCCTCAAGCATGTCGAAGATGGCGAGGACGCGGCGGCGCAGCCCCTCGTCTTCGACCTTCTCCATCATCCGGCGAAGCTCGCGCTCCGGGTTCTTCACCACCGGCACTTCAATCGTCCAGGCGATGATCCCTTTGCCCCGGAAGAGTTCGAGGAGTCGGTAGACCTCGGTTTTCGACTTGAACCCGAGCGAGGGGTTGCGGAGCAGGTCGTCGGCGATTTCGCTGGCAGAGCGCTCGCCGTCGCAGGCCGCAAGCACGGCCGCCGGCTGCGCCGGGACAGGCGTCGGCGGCCGGAGCGGCACGCGTACGACCGCGCCGTCGAGGTGAATGAAAGGCATCAGGCGAGGCACGCCCCAGGGGCGCAGCGCCTTGTTCTTCGCCAGCACTTCGGCCAGCGTGTCGGCGGCCCAACCCTCGAAGGAGACCGTCCGATTCTCGACGAAGGCCGCGCCCGGTCTCGCGACCAAAGGCTCGTCGGCTTCGACAAAGCTCGCCCATCCGACCGGGCCGAAAAACCCGATGGTATCGTTCTTGACGCAGTAGCGCTGGAGATACGTTGCTAAGAGTTCCTCACGCTGCCGCTGTTTCCAGTCGCGGGCCTGTGCGGGCCGATTCTGCGCGAGCGGCAGAACGCCGTTGAGGTAGGCGTGGCGGTTCTGCCAGATGACGGCCTCGCGGAAGCGCGGGAGGCAGGAAAGCTCGCGTATCTTCTTGGACGTGCGCCGGACGGTGTAGTCGAAAGCGTGCCGGAACTCTACGGCGCCGGAGGCCGCGACGGCGACCGCACTCCCGAACTCTTCGATGGCCGCGGCCGCGCCCGCGGCCGGCCCCGGCGTCGCCGGCAGCTTCTTCTTGTCGAGCCGGCGGATGGCCTTCTTGATGAGCGGGGCGTCGGCCTCGTTCGCCCGCTTTAGCTCCGCGTAGAGCGCGTCGAGGGCCGCGCGGCGCGAGCGCCGCACCTCCTTGCCGGCCTCAATCAGACGGTCGGCCGCGCGGCCACACTCGGGCGTGGAGAGTTCGAGCACGCCGGACGAGGCAAAGCCCGCGCCGCGCAGAGCGACACAACGCCAGGCCGTCCACCCGCCCGGCAGCTCGATCAGGTGTGCGGGCAGGGTGCGAGTCCCTCCGAGCGGGGCAGCCGCCAAGGCCGGCCCGCTTAAAGCCCCTTCACGCGCATGATGTTCCTGTGTGCTCATTTGGACAGTTGCTTCCGAGTGTGGTCGCCCGGCGCACGCGACTCGAAGGACAGATTCGGGACAGAGCTACCGCACATCGAGCGCGGGGCTCGATGTCGAACTCACCACCTGTGAGTATTGAAATTAAGGGCTCGACGTTTGCCGGCCGCGGCGGACAACCGTCCCCGCCCGACAAAAGAGAGCCGAAGTTAATCAGCGCGCACCTCCGGCGGTGCGGCCCCGGGGGGGGGGAGGCTTAGCTCGCCTTCCTGACCATTTCTCTCTCGACGACGACCCGCGTCTGGTAGCTGACCGCCGTCAGCATTATTGAGACGCGGCTCGAATCGCTCGTCGATTCCTCGAAGACGCCGGTGAAATCCTTGAGCGGCCCTTCTGTAATCTTGACGCGGTCGCCGGTCTGCAACTCTTCGCCGAGGATGATTAAGCCGCTCTCGCCTTGCTGCATCTGAATCAGCTCGATGATCTCGTCGCTGACCGGCGTCGGCCCGTTGTTGAAACTAATGACGTTCTGCACGCCCCGCGTGAAGTTAACTTTGTGCAGCAACTCGTTGACCTTGAAGCGCGCGAAGACGTAGCGGGGAAACATCGGCTTCACGTGGTAGGTGACTTTGCCCGTGAACTCGTTGCGCTTGCGCTCTTTCAGACGCGGGGCGAACACCTCGACGTTCCACCCCCTGAGATTGAAGACGGCACGCTCCTCCTGCTTGGGTTTCGTGTAAACGACGTACCAGGACAGGCGGTCACTAACTGATTCGACCTTCATCACGCAGCTCCTCTGTCGAGTTTTTCACCTTGCCCGAGCCGACGGGACGCTCGCGCGGCGGTGGAGGCGGATCGCCCCACGCGCGCACGTCTTCCCGCAAGCGCCTTCCTGTGGCCGCTGCTTAAGCCCCTAAACTAATAGGGTTGGTGATATGGAGGAGAAGGTGTCGAATATCACACGCGCTCAAGCCGACGGAACCCAGGAAAGATTAAGGTTGTGGTGTCGTCGCCTTTGAGTTAAGATGCGTGCCGCTAGTGACGATGCATCTCAGCACAAAGTGCGACGAGTTGTATCCGACCGGGGGCCTTGCCATCACTGCTAATGATGGTAAGGCCCTGAATTTTTTGGAGTCGTTTTACTCCACGCTCTCAAATGACCGCCGATGAACGACAGGGCTTATCCGTTCACTAGCGAAATCTGGGCGAATGTCGGGCCTATTGATGGATTTTGGTACAGCACCTGAAATGTTACGAAAACCTAACGTGAGAGAAGGTATCCATAACGATTGAGATTGTTTATGAGATTTAAAGCTCGCTCCGGCTGATGGGCAAGAGGCGGAACGAACCTAAACCTAAAATGTCAACGCGCTCCTTAGCATGGCTTAACCATTATCAAACAGCAGAGACTATAAAAGGCGGAAGAACTGCTGTCTGTCGTGAATTCAACATAAAGGTGAAAATGTTTCGTGAGATTTATCATGCCGCCACGACATTTTGGAAAACTTTCTTCACAACTTGGTAGCATTCGCAACTGTGATACTGTAAGCCCTCACTGTCGAGAATATCGATTTTGCCGCGGCTATAACTAATAATCCCACCCCTTTGGAGGGCGCTCGCCGTTGTGGTGACGCTGGTGCGGGGCACACCGAGCATGGAGGAGATGAACTCCTGCGTGACGGCGATGTGATTCGACCCCAGGCGGTCGCGGCAGACCAGCAGCCAGCGGCAGAACCTCTCCTCCGTGGTGTGGAAGCGGTTGCAGATGGCCGTCTGCGTGATTTGGATGAGCGTCGTGTTGACGTAACGCAACATCAAGTCCCGGAGCTGACCTCCACGCTGAAACTCCTTCCTGAAGGCTCCGGCCTTGATCTTCATCGCCACGCCCGCCACCTGCACGAACACCCGGTAGAAGCTCTTTTCGGCGTTGAGGATAATCGGGATGCCTATCATCCCCTCTTTGCCGACCAAACCGACTTCGAACTGCGCGCCGGTCTCGGTCGTCGAAGTAATAGTGATTAAACCGCGCGTGACGAAATAGGCGGATCTGATGGGGTCGCCGACGTTATAAAGGATTCTGTTCCGCGGCAGCGCGACCAACTCCATCTGCTGGTGCAAACGCCTGTACTCTTCAAGGTGAAGGGCCGCCAGCATTTGGTTCTCAGACGCCAAATGAGGTGTGAGCTTCGGCATATAGATAACGTTCCAGGTTTTATGTGTTGAGCCGCGAGGAGACAGGAATGAATTATTAACCCGCCTTGCCGCGACGTAGACATATGAGCTACTCCCGGCACGATATGGAGGGCGATATGAAACGGGCGTGGGAAGAGGGTCAAACCGGCTTCCCCCAACTCCGGAACCGAGCCCGTAGAACCGGCGGCCGCGCGGCGATGACTACCGCCGCGGCGCGGTCGCCGTATCGGGCTCTCGGACGGGTGCGTAATGACCAAGGCGCAAAGGCCCGCGGGCGAGGGAAAGAGATGGGCACAAGCAACGCCGCTACCTGAGACGTTTGAATTTCGGGCGCACATGAGCGCGGCTCGGGCGCTTCCGCCAACTGATGATGCGGCCCGCGAGGTTGAACGAGACCTCATCCCCGCCTCTTACAAATCCTTTGCGCTCTGCCGACCCCTAAACGTCTCTTGAACGGGACTGAAAACTGACGCGTGAGTAACACAGGGACAAGATAAGGAACATAAGTGGCGGCTTCTTCAAATAGGGCCTCCTGACCACCCGGTTTGAGGGTGCTTTACAGCCCTGTGCAAGACAGACACGTGTGATCAGGAGTAGAAAACGGCGAAAGTATATGCCTATTATTTTTGTGAATCAAGAGTGGGTGAAACCTTTCTGGGTTCCGTGAAGGGGTGATAAACGACTTGCGAAAGGGTGTAAATTCTTTTTGTGCTCGCCAAAATGATCAACCGCCGGCGACACATTTTCAATCTCCTTGGCACGCATTTCTTAAAGCTCTGCGCCGCGGTCATAAATCCAGTCTAAGCTTCCTGAGGCTACGCGCGCGCGGAGCCGGTGATTGAACTGCTGCTGCTCGACGAGTTGCGCGGTCTTCCTGGCGAGCGTCGCCTTGACCTTGGCGAGTTCTTTGATGAGGCGCATGACGAGTGACTGCTGAGAGCGGATGACGCGCGCCTCGGCGCCCGCGATCCTCCGCTTGACCTGTTATACCCTTTAGAGGGTGTCTGAGAGGCCGGATTTTGTAAGCTTGGCGGATAAACCGCAAGGCTTACGCGACCGATTTAACCGATGCGGAGTGGGCGCTGCTCGCTCCCTTCATCCCGCCTCCCGAGCCGGGTGGGCGTCCTCGCTCGACCGACATGCGCGAGGTCTGCAACGCGATCTACTACCTGCTACGCGGCGGCTGCGCCTGGCGCTTGCTGCCGCACGAGTTCCCGAAGTGGAAGACCGTCTACCACTACCAGCGGGCTCGGTTGAATTGATTACCGGGCAGTTAGGGAAGAAGCTAAGTAGGCGTATCTCTGCCTCAAAAGGTACTACCCGTAAAAACAAGAAAGCCGCCCTTTCGGACGGCTCCCAAGTGCCTAAATCTAGGCTGGTTAATGGCGGAGCCGACGGGACTCGAACCCGCGACCTCCGACGTGACAGGCCGGCGTTCTAACCAACTGAACTACGACTCCGCGAGAAACCTTAAATTTTCAAGGTCGGCGCGTACGTGGTAGGCACGGAGGGATTCGAACCCCCAACCTCCACCTTGTAAGGGTGGCCGTCTACCGTTGACATACGTGCCTGAAAAGAACCGCCTTAACCGGGGTTAAATTTAAGAGAAGACCGCCCGTCTGTCAAGCGGGCTCGGTTGCGTTGGAAAGAATTAACAGGGATGGACTGGATGGTCGGGATAAGAGGTTAAATCCTTACCCTGCACCTCCTGTCCGTCCCTGTTAATTGTTCTTATCGCCACACGGCCCGCGGTGCTGTCATAAAAGCCAGACGGGCAACTCGTCCGCGTTCGCGGAACTCTCATCCACGTCGGACGTTTGAGACGGGGCGCGGTCGGGGGAGTCGGAAGGCCCGGGCGTTTCTTCGTTTTTAGGTGTCGGAGGCGGAGCGGCTTCGCCGCGCCGGCGCGAGATGGGCGAGATGATGACCTCGTCAACTTGTCCGTCGAGTCTCCCGATGACCGGCATCTTTCGTCCTTTCCGTCCGCGGCCGTTTGCGGCTATATTCTACGGCGAAAGTTCTACACGCGAGAGTTTAAGACCGTGCCGAAGTCCCCCGCAAGCCTGAAGACGTACGCGCTCGCCGCTGCCGCCGCGCTGCTCGCGCTCCTCTCGGCGCCCGCGCCCGCCGGCCGCGCGCAGGTGCAGGGGGATGAGGCGCACCAGCGCCCGCGGCGCGTCTCGCCCACGCCGGCCCCGACCCCGCAGTCGGCGCCCGCGCCGCAAGCCCCCCCGCAGAAGAAAGCCGCGGGCGAAGAGGTGGACGAGAACGACGTCGTCCGCATCGAGACGCAGCTCGTCTCCGTCCCGGCCGTCGTCACGGATCGCACGGGCCGCCCGCTGACCGGGCTCTCGGCCGCCGACTTCCAAATCTTCGAGGACGGGCGCCCGCAGCAGATCGCCAACTTCTCGACGACCGAGGCGCCCTTCGAGGTCGCGCTCCTCCTGGACACCTCGGGCTCGACGCGCGAGGACGTGGGCCTCATCCGCGCCGCCGCGCGCGCCTTCGTCGAGGCTTTGCGACCGGGCGACCGCGTCGCCATCCTCTCCTTCAACACGAAGAAGGAGGGGAGCGACCAGCTCGCCACGGTCGAGCTGAAAGCACCCCTCACCGACGACCGCGAACTCTTGCAGGACGCGGTCGAGTCGGTCGGCGCTTCGAACGGCACGCCCTTCTACGACGGTTTGACGAAGGTGGCGAAGGAGGTCTTCCGCGACCGGCCGACCGAGCAGACGCGCGGCCGGCGGGCGCTCGTCGCGCTCACCGACGGCGTGGACTCGACGAGCGAGTCCGACTTCGAGGAGGCGCGCGAACAGTTGAAGCGCGCGGGCGTCGTCTCCTACTTCGTGCTCGTCAACACGGAGGACTACGTCGAAGACCGCCTGATGCAGGACTGCGAGGACGACGGCGCGCTCAGGCTTTCGAGCACGCAGCTCCGGCGCTACCAGCGCGTCATCGCGCCGGGCGCGCCGGCCGAGGACTTCTCGAACTTTTGCCGCATGGGCCAGTTCGAGCGCATGCACGCCAGCCGCACGCTCTACCAACTGGCGCGCTCCGAGATGACGGGCCTCGCGCGCGAGTCCGGCGGCAAGACCTTCGCGGCGGCCGACCTCCGCGACGCGCGCCGCGCCTTCCGCCAGGTGGCCGAGGACATCGGCACGCAGTACAGCATCGGCTACTACTCGACCAACACCGCGCGCGACGGCACGTTCCGCAAGATCAACGTCCAGGTGCGCACGCGCAAGGACGCGCAGGTGCGCGCCCGCGAAGGCTACCAGGCGCCGCGGAGTTGAGGATTTGAAATTTGAAATTTGAAATCAAGAGGGATGAAGACTGATGACTGATGAGAGGCGCGCTTTTGAACGCGTCACGCTGATTGTGCTCGACAGTTTGGGCATGGGCGAGATGCCGGACGCGGCCGCGTGGGGCGACGCGGGGTCGGACACGCTGGGGCACATCTGCGAGTCGAGGCAGGTGAATTTGCCGAACCTGCGCGGGTGGGGCTTGGGGAACGTGCGGCGTCTGAGCGGCGTCGCGCCCGTGGAGAGCCCGCGCGCCTCTTACGGCCGCTGCGCTCTGCGCTCGAACGGGAAGGACACGACGACCGGCCACTGGGAGATGGCCGGCATCATCCTGGAGAAGGCTTTCCCGACCTACCCGAACGGCTTTCCGCCCGACGTGATCGAGCGCTTCATTAAGGACGCGCGCGTGCCCGGCATCCTCGGCAACTACCCCGCGTCGGGCACGGAGATCATTAAAGAGCTGGGCGTGGAGCACGTGCAGACGGGCAAGCCCATCGTCTACACGTCGGCCGACTCGGTCTTCCAGATCGCCGCGCACGAGGAGGTCATTCCGGTCGAGCGCCTCTACGAAATCTGCGAGACGGCGCGCGACATTTTACGCGGCGAGCACGAGGTGGGCCGCGTCATCGCGCGCCCGTTCGTCGGCGACCCCGGCGCCTTCAAGCGCACCGAGAACCGGCACGACTACGCCGTGCCGCCGCCGCGCGACATGCTCCTGCCCGTCCTCTCGGGCGCGGGACTCGACGTGGTCGCCGTCGGCAAAATCTCCTCCATCTACGACGCGACGGGCGTCACGCAGGAGCTGCCCGGGAAGAACAACGACCAGTCGATTGACAAGACGATTGAGGCTTTGAGGGATGGCGGGCGCGGCCTCATCTTCTCGAACCTCGTGGACTTCGACATGCTCTACGGCCACCGCCGCGACGTGGAAGGGTACGCCCGCGCGCTGGAGCACTTCGACGCGCGCCTGCCCGAAATCGAGGGCGCGATGCGCGACACGGACTTACTCATCATCACCGCCGACCACGGCAACGACCCGACCTACCGCGGCACAGACCACACGCGCGAGTACGCCCCGCTCCTCGTCTACGGCCCCTCGGCGCGTGCCGGCGTGAACTTAGGCGACCGCGGCTCGCTCGCCGACATCGGCCAGACCATCGCCGCCAACTTCGGCCTGACCTTGAAAGCCGGAGAGAGTTTCCTGGGCGAGATTAGCGAGGCGGAAGCCCGACCGTAAGGGAGGGCGTCGGTCTCCTTCTGCACGCGCTGAGGCGGAAGACATACGCCCTCCCTCACGGTCGGGCTTCCGCCTCAAACCACCAACTCAATCTTCATCCGGTCGAGGACTTCGGCGATGGGGTTAGCCACGCCGCAGCCTTCGACCCGTCGCGGTTCGTTGGCGGCGGGGTCTGTCTCCGCGCCCGGCTTTCGCGGGCCGGAGGTGCCCGCGAAGACGAGGCCGATGGCGTGCCGGCCTTCGTCCAACACGAGCGAGCCGCTGTCGCCGGGGGCGACGAACCTCGCGTGGGGCGGCGCAGGCTCGACGAGGATTTGGTCTTCGAAGTAGGCCGACTGCCCCGTGCGGTCGTAGCCGATGCGGATGTCGAGGTTGATCGAGAGGACGCGCCCCTCCGTGTAGTAGGTCGTCCGCCCGCACTTGCGCGCGGCCTCGCCGAGTTCGACCTCTCCCTTCCCGACGTGCCCCTCGACCGCGCCGACGAACGGAATCAGGGGGGCGTGCTTCTGCGTCCCCCAGAGTTTCGCGAGCGCGGCATCGACGTGGTTGGGGTCGTCCGTGCCGCCACCGAACTTGAGCGCGGAGAAGTTGACGAGCGCGGCGACGGGGCGTCCCGTCGCGGCCTCGCCGGGGCTCGGGTGCATGATGAGGTCGCCTTCGTCCGCGCGCGTCTTGCGGAGGTCTGCGAAGACGTGGCAGTTGCTCAGGAGGTAGACATCCCTCGGGCGCCGCAGCCGGCTCCTGCGCGTGCAGAAGTAGCCGATGGTTCCGCTCTCGCCCGACAGGTTCGTGTTCGCGCCGCTCACGCCGCCGACCAGAACCTCCTGCGGCTCGCGTATGCCGCCGGTGAACCTCTCCCACGGCGGGGTCTCGGCCGAAGCGGCTTCCGACATAAAGACCATCGCGGGCGTCTCGATGATTTCGACGGGGACGCCGCGGAAGGTGGCGGGCGGTCTTTCGGCGCCCGCGCCCGCCCACATCTCCGCGCCGGCGTCGGCGACGAAGACCTGTATGCAGTACGCGCCGGGGCGGCCGCCGAGCAGGCCGACGCCGACGGCGTGGATGTTCGCGGAGAAGCCGAGCCCGAGGTAAATCTGGCTCAGCTTGCGCTTGGCGTTGGCGACTCGTTTGAGCGTCCTCTTGTCCCTCCGGCGCGGCTTCCGCCGCAGGCGGCGCGCGCGCAGGGAAGGGCGCGCGAGGAGCCACACGACCCACGCGACGGTCAGCGCCAGGACGACCCACGTCACCGCGTCGTAGTAGTAGTGGACGGCCACCCGGCCGCGGCCGTCCGTGGTCGTATAGAGGATGTGCTGGCCGAGTGCGAAGATGCTCAAGGGTCTTGCGCTCAGAGCTGGTCAATCGACTGGAGGTCGGTCGCCACGGGGTGGCAGAACTCCTTGTAGTTGACGGAGCCGCCCTCGGCCGCCTGCGCGTCCTCTTCGTCCACGGGGGCGAGGTCGAACGCGCGGCCGTCGGGGCTCGCGAGGTAGCCGTAGTAGTCGGCCATGTCGCTGTAGACGGCATTCGGGCTGTGATCCATGTTCGTTATCACGACGCGCAGCGGCAATCCCTCGACGCGCCTCAGCGTGTGCGACTCCTCGCGCCCGCCGACGGTGATTTTAAAGACGACCTCCTCGCCGCCGAGCGCGACGCCCACCGTCTCGCCGACGTTGCCGAATGGCTCGCGGCGCAGGACGTGGCCCGCCGCGTCCTTCTCGACCTTCTCGAAGAAGAGTTCGGTGTCGAGCTTGTTCGTGTAGAAGCGGCCGCCCGAGATGTAGAGCCCGGTCAGAGGGTGAGGGCCGTGGCCGGTAGGGCGCAGGCGCGCGCCGTCGTGCAGTAAATCCATGTGGACGATATGACGGAAGTCCTGCGGGTCGGGCGAGTCGAGCCGGTCGAACTCTTCGCCGTTCCTGTAAATCTCGAAGCCCTCGGCGGCGCCGGCGCCCGCGGCTTTGATCTCGATGCGCACGCCCTCCTTCGGGAGGCTGTGGTAGGACGCGATGTCCTGGTAGACGATGTGGTCGCCCCCGCCGCCCTTCTGGAAGGCGGGGCGCTGAAGCTTGATGTCCAGCGAGTGGTGTTGGTCGCGGAGGAGCGCGACCTCGCCGCGGCGCTGCTCCTCGTTGAAGCAGACGATGGCGAGGCCGGTGATGCGGACTAAAGCGGTGGCGGAACTTTCGTTGAGGGGCATGTCTCTTTCTCCTGTCTCGCGTCTGGAAAAGCTCTCGGTTCTGAGTGCGCGCGCGGGGCGAAACGTAACGGCGCGCGGGAGAAATTTTCAGGGACAGGGCCACGCGGCCCCTTTCTTCAAGCAGCGGAACGTCCTCTTGCCTTTGACGGTCTTCGCCTCATTGCTCCGCGTGCCGTTGACGTTGGCCTCCCAGGTGACGTGCCACGAGTACGTGACGGCGGCGGTCTGACAGTCTTTCGAGAGCGTCACGCGGTACGAGGGCGTTGCGGCCCCGCCCCGCTCCTCACGTTCGCCCCTGGGCGTTAAGACCGCCGGCACGTACTGCTCTATGACCGCAAGCCTCTCGCCTTCGAGAACCTTTCCCCACCCGTCGCGGTTCTTCTCGACGATCAACTTCTCCGCGGCGTGCCGTTCGGCGTCCGTGCACGTCGGGGTCGGGGTCGGCGTGGGCGAAGGCGTCGGGGTGTCCGAAGGCGTCGGGACGGGAACGGGCGTCGGCGGGGGCGGCGACGGCGACGGCGTGACGGCGGCGAGCAGGGCGGGCGCTTCGGGGTCGGGCTTGAGATAGACGACGTAGTTGCCGACGACGACGTAGACGACCAGCGTCGTCACTATCAACGTCATCACGGTCGTGAAGATTCGTCGCAGTTTCAGCCGGCGTGCACTCCTGTGCAAGATTCTCGACTTTTCTTCCACGACGCGCGCGCCTTCGTTTAGGTCGCGCGGGTCAACGTCGGCGAGCGGCGTCCCGTCCGCGGGGCAGAAGGGGGGCGCGTCGCCCGCGAAGAAGTCGCCGCACTTGGGGCAGGTTCGAAGCATCTCAGTAGTCCGCGTAGCCGCCGAAGAGCGAGAAGGCCGCCCAGTAGAAGGGCTCCCTCCGGTCGCCCTCGCTCGACAGCTCAAGCTGCGCGCGCCGCAGGCTCTCGGCCGAAGTCAGCCCGCGCTCCCTGCGGTTGCGGTGGAAGGCGAGCATCAAATCCTTCGTCGGCTCGGAGTCAACCTTCCAGCCGCTCGCGACGACGACGGGCGCGCCGAGCGCGAGGAACGTGCGCGCCACGCCGACGGCGCCTTCGCTGCGGTCGTAGCGCTCGACGCCGGTCTCGCAGGCCGAGAGCGCGACCAGCTTCGCGCGCGCGAGCCTGTGCGCGCCCAGCTCGTACGAGCGCAGGTCGCCGCCCGCGAAGAGCAACTTCGAGTTGGCGGGCGACTGCCGGTTCGCCACGAAGTGGCCCGCGAAGTGAATCACCTCCGCCTCCTGGAAGTCGCGCAGGAAAGCCTCCTTCGTCGCCTCGCCGCCGAGCAGCAGAAGCGACTTCGGGTAGAGGCCCGCGACCCCCTTCGCCTCTTCGGCGGCCGAGCGCAGGGACGGAAGGTTCGGGTTCTCCTCGCGGTCGAAGTCTGGGTCGCCGACGGCGAGGAGCGTCTCGTCCTCGACCTTCGCCTTGCCGCGCGCGTTCGCGGTCGCCTGCACGAAGACCGAAGCGCTCGGCGCGTAGGAGAGCGCGAACTCTTCGAGCAGGTACTTGCCCGCGGGCGAGACGAGCGACGCGAACGGGAGCCGGTGCAGGCTCTTGTCGGCCACGACGCAGAGCTGCCGGTCGGCGTCGAGCCCCGGCGGAATCAGAAGCTCGTACAGCTCGCGCCCGGCCCGCGCGACCGACTCGGCCGGCGCCTTCGAGACGACCGCGTCGCGGTAAGCCTCAACCTTCTTTTCAAGCTCGTCGGCCGCGACCGCGCGCTCGAAGTGGTCGAACCGCGTCCCCGTCAAGACCCAGACGGCGAGCCTGTCCGGCAGGACGGCGTACTGCACGAGCTGCGCGCGCTCAGGCAGCCCCGCCTGAATCTCCGCGAGCGAGAGCGGGCGCGCGACCGAGGCGAAGTCCGACTCGACCTCGGAGATCGACCGGCCGGATTTGACGAACTCAAGGAGCGAGCGCGCCCTCGACTCTTCGACGAAGGTGAACGCGGCGCGCGCGTCCCCCGACTCGAGGGCGTCGGCGGCCGCGGCGTCGAACACGTCCTGCTCGTTTGCAAAGAACGCCTGCCGCGAGCTGTCCTCGCGGATCGTCGCGCGGTAGCGCTCGGAGAGCTTCAGCACGTCCTGCAACTCCGCAGCGAACTCCGCGCGGCGCCCGAGCCGCCGGAAGCAGAGCAGCCGTCCCTTTCGAATCTGGTACGAGTCGGCGGAAAGCTCGGGGAGCCGGCCGTAGAGTTCGAGCGCGCGCCCGTAGTCTTCGAGCGCCGACGCGCAGTCGCCCGCGCGCGCCTTCACGTCGGCGAGCGAGAGATAAATCCCCGCGGTCGTGCGCGCGTTCTCGGGCGTGTCGCCGCGCGCGAGCGCGAGCCGGAGCGATTCGCCCGCGTACTTCAAAGCGCCCTCGTAATCCCCCTCCGCCTCGGCGGCGCTCACGACGCTGCGCAGGCTTGAGTTGACGAAGCTCCCTTCGGGCGAAAGCTCGCGCGCGACCGCGAGCCGCTCCGAGGCGAAGGCGAGGGAAGCCGCGGGCAGGTTCAGATGGAGCGTGATGTCGGCCAGCGCCCCGAGGTCGCGCCAGAACTGTCTCGGGTTCCGGTAGTAGGGGGAGTCGTCGCCGCCGCGGATCATCCCGCTCGCGTAAGAGAGCGCGGGCTCGGTCTCGCCGAGGTCTGAGTAGATGTTGGCGAGCGCCTCGCGCGCGTGCTCGGCTTCGAAGGCGTTCTCGCCCTCTTCGGCGAGACGGAGCGCGGTCTTGTACTCGCTGCCCATCTGCGAGAGGGCGCTGCCGCCGTAGGCGCCGGAGCCGAGCCAGTAGTGGGCGGGCGCGAGCAGCACCTTGTAGTTGCGCCGCTCCGCCTCTTCGATGAGTAGGGCGAGCCGCAGCCTGCTCTTCTCGATCCGGCCCACGTCGGGCAGCATCTGCGCGGCCCAAATCTCTGCCACGCCCGCCTCGGGCGCGTCGCCGAGCCTTTGGAAGAGGTCGCGGCTGGCTTCGAAATATTCGACGGCCTTCAGGTAGTCGCTGTTGGCGAGCAGGAGGTGCTGGCCCGCGTCGAAGAGGTCTTTGGCGCGCAGGAGTTGTGCGGCCTCGCCCGCGCCGACGCGCGCGTAGAAGTCCGCGAGTTCAGAAAAAAAAAGTCGGAGTGGCGCGCGCGCTCGAAGTCGCCGACGAAGTCCAGCGCCGCGAGGCTCTCCTCCTCCGCCGCACGGTCGCCCGCGTCCTTCGCCGCGAGGCAGCGGCGGGAGAGTTGGAGGAAGACGGCCGGGCCGCGCAGGAGCCCCTTCGTCTCGTCGTGAATCCGGCGCGCGCGCGCCTCGTCTCGCGCGCGGAAGGCTTCGAGGAAGTCGCGCATGACCTCTTCCCCCAGCGCGCGCTCGTCGGTCTTGAATCGCACGCGCGCGTCGTCGAGCCGCGCGAGATTCTTCCGCGCCTCGTCGGCCCACGGCGACGAAGGGTCTCTCTGAAGGTAGAGCGTCCACGACTCCTTCGCCTGGCGCCCGAGCCCGAGTTCCTGAAGCGCCAGGGACTTGTTGAAGAGCGCTTCGAGCAGGCCCGCGTCCAGCTCGGTCGCCCGGTCGAACTCTTCGAGGGCGCGGCCGAGTGCTTCGAGCCGCCTCTCCTGCGGGGACGCCTTCGCCGTCTCGAAGTACGCGGAGCCGAGGTCGTTGTGAATCCGCGCGTCTTGCCCGTCGAGCTTCGCGGCGGCCTCAAGCTCGCGCAAGGCGTCCGGGTACTGCCGCCGCATGAGGTAGAGGACGCCGAGCCTCTGGTGCGTCTGCGCGCTCGGGCTCCTCTCCTCGGCGTTGAGGAGGTTGTTCTCTATCTCGCGCAGGCGGCGCGTGTCGCGCGCGTCCGGCTCGCCGCGCAGTTGCGCGAGCGGCGCGTAGCCGAACCCGGAGACGCGCGTCTCGGTCGGCCGCCCGCGGCCGAAGATGGAGTGCAGCTCGGCCAGCTCGTCCGCGCCGCTGCTTCTGAAGAGATAGACAGACCCGGCCAGCGCGGCGAGCAGCAGGGCCGCGAAGACACTCGCGTACACCGGCCGACCGAAGAGATTCTTGAGGGACGCCAGAAAGGACGGCGCGGCATCCGGGCCGTCCGCGCGCCGGAAACCTTTCGCCTCGGCCGCGCCCGCGGCGCGCTCGGCGAGCGCCGTCCTTCTAATTTCGCTCGCGAGCGTGAGCTTGAAGCGCCGGTCGGGGTTGGCTCCGAGCGACGCTTTGAAGCTGGCCGCGTCCCGCTCGTCGAGGTAGCCGAGCACGTAGTCGTTGATCAGCTCGTCTTCGGCCAGCTCGACGCGCGCGAAGAACGCCTCGTCCGTGAAGAGCAGCTCCTCGACGGCTTCGAGCGTCGCCTCGTCCGAGACGCGGCCCAGGAGGTACTCCCGAACCGTCTCCGCATTCTGGAATGACTCGCCCATAGTCATCCGCCGCCCGCGCGTGGCGCTCGAACGGCCCCTTCTAACCCATGCACTCGCGGACGCATACCGTCAGCTCCCGCTTCATGCGGTGGATGCGCATGCGGAAGGCTTCCTGCGTCACCTTCAGCCTCTCCGCCATGCACCGGTGAAGCTCGACCTTCTCGATCTTCTCCGCCGAGAAGTAGGTGATGATCAGGTCGCGGCTCTCGTCGGGAAGCTCCGCGAGGCACCTGTCCAGGCACTCGCGCCCGACGCCCGGCCCCTCGGGCGCGGGCGCGGCGAGCGTCGCCTCGTCGAGCTCCGCGTGCCGGCGCTCCCTTCTGAGCGACTCGCGGTAGACGTTCTTCGCGACGCCGTAGCAGTAGGCCATCCTGTTCTCGATCCGCTCTTCGCCGACCTTGAGGATGACGCGGTTGATGGTCTCGTCGGCCAGCTCCTCGGGGAAGCGGCAGCCGCGCTGCCCGAAGAAGATGCCGAGCCTCGCGCGCAGGCGCTCGTACTCCTCGCCCGCGCTCTGGGCCTCCGGCCCGAGCCACGCGAGGAAGGTCGCGAACTTCTCCTGCGTAACCTCTCTGCTCACCTTCTGTGTCCGACGTTTGAGGGCTGCCCCGGTTCGAGCGTTTCGGGAAGCGGCGACAGCATAACTCAATTGCCGGGCGAAGGACTAGATTTATAAAGAGGCCCGCGCCGTCGAGGGGCGCGGGCCCGGGGTGAGGATTCAGGGGCGAGGATTCAGGGGCGAGGATTTTCGTGTGCGACTGCGTTTCACTCGCGGCGGCACGCGCCGGTCAGCGTCGCGTTGACGAACATCCCCGAAGACCCGCCGCCGTTATCGACTCTAACGATCAGCGTGTGGAGGCCGGGCGTGGTGACCGCCTTGGAGAAAGTCTGGAGCGGCACGTGGCCTTTGTTAAAGCACCAGCCGGTGTTGCACTGCGCGAGGAGGCCCGCCGAGTTGTCCAGGTAGGCTTGGAAGCCGTCGTCGCCGCCGACGTTCCCCGTCAGCGTCACGTTCTGCCCGATGGTGCATTCGGGGACGTAGAAGTCCAGCCTGTACTCGAAAGTGCCCGCGGGGACGCTGCCCGTGCCGCCGTTCGCGGCGGTCGAGACCCACTTGGCCGCGCCGGGGTTGATGTCCCATAAGGGGTGGATGGAGGTCAGGAAGGAGACGGGGTTGCCGTTGCTCACCGTCCAGGCGTTGGAGGGGATGGTGCTGAGGTCGAGCGTGTTCGTCCCGCCGAGGCACTTGCAGCAGCCGAGCGTGGCGACGCGCCCTTGGGCTGGGATGGCCGGGCCGACCTCGACCGCGCGCGAAGGCCCGACCCGCCCGTCCTGTGCGGACGCCGCAGAGGCCGCGAGCAGCAGGAACGCGAGCGCGAGGGCCGCCGAAACCTGGTAGAGTTTTCTCGACATGATTCTTCTCCTTGGGGCATGAATTTGCACGGGTCTCTTGCCGGCTCCGTGCTTGCATCTTTGAGTGGCCCCGTGGTGGGGAAACGTAACGCGGCCGCCGAAGAAAATTTTTTGGGCGGCGAAAACGGCGAAGGCCGCCAACCGGCGGCCTTCATGAAAAGGTGCTGTTCGTGCTTTGAGACTTCGGGCTGCTCAGTCCTTGAGGCTGGGGTCTTTGATGACGGCGATGTAGGGGAGGTTCCGGTAGCGCTCGGCGTAGTCGAGGCCGTAGCCGACGACGAAGGCGTCCGGGATGCGGAAGCCGCAGTAGTCGATCTTCACGTCGCGCTCGCGCCGCTCGTGCTTGTCGAGGAGGGCGGCTAAGCGCACGCTCTTCGCGCCGCGCTGGTGGAGGCTCCCGATGAGGAACGAGAGCGTGAGGCCCGTGTCCACGATGTCCTCGACGATGAGGATGTCGCGGCCGTCCACCGGCACGTCGAGGTCTTTGACGATGCGCACCTCGCCCGACGAGCGCATGCCGGCGCCGTAGCTCGAGATCGCCATGAACTCGACGCCGAGGCGGAGGTCGGTGGCGCGCACGAGGTCGCTCAGGAAGATGTAGGCGCCTTTCAGCACGCCGATGAGGAGCGGCGTCTGGCCCGCGTAGTCGCGCGAGATCTCGGCGCCCATCTCGGCGACGCGCGTCTGTATCTGCTCCGAGGTGAAGAGCGGCTCCAGGTTGGGGTTGCTGAACTCCGACACGGCGACGGCGGATGAAGACAAAGTCGGCCTCCTCTGTGTTTAAGAAAACGTAAGCGGGTATCGGGCGGCCCTTGAGCTGTTTGCGCGCGGCCGCCGTGGTGCGACATACTATTCGCGCTCTACACCCGAGGTCAAATGGAAGGCGTTCGGCGGTCTTTTATGGCGGAAGAACGACCCACGGAATCAACGCGCGACCGCGTGCGCGCGCTCGTGCGCGAGGTCTTGCAGAACGCGGCCCCGGCCGAGGAGGAGGAGCACGGCGCCCCCCAACCGGCGCCCGAACCTCCACCGCTCGCGCGCGTCGTCAACGTCGCGCCCGCGGCCGAGAAGCAGCCCGCCGAGCCGTCGAAAGACTACGACCGCGACGAGTCTTCCAAGACGGTCATCACCGAGGACGACGTGCGGGGCCTGCCCGCGGGCGCGCGCCTGCGCGTCGCCGAGTCGGCGCGCCTCACCCCGCTCGCCGCCGACATCGTCCGCGAGCGCCGCATCGAGTTAGTCCGACGCGTCCCCCGCCGCGGCTCGCGCGCCGAGAAGATCATCGCCGTCGGCGCAGACCACGGCGGCTTCCCTTTGAAGGAGGAGCTGAAGAGCTTTCTCTCGGAACTCGGCCAACGCGTGCACGACTTCGGCACGAACTCGACCGAAGCGGTTGACTACCCGGACTTCGCGCACGCGGTCGCGCGCGCCGTCTCCGAGGGCGAGGCAGACCTCGGCATCGTCATCGACGGCGCGGGCGTCGGCTCGTGCATGACGGCCAACAAGGTGCCCGGCGTGCGCGCCGCCGCCTGCTACTCGGTCAAGGTCGCCGTCAACTCCCGCGAGCACAACGGCGCCAACGTCCTCACCCTGGGGAGCGGCACCATCAACGCCTCCGAGATGCGCGACATCGTCCGCGCCTGGTTGGGCGCCGACCTCACCGAAGACCGCCACAAACGCCGCGTCGCCAAGATCGACGCCATCGAGCGGCAGTACCGGTGTTGAAAGATGGCGATGCCTGACCCCTTAGTCATTGCCATCGCCGGGCCGAACGGGGCCGGAAAAACCACACTCGCGCCTTTCCTCTTGCGTAACCACTTCGGCCTCACGGAGTACGTTAACGCCGACACGATTGCCCTCGGTCTTTCCGCCTTCGAGCCGGAGGGCGCGGCGTTCGAGGCGGCGCGGGTCATGCTCACCCGCGTCCGCGCGCTTGCGGATGCGCGCGCCCATTTCGCATTTGAGACGACGTTGGCGACACGTTCGTATGCGAAGTGGATAGCAGACCTGAAGCGAGGCGGATATAGATTCCATGTGGTGTTTATCTGGGTCAGAAGTCCAGAGCTGGCTCTCGAACGAGTAAGAAATCGCGTCCTCTCTGGAGGGCACGGCGTGCCCGAAGAGGTTGTCCGCAGGCGCTATCTCAGGGGCGCGCGTAACTTCTTCGATTCATACCAGCCTTTGGCCGACTCCTGGGTGGTGTATGATAATTCGGTTTCCGGGAACGCAATTAAAGTAGCCGTCGGCGAAGGTCTTTCCGTCACGGAGCTTCGCGAAGAATCGCTATGGCAGGACTTCAAAAGAATCGCCGCCTGAAAGTTCCACCGGGCAGTCATGAGCGCCTCCTGATAGCCGAGGGCCGGGCGGTTGACGAGGCGATGAGCGAAGCTGTGCGGCACGCGCTCCTGACACATAAGCGCGCCGGCAATCCGATTGCTTCTTGGAAAGACGGCAAAGTCGTCATCATCCCGGCGGAGGAGATTGAGGTCGAGGAGGCGCCGGGCGATCCGGACGTGCCGCGGAAGGATTAGAGGCTCATGGCTTATTCGCAGAACGGAGATTTCGAGCGGCTGGTCGAGCAGATCACGGACGTGATCGTGGCGCGGCTGAACGGGGGCGCGGGCGAGGACGGGGCGTGCGGGTGCGGGAGCGCGTGCTTCAACCGGTGCCCCGAGCGGATGCAAAGGGTGTTGGACGCGGGCGCGGCGCGCATCGGCGTCATCCTCGGCGACGCGGCGACGGCGCGCGACTGGGCGGCGATGGTTGACCACACGCTCTTAAAGGCGGAGGCGAGCGAGGCCGACATCACGCGGCTCTGCGAGGAGGCGGCCAAGTACCACTTCGCGAGCGTGTGCGTGAATCCCTCGTGGGTGAAGACCTCGGCGTGCGTGCTGCGCGGGTCGGGCGTGCCGGTCTGCACGGTGGTCGGCTTCCCTTTGGGCGCGACGCTGCCGGACGTGAAGGCGTACGAGACGCGGCGGGCCATCTTCGACGGCGCGCGCGAGATCGACATGGTCATCAACATCGGCGCCCTGAAGAGCGGCGACGACTGCGCCGTCGAGTACGACATCCGCGCGGTCGTCGAGGCGGCGCACGAGGCGGGCGTGCTCGTCAAGACCATCATCGAGACGGCGCTCCTCACCGACGACGAGAAGGTGCGCGCCTGCCTCGCCGCGAAGCGCGCGGGCGCCGACTTCGTCAAGACCTCGACGGGCTTCGCCAAGTCGGGCGCGACCGTGGCGGACGTGGCGCTGATGCGGCGCACCGTCGGCCCCGACCTCGGCGTGAAGGCCGCGGGCGGCGTCAAAGGCATCGAGGACGCGCGCGCGATGGTCGAGGCCGGCGCGACGCGCATCGGCGCCTCGGTCGGCGTCAAGATCGCGCAGGAGGCCGCGGGCGTCAAGACTACGCAAGCGGCCGCCGCCTACTAATGATTTGAAATTTCAAGTCTCAAATTTGAGATTGTTTTTGTCGGCCGTCGCCGTTCTGTTCCTTTCGGTGTCCGCGTCCCGGGCGCGGCAGGAGGCGGGGCAGGTCGTCGTCTCTTTGAGCGCGGTGGAGAAGGAGGGGCGGCCGGTCGAGGGGCTCAAGGCGGAAGACCTGCGCGTGACGGTCGAGGGGCAGCCGCAGCACGTCCTCTCGTTGTCGCGCCGCGCGGACGAGCCTTTGCACGTCGTCATCATGCTCGACGCCAGCGCGTCGCAGGAGCGCGTGCTGCCGTTCACGCAGGGGGCGTCCGACCGCCTCGTCCCGGCGTTGCTGGCGCGCGGGGCCGCGAACGACGTGGCGGTCGTCAGCTTCACCGGCGACGTGAAGGTCGTGCAGGGCCTGACTGCCGACGCGGCCTCGGTGCGACGCGCCCTCGCCTCCGTCGAGTTCGAGCCGCCGGCGGGCTACATCGGCGGCGGCGTCCTGGTCGGCACGCCCCGGCCGAACGACCCGTCCGGCTCGACCGCCGTCTGGGACGCGCTCGTCGAAGTCTGTGACAAGGTCTTCGCGCGGGCGGGGGCAGGACGCCGCGTCGTCCTCCTCGTCACCGACGGCGTGGACACGAGCAGCCGCCTCAAGCCGGACAAGGCCGTCGAGCGCCTGCTGCGCGAAGGCGTCGCCGTCTACGGCGTCGGCATCGGCGACGAGCAGAGCTTCGCCGGGGTGGACGAGGCGTCCGTCCGCAAGGTCTCGGAGCGCACGGGCGGGCGCGCACTCTTCCCGAAAAAGAACGGCGAACTGCCCGCCGCCTTCGAGCAGGTGCGGCGGGAGCTGCTCAGCTCATACGCGCTCACGTTCGCCGCGCCCTCGGTGCCGCCCGGCAAGTCGCTCAAGCTGCGCGTCGAACTCGTCAACCCGGAGCTGCGCAAGCAGGGCGTGCAGCTCGCCTACCCGCAGGCCCTCGTCAGGTAAGTGTGCGCCTCCGTGCGCAGCGGCTGCCGGACACCCTTTTGTAACAGTAAGAGAACCTTAAACGCGCCGCGCGAGCTTGAAACGCGCGGCGCTTCGGGTCTATGCTCGGGGCATCCAGTTTTCCAAACAGATAGGGAAGGTGTAGGCGATGCCTCCGAAGAGACCGAACATTCTCGCCGTCATCCTGGGCGGAGGCGCGGGCACGCGCCTCTCGCCGCTGACGCTGCTGCGCTCGAAGCCGGCCGTGCCGCTCGGCGGCAAGTACCGGCTCGTGGACATCCCGATCTCGAACTGCATCAACTCGGACATCCTCAAAATCTTCGTGCTGACGCAGTACAACTCGGCCTCCCTCAACAAGCACATCGCGACGACCTATCGCTTCTCGCAGTTCTCGAACGGCTTCGTCGAAATCCTCGCCGCCGAGCAGACGCCGCAGAACCCGCAGTGGTTCCAGGGCACGGCCGACGCCGTCCGCCAGGTCTTGCCGCACATGTACGACTGGGGCATCGACACGCTGCTGATACTCTCGGGCGACCACCTCTACCGGATGGACTACCGCCGCTTTATCGCGCGCCACTTCGAGACCGAGGCCGACGTGACCATCTCGGTCATCCCCTTCGTGCGCGAGGCGGCCGAGGACTTCGGCCTGATGAAGATGGAGCCCACGGGCCGCATTACTGAGTTCCGCGAGAAGCCGAAAGGGGAGGCGCTCGAAGAGATGCGGGTGGACACGACGCCCTTCGGCCTCTCGGCCGAGGAGGCGGCGCGGCGGCCGTTCCTCGCGTCGATGGGCATCTACGTCTTCAAGTTCGACTGGCTGGTCGAGCTGCTCAAGCGCGACCCCTCGTGGATGGACTTCGGCAAGCAGGTCATCCCGGCCGCCATCGAGAACAGCAACGTGCAGGGCTTCCTCTTCGACGACTACTGGGAGGACATCGGGACGATCTCGGCCTTCCACCAGGCGAACCTCGACCTGACGGCGACCATCCCGAAGTTCAACCTCTTCGACACGGACGCGCCCGTCTACACGCGCGCGCGCTACCTCCCGCCGTCGAAGGTGAACAACTGCCACATCAACAGCTCGATCATCTCGGAGGGGTGCATCATCAGCCGGGCGGTCATCACGCGCTCGCTCATCGGGGTGCGCACGCGCATCGACTTCGGCGCGAGCATCGAGGACACCTACGTCATGGGCGCCGACTACTACCAGTCGATTGAAGAGATGGAGCGCGACATGCGCGAGGGCAAGCCGCGCATCGGCATCGGCGAGGGCTCGGTCATCCGCAACGCCATCGTGGACAAGAACGCGCGCATCGGCGCCGGCGTCCGGCTGGTGAACGAGCGCGGCCTCTCCGACGCCGAAGACCCCGAGGGGAGCTGGTTCATCCGCGACGGCATCGTCATCGTCCCCAAGAACGGCATCGTCCGCGACGGCACCGTCGTTTGAAACGCTGAACGCCGAACGAGGAACTGAAAGAATCGCGGCGGTTGACAGTTAAAGAAGAAGAGGCCGGAGGTTCGAGCGTTCAACCTCCGGCCTCTTTGTGTCTGCGAGTGGCCTTAGCTTAAACGGGTCACCGTTCGTCGTTCACCCTTCCCCCGAAGGGGTCGAAGTTGCGGCGCAGCACGGGGGCCGACTGGCGCGTGTTGGTGTTGCCCTGGGCGGTGGTGGCGTCGGGGCCGGTGGTGCCGTCGGGGCGGTAGACGTAGCTGTCGCGCGCGCGGACGACGAGGTTGGGGCGGCGGACGCGGACGCGTATCGAGCGCCGCTCCTCAGCCTGCGCCTGGCGCGAGGGGTAGTAGCCGAGGCTGTACTGGCGCCGCAACTCCTCGGCGATGTTGGTGAACGCCTGCTTGATGTAGCCGATGTCCTGCGCGTCGTAGCTGCGCCCGCCGGTGGCGTCCGCGAGCCGGCGCAGGTACTCGCCACCGCGCTCGTAGTCGGCGCGCGTCGTCCCGGCGCCGCCTCCGCCACCTCCGCCTCCGCCCCCGCCGATCCGGACGTTGCCGCCGCCGAGGATGATGCCGCCGAGGATGTCGCCCCAGCCGGGGTTCCTGCGGCCACCGCCGCGCCTCCCCGGGTAACGGTTCGGGCCGGGCCAGTTGCCCCCGCCGCCGCCGCCGCTCCCGTCGTACGTGTCGTACTGGATGGGGTAGATCATCGCGTCCAGTTCGACGGCCTCGTCGAGCGTGCTCTCGAAGCTGGCCCGGTGGCTCGAACTGTCCACGCCGTCGGTGAAGAGCACGACGGCCTTGCGCCCCTGGACGCGGCCGAGCTGTTCGTTGATGACGAGGTCAACGGCGTCGTAGAGGCGCGTCCCGCCGCCGGTGTGCGTGCGGCGGATGGCCGCGCGGAGCTGGTTGCGGTCGTTCGTGGCCTCGGAGAGGACGCGCACCTGTTCGTCGAAGGAGACGACGATGACGCGGTCGGCCGGGCGGAGCTGGTCGAGGAAGGCGATGGCCGCGTCCTGTATGTCTTCGAGTCGGAAGCGCGTCGAGCCCGACGTGTCGATGACGAGCGCGACGGTGAAGGGCTGCTCGACGGGGGCGAAGTAGGCGATGCGCTGCTCGACGCCGTCTTCGAGGACGCGGAAATCATCCTGTTGCAGCCCGCCGATGAAGCGGCCGTCGCGGTCGAGCACCGAGACGGGCACGGTCACCAGCGCCGCGTTGACGCGCACGACCTCGTCCTCGCCCACCTCCTCCGAGACCTCGCCGGACGTTTGCGCCGCGGGTGTCGTCTGACTCGTCTGGGCGGGTCTGCCGCTCTCCAACGTCGGGGCGCGCCTCTCGGGGGCAGGGGCGGGCGCGGTCGTGGGCGCGGCGGTCGGCGTCTGGCCGACGCGGCGCGGGCGCGTCTGTGCGACGGCCGCAGGCGCGGCCGCGGACGCGAGCAGGACGAGAGTCAGGGACAGGCGTGCGAGCAATTTCATGGCATTTTCTCCCGGCGGCGCAGGCTGGCGCCCTCCTTTGACGTGTCCGGCGGCCGCGCGGATGCCAGGTTTTTTTATTTCCCGGCGCTTTCGATGCTATTGAAGATAAAGTTGAAGGTGCCCCAGGTCTGGCCGCGGTGCTGGGGCCGGAAGCCGAAGAGAATGACGCGGCCGCGGCCGAGGGTGGCTTCGACGAGGGCGGCGCGGCCGGCGAGCTTGTCGGCGCCGAGCAGCCAGCCGGAGCGCAAGACCTCGTCCTTGCCGGCGTAGCGTGCGACGACGCGCGCCCGGGCCGGGTCGGTCACCTCGAAGGCGGCGCTGTTGACGAAGTAGACGTCGGCCTCCGGGCGGTAGCCGCGCGCGAGCGGGTTCGAAGTCTCGACCTCGACGCGCAGGACGGAGCCGGGGCAGTAGAAGTCCGCGGGGCGCAAGCCTTCGAGCGCGTTGCGCACGGGGAGGTCGAAGCGCTTGATGGGCAGCTCGGTCGAGTCGTCCCAGCAGACGAGCGTGCCGCCCTCCTCGACGAAGCGGCGGAGGTTCGAGACGCCGCCCTCGGTGATGCCGCCCGTCAACTCGGCGGGCGCCGTCTCTTTGGCGCGCCCTTCGACGATCTCGCGCAGGCGCATCGAGGGGAGCACGATCACGTCGTACTTCGCGCGCAGGTCGCCGGCCCGCACGTCCGCGTCGCGCAGGGAGGTGTAGGGGACGTTGAAGGTGTCGAAGAGCCAGCGCGTCCAGCCCTCGTCCATCGAGGCCGTCCAGCTCTTGTAGAGCGCGAGGCGGACGGGCCGGCGGACGGGGTTCCGGATCGGCGAGTCCGGCATCGTCACCCTCACGTCGGCCCGCCCGCTCGCGCCGCCGATTCTGACGGACGGGGCGGCCGGCAGCCCGAGGTCGCGCCGCACCTCCGCCTCCTCGCGGACGAGCGTCAGGCGTCTTTGACCTTCCGGCTCGCGGATGTTTTGGACGGGGTAGGCTTCGACGCCCATCTGCATCGGCAGCGTCCACCCGGCCACGTCGTAGGGGCGCTCGGGCGCGCCGCCCGCCAGGCGGTCGGGGTAGTCCTGACGCTCGAAGAGCGTCTGCACGTCCGTGCGGTACGGCTGGCGCAAATAGACGAGGTAGCTGCCCAGAGGCCACTCGGCCGGCGCGTTCTTCATGTCGTTGTAGACGGTGCCGTGCGCCCCCGAGAGCGACAGGTGCAGCTCCGCGTCCATCCTGTAAACTTCCACGCCCTGTTCGACGAGGAGCGTGACGAGCTTCGCCACGTTCTCGTCTTTCCCCTGGCCGGCGGGGATGACGTAGGCGAGCACGTCGTCGCGGTCTGCGGGCGGCCAGTCGAGCGCGCGCCGCCCCAGCTCGTAGAAGTTGCGCAGGTAGCGCTCGCGGTACTTCGCCGCCATCGAGAGGACTGAGCGCGCGGAGGTCAGCTCAAGGTTCAGGATGTCGCGCGCGCGCCACTCGCCGCCGGGCCAGGGGTCTGGGAAGTTGGTCGTCGGGCTCTCTGGCAGGGCCGTCGGCATCCCTCGGGTGGCGGAGCGGCGGAGCTGTTCGGGCGTGACCTTGACGGGCGTCAGGAGGCGCGCGCTCGCCGCCTCGGTTAGGATGCCGACCGAGTTGTGGAAGTAGGGCGCGGTGCGGAAGCCGCCGTGCCACCAGGTGTCGTACATCGCGTTGGTAACGACGCCCTTGTAGCCGGCGGCCTCTGCGTCGGCGGCGATCTTGTGGCCGATGAGTCCGACCTCGCGCAGGAGCAGCGGCGCGATGTGCGGGTTCGGCGGGTCGAAGAAGGGCGGCACGAAGAAGCGCGACCCCGTCGAGCCCTGCTGGTGTACGTCGTAGACGATCTGCGGGAACCACTCCTTCCATAGGAGGCGCGTGACGGCGCGCGTCTCGCGGAGGTTGAGCATGAACCAGTCGCGGTTGTCGTCGTGGCCGGCGTAGGCGTGGTACAGCTCGGGCGGCTCGGAGCCTTCCCATGGTTTGCCGAGCGAGTGCCGGTACCAGTCGGCGACGATGTCGATGCCGTCGGGGTTGGGCGAGGGGATGAGGACGAGGATGGTGTTGTCTAAAATCTCGCGCGTCTCCGCGTCCTGCGCCGAGGCCAGTTCGTAGGCGAATTGCAGAGACATCTGCGAGGCGACGATCTCGGTCGAGTGGATGGAGCAGGAGACGACGACGACCGTCTTGCCTTCACGCACAAGTCGGTCGCGCTCCGTGTCACTCTGGATGAGCCGCGGGTCTGCGAGGCGGCGCTGGATTTCGCGATACCTGTCGAGTTCGCGTATAGTCTCGGGCGAGCTGATGAAGGCGGCGATGAGCGGGCGGCCGAGCGTGGACGTGCCGACGGTCTGGACGCGGACGCGCCCGCCGCGGGCGCCCAGACGGCCGAAGTAGTCCGTGATCTGCTTCCAGTCGGCGACCTTGCGGTCGTCGCCGGGGTCGAAGCCGAGCAGGTCGCGCGGCGTGGGCACGCGCCCCGCGGGGGCGGCCGGAGTCCCGGCGCCGGCGGGAGCGGGCGGCTGCGGCGTGTGCGCGGGGCGGCGTCGTTGCGCGTGCGCGGACGTTATAAAGAGGCAGCAGAGTGCGAGCGCGGCGACGAAGAGAGACGGGCGGCGAAGGAACGCTTGATGCATCCTGAAAGTCTTCCGACGGAGATTGAAGGCCAAGAACGAAGCGTGGGTTCGACGAAGACCGAGTCTAGCACAGCGGCGCGGCGCACGCTCGCGGGGAGGCTTTGGTACTGGTGGTCTCTGTTCGTGGCCGCGATGCTTCTGCTCGTCATCGGCCCGCCGTCGATTACGGCGGCGCTCGTCGCGCGGCGGCGCTACTGGCTCTACCCCTTCGCGCTCTTCGGCGCGCGCAACTGGCTGCGGCTGAGCGGCGTGCGCGTCCGCGTGCGGGGGCTTGAGAACCTAGACCCCCGGCAGTCCTACGTCTTCATCGCCAACCACCGCTCGTTCCTCGACACGGCGATGCTCTTCTACCACCTGCGGCGGCGCATCGGCATCCTCGCGAAGAAGGAGCTTTTGAAGGTGCCGATCCTCGGCTACGGGATGGGCTTCGTCAACATCCTCGCCATCGACCGCACGAACCGCGAGAGCGCCTTCCGCACGACGAAGGCCGCGACCGACCGCCTGCGCTCGGGGATTTCGTTCGGCGTCTTCGCCGAGGGGACGCGGGCGCGGCCGGGCGAGCTGCTGCCCTTCAAGAAGGGCGGTTTCTACATGGCGGTCGAGGCGGGGGTGCCGGTCGTCCCCGTCGTCATGAAATACACCGACGAGCTGATGGGGAAGGGCACCGGCGTCGCGCGCCCCGGCACGGCCGAGATGGTCGTCCTCCCGCCCATCGAGACCGCCGGCCTCGCCGGCGAAGACGTGAAGCGCCTCACCGAACGCACCCGCACGGCCGTCGCCGAAGAGCTGGCCGCCGCCGACCGAGGTTAGAGTGCCCCGCCAAGCCGAGTGATTCGGCGTTTAAGTCCCTCTTACGGAGTTCGGCCGAACCATTCGGCACAATAGTAATTAGGCTCTTCCTATTTTCTACAAAGTTTAATAAGATGCCGCGCGAACCTCCACTAGGCGCTTTCTGTTCTGAGGATACTCACCATGAAAAAGACTCCCAACAAAAAGGCTTATATGGGTCTTTATGGCAATGTAGTTCTGCCTAAAGCTTACTGCGATGATTGCGGCATGGTAGCTATCGTGAGAGAGGGCGTCTTGCAATGTTGCGATAAGGAGGTTAATGAAGTTCCTGAATATTATAAACGTGAGGTTGAGCCAGAACAGAAGCGGCATCTTCCGCCTAAAAAAGACCGTGACAGGCAGCTTGAAGAACAAGATTACAGATGCTTTTATTGCTTAAGAAGATTTGGCTCAACTGTATATCGTAAAACCCGTGCCGTGAAATTAAAGCATGCATGGGATCACATGCTTCCCTACGCATTTTCACAGAACAATAGCGCCTCAAATTTTGTCGCTGCTTGCCAGGTATGCAATGGACTAAAGAGTGCCATGTGCTTCAAGACCCTAGAAGACGCACAACTCTTTTTAAATAACAGGTGGGTTGAAAAAGGATATACGGATTTTCTTAAGGATAAGGAAGAATGAGGAATAGTTAGCAAGGAAAGAAACGGAGCGGGACGAGCCTAACAGCGGCATGCACCCGACGCCCCGCCACTGTGCCTCTCTTGGAAGTTGTGTGTGGGAGCGGTTGATGTCGGGCATTGATGCGTTGACAGGTCGTTGGGCCGAGGGAGGGGAGTCAGAAGAAGCGCCGCGTCATGGTGGAGACGAAGGCTTCGGCGTTCGTACTTAGTTCGTCGGGAGGAGGAAGGAGGTTGGCGATGGTGGACGAAAAGCTGGACGACAGGTTCTTCGACGTGAGTGTACGTTTGGCGGAGAGTAACCTTGAGGCGGCGCTCAGTCGCTTCCACCGGGAGTGCTTCCGCATGGCGAAGACGGTCGCGGGCGACGTGGCCGAGGGGAAGAGGACGATGGATGACCTGCGGATGGTGGACGATTTCGTGCGCTCGGTCTACACCGACCAGCCGCGGGCGCTGGCCGAGTGGGAAGAGATCATGTGTCAGTTCGACCTCTCCGAAGACACGATTGACGACGAGAAGTAGCTTGAGGCGGCTGCGCCGGCGGACTCCGTGCGGCCGGGCTTCGAGGCTGCCGTGGGCGGTTCTGACATGGCCCGACCCGAGACAGCCACCCCCGACTGCACATTGTTATAAAAAGAGGGCGGCGTGAATCTAAGCGTTCACGCCGCCCTCTTACTTTGAATCTATCTCTTACGGCTTCGGCTTCTGCGCGGGGGGCGTGGGCGCGGGCTTGGCGGGCTCGTCGTCCTTGTCCTTGCTCTCGTCGCCCTGTTCGATGACGGAGGCGCGGCCGCGCAGGCGCTCGAAGTCCGTGAACTTGATGCGCATGCGGAGGTGGACGCTCTGGCCCGTCTTGAAGGTCAGCTCGTCGTCGGCATAGGAGTAGGTCGGGAACCAGTACTTGCCGTCGATCTGCTCGCGGTAGGTCTCGAAGGTGGGGAAGCGCTGGTCGAACTCGGGCACGCCCTTGCCGCGCGCCTTGACGATCTGGAGGTCGCGGTCGTCCACCCAGATGCGCCCCTGGAAGAAGCGCTCGGGCTTCTTCGACGCCTTGAGCGCCTTGAGGCGGGCCTGGTCGGAGAGAATCTTCGGCGTCACGTCGAAGACGTAGGTGTCCAGCTCGTCGATCTTCTCCTTGCCGATGTAGGCGAAGGTGTACTCGTTCATCTTCGACGACTCGAGCGCGAACGACTGGACGCCGCCGAAGTCTTCGAGGTCTTCGGCCGTGATCTGAAGCTCGGTGAGGGTCGGGACGGGGAACTTGAGAATCTTCTCGAAGCGGTTGCCGCTGTCGTCGAAGACGAAGCGCGAGAGGCGCAGGTACTCGCCCGAAATCTGCCCGCCCCACGCGATGGTCTGGAGGATGGCCTCGCGGCGGAAGCCGTACTCGTTGAGCGCCTTGCGGAACTCGGCCTCCTTCTGCATGAAGGTGCGGACGATGCGCTCCACGTCCTCGGGCGCGCCCGAGCGGTTGACGATGGTAGGGCCGGCGGCCGGGGTGACATTTTGCTTCTGCGCCGCGGCCGAACCCGCGCAGAGCAGGGCGGCGAGGATTGTTAAAAGAACTCTTCTCATAAACTCTCTTCCGGACTTCAGGAGTTGGACGCGCGAGGCATTCGAGTCAGGGGATAACGCCCGCCGAGCAACCCTTTCGATGCAGGACTCAAGTCCGAAGTTGCAGGTTTGAAGCTGAAAGTTGAAGGGACGGCCCCTTCAACTTTCAACCGGGAGAAGCGAACTAGCCGACGAACTCGGCCTCGACGCGGTGCGGGATGACGCCGCGCTCGAAGCCCTCATCGAGGAGGCGCTGGACGGCGCGCCGGCCGCGCTCGGTGTAGTCGAGCGTGAGCTGGTTGACCCACATCCCGACGAAGCGGTCGGCCAGCTCCGTGTCCATGTCGCGCGCGAACTGCATGGCGTAGGCCAGCGCGTCGCGGCGGTTGTCGAGCGAGAACTGGATCGACTGGCGCAGGTAGTCCGAGACGCGCCCGACGGTCTCCGGCCCGAGGTCGCGGCGGATGACGTTGCCGCCCATCGGGAGCGGCAGCCCCTCCCGCTCCTTCCACCACTCGCCGAGGTCTACGACCTTCTGGAGCCCGAGCCGCTGGTAGAAGAGCTGCCCCTCGTGGATGAGCAGGCCGGCGTCGGCCTCGCCCCTCTGCACGGCGTCGATGATCCGGTCGAAGGGGACGACCACGTACTCGAACTCCGGCTCAAGGATGCGGAGCGCGAGGAAGGCGCTCGTCATCGTGCCGGGCACGGCGACTTTCAAGTTCCGTATGTCGTCAATCTTATAAGGCTCGCGCGCGACGACGATGGGGCCGTAGCCCTCGCCGATGGAGGCGCCGTGCGGGAGCAGGACGTACTTGTCCGAGACGTAGGCGTAGGCGTGGAAGCTGACGGCCGTCACGTCATAGACGCCCCGCGTCGCCTTCTCGTTCAGCGTCTGGATGTCTTCGAGCGTGTGCTCGAACCGAATGTCGCCCGTGTCGATCTTGTTCGTCGCCAGCCCGTAGAACATGAACGCGTCGTCCGAGTCGGGCGAGTGCGCCACGGTGATGGTGCGTGTCTCTGTCGCTGTTGCCATAACTCCTTTGAAGTAACTTTGAATTGACCGGCGAGGCCGGCGCGGATGATGTAAGCCTGTCGCCCGCGCCAGCCCCACCCCGAATCAGTTGACGTCCGGCTGCCCGCCGCGCCCCTGCGCGATAATGTCGATGAGGACGTTGAGGCGCTGGTCTGTATGCGCCTGCGCCTCTGCCAACTCGACCATCTTAACGGTCAAGACCCTCTGCGACTGGGCAAGTCCCTCGACCGTGTCGTAGAGATTGACTGCTGCCCTCTCAAGTTGGCCGAGTCGCTCCTCGTGCAATCTCCGCATCTCTTTCAGCTCCTCCGAGAACTGGTCTACCTTCTCTGAGAAGCTCTCCTGCCGTTTAATGATGAACTCCATTATCTTCCGAAGCTCTTCGTCACTCATACGCGTTCCTCTTCTGCTAAAGGCCGTCGGGCGATGGTTGTCACGCGGGCCGGCGGCCGCGCGGGCGGAGGCGAATTCGTCAGGCGGCGGCCGGCTCCTCGACGCGGTTGTAGAGCGTGTCGCGCTCGACCGCTTGGAGGCCGGCGTCTTCGATAAGTGTGACAATCTCCTGCTTCGACATCTTGACCTCGCCGCCAGACTCGACCGAGTAGCTCTCGGTCAGCTCGCCGCCCTCGGTGATGGTGCCGTCGATGTCGTTCGCGCCGTAGTGGAGCGCGACCTGCGCGAGCCGCTTGCCGAGCATCACCCAGTAGGACTTGATGTGCGGGAAGTTGTCGAGCATGAGGCGCGCGACGGCCATCGTCTTCAGCGAATCGACGCCCGTCGGCCCCGGCAGGTGCGCGAGCTGCGAGCCCGGCGGGTAGAAGGCCAGGGGGATGAAGCACTGGAAGCCGCCCGACTTCTCCTGCTGCTCGCGCAGGCGGACGAAGTGATCCACGCGGTCTTCGATTGACTCGATGTGGCCGTAGAGCATCGTCGCGTTCGTCTTCAGACCCGCCGCGTGCACCTTGCCCGAGAGGTCGAGCCAGCGCTGCGCGTCCGTCTTGTGCGCGCAGATCATCGAGCGTGTCGGCTCGCGGAAAATCTCCGCCCCGCCGCCCGGGCACGAGTCCATCCCGGCCTCTTTGAGTTTAGAGATAACCTCCTCGTCCGACATCTTGTAGAAGCGCGCGAAGTGGTCGAGCTCGACCATCGTCCAGGCTTTGAGGTGGAGCCGCGGGTACTTCGCCTTGAGCGAGGAGAGCAGGTCTGTGAAGTACGAGAACGGCAGCTTGGTGTTCAGGCCGCCGACGATGTGCAGCTCCGTCGCGCCCTCTTTGACGGCCTCGCCCGCGATGCGCAGGCTGTCTTCGATGTTGTGCGTGTAGGCGTCGGGCTGGCGCGGCGTGCGGAAGAAGCCGCAGAACTTACAGTCGGCGTAGCAGACGTTGGTCGGGTTGAAGTGGCGGTTGACGTTGTAGTACGTCACGCGCCCGTGCAGGCGCCGCC
>Ga0213876_10000433_pt1 | contig 34420 bp, 38 predicted proteins | sample BarmaccomBMRX_R9_FD_160113 | JGI IMG/M metagenome (GOLD analysis project Ga0213876, IMG submission 160113) | Root-associated microbial communities from Barbacenia macrantha in rupestrian grasslands, the National Park of Serra do Cipo, Brazil - RX_R9 | ecosystem: Host-associated > Plants > Roots... | reverse complement strand
TAAGCCCAGAACCAGGCGACGAAGAACATCACCTCGGAGGCGATGAACAGCACCATGCCGAAGCGCAGGCCCAGCTTCACCACCGGCGTGTGATCGTGGCGCACGACGGACTCGCTGATCACGTCGCGCCACCAGCCCACGAAGGTGAAGCCGAGCAGCACCACGCCGACCGCGAAGATCCACGGCTGGCCGTTCACCGGCAGCCCGAAGAAGCCGGTGTAGTCCTTGTTCATCCAGAACACGGCGCCGACGAGCATCGTGAACGCCGCGATGGAACCGACGATCGGCCACGGGCTCGGATCGACGAGATGGTAGTCGTGGTGGACTTCGCTGTGCGCCATGGACGTCAAACCCCTGTTATCCGCCGGTCGTCAATGGGCCACATGCTCGGCCCATTTCACGATCGACATCACGAACACCAATAACACCAGCCCGCCGAGCACCAGCGCCAGCGCGATGCTGCGCTTGCGTCTCTCCCGCTCGAAGCCGCCATTTCCATTCGACTTCTCATCCATCGCCTCACATCCATTGCGCCAGGCGCTCGACGATCAGCGCGGCGAACAGGGCGAAGAGATAAAGAAGCGAAATCCCGAACAGGCGCTTGGCCGCCGGCTCGCGCACGGCGTCGCGCTCGTTCAGCACGACGACGCTCTGCACCAGGAACCAGGCGCCCAGGCCCGCGGCGCAGGCCAGATAGACGGGACCCGCGAAGCCCAAGAAATACGGCGCGATCCCGGCCGGCACCAGCACCAGCGTGTAGAGGAAGATGTTCCAGCGCGTGACGCGCTTGCCGCTGACCACGGGCAGCATCGGCACGCCGGCGCGCGCATAGTCGTCGGAGCGGAACAGCGCCAGCGCCCAGAAATGCGGCGGCGTCCACAGGAAGACGATCGCGACCAGCACCAGCGGCGCCAGGCTCAGCGAGCCCGTCACCGCGGCCCAGCCGATGGCGGGGGGAAGCGCGCCCGACAAGCCGCCGATCACGATGTTCTGCGGCGTGCGGCGCTTGAGCCAGAGCGTATAGACGCCGACATAGAAGAAGATCGTGAAGGCCAGCAGCCCGGCGGCGGCGAAGTTCACGAACAGCCCCATCAGCGCGACCGAGGCGATGGAGAGCGTATAGCCGAAGCCGAGCACGGTGCCGCGGTCGATCCGCCCCATCGGGATGGGACGGGTGGCGGTGCGTGCCATCACCGCGTCGATGTCGCTGTCATAGGCCATGTTGAGCGCGCCCGACGCCCCCGCGCCGACGGCGATGCAGAGCAGCGCCGTGAACGCGATCAGCGGGTGCACGGGCGCGGGCGCCACCACGATCCCGGCCAGTCCCGTGAACACGACGAGCGACATCACGCGCGGCTTGAGCAGCGCGAAGAAGTCGCCGACCGTGGCGATGGGACGGGGCTGGAAGGTGTCGACGCTGGCCATGTGGCTCCTCAGACGACCTTGGGCAGATCGTTGAAGGTATGGAACGGCGGCGGCGAGGACAGGGTCCATTCCAGCGTCGTCGCCCCCACGCCCCACGGATTGTCGCCCGCGACGCGCTTGGCCATGAACGCCTCGACCATCGTGGCCAGGAACACCAGCACGCCGAAGCCCGCGATGAAGGCGCCGATCGACGAGACGTAGTTCCAGTCCGCATAGACGTCGGGATAGTCCGCGTAGCGGCGCGGCATGCCCTGAAGCCCCAGGAAGTGCATCGGGAAGAACGCCAGGTTCACGCCGACGAAGGTGATCCAGAAATGCAGCTTGCCCAGCGTCTCGTTGTACATGTAGCCGGTGAACTTCGGGAACCAGAAGTACCAGCCGGCGAAGATCGTGAACACCGCGCCGAGCGACAGCACGTAGTGGAAGTGCGCCACCACGTAATAGGTCTCCTGCAGCGACACGTCGACGGCCGCATTGGCCAGCACCACGCCGGTCACGCCGCCGACGGTGAACAGGAAGATGAAGCCCACCGCCCACAGCATCGGCGTCTTGAACTCGATCGAGCCGCCCCACATGGTCGCGATCCACGAGAACACCTTGATGCCCGTCGGCACCGCGATGACCATCGTGGCGGCGACGAAATAGGCCTTGGTGTCGACGCTGAGGCCCACCGTGTACATGTGGTGCGCCCAGACCAGGAAGCCGATGAAGCCGATCGCGACCATGGCGTAAGCCATGCCGAGATAGCCGAACACCGGGCGCTTGGAGAAGGTCGCCACGATATGGCTGACCATGCCGAAGCCCGGCAGGATCAGGATGTACACTTCGGGGTGGCCGAAGAACCAGAACAGGTGCTGGTAGAGCACCGGATCGCCGCCGCCGGCCGGATTGTAGAAGGCGGTGCCGAAATGGCGGTCGGTGAGCAGCATCGTGATCGCGCCCGCGAGCACCGGCAGCGACAGCAGCAGCAGGAACGCGGTCACCAGGATCGACCACACGAACAGCGGCATCTTGTGCAGCGTCATGCCCGGCGCGCGCATGTTCAGGATCGTGGTGATGAAGTTGATCGCGCCCAGGATCGACGAGGCGCCGGCGACGTGCAGCGAGAAGATCGCGAAGTCCATCGCAGGCCCCGGCGAACCCGTGGTCGAGAGCGGCGCATAGAGCGTCCAGCCGCCGCCGACGCCGGTGCCGCCGCTGTCGCCTTCGACGAACATCGACAGCACCAGGAAGGTGAAGGCGAAGGGCAAGAGCCAGAACGAGATGTTGTTCATTCTGGGGAAGGCCATGTCCGGCGCGCCGATCATCATCGGCACGAGCCAGTTGCCGAAGCCGCCGATCATCGCGGGCATGATCATGAAGAACACCATGATCAGGCCGTGGCCGGTGACGAAGACGTTGAAGGTGTGCGACTCGAAGTACTGCAGCCCCGGCTGCATCAGCTCCAGGCGCATCAGCATCGAGAAGGTGCCGCCGACGATGCCGGCGACGATGGCGAAGATCAGGTACATCGTTCCGATGTCCTTGTGGTTCGTCGAATAGACGTACCGCCGCCAGCCGTGGGGGTGGTCTTCGTGGGCGTGGGCAATGTCAGCCATGTTACGCGTCCTTGATTATTTCGCCGCGAGGCGCGTGGCGCCGTCGTCGAGGCTTGCGAACTTCTTCTTCGCCGTCGCCAGCCATTGGGCGTATTCGGCGTCGCTCACGACCTTGACTTCGATCGGCATGAAGTCGTGATTGGCGCCGCAAAGCTCCGAGCACTGGCCGTAGAAGGTGCCTAGCTGCGTCGCCTTGAACCAGGTGTGGTTGATGCGGCCCGGAATGGCGTCCATCTTCACGCCCATCTGCGGCAACGACCAGGAATGGATCACGTCGGCGCCGGTGGTCTCGACCTCGACGACCTTGTTCACCGGCACGACCACGACGTTGTCGACGCCCAGCATGCGCGGCTCGCCGGCCTTGGCGGCGTCGGCGTCCTTGAGCGGGAAGGAATCGAACTGGAAGTTCGCGCCCGGATACTCATAGGTCCACGACCACTGCTTGCCGATCGCCTTGATGGTCACATCGGGCTTGGGGATCGTCGCCTCGAAATACAGCAGGCGGAAAGACGGGATCGCGATCACCACCAGGATGATCACCGGGATCAGCGTCCACATCACCTCGAGCAGCGTGTTGTGATGGGTCTTGCTCGGCACCGGATTGGCGCGCTGGTTGAAGCGGAAGATCACGATCAGCAGCAGGACCAGCACGAAGATGCAGATCGCCACGATGATGTAGAGCAGCAGACGGTGGAAGTCCTCGATCCGGGTCATCACCTCGGACGCCGGCGGCTGGAAGGTCACGCCCCACTTCTGCGGCAAAGCGAGCGCGCTCGTGGCCCAGAGCGTGGCGGCCGCGGCAAGCCCCGAACCGATGCCGTTCATTCTGCGGAACATAAAGCGACCTCGCAAAGATCAAGTGGACGGCCTAAAGGCCGCCGCCCAGGGATTCTGGGGCGGGATTTAGAGGGCTGGGGGCGTTAAAGTCAGTGTGACCTTATGGCACGGGGCCGACAAATCCCTATATCTAGAGGTCGCGGCCCCTACCCGGAGTTCTCATGAGCCAGTCAAACGACCTTTTCTTCTCCCGCACCGGCATGGACCGCGGCCGCGTCCAGGCGACCGTCGAGGACGCCCTGCACGGCGCCGACGACGGCGAACTGTTCCTGGAATACCGTCAGAGCGAATCGTTCTCCTTCGACGACGGCCGTCTCAAGGCCGCCACCTTCGACACCATGCAGGGCTTCGGCCTGCGCGCCGTGGCCGGCGAGGCCACCGGCTATGCCCATGCCTCGGACCTCTCGGAGGAGGCGATCAAGCGCGCCGCCGACACCGTGCGCGCGGTGGCGCGGGGCCATTCGGGCGCGGCGGCGCTGGCCCCTGCCCGCACCAACAAGCAGCTCTATCCCGACGTCGATCCGCTGGGCGCCGTCCAGTTCGAAACCAAGATCAAGCTGCTGGAAGAGATGAACGCCTATGCCCGCGCGCGCGACCCGCGCGTCAAGCAGATGTCGTGCTCGCTGACCGGCGAGTGGCAGAACGTCGAGATCCTGCGCGCCGGGGGCGAGGTCTATCGCGACGTCCGCCCGCTGGTGCGCGTCGGCGTCTCGGTCGTGGTGGAGGAGAACGGCCGCCAGGAATCGGGAAGCTATGGCGGCGGCGGCCGCGGCAGCTACGACACCTATCTCGACAGCGGCTATTGGAAGGACGCGATCGACGAGGCGCTGCGCCAGGCGCTGGTGAACCTGAACTCCATTCCCGCGCCGGCCGGCGAGATGACCGTGGTGCTCGGACCCGGCTGGCCCGGCGTCCTGCTGCACGAGGCCATCGGCCACGGGCTCGAAGGCGACTTCAATCGCAAGAAGACCAGCGCCTTCGCCGGCCTCATGGGCGAGCGCGTCGCGGCGCCGGGCGTCACCGTGGTCGACGACGGCACGATCGACGGACGCCGCGGCTCGCTCTCGATCGACGACGAAGGCACACCTTCGGGACGCACCGTGCTGATCGAGGACGGCATCCTCAAGGGCTATATGCAGGATCGCCAGAACGCACGCCTGATGGGCGTCGCGCCCACCGGCAACGGACGCCGCCAGTCCTATGCCAACAGCGTCATGCCGCGCATGACCAACACCTATATGCTGGGCGGGACCGCGGATCCGGGAGAAATCCTGGCCGGCGTCAAGCGCGGCATCTATGCGACCAACTTCGGCGGCGGCCAGGTCGACATCACCAACGGCAAGTTCGTGTTCTCCTGCACCGAGGCCTATCTGATCGAGGACGGCAAGATCGGCCCCGCGATCAAGGGCGCGACGCTGATCGGCAACGGGCCCGACGCGCTCACCCGCGTCACCATGATCGGCAACGACATGAAGCTCGACACCGGCATCGGCGTCTGCGGCAAGAACGGCCAGTCGGTGCCCGTCGGCGTCGGCCAGCCGACGCTCAGGCTCGACGGGCTGACGGTGGGCGGGACGGCGGCGTGATCTTCAAGATCGTGCATGCCCCCGAGTGGGCGGCGGTCGACGGCGACTATGCGGGTTCGCCCAAAGACGGCGCCGACGGCTTCCTGCACTTCTCGACCGCGGCACAGTTGATGGGCACGCTCATTCGCTACTACTCCGATACGGACGACGACCTCGTGCTTGTCGCCGTCAATGAAGGCGCGCTCGGTGCCGCGCTCAAATACGAGCCGTCGCGCGACGGGCAGCTTTTCCCGCACCTGTACGGCGTGCTGCCGCTCGACGCGGTGCAATGGGTACGCCCCATCGCCCGCACGCGAGACGGCTTTGCGCTACCCGACCTTACGGCTTGAAGACGAAGGCCATGCCGTCGCCGGCGCTGCCGCCGAGCTCGGCCGTACCATAGAGCATCTTGCCGCGCTTCAGCGGAGCGGCATCCGGGCTCTGCCCGTCGCCGGCGCCGAAACTGTGCAGCACGGACACCGTCCAGGCGCCGCTGCCGCCCGCGGGCGGCGTGAGGCTGAACAGCGTGCCTTTGTTGGCGTTGGCGCCGCCGCCCTGCGAGGTGCCGTAGAGCGTGCCGTCGGCGTCGACCATCACCGCGCAGGACGTCGCCGCGGCCGGATCGTCCGCGTGGTCGCCGAAATTGTAGAGCACCTGCTCCTCGCCTGTGGTCTTGAGCGCGTAGACCGCGCCGTTGCCGTGTGTTCCGCCGCCCGCGCAGCCGTACAGCGTGCCGTCAAGAGCACGCGCAACGCCGCTGACCGGGCCGACCGCATCGAACTGGCCCGAAGTCGGAAAATCGTGCAGCACCGTCTCGGTCCACGCGGTCTGATGCTTCTTGGGCGGGCTGAGCCGATAGACCGTGCCGTCGGAGTTCTTGCCGCCGAGATTCGTCGTGCCGGTCAGCACGCCTTTGCGGTCCACGAGCAGGCGGCCGCGCAACGGGAACTGGCCGTCGCTCGTCGCGCCGAAGACGTGCAGCACGGCGTATTTCGACGCGTCGCCGTCGGGGCTGACGCGGTACACGGTGCCGTAGATCACGTTTGGGCCCGGGACGCCGCCGTCCTGCGGCGGCTGGCCGGCCGTCGTGCCGTAGAGCATCCCGTCCTTGCCCATCACCAGGCCCGCTTCGGGAAAGAAGCCGTCCCCGCCCGCCGGATTGAACTCGTGCAAGGTCGTGAGCGTGCCGTCGGTGTTCAGACGCCAAACCGTGCCGCTCGAGGCGAAGCCGCCGATCTTGGTTGTGCCGTAGAGCTCGCCCGACGGCCCGATCGCGACGCCGCCCATCACGCCCGCGCTGCCCGGGAAGTTGAAGAGGATCTCCTCGCTCCAGCTTCGGCCGTTCTTGGTGAGCCGGAACACGGTGCCGCCGCCGTGCGTGCCGCCCAGGAACGTCGTGCCGTAGAGACGGCCCAGGCTGTCGGCGACGAGCTCGCCGGAGGGTATCTGGCCGTCGCCGTGCGAAAGGCCGGTGAAGTCGTGGAGCGGCTTGTAGCTCGCCGCGAGGGCGGGCGCAGACAGTGAGATCGCCGTGCCGAGCAGCAGGCCCGGCAGCACGTGCAGATTTACACGGTACATGAAAACCCTTCAATTTCCTGTGGTTAGCCGTCCCCACACCGTGCCTTGCGATCTACAGGAGTTGCGAGCCGGACGCAACGTGCCGTTGATGCGCATAGCGAATGCGCATACCTTATGCGCATGAAGAAGGGTTTCTCCGAACCGCCGCGCCGCTTCGAGGCCGCGCCCGAGCGCGTGCACAACGGTCATATCGGGCCCGGCCCGAAGCCGGGACCGAAGCGCGCGGTGAACGTGTCCATCGACGCGAAAATCCTGAAGGTCGCGAAAGAGATGAAGATCAATCTCTCGAAAGCGTGCGAAGAAACCCTGCGCAAGCTCACAGAGGACGAGCGCGTGCGGCGGTATCGGGAAGAGAACCGCGAAGCGATCGAGTCGTACAACGCCTATATCGAGCGCAACGGCGTATTCGGCGAGGAATTGCTGGAATTCGATGATCCGCCAGTTTGATGTCTTTCCAAATCCGTTGAAGGGTGGAGGCAGGGACCGTCCTTATGTGATCGTCATCCAGCACCCTTTCTTCGACGATCAGCCCACGCGCATCGTTGTTCCGCTTGTGGTCGTGTCCGCAATCCGCCCGCAGTTGCGGCTCAATCCAACCGTGACGGTTCAGCGCACGACGCTGTATTTCTCGCCGACTGAAATGTTTTCGTTGTCCCATAGAATGCTGCGCGACTCCGTCGCAAATCTCGAGGCCGACCGGGATAAGCTGCTCGCCGCCATCGACCTCGTCTTCACCGGCATCTGAAGGAGCTTCCCATGCGCGATCTTTCCGGAAACAAGCGCGAGCTCGGCGACGGGTTCAGCGTGGCGCGCGTGCTACCGCATCCGAACCAGCGCACGGTGGGGCCGTTCGTGTTCTTCGATTATTTCGGCCCCGTGGCCTTCGCGCCGGGCAAGGGCATCGACGTCCGTCCGCATCCCCATATCGGGCTCGCGACCGTGACCTATCTGTTCGAGGGCTCGCAGGTGCATCGCGACAGCCTGGGGAACGTCCAGGAGATCGTGCCCGGCGACGTCAACTGGATGACCGCGGGCCGCGGCATCGTCCATTCCGAGCGCACCGGCGCCGACGTCCGCGCCCGCGGCCATCGCATGCACGGCATCCAGAGCTGGGTCGGCCTGCCCGGCGCTCACGAGGAGAGCGCGCCGGGCTTCCAGCACGTCGCGAAGGACAAGCTGCCGTCGCGCATCGACGGCGGCGTCTCCTTGCGCGTCGTCGCCGGCAACGCCTACGGCCTCGCCTCGCCCGTGCAGGTGCCGATGGAGATCTTCTATGTCGACGCGGCGCTGAAGGATGGTGCCGTGCTCGGCCCGCCGCCCGAATACGAGGAGCGCGCGGCGATGGTCGTCGGCGGCACGGTCGAGGCCGGCGGCGCGCGCCACCTCGACGGCGCGATGATCCTGTTCGACAAGGGCGAGGCGGGCGAGATCAAGGCGGTGGGCGATGCAAGGGTGATGCTGCTCGGCGGCGCGCCGCTCGACGGCCCGCGGCACGTCTGGTGGAACTTCGTCGCCAGCTCGCGCGAGCGCATCGAGAAGGCCAAGCAGGACTGGCGCGCGATGCGCTTCGGCACCATCCCCGGCGACGACCAGGAGTTCATCCCCCTGCCCGACTGATTTGTTGTCGCGCAATTTACGGGGAAGCGAACACGTTCCCCTATTGCGCTACCCGTGCCTGAGTTTCAGCCCCAAGATGGTTCCTGAAAACACCAGCGTCACCGCGTTCGAGCAGATCAGCGGCAGGTCGCGCAGCATCAGCCCGTAGAGCAGCCATAACGCGATGCCGGTCACATAAGTCACGAACATCGCGAGCGAGATGTCGGCGGTCGAGCGCGTCTTCCAGGTGCGGACCACCTGCGGCAGGAACGCGATGGTGGTGAGCACGGCCGCGACCATGCCGATCAACGTCACATACGTCATAAGTTGCGCCCCTTGCGATACGGCCGTGCTACCTTGCTCACAGAGCGCTAACGGAGAGAGACATGAAATACAACCAGCTCGGCAATACCGGCCTGTTCGTCTCGGAGATCTGCCTCGGCACCATGACCTTCGGCGGCGACGGGTTCTGGAAGGTCGTGGGCGACCTCGACCAGAAGGCCGCGACCGGCATCGTGGCGCGTGCGCTGGAAGCCGGCGTCAATTTCATCGACACCGCCGACGTCTATGCGCAGGGCACGTCCGAGACGATGACCGGCCAGGCGCTGAAGGACATCGGCCTGAAGCGCTCCGACGTCGTCATCGCCACGAAATGCTACGGCCGCACCGGCCCGGGCCCGAACGACATCGGCGCCTCGCGCGGACACATCATGGACGCGGTGTCGCGCAGCCTGGAGCGGCTCAAGACCGACCATATCGACCTCTACCAGATCCACGCCACCGACGGCGTCACGCCGGTCGAGGAGACGATGCAGGCGCTGAACGACCTGGTGCGGCAGGGGATGGTGCGCTACGTGGGCGTGTCGAACTGGCAGGCCTGGAAGATCATGAAGGCGCAAGGGATCGCCGCGCATCGCGGCTGGGCGCGGTTCGAGACCCTGCAGGCGTACTACTCCATCGCCGGGCGCGATCTCGAGCGCGAGATCGCGCCGCTGCTGGCCGACCAGAAGATCGGGCTGATGGTGTGGAGTCCGCTCGCCGGCGGGCTCCTGTCGGGCAAGTTCGGACCGGGCAGCAACGGGCCGGAAGGCGCGCGCCGCGTGGCGTTCGACTTCCCGCCCGTCGACAAGGACCGCGCCTGGACATGCATCGACGCGATGCGCGCGGTCGCCAACGCGCGCGGCGTGTCGGTGGCGCGCGTGGCGCTCGCCTATATCCTCGCCAAGCCCTTCGTCACCACGATCATCATCGGCGCCAAGACGATGGAGCAGCTCGACGACAACCTGGAGGCCGCGAAGCTCCCGCTCACTGCCGACGAGATGAAGACGCTCGACGAGGTCAGCGCGCTGCCGGCGGAATATCCCGGCTGGATGCTGGCCCGCCAGGGCGCCGAGCGCGTGCCGCAGCCCAAATGATGCTATAGTCGCCCCGCTTTCGAGGGGGCAAGTCATGGACGGTCTTTATTCGGTCATCCGCATCGTGCTGACGGTCATGGGCGTCTTGATGTTCGCAAGCGGCGTGTTCTTCGCGCTGCAGGGCGCGGGCATCATCATGTGGCCGGCGGACAGCTTCATGCTGAAGAGCACGGAGTGGGTGCATCGCGGCATCATGCTGGCCAATTTCGGCCTGCTGCAGCTCTACATCGTGCGCCGGCGCTAAGCCTTCAGGAACTTGACGAAGACGAGCTCGGGATCGTCCGGGTCGAGGTTCAGGATCGTCCCGCTCGCCCGATAGGCGCGGCTCTCGAGCAGCGCGCGCATGGCTGCGTTCGATTCGTTGGTGGAGGTGAAAAGCTTGTCGGTCTGAGGCCGCGCGCGCTCGATCGCGGCGAGCAGAGCGTCGCCGATCCCCTTGCGCCGCGCTTCGGCTGCCACGAACAGCAGCTCGACGAAGTCGCGGCCGAAGAAGTTCGTGGTCAGGATCGCATAGCCCGCGACCGCGCCGTCCTGCTCCACGACCCAGCAATGGCGCGCGGCGATGGCGGCGTCGATCAGCTCGCGGCGATGAAGGTCGCCGGCCACGCGCGCGTCGCACACGGCGATCGCGCGCCGGTCGCGGGTCGCCGCCAATCTCACCTGCACGTCACGCTTGGCCATCAGAGGAAATTATACTCCCGGAACAGCGGCGTGAGGTCCCCCTTCCACTCGCCGCGATAGCGCCTGAGAAGCTCCTCGGCGCGGGTATAGCCGCGGTCGACGAGCTCGCGCAGCGGATTGAGGAAGCCGTCCTCGGTCATGCCGGCGGAGTCCTCCGCGGCGCGGCGCATCAGCCCGGCCGACGAGATGTCGAGCATGCGCTTGGCCAGCGCGCCGACATCGGTCTTGCGGTGCGGCGTCCTGAAGCCCAGCACCGGGACGGCGCTGCGCATCGCCTGGCGCTCTTCGTCCGTCCAGTCCTTGACCAGGTCCCAGGCGGCGTCGAGCGCGGTCTGGTCGTAATAGATGCCGGTCCACAGCGCCGGCAATCCGCAGATGCGCCGCCAGCTGCCGCCGTCGGCGCCGCGCATCTCGAGGAACTTCTTCAAGCGGACCTCGGGGAAGATCGTGGTCAGGTGATCGGCCCAATCGGCCATGGTGGGCTCGATGTCCTTCACCTCGGGGATCTTGCGCGCCATGAAATCGCGGAAGCTCTTGCCCGCGACGTCGATGTATTTGCCGTCGCGATAGACGAAGTACATCGGCACGTCGAGCGCATAGTCGACATAGCGCTCGAACGACATGCCGGGCTCGAACACCCAGGGCAGCATGCCGGCGCGCGCGTTGTCGACGTCGGTCCAGACCTGGCTGCGATAGGACAGGAACCCGCTCGGCTTGCCCTCGCGGAACGGCGAGTTGGCGAACAGGGCGGTCGCCACCGGCTGCAGCGCCAGGCCGACGCGGAACTTCTTCACCATGTCGGCTTCGTCGGCGAAGTCGAGGTTCACCTGCACGGTGCAGGTGCGGAACATCATCTCGTGGCCGTAGCCGCCGACCTTGGGCATATAGGCCCGCATGATCTTGTAGCGGCCCTTGGGCATCTGATGCGTCTCGTCCATCGCCCAGTTGGGCGCGAAGCCCAGCCCGATGACGCCGGCGCCGATCTCGCCCGCCACCTCGCGCACCTGCTCGAGATGCGTGTTCACCTCGGCGCAGGTCTGATGCACGGTCTTGAGCGGCGCGCCCGAGAGCTCGAACTGGCCGCCGGGCTCCAGGCTCAGCGAAGCGCCGGCCTGCGTCAGCCCGATGATGTTGTCGCCTTCCTTGACGTCTTCCCAGCCGAAGCGGCGCATGCCTTCCAGCAGCACGCGGATGCCGGGCCGTCCGTCATAGGCGACGGGCTTCAGGATCTTGGGATCGTAGACGAACTTCTCGTGCTCGGTGCCGATGCGCCACTGGTCTTTCGGCTTGGAGCCTTCGCTCAGGTGACGCACCAGATCGTCGCGCGACGCGATCGGGCCGCCGGCAGATTGCGGTATCGACATGAAGCTCAGCCTCTGTGTTGCACAATCTGCGCTGTGTAAATCGTGAACCGCCCGTTCAGGATTGGCGTTCAGCCGTGGGTATGTAATCGCCCCAAACCGTTACGGCAAGGTAGGCCTTTGGACATGCCGGCAGCCGGCCGGGGTCGCGTAGAGGCCAGGATCGCGGCGGGCCGTGCTCACGTCTGTTTGAACGCCATTATTGGCCCCGCGCATGCGGCAATGATATCATGCGAAATCTTATCGGGAGGACCACATGGCGAAGCATCTCGTGGGCGGCCTGGCTCTGGCGCTGGCCCTGATCGGCGCGACCGCGACCCGGGCGGACACGGCCCCGCATGTGGATCACAACTACGCGGCGCCCCAGCCGGCCTATCCCGCGGGGGCGCAGAGTGCCGGGGAACAGGGCGACGTGATCTTGAGCGTCTATGTCAGCGCCAACGGACATGCGCACAAGCTTCGCCTGAAGAAGTCGAGCGGCTTTCACGACCTGGACATGGCCGCGGCCGAAGGCGTGCTGAACTGGCGCTATATTCCGGCGATGTCCGGCGGGGGCGAGCCCTATAGCGACTGGCTGGACGTGACGATCCACTACGAGCTGCCGCCCGCCGCTCAAGGTGCGCAGCCCGCCTCGGCGACGTCCCAGGTCTACTAGCCCCAATCGCCCAGGATCGACTGCCACACCGCAAGGGCTGCGAGCGCGGCCGTGTCGGCGCGCAGGATCCGCTCACCCAATGCCGCCGGGACCGTGAAAGGCTGTTCGCGCACCAGCGCGCGCTCGGCGGGATCGAAGCCGCCTTCCGGCCCGGTGAGCACCGCCCAAGGCTCACGCGGCTGCTGCCCGCGCGGCAAAGCACGCAGCGCCTCGGCGATGGACGGCGCCTCTCCCGCCTCGTCGCAGAACAAGAGCTTGCGCTCGCCCGGCCAGGCGGCGAGCAGGCGCTCGAGCTCCACGAGGTCGCGAACCTCCGGCGCGTCGACGCGGCCGGACTGCTCCGCGGCTTCGACGCCGTTGGCCCGCATGCGCTCCAGATTGACGCGGCGCGCGATGGTCCGCCGCGTGAGCACGGGCTGCAGCACGCGCACGCCTAGCTCTGTCGCCTTCTGCACGACATAGTCGGCCGGCGTTTTCTTGATCGGCGCGAAGACGAGCCACAGGTCGGGCACCGCGCGATACGGCGCCGTCTGCGCCTCGCACTCCAGCGCGCAGCCGCGCTTCGTCACCTCGGCGACGCGCGCCAGCCACTCGCCGTCGCGACCGTTGAACAGCCGCACGCGGTCGCCGGGCCTGGCGCGCATCACGTTGACGAGATAGTGCGCCTGCCCCTCATCGACATCGACGCGCACACCCGTGGAGAGCGGCGTTTCGACATAGAGACGGATGCTGCCGCCGGGTTCCGTTAGCTCTTCGGCCATGACACAATTGAGACGCATGGCCGCCGAACCGCAAGTCCTCAAACCCGCCGACGCCGTCGCCCGCGATTGGGTCGAGCGCGTGCCTCCGCGCGCGCAGCCGTATCTCAGGCTGATGCGCCTCGACCGGCCGATCGGGACGTGGCTGCTGTTCTGGCCCTGCGCCTTCGGGCTTCTGCTGGGTGCCACGGAAGGCGACCGGCCGTTCAACACCTTGCGCGACCTGTGGCTGCTGATCCTGTTCGGATTGGGAAGCGTCGTGATGCGCGGCGCGGGCTGCACCTATAACGACATCGTCGACCGCGACTTCGACGCGAGGGTCGCGCGCACGCGCGGCCGGCCGATCCCTTCGGGCGCGATCGGCCTGCGCGACGCGTGGCTGTTCCTTGGCCTCCAATGCGCCGTCGGTCTTCTGATCCTGCTGCAGCTGAACCTGCTGTCGATCGAGCTGGGCGTGGGTTCGCTGCTGCTGATCGCGGCCTATCCGTTCATGAAGCGCGTCACCTGGTGGCCGCAGGCCTGGCTCGGCCTCACCTTCAACTGGGGCGCGCTGATCGGCTTCGCGGCCCAGACCGGCACCATCGATATCGGCGACGGGATGCTGTACGCGGGGCTGTTCTTCTGGACGCTCGGCTACGACACGATCTATGCGCACCAGGACAGGGACGACGACGCGCTGATCGGCGTGCGCTCCACCGCGCGGCTGTTGGGCGAGCGCTCAGCCAAGTGGATCCTGGGCTTCTATGCGGCGGCCTTCACGCTGATCCTGGCTTCCGGGTTCACCGAGCATGCCGGCTGGCCCTTCGCCTTCGTCATGCTTGCCGCTGGGGCACATTTGTTATGGCAGGTGAAGAGCCTGAACGTCGCCGACCCGGAAAAGTGCCTGAAACTCTTCCGCGCCAACCGCGACGCGGGGGCGCTGATCGGGCTGGCTTTCCTGCTCGCAGGATGGTTTTCGTAGTATGCTCGCGCCCATGAACGTCGAACGCTTCGACCCCACCACCTGCTTCACGGCGGAAGAATTGGCCGCGGTGCGCGCGCGCTCCGACGTCACCGGGCTGATGTGCGTGGCGCATGCCTGGGCGGTGATCGCGGCTGCCATGGCGCTCTATTGGGTGTGGCCGAACCCGCTCACTTTCGTGGCCGCGGTGGTCGTCATCGGCAGCCGGCAGCTCGGCCTCGCCATCCTGATGCACGACGCGGCGCATGGCGTGTTGATGCGCACGCGAGCCGTGAACGAATGGGTGAGCCAGTGGTTCTGCGCCTATCCTGTCGGCGCCGATACGATCTCCTACCGCCACTACCACCTGAAGCATCACCGCTCGACGCAGCAGACGGACGATCCCGACCTCGGTCTCTCCAAGCCCTTCCCGATCACGCGCGCGAGCTATCGCCGCAAGTTCCTCCGCGACATCACCGGCCAGAGCGGCTTGAAGCAGCGGCGCGAGCAGTTCCGCCGCGCCTGGGGTCCCGTCGAGTTGAGCTTCATGGGACATCTCGCGCATTTCCGGGACAAGCTCGGCACGGTGCTGACGGCGAACCTCGTGCTGCTCGCGATCCTCACCATCCTCGGCAAGCCGCACTATTACCTGATGTTCTGGCTGCTGCCGAACCTCACCTGGCAGATGGTGATCACCCGCATCCGCAACATCGCCGAGCATGCCGTGGTGCCCGACAACGACGACGTCTTCCGCAACGCGCGCACGACCTATGCCTCGTGGTGGGTGCGCGGGCTGGTGGCGCCGTACTGGGTCAACTATCACGTCGACCACCACCTGATGTTCTACGTGCCCTGCTACAACCTGCCTCTGCTGCACGCGATGCTGCTGGCCAAGGGTTTCGGGCCGCGCATGGAGATCAGGCGGAACTACCGCGAGATCCTCACGCTTGCGACGTCGAAGCCGGAGCCTCAGCCGGCTTAGAGACCCTGCGCCGCGCGACCGAGGCGAGCAGCAGCAGCGCCATCAAGCCCAAGACCGCACGGAACGCGAAGACGAAGTTCGTGAACAGCAGGTTCCTGGGGTTGTTCGCCAGCGGCCCGATGCGCCAATCGTAGATCTCCGGCGCGTCGAGCAGAACCGCGCCCGCGATCTGGTCGAGGGAAAAGAGCTCGACATCGCCCATGGTGACGTCGGCGTTGAGCTTGGCCGTGGCGCTCTGCGTGACGAACATGTCGCCGCCCGGGATGGCGCGCGCGAAGCTGATCGAGACGCCCGCGAATGCCAGCACCAGGAAGACGAGCCCCGCGGCCAGGATCAACCGTCCGACCGCGATCTGGTGGCGCGCCGAGAGCACGTCCTCGCGCAGCGCCGAAAGCACCGACTCCTTGGAATCGTCCGAAAGACCCGCGCGGTCGGCCAGATGCCTGGCCAGCCGCTTCTCGTCGGCATGGGCGCCGTCGCGCAGCGCCGGCAGCACCAGCACGAGCCCCGCGATCAGCACGGTCAGCGCGTTGACCAGCAGCACCAGCGCGAAGAACACCCAATAGCCCGACGAGTTCACGCCCGCGCCGAACTGGCCGGGCAGCACGCGCGCCAGCCACGGCGTCTCGCTCGTCATCGAGGTGACGAGCATCAGGAACATCACGGTATTGACCGCGACGAAGGCCAGAAGGAGCTGGATCCCCGTGAAACGCCTCGGCATACGCATCCCCACCCTTGTTGCGGGGACTATAGGCAGGATTGCCGCGCCCGTCAGCCGGTGCCCTGGACGATGGGCTTGCCGGTCGCTTCCGCATAGGCGTTGGCGACGATGGCGTGGAGGAAGAACGAGTTGAGCAGCTGCCGTTTCCAGCGGTCGTTGCCCGCGAAGGTCTGCTTGATGTCCTCGAGGTCGATCTGCTTGTAGACCTCTTCGAGCGGCACGCCCTTCGCGGCGAGGGGTGCGACCTTGGCGCGGACCTCGCTCAGCGCGGCGATGAGCTTGTCGAGATAGGCGCGGCCGTGCTGCACCTCGCCATGGCCGGGAATGAGCACCGCGAAGTCGAAAGCCTTCAACTTCCGAAGCACGCCGATCCAGCTTTCCGGGAACGATGCCGCGGCATAGGGGATCGGCTGCACGACGACGTCGCCCGTGATCAGGACCTTCTCGCTCGGCACCCAGACGACCGCGTCGCCGTCGGTGTTCGCGTTGCCCAGGAAGGCGACCTCGACCGGCATCATCGAGTCAGGCACTGAAAATCTGTCGGTGAAGGTCTTGGTCGCGGGATAGGCCTTCATGTCGGTGTAGCCCGCGACGATGCTGTCGCCGACGTCGACATATTGCTGCCAGCCGGCGCGCACTTCGCCGGTGACGGCGGGATCGGCGACCTGCTTCCTGGCGTAGTCGATCTCGCCCGCATAGCTCTTCGCATAGGTCTTGATGTAGTCGAAGGGTTTGCCGGTCATGTCGGCGCGCGTCGCCGCCGTCGAGACGATCTCGATCCTGGGCCAGGCCTTCAGGAACGCGCCGGCGCCGAGATTGTGGTCGCCGTGATAGTGCGTGTAGATCAGCACCTTCACCGGCTTGGCGCTGAGCTTCCTGATCTCGGCGACCACATATTCGCCCGCGGGCGGCGAACCGCCCGCGTCGACGACGACCAATCCGTCGCTCTGCTCGATCACCTCGACATTGCCCTCGTAGGGCGCGTCCGTCGCAACGGGGCGATAGACGAGGTGCACATGCGGCGTGACGGGTGCCGTCTGACGGACGAACCCATCGACTGCCAGCGCCGGAGAGGAGAGCGCGACGACGCAGAGGAGGACTCGTCTAATCATGGCGCCATGCTATGACGAGCGCCCGCAAGCACGGCGTCACGGGACCGTGAAGCGCGAAAACGTGAAGCGTGAGATTGACGCCGCGACCTCAGGCAAAAACATGACCCCCGACCAGTTCATCCTCGCCAACACTGCCCTTACGACACCGCTGCTGGTGCCCGAGATCGCGCTGCATCTCGCGACCGAGGTCGTGCCGCTGTGGCGCAAGACGGAAGAGGAGCTCGAGGCCGAAGGCGTGCCGCCGCCCTACTGGGCATTCGCCTGGGCCGGCGGACAGGCGTTGGCGCGCTACGTGCTCGACAATCCCGAGGTCGTGCGCGGCCAGGACGTGCTCGACTTCGGCTCGGGCTCGGGCCTCGTCGCCATCGCCGCGGCGAAAGCCGGCGCGGCGTCGGTGCTCGCCGCCGACATCGATCGTTTCGCGGCGGCGGCGATAGCGCTCAACGCGAAGGCGAACGGGGCGCAGGTCGACGTCACAAGCGACGACGTCATCGGCCGCGAGGGGCCGTGGCAGACGATCCTGGTCGGCGACATGTGCTACGAGCGGCCGCTGGCCGAGCGGCTGCTCGCCTGGCTGAAGGAGCGCCGCGTCATAGTGCTGCTGGGGGATCCCGGGCGCTCCTATTTCCCGAAATCGGGCGTGGAGAAATGCGCCACCTATCGCGTCCAGACGACGCGCGAGCTCGAGGATCGCGAAATCCGCGAAACCTCGGTTTTCAGGTTGCGCTGACTGGCCTTGCGGGGTTTTCCCGCTATGCTGGAAACACCCCAGGAGGTCCCCATGTTGCGTTCCGCCCTCGCCGCCTGCGCCGCGCTCGTTTTCGCGGCCACGGCCGCCCAAGCCGCCACCCTCCAGACGATCAAATCGTTCTGCGCGACCGGCGGCACCGCCTGCACCGACGGCTCGGACCCGTCCGCGCTCGTGCGCGATGCGGCGGGGACGTTCTACGGCACCACCCGCGGCGGCGGCGCGTATCGCGAGGGCAGCATCTTCTCGCTCGTCCCCAATGCCGATCACAGCGCCTGGACCTACAAGGTGCTGCGCAGCTTCTGTCCGAAGGTCGGCGTGTGCACGGGCGGCGCCGCTCCCACCGGCAACCTGGTGATCGACACCGCGGGCAACCTGTATGGCGTGACGACGTTCGGCGGCCATGATGCACAGGGCGCGTCCCCCGGCTTCGGCACGGTGTTCAAGCTCACGCCCGATCGCAAGCTCGTCGTGCTCTACCGCTTCTGCGTCGAGCGCAAATGCGTCGACGGCTCGCATCCCGAAGCCGGCCTGACCTATGCCGGCGCGGCATCGGGCGTGCCTTACGACGGCGTGTCGCCGCTTTACGGAACGGCCGGCGGCGGCGCGCACAACAAGGGCTTGGTGTACGAGCTCTCCTTCTCCGGCGGAGTCGCGACGCGCAAGACGATCTACGATTTCTGCGCGGCTGCAGCCTGCACGGACGGCCTCGACCCGCTGTCGAGCTTGACCGTCGACGCACACGGAAGCCTGATCGGCACGACGGGGTTCGGCGGCGCGCACGAAGCCGGCGTCATCTTCAAGCTCACGCCCGGCAGCGGCGGCACTTGGACCGAGTCGGTCCTGCACGATTTCGACAACCCTCCCGGAAGCCCCATGTCCGGCGTGCTGATCGACGGCGCCGGCAACATGTTCGGGACGGCCGGCAGCAGCTATGCCGGTGTCCTCTACCGCCTGAGCGGCTCGTCATATTCGGTGCTGCACACCTTCTGTCAGCAGGACAAGTGCGCGGACGGCGGCGCGCCACGCGGCGATCTGAGCATGGACGCGTCGGGCGACCTGACCGGCGTCACCAGCGTGGGCGGCGTGAACAACAGCAAGAGGAAAGGCGGCACCGTGTTCAGCTATAGCGGCAGCGGCGGCTTTTCGTTGCTCTACAGCTTCTGCTCCGAGGCCCGATGCAAGGACGGCAACAGCCCGAACGCCGGCGTCGTGCTGGATGCGGACGGCAGCATATTCGGCACGACCGGGGATGCAGGCGAGAACGGCTCGGGCGGCACGATCTTCAAGCTCACGCCCTAACGGGTAAGCGCGGCGAACTCCGCTTCGCTTCCGTTGAACAGGTCGACGTCGACAGGTCCCGCGACGCCGTCATAGCGCGCGTGGTCGGCGAACTGGCGGAACAGCACGCGGCGGTCTTTCGACCACAGCGCTTCGCCGATCAGGCTGCGCACCCAGAACGGATGGCGCGCGAATTCCGGGCCGGAGAGATAGTCGTCGTAGAAGCTCTGCGTCGAATAGATCACCGGACCTGCGTGGAACCGCCTCCGCACCGCATCGATGAAGGCCAGAAGCTCGTGCACGACGCGCGCGCTGCGGCCGCGCGGCGCAGTTGCCGACATACTCCACGTCGACCGCGGGCGGCAGCGTCAGATGCGCATCGGGCGGAACGGCGTGCAGGAAGTTCGCGGCCTGCGCCCTGCCCGGCGCGCAGAGCGTGAAATAGTGATAGGCGCCGAGCGCGATGCCCTTGGCGGGCGCGGCGGCGAGGTTGGGCGCGAACAGCGGATCGGTCCAGTCGCCGCCCTCGCTGGCCTTGAGATAGACGAAGCGCACATGCTGGCCGGGAAGCTTCGCCCAGCCGATCCGACCCTGGTGGTGCGAGACGTCGATGCCGCGCACGGGATAGCGGCGGATATCCGGGTTGGACAGCTGGAGGAGGCCCTGCTGATAGAGCAGCGCCGCTCCCGCCATCGCGGCGACCAGGGCCGTGACGATGCCCAGAAGCCAGCCTCTTGACCCGTGCATGATTTTCCAGTGTTATACGAACAAACAGGGAACGATACGATGCCCGCGGACGGATATCTCGACTATATCGAATTGCCCGGCGCCGACATCCCGGCGACCAAGAAGTTCTATGGCTCGGTCTTCGGCTGGAGCTTCACCGATTATGGCCCGGACTACGTCGCCTTCGACAGCGCCGGACGCCAGGGCGGCTTCAACGCCGAGCGCAAGGTGGTGACCAGCGGCGGTCCTTTGATTGTGCTCTACGCCGCCGATCTCGACGGCATGGAGGCGAAGGTGAAGGCCGCCGGCGCCGAGATCCTGTCGCGCGAAAGCTTCGAGGGCGGGCGGCGTTTCCATTTCCGCGATCCCAACGGCAACGAGATCGCGGTCTGGACGCGCAACGGCTGACGGCGCATCATCCCTCTCCTTCGGGGGTGGGGACGATGTCGAAGGCTTGGCGGAGCGCTGCGGCATACGTTGCGCTGGTGTTGTGCCTGGTGGGCGTGCATTTCGTGCTCGCCGACAACCCGGAGGCCGCGCGCTCGGCGGCGCAGGCCGCCGTGTTCGAGTGGAAGGTGCCCGGTATCGTCTGCGGGCTGGGCCTGGTGAGCCTGCTGTTTTCAATCTGACGCCGCTGCGCGGATTGGGGCACCCCGATCTCGGCCTCAACGCCAAGATCACTTGGCCGCTTGCGCTGGGTGCCGTGCTGGGCGCTGTCGATCTCGGGACCGATCTTTACACGCACTGGACCCGAACCATGGCGGCCGAGATGCATCTGCCGTCGATCCATATCGCCTGGCCGCTGTCGGTCCCGATCTATTTCGGCGGCGCGATCCTGGTGACGATCATCTACTTCTTCGTGCTGCTGCCGTTCCTCTACTGGGCGATCGCGGTCAAATGGCTGAAGGGCCGCGGCGAAGCGGCGGTCTATTGGACCGTCGGCAGCCTGCTCGCCCTCGTCGAGCCGCTCACCCAAGGCGACATCCAGGCCATCCAGCAGCACGGCGCCGCCGCGGTGCCGAGCGCGGTCTGCGACCTGCTCTTGAACTTCGGGCAGGTCTGGTTGCTGCGCCGCAGCGGGCTTGTCGCGGCCTGCGCCTTCCGCATCGGCTATTACGCCGTCTGGCACGTCGTCTACGGGCTGATCTGACAAAGCTGTGATGCTTCAAGGGGATGCCCCTTTGCGGAGCATGGCAGCCATGCAATGCTGGCGGCGCAGAATCCCCATTCAGGGGAGCAGAGGGGGAAGTCCATGGCCGGTATTCCGGAAGATCCAGTCGCCGAACAACACGACCTCAAGCGCGCTCTGGGTCCGATCCACCTGATCGCGCTGGGCATCGGCGCCATCATCGGCGCGGGCATCTTCGTGCTGACCGGCCATGCGGCCGCGAGCTATGCCGGTCCGGGCGTGGTCGTGTCCTTCGCGATCGCGGGCACCGGGTGCCTGTTCGCCGGCCTGTGCTATGCCGAATACGCGGCGATGATCCCTGTCGCGGGCAGCGCCTATACCTACACTTACGCGACGATGGGCCGGTTCCTGGCCTGGATCATCGGCTGGAACCTGGTGCTCGAATACCTGGCGGCAGGCTCGACGGTGGCCGTCGGCTGGTCGGGCTATTTCAGCGACCTGATGGCCAAGCAGCTCGGCATGCCGATCCCCGCCCAGTTCGACGGCGCGCCGTTCAAGCTTGAAGGCTTCCACCATCTCGTGGCGACGGGCGCCTATTTCAACCTGCCCGCCGTGGCGCTGGTGGCGCTCGTCACCTTCGTGCTGATCGTCGGCGTGAACATGAGCGCGAACTTCAACAACCTCATGGTGGCGATCAAGCTCGCCATCGTGCTGGTCGTGATCTTCGTGGGCTTCAACCACATCGTGCCCGCCAATCACCAGCCCTTCATCCCCGACAACACCGGCACCTTCGGCCAGTTCGGCTGGACCGGCGTGTTCCGCGCCACCGGCGTGATCTTCTTCGCCTATATCGGCTTCGACGCCGTCAGCGTCGCGGCGCAGGAGGCGCGAAACCCGCAGCGCGACGTGCCGCTCGGCATATTGGGGTCGCTGATCATCTGCACCGTGCTCTACATGCTGATGTCGTGGGTGGTGACGGGCATCGCGCCATACGCCTCGCTCAACGTCGCCCACCCCGTCAGCCAGGCGGTGGACGCGATCGCCGATACCCGCTGGCTCACGCCTTACGTCAACGTCGGCGCCGTGGTCGGCCTGGCCTCGGTCGTGCTGGTGCTGCTGCTCGGCCAGTCGCGCATCTTCTATGCGATGTCGAAGGACGGGATGATCCCCGAGCTGTTCAGCCAGATCCATCCCAAGTTCAAGACGCCGTGGCGCGGCTCGCTGATCACCGGCTTCTTCTGCGCGCTCGGCGCCGGCGTGCTGCCGCTCGACATCCTGGGCGAGCTGGTCTCGATCGGCACCCTGCTCGCCTTCGTCATCGTCTGCATCGGCGTGATGATGCTGCGCGTCAACCGTCCGAAGGTGAAGCGGCCTTTCCGCGCGCCGGTCATCTGGCTCGTCGGACCGCTGGGCATCTTCATGTGCGGCTTCATGATGGTGTTCCTGCCGCTCGACACCTGGATCCGGCTGGCGGTGTGGACCGTGATCGGCCTCATCATCTACGCCCTCTACAGCCGCAGCCACGCCAAGCCGGCGCGCTTCAAGCTCGAGGACGCGTCGTAACATGAGCGACGCCGCGATCTCCGAGCAGCCCGATCCCGTTGTGGCCGAGGACCACGAGCTCAAGCGCACGCTTGGGCCCGTGCACCTCACCATGATCGGGATCGGGGCCATCATCGGCGCCGGCATCTTCGTCTATACCGGCCAGGTCGCGGCGGCCTATGCGGGCCCCGCGGTGCTGATCTCGTTCGTGATCGCGGCGTTCGGCTGCCTGTTCGCGGGCCTGTGCTATGCCGAGTTCGCCTCCATGATCCCGGTGTCGGGCAGCGCCTACACCTATGCTTACGCCACGATGGGCCGCTTCATGGCGTGGTTCATCGGCTGGAACCTGGTGCTGGAATACCTCGTCTCGTCCTCGGCGGTGGCGGTGGGCTGGTCGGGGTATTTCACCGAGCTGATGAACATCCTGCATATCAACTTCCCCGCCTCGCTCGCCAATGCGCCGCTCTGCGTCATCGGCGATCCGCCGCCCTGTCCGCATATCGATCCCGTGGCGGGATACGGCTGGACCGCGTTCCTGCACCAGTTCGGCCATACCGGCGCGATCATGAACCTGCCCGCGGCCGGCCTCATCCTTGTCTTGACCTTCATCCTGGTCGCCGGCATGCGCGAGAGCGCCAACACCAACGCTATCATGGTCGGCATCAAGCTGGTGGTCGTCCTGCTCGTGATCGCCTTCGGCGCCAGCTACATCAACTGGGATTACTTCAAGCCTTTCATCCCGCCCAACACGACCGGCCAGTTCGGGCGCTTCGGCTGGAGCGGCATCGCGCAGGGCTCGGCGATCATCTTCTTCGCCTATATCGGCTTCGATTCCGTGTCGGTCGCGGCACAGGAATGCCGGCGCCCGCAACGCGACCTGCCGATCGGCATCCTGGCCTCGCTCTTCATCTGCACGGCGCTGTACATCGTGATTTCCGTCGTGCTGCTGGGAATGACCTACTATCCGACCATGCTCGACGTCGCGAACCCCGTCTCGTTCGCGGTCGGCAAGATCTCCGACCTGAAATGGCTGGTTCCGGTGATCGACGTCGGCGCCTCGGTGGGCCTGGCGTCCACGATCTTCGTCGGCCTCTACGGCCAATCGCGCATCTTCTATTCGATGTCGCGCGACGGCTTCCTGCCGCGCATGTTCGCGGCCGTGCATCCGCGCTTCAAGACGCCGCATCGCGGCACCCTGATCACCGGCATCGCGGCGGCGGTGATCGCGGCGATCTTCCCGACCAACCTACTGGGCCAGCTCGTCTCGATCGGCACCCTGCTCGCCTTCGTGGTGGTGTGCGCCGGGATCATGATCCTGCGCGTCCAGGCGCCGAACGCCAAGCGGCCGTTCAAGACGCCGCTGGTATGGGTCGTGGCGCCCCTGGGCATCCTGTTCTGCGGCGGCATGATGTGGAGCCTGCCGACCGACACCTGGATACGGCTGGTGATCTGGACCGCCGTCGGCGTCGCCATCTATTTCGTCTACGGTGTGTGGCATGCGGCACCGTCGAAGTGGCAGGTCAAGAACGAAGCCTGATATCCTTGCCTCATGAGCTATCGTTCTCTGCGGGACTTCATCGCCCGGCTTGACGCCGCCGGCGAGCTCAAGCGGGTCGCCACGCCGGTCTCGACCGTGCTCGAGATGACCGAGATCCAGACACGGCTGATGCCCGAGGGCGGCCCGGCCGTGATCTTCGAGACGCCGATCAGGGCCGACGGCACGCCGTCCGATATGCCGGTGCTGGTCAACCTGTTCGGCACCGTCAAGCGCGTGGCCATGGGCGTGACGATGGGCGGGGTGGAGCGCACGACCGCCGCATCCCTGCGCGAGGTCGGCGAGCTTCTCGCGCAGCTGCGCCAGCCCGAACCGCCGCGCAGCCTCGGCGAGGCGCTCGACCTGCTGCCGCTGGCCAAGACCGCGATGTCGATGAAGCCCAAGACGGTGTCTCGCGCGCCTGTGCACGAGATCGTGCTCAAAGGCTCCGACATCGACCTGAATGCCCTTCCGATCCAGACCTGCTGGCCGGGCGAGCCGGCGCCCTTGATCACCTGGCCGCTGGTCGTGACCAAAGGCCCGAGCGAGGCGCGCGAGGACAACTACAACCTCGGCATCTATCGCATGCAGGTGCTGAGCCGGAACCAGACGATCATGCGCTGGCTCAAGCATCGCGGCGGCGCGCAGCATCATGCGCGCTGGGCGAAGCAGAACGTGAAGCCCCTGCCCGCGGCCGTGGTGCTCGGCGCCGATCCGGGCACGATCCTGGCCGCGGTGACGCCCATCCCCGACACGCTGTCGGAGTACCAGTTCGCGGGCCTGCTGCGCGGCCACCGCGTCGAGCTCGTCGATTGCGTGACGCAGCCGCTGAAAGTCCCCGCCGAGGCCGAGATCGTGATCGAGGGCGAGGTTTCGCTCACCGACTATCGCGACGAAGGGCCCTATGGCGACCACACCGGCTATTACAATTCGGTCGAGCAGTTCCCAGTCTTCACCGCGACCGCGATCACGATGCGGTCGAAGCCGATCTATCTCTCGACCTATACCGGCCGCCCGCCGGACGAGCCGTCGGTGCTAGGCGAAGCGCTGAACGAAGTGTTCGTGCCGCTGCTGCGCCAGCAGTTCCCCGAGATCGTCGACTTCTGGCTGCCGCCGGAAGGCTGCTCCTACCGCATCGCCGTGGTGTCGATGAAGAAGGCCTATGCCGGCCATGCCAAGCGCGTGATGATGGCGGTGTGGTCGTATCTGCGCCAGTTCATGTACACCAAGTGGGTGATCGTCGTGGACGACGACATCGACGCGCGGAACTGGAAGGACGTGATGTGGGCGATCTCGACCCGCATGGACCCGGCGCGCGACATCACGGTGATCGAGCACACGCCGATCGACTATCTCGATTTCGCCTCGCCCGAGAGCGGGCTGGGCTCCAAGATCGGGCTGGACGCGACCAACAAGCTGCCCCCCGAGACCAGGCGCGAATGGGGCCGCAAGATCCGCATGGACGACGAGGTCGTCCGCACGGTCAGCGAGAAGTGGCCGAGCCTGGGCCTTCCAGGAGGCGGCAAGCCCATCTGGCGCTGACGTTTTGACGCGCCAATCCCGCAAAAGCGATTGGTCTTTGCGCGCCGGAAATGCGACAACCTTTCCGGGCAGCTCGGGAGCGTACCGCGATGAAATACGCAGTGTTGACAGGTTTGCTTTTCGCGCTCGGCGCGGCTGCGCCGGCATTCGCCGATTGCGGACAGCTCGCCATGATCACCAGCGTCGCCATGCATATCGGCGGCGACGGCCGCGTCTATGCGCCGGTCAAGCTCAACGGCGTCGCCAAGACGATGCTGATCGACACCGGCGGCTTCTTCACCGAGATCACGCCTGACACCGTGGCCGAGCTGAAGCTGGCGACGCGTCACACCGGGCTCGAGATCATCGGGGTGGCGGGCGACACCACCAGCATCGCGGCCAACGCCTCGTTCCAACTCGGCAACCTGACGGCGTCGAGCATGGATTTCATGGTCATGCCCGACAATCATCTGCTGGCCGACGACGTATCCGATGCGGCCGGCATCATCGCACCCAGCCTGCTGCGCAACTACGACGTCGATTTCGATTTCGGGGCCAAGAAGTTCAACCTGCTCTCGCAGGACCATTGCGAAGGCAAGGTGGTCTATTGGCCCGCCGACGCGGTCGCGGTGGTGCCGATGACGATCAATGCCAACGGCCATATCGAGTTCCAGGTCAAGCTTGACGACAAACCGTTGACCGCGATCCTCGACAGCGGCGCCACCAATACCGTGCTCAATCTCGAGGTCGCACAGGACGCTTTCGGCATCCGCGCCGGCGACGCCACGACGCCCGAGAACGGCCACCTCAACGGTGTCGACCGCGCCAAGACCTATACCCATCGCTTCAAGTCGCTGGCGCTCGAGGGCATCGCCATCGGCAACCCGACGCTCGACCTCATTCCCGACCTGCTGCGCAGCAAGATCCACGACCCGCGCGACACGGTATCGGGCGACACCCGCATCAAGAACCCTTCGCGCAAGACCACCCTCGACGACATGATCGTCGGCATGGACATCCTGCACCGGCTGCACGTCTACATCGCCTACAAGGAAAAGAAGCTCTACATCACCCCGGCGGCAGCCCCGGCGCCTGCGGCGACCGCGACGGCCCAGCCCGTCAAGCCTTAAGGCAATCCTGGGCGCTTGAATTGACGGCTTGGGCGGTCCAAATACCGCCCATGGACAAGCAACAGGACATCCTGGCCGCGCTGCTGGGCGCCGCCAGAGCGGCGGGGGCGGACGCGGCCGACGCGCTTCTGGTGAACAGCGTCTCCGCCAGCGTCTCGTACCGCCTGGGCAAGCTGGAAGACCTCGAGCGTGCCGAATCCTCAGATCTGGGCCTGCGCGTCTTCGTCGGCCGGCGCGTCGCCTTCATCTCGACGACCGACTTCTCGCGCGACACGATCGACGCCCTGCCGGGGCGTGTGGTGGCGATGGCCAAGCTCGCGCCCGAGGACAAGTTCGCCGGGCTCGCGCCCAAGGAGCGCCTGGCGCGCGAGCTGCCCTCGCTCGATCTCGAGGACGCGCAAGAGCCCTCCGCCGACACGCTCATCGAACGCGCCCGCGACGTCGAGGCCGCCGCCATGGCCGTGCCCGGCATCGCCAATTCCGAAGGCGGCGGCGCGAGCTTCCAGCGCAACGCCATCGCCTTCGCCACCAGCGAGGGCTTCTTCGGCCGCTATGCCGCGACCACCCACAGCGTCGGCGTCGCGGTGCTCGCCGGCGAGGGCGTCGACATGCAGATGGACCACGACAGCGCCAGCGCGCGCCATGCCGGCGACCTGGAGGCGGCCGAGCAGGTGGGCAAGCGCGCCGCCGACCGCGCCGTGTCCAAGCTGAACCCGCGCAAGATCAAGTCGCAGCGTCTGCCCATCGTCTTTGCGCCGCGCGTCTCCAACGGGCTGATCGGTCATCTCTCGTCGGCGATCTCGGGCAATTCCATCGCCCGCGGCGTGAGCTTCCTCAAGGACGCGATGGGGCAGAAGATCTTCGCCGCGGGGATCCGCGTCGTCGACGACCCGCATCGCATGCGCGGGCTGCGCTCCAAGCCCTTCGACGGCGAAGGCGTCGCCAACAAGCGCCGCGCGCTGATCGAGGACGGCGTGCTCACGACCTGGCTGCTCGATTGCGCCAGCGCGCGTCAGCTGGGCCTCGAGACCACGGGCCATGCGGCGCGCGGCACCGGCGGGCCGCCCGCGCCCTCGCCGACCAATCTCTACATGGAAGCAGGCCGGCTCTCGCCCGAGGCGCTGATCGCCGACATCAAGGAAGGCCTTTACGTCACCGACCTGATGGGCATGGGCGTCAACCAGGTGACCGGCGACTACAGCCGCGGCGCCGCGGGCTTCTGGATCGAGAACGGTTGCGTCGCGTTTCCTGTTGCCGAGGTCACCATCGCCGGGAACCTGAAGGACATGTTCACGAACCTCACCCCCGCCGACGATCTCATGTTCCGCTACAGCGTCAACGCGCCGACCTTGCGCGTCGAGGGCATGACCGTTGCCGGCGCCTGACGACCTGGACCTGCTCGTCGCGGCCGTCCGCGAGGCAGGCGGGATCGCGCGCGGCTTCTTCGGCGGCGACTACAAGCGCTGGAGCAAGGACCAGGGCAGCCCGGTGACCGAAGCCGATCTTGCGGTCGACAAGTTCCTGAGCCGGCGCCTGCGCGCGGCGCGTCCCGATTACGGCTGGCTGTCGGAAGAGACCGAGGACGATCCGGCGCGGCTCGAGCGGCGGACCGTCTTCATCGTCGATCCGATCGACGGCACGGTCGCCTTCCTGAAAGCCAAGCCGCATTTCACCATTTGCGCGGCGGTGGTCGAAGACGGCGAGCCGGTCGCGGGCGCGGTCTACAACCCGATCGCCGACGAGATGTTCGCCGCGCGCAAGGGCTCCGGCGCCACGATGAACGGCGCGCCAATTCACGCCAGCGGGCGCGAAGAGGTCGAGGGCTGCCGCATGCTCGCCGACAAGCAGATGCTGATGCACGCGGCCTGGAACGCGGCCCCCAACATCCCCTGGCCGCCGATGGAGATCGAGACGCGCAGCTCCATCGCCTATCGTCTGGCCCTCGTCGCCGACGGATCGTTCGACGCCATGCTGGCGCTGTCGGCCAAGCGCGACTGGGACCTGGCGGCGGCCGACATCATCATGACCGAGGCCGGCGGCATCGTGACCGCGCATGACGGAAGCCGGCTCAGCTACAACCGCCCCGACGCGATGCAGGTCTCGGTGGTCGGCGCCGGGCCCAGGCTGCACCCCAGGCTGATGGACCGCGTCTCGCACATCGAACTGCCGCGCAGATAGGATTTCGACATGACCGCACCCAAGCAACTGCTCCACCTGGTCTTCGGCGGCGAGCTGAAGACCCCGGGCGGCACGGAATTCAAGGACCTGTCGAAACTGGACATCGTCGGCATATACCCCAACTACAAGTCTGCGTTGAAGGCGTGGCGCGGCAAGGCGCAGTCGACCGTCGACAACGCCCATATGCGCTACTTCGTCGTCCACATCCACCGGATGATGGATCCGGACGAGGAGGGTTGATTCTCGCAACTCCCGCCCCCGCCGTGCTACACGACAGGCCGATGACACCGGCCTCCCCCGCCCCCGCACCGATGTCCACCGTCGCCGTCATGCGCCGGCTGCTGCGCGACTACGTCGCCGGGCAATGGGGCACGCTGGCCATCGCCGTGACCTGCATGGCCGTGACCGCGGCCGCGAGCGGCGCCATCCCGCTGCTGATCAAATACACGCTGCAATACCTGTTCGAGCAGAAGCGCGCCGACATGCTGTGGCCGATCATCTTCGCGGTCTTCGCGCTGATGGTGGTGCGCGCCGCGTCCTATTTCGCGCAGAAGAGCCTGAACGACACGGTGGCCGAACGCGTCATCGCCGGCACCCAGCGCGACATGTTCGACAGCCTGATGGCGCGCGACCTGGCCTCGCTCAACGCGCAGCACTCGGCGCAGTATCTTTCGCAGTTCATCTACGACACCAACCTGATCCGCGATTCGGTATCGCAGGGCGTCTCGGCCATCGCGCTCGAGATGCTGCAGCTGATGGTCTTCGCGGGCGTCATGCTCTACCAGGATTGGCCGCTCACCCTGATCTCGCTCGCCGCCCTGCCCGGCATCGTCTGGGCGATGGAGCGCATCGGCAGCTCGATGCGGCGCGCGACGCGGCGCGCGATGGAGCAGACCGGCGACCTGACCACCGCGCTCGCGGAGTCGCTCGACGGGCGGCGCATCGTCAAGGCCTACGGCCTGGAGGAGCATGCCTCGGAACGGGCCCATGCGCGCATCGCGCTCCGGCTGAAGACGATCCTGAAGTTCGTCCGCCGCCGCGCCGCCTCGGTCCCGATCACCGACGTCTTCGTCGGCATCATCCTGGCAGCGACCATCGGCTTCGCGGGCTATCAGTCGCTCCACAACCAGCTCGATCTGCCGCGCTTCGCCGCCTTCATCGCGGCGATGCTGCTGGCCCAGGCGCCGGTGCGCAACATCAGCCAGTTCTGGCCCCTGATCTCGACCGGCACCGCCGCGGCGGGCCGCGTCTTCGCGGTGATCGACGAGAAGCCGCGCATCGTCGACAAGCCCGGCGCCCTGCCGCTGGAGATCGTGCGCGGCGCGGTCGGCTTCAAGACCGTCGCCTTCTGCTACGACGCCGACGTCGCCGCCATCGGCGAGGTCGACCTCGACGTCGCGCCGGGGCAGAAGGTGGCGCTGGTCGGTCCCTCCGGCGCCGGCAAGACGACGATCTTCAACCTCCTGCTGCGCTTCTACGAGACCAGCGCGGGCGGCATCGCGGTGGACGGCCGCGACATCCGCGACGTGACGCTCAAGTCCTTGCGCGAGAATATCGCGCTGGTGACGCAGGACCCGATCCTGTTCGACGAGAGCGTCGCCGACAACATCGCGCTCGGCCGGCTGGACGCCACCCGGCCCGAGATCGAGGCGGCGGCGCGCGACGCGGCGGCGCACGACTTCATCACCGCGCTGCCCGAAGGCTACGACACCCGCGTCGGCGAGGGGGGCCTGAAGCTCTCGGGCGGCCAGCGCCAGCGCATCGCCATCGCGCGCGCGGTCTTGCGCAACGCGCCCATCCTTCTGCTCGACGAAGCGACCTCGGCGCTCGACACCGAAAGCGAGCGCCAGGTGCAAGACGCGCTCAACCGGCTGATGAAGGGCCGCACCACCATCGTCATCGCGCATCGCCTGAGCACGGTGCTCGATGCCGACCGCATCTACGTGCTCGACCGCGGCCACGTCGTGGAGAGCGGCACGCATGCGGAGCTGATGGCCCGCGGCGGGCTCTATGCGCGGCTCTACGCGCAAGACTTCGACGACGCGGCGGAGTAGGCCATGGCGCGGGGACCCGGCGGATATCGCCTGTATCGCGCCGCAACGGCGGTGCTGACGCCGCTGCTGCCGCTGTTCCTGCGCCGCCGCGCCGGCCGGGGCAAGGAAGACCGCACCCGCGCCAACGAGCGCCTGGGCCGCGACCTGCCCGCGCGTCCCGGCGGCACGCTGATCTGGGTGCATGGCGCCAGCGTCGGGGAATGCATCGCGGCGCTGCCGCTGATCGAGGCGCTGCTCAAGGATGAGTCTCGCCAAGTGCTGGTGACCAGCGGCACGGTGACCTCGGCGAAGATGATGGCCGAGCGCCTGCCCGCCCGCGCGCTGCATCAGTTCGTGCCGATCGACCTGCCGTCCGCGACGGCGCGATTCCTCGACCATTGGCGGCCGGACATCGGGCTGTTCGTGGATTCCGACATCTGGCCGAACCTCGTCTTCGGCGCGGCGGAGCGTGGCATCAAGATGGCGCTGGTCAATGCGCGCATGTCCGACCGCTCGTTCCAGGGCTGGCGCTGGGCACCGAAGACGGCCGCGGCGCTGCTACGCGCCTTCGACCTGTGCCTGGCGCAGGACGAGGAGATCGCCGAGCGTTTCCGCAAACTGGGCGCGCGCGACGTGCGCGCCCTCGGAAGCCTCAAGGCCGATGCGCCGCCGCTGCCCGCCGACGCGCACGCCTTGGATGCGTTGCGGCTGGCGATCGGCAGCCGCCCGATCCTGCTCGCGGCGCAGACCCATCCGGGCGAAGACGAGACCATCCTCCCCGCGCACGACACGCTGCGGCAGACCCTGCCGAACCTTCTCACCATCATCGTTCCGCGCCACGTCCAGCGCGGGCCCGAGATCGCGATGCTCTGCGGCACGCGTGCCGTGCGCCGCCGCGCCGCGGGCGAGATGCCGCTCGCCGACACCGCGGTCTACGTCGCCGACACCATGGGCGAGCTCGGCCTGTTCTATCGCCTCGCCTCCTTCGCCTTCGTCGGCGGCAGTCTCATCCGTCACGGCGGGCAGAACCCGCTGGAGCCGGCACGGCTGGACTGCGCGGTGCTGGCCGGCCCGCACACCTTCAACTTCACCAGCGCCTATGAGGCGATCTTCCGGCTGCAAGGCATGGGCCTCGTTCATTCCAGCAGCGAGATCGCCGCCATCGCGCAGCGCCTGCTGACCGATCCCGCGGAGGCCAAACGCATGAGCGCCGCCGCGGCCGCCGCTGCCGAAACGCTCGGCGGCGCGGTGGGCAAGACGGTCGCGGCGATCGAACAGCTTCTGGCCGGCCATGCGCGCGCCTGAGTTCTGGGCCCGTGACGACTGGCGCGCGCGGTTGCTCGCGCCGCTGGGCCTGCTCTATGGCGCCAGCGTCGAATGGAAGAGACGCGACGCGCGTCCCTATCGCGCCGGCGCCGCGGTGATCTGCGTCGGCAACCTCACGGTGGGCGGCACCGGCAAGACGCCTGTCGCCATCGCGATCGCGCGCACCTTGAAGGAGCGCGGCCGCCGGCCGGTGTTCCTGTCGCGCGGCTATGGCGGGCGGCTCGGCGGACCGATCGAGGTGCATGCGGGCAACTCCGCCGCCGACGTCGGCGACGAACCGCTGCTGCTCGCCCAGACCGCGCCCGTCGTCGTCGCGCGCGACCGCGCCCAAGGCGCCCGTCTTGCCGAGCAGCTCGGCGACACCATCGTGATGGACGACGGGCACCAGAACTTCGCGCTGCAAAAGAATCTGTCGCTGATCGTCGTCGATGCCGAGACCGGCTTCGGCAACGGCCGCGTGGTGCCGGCCGGTCCCTTGCGCGAGCCGGTGGCGCAGGGACTGGCGCGTGCCGACGCGGTGATCCTGACCGGCGACGGCACGGTCGCGCTCGACGGCTTCGCCAAGCCGGTGCTGCGCACCCACCTGGTGCAGCATGGCGTCGCGGTGGCCGGCAAGCAGGTCGTGGCCTTCGCCGGCATCGGGCGGCCCGACAAGTTCTTCCATGCCCTGGAGAGCCAAGGCGCCCACCTCGCCGCAACCAAGAGCTATGCCGACCACCACGCCTATACCCAGGCCGAGCTCGCCCGGCTCAAGGCCAAGGCGCGGGCGCATCGCGCGCTGCTGGTCACGACCGAGAAGGACTTCGTGCGCCTCACCCCCAGCCAGCGCGACGGAATAACGCCGCTTCCCGTGCATGCCGTCTTCGACGGAGCCGAGGCGCTGGCGCGTTTGCTTGACAGCTTGCCACCGACGCGATAGCGCGCCTTCCAGACAATGGCCGAACCCGAAGACACCAAGCCCCTGCCGCTCAAGGACGTCCTGCGCTACGGCGCGGAGGCGGCGCCGTTCTACCTGTTCATGGGGCTGTTCAAGCTCTTGGGCATCGACGCGGCCTCGGCGCTGGGCGGCTTCATCGGACGGCACGTGTTCTATCGCATCAAGCCGGTGATCGACCGCGCGCGCGAGAACCTCAGCGCCGCCTATCCCGGGATGCCGCCCGGCGAGGTGGAGCGCGTGGTGCGCGAGATGTGCGACAACCTGGGGCGCACGGTCGCGGAGTATCCGCATCTCGACAAGCTGAAGCTCACCGGTCCCAACCCGCGGCTCGAGATCGCCGGCCGCGAGCACGGCGACGCGGCGATGGCCAGGGCCAAGGGCGCGATGTTCATCTCCGGCCACTTCGCCAACTGGGAGGCGATGCCGGTGATGGCGACCGAGCTCGGCTACGAAGGCGGCCTGGTCTATCGCCCGCCGAACAACCCTTACGTCGACCGCTATATCTCGCGCATGCGCGCCAATGCCGGGCCGAAGGTCCAGATCAGCAAGGGGCCGCAGGGCACGCGCAAGATCTTCACCTTCCTGCGCCGCGGGGCGGCGATCCTGATGCTGGTCGATCAGAAGACCGACCAGGGCGTGGCGGCGCCGTTCTTCGGCCGCGACGCGATGACGACGCCGGCGCCCGCGGCGCTCGCGCTCAAGCTCGGCTCGGCGCTGCTGCCAGCGTCCAACGAGCGGCTGAAGGGCGCGCGCTTCCGCATGACCATCCACCCGCCGATCGAGTTCACGCCGAGCGGCGATCACGACGCCGATATCGTGGCGCTGACCGCCAAGATCAACGCGGCGGTCGAGGAATGCGTGCGCGCAAGGCCGTCGCAATGGCTTTGGATCCACCGCCGCTGGACCACGCCGCGCGACGCGATCAAACATCTCAAACCTTAAGCAAAAGGGCGACACACGCGTGCCGCCCCTTTCGCTTCAGACGCTACGGCAGGCGGGCGGCACAGCGTGTTACGGCAGCGCGTCCGCACCTTGGCTTCTCCTCGGGCTTCGCGAAAGACAAAGAGGAGCCTGCATGCGGAATAGCCATCCGCGGGGGCAGGCTTCCAAT
>Ga0213876_10000432_pt1 | contig 34470 bp, 33 predicted proteins | sample BarmaccomBMRX_R9_FD_160113 | JGI IMG/M metagenome (GOLD analysis project Ga0213876, IMG submission 160113) | Root-associated microbial communities from Barbacenia macrantha in rupestrian grasslands, the National Park of Serra do Cipo, Brazil - RX_R9 | ecosystem: Host-associated > Plants > Roots... | reverse complement strand
CCTCATCCTCGCGAAGGCAGAGATCCAGATCGTCTCGGCCGGAAGTGGCCGGTCAGGTTGCGTGACCGCCGCCCCTCAATAGATCACTGGCTCCGGCGTCTTTGCATTCCCTTCGAGGAAATCGAGGTCGCAGCCCTTGTCGGCTTGCGTCACATGCTGCTGGTAGAGCCGCACATAGCCTCGCTCATAAGGCGTTTCGCGCGGCTTCCATTCTGATTTGCGACGCTCGAACTCCTCATCCGTAACGTCGAGGTGAAGCTTGCGCGCCTCGATGTCGAGCTCGATCATGTCTCCCGTGCGCACGAGCGCCAAAGGGCCGCCGATCGCGGCTTCGGGCGAGATGTGGAGCACACAGGCGCCGTAATGGGTGCCGCTCATGCGCGCATCGGAGAGCCGCACCATGTCACGCACGCCCTGCTTCAGAAGCTTCTGCGGGATCGGCAGATTGCCCCATTCGGGCATGCCCGGGGCGCCGACGGGCCCCGCATTGCGCAAGACCAGCACGGTGTTCTCGTCGGCATCGATATCGGGGTCGCGCATCGCCGCATGCATCTGCGCATTGCTGTCGAAGACAAGCGCGCGGCCGCGATGCTTGAAGAATTTTGCCCCGAAGGCCGAGGGTTTCACCACCGCGCCGTTCGGCGCGAGATTGCCGCGCAAAACGGCAAGCGCGCCTTTCGCCGAGACCGCGTTTTTTACGTCGCGGATCACCTCGTCGTCCTCGCAGCGCGCCTCGGCGATGTTCTCGGCGAGCGTCTTGCCCGTCACCGTCACGGCAGAGAGATTGAGATGCGCCTTTATTTTCTTCAACAGTGCCGGCAGGCCGCCGGCGTAATAGAAATCCTCCATCAGCTTGTCGCCCGACGGGAAAAGATTGACGAGCACCGGCACCTTGCGGGCCATCGCATCGAGCTCGTCGAGCGTGAGCGCGATGCCGGCGCGCCCCGCCATCGCGATGAGATGGATCGCGGCGTTGGTCGAGCCGCCGAGAGCGAGATAGGCGGCGACGCCGTTCATCACCGACGCCTTCGTCACGATCTGCGATGGCTTCAAATCCTCGCGGATCATCTCGACCATGCGGGCGCCCGCCGCCGAGGCCATGCGGGCATTGCCGGAATCCATCGCCGGAATCGCGGCGGCGCCCGGAAGGCTCAAGCCCATCGCCTCGACGATGTTGGTCATGGTCGAGGCCGTGCCCATGGTGTTGCAAGTGCCGGGCGCGCGCGTCATGCGCTGCTCGAGCCGCGTCCACTCGGCCTTGTCGATATTGCCGGCCTGATACTCATCCCAGTATTTGCGCGAATGCGTGCCGGCGCCGACCCGGTTGCCCTTGTAGCGGTCATTGAGCATCGGGCCCGCCGGCACGAAGATCGCCGGAATATCCATGCTGAGCGCGCCCATCACGAGGCCGGGCGTGGTCTTGTCGCAACCGCCGAGCAGCACGGCGCCGTCGACCGGAAGCGAGCGCAAGAGCTCCTCGGCCTCCATGGCGAGGAAATTGCGGTAGATCATCGTGGTCGGCTTCACGAGCACCTCGCCGAGACTCATCGCCGGCAATTCGAACGGGAAGCCCCCCGCCTGGAGCACGCCCCGCTTCACCGCCTCGCCGCGCTCGCGAAGATGCGCGTGGCAGGGTGAAAGATCGCTCCAGGTGTTGAGGATGGCGACGACCGGGCGCCCCATGAACTCCTCGCGGCGAAGCCCCATCTGCTGCGCGCGCTGGCGATGGCCGAAAGCCCGAAAATCATCGGCCGCGAACCATCGCTGCGAGCGCAAGCTCTCGATGGGTTTCGTTTTCGGCGTGGTCATGGGCATACCTCAATTCAGCTTAGGCGCGCAGGAAGCGGTGAAGGGAACGGGTCTCACGGCCTCCTTGCTTGTTCCGTTCGCTACGCACTGCCGGCGCGCGTAGCGGTGGTGGGCAGATATTTGCGCAAAAGACCTAAAATCATCTGGCCTTCGGCTTCGTCGTGCCCGGCGCCCAAATAGACGGTTCGCGATCCATAATTGAATTTCAGGCAACCGGTCTTGTTTCCGGCGCCAAATGGCAAACCGATTCCGCGATTGATTCCGCGATATTGGTCCGGGTACGGGTTACTATTTACTGTGAAATCACGAATATCTGCTCCCCGAAAAAGCATCCGTTTTGAAAATCCAAGTACTGTGTAGATGACTTCCAGATCTGATCCCACCACGCGAAGAATTTCGCGACCAGAAAATTGCCAGGCCAAGCTTGCCCCTGCCCATAGCCACGCCACGGCCCACGCCACAAGCCAGAACGCAACAAATAGTTGGAACGTAGACGTGAGTTGCTTGGCTGCCATTATGCCGCCATACGTCCACCCACCCAGCCAGGCGAGAAGAAAAAGTGTCGTCAGGGAATTGCGCGGGGGCTTCAACGAAATTTGTTGGAGTCCGCTCACATTCTCGACTTCGAATTGAGGCGTCTTCGTTTCTTCGTAGCGGACGGACATCGATATTCCCATGGGCGGATGTCTAATACAGGCCAGTAGGATATTATGGTTGGAGACGAATAGCTAGCATTCGAGGGTCGTCCCCTCAACTCACCACTCACCACTTACCACTCACTTTCTTCCTAAAACATCCGTCCGCCGTTCGGCACTTTTCCGGATGGCCCGATCAGCATGACCTCGCCATCGGCATCGGGAAGCCCGAGCGTCAGCACCTCCGATATGAAAGGACCGATCTGGCGCGGCGGAAAATTGACGACCGCGAGCACCTGGCGGCCGATGAGCTCCTCGAGCTTGTGGTTGACCGTGATCTGCGCGGAGGATTTCTTCACGCCGATCTCCTCGCCGAAGTCGATGGCGAGCTTGAACGCCGCTTTTCGCGCTTGCGGGAAGGCCTCGGCTTGCACGATCGTGCCGACACGAATATCGACCTTTTCGAAATCCGCATAGACGATGGTGGGCGCGGGGGATCTCATGGGGAACCTGAAGGGCAAGGACGACGTCACCATTGGCGCCGCTCGCGCTTTTCTCACGTCGGCGCGCGGGCGTCGAGATCGTCGCCGTCGTCCCATAGCCAGGCGGCGCCGCGCACGCCGGCCGAATCGCCGTGGAGCGGCTTCAAGATCGGGGTCGCAAACTCGCTGGAAAGCACATAAGGGCGCATGAGCGCCGGCAATTCGCGATAGAGCTCGTCCACATTGCTCATGCCGCCGCCGAGCACGAAAGCGTTCGGATCGAGCACGTTGGCGATGACGGCAAGCCCGCGCGCCAGGCTTTTTGCGTAATGCTGAAAGGTGGCCTGCGCCTCGGCATCACCCGTACGCATCGCGGCCACGATCTCGTGGCCTCTGAGCGAATAGCCGGTCCTCGACGCATATTCGGCCGCGAATGCCGTTCCCGAGACGTAGCGCTCCATGCAACCTTGCCGGCCGCAATAGCAGGGGTGGCCCGGATATTCGCTCGGATCGGGCCAGGGCAGCGGGTTGTGGCCCCATTCCCCCGTAATGCCGGTCTGGCCTGAGAACACCTTGTGGTCCAGCACGATGCCGGCGCCGACGCCCGTCCCGAGAATGGCGCCGAAAACGCAGCGCGCGCCCTTGGCGGCGCCGTCCACCGCCTCAGCGAGCGCGAAGCAATTGGCATCGTTCTCGATGCGCACCTTGCGGCCGAGCGCGGCCGCGACATCGCGGTCGAGCGCCTTGCCGACGAGCCAGGTGGCGTTCGAGGTCATCACAAGCCCGGTCTTCGCCGAGATCGCGCCGGGTATGCCCATGCCGACCGGGCCGCTCGCGCCTGTTTTCGCTGCGGTTTCCCCCACGAGGCGAGCGATGGCGCGCACGCAGCCGTCGTAATCGCCATGAGGCGTGGCCGCGCGCTCGCGTGCGATCTCGCGCCCATCTGGCGAGAGGATCGCAACCTCGATCTTGGTGCCGCCGAAATCGACGCCGATGCGCATGAGCACCTTCCTGACCGCTGTTTTCGTTCAGAGCCTGCTTTCTTTCAAGTGAGACATTCCCCCTCTGCCGCCTGATGAAGGTCTTCGGCTCGATCCAGATCCGCTCGTGCTCGCGCAAAGCGGGCGCCCAATCTTCATGGGCGGGCGCGGAAAGGCTGGATTGCGGCTTTCGCGGCAATGAGCGGGTGTGGGATTGATCGCTCCCCCTCATCCACCTACCGCTTCGCGGTGGTGTGTCCTCAATCGATGCAGGCGATGGCGTGGAAGAACGAGCCGCTCACGGTGCCGCGCCGCGAGCCTGCCCTTTGCGGTGCCGTGCCATGGGCATCGGCGACGAGCGCGAAAGCCTCATCGCCTCCGGCATCGACCAGCGTCGAATAGTGGAACTCATGCCCCTTGAGGCGGGTATCCTTGCGCCCGAATGCGGTGTCGGCGAGAAGCCGCGCATCGCGATAGCCGAGATGCATCTTCCTTTGGGCAAAGCTTGTGGCGAGGGACAACAATCCGGCCATGGCATGGCTCGCTCCGCCAGCGTCGATGAGGGTGCGCCCCAGCACCATGTAGCCGCCGCACTCGCCGTGGACCGGACGCGTCCGAGCGAAATCGCGCAAACCTTCGAGGAATGAACTTGCCGACGCGAGGCGGGCGGCGTGCAGCTCGGGGTAGCCGCCGGGCAGCCAGCAGCAATCGCAATCGGCGGGTGGCGGCTCGTCGGCAAGCGGCGAGAACGGCACGATCTTCGCATCCGAAAGGCGCCAGCCCTGGAGCACATGCGGATAGACGAAGGAAAAAGCTGCGTCGCGCGCGAGCGCAATGCGGCGGCCGGGGGGTGGAATGGCGATCGGGGTGCTCTCGGCCGCTCCGCAGACGCGTGAGGTGTCCTCGGCGCGGCGCCGGCTCGCGACGTGCTTCACCCCATCGACATCGACATTCGTCTCGACGAAATCCGCCATTGTGTCGAGCACGGCGTCCAGACCGGAGGTCTCGTTCGCCTGCACAAGTCCGAGATGCCGTTCCGGCAGGTTCACCTTGTCGCTGCGCGGCAAGCTTCCAAGGACCGGGACACCAAGGCGCTCGATCGCCCCGCTCACGAGACGCCGATGGCGCTCGCTGCCGACTTGATTGAGGATGACGCCGCCGAGCTTGATGCGCTCGTCGAAGCTCATCATCCCTTTCGTAATCGCCGCGGCCGTCGTCGATTGGCCTGAGACATCGAGAACGAGGAGCACAGGCCAGCCGCAAAGCGCGGCGATGTCGGCGCTCGATCCGGTTTGACCGGCTTCTCCGGGCACGCCGTCGAAGAGCCCCATCAGCCCTTCGCAAATCACGAGGTCGGCATCGCTCGCGATCTCGGCTGCAAGTGCTCGAAGCAATTTCTGAGGCATCGCCCAGCTGTCGAGATTGACGCTGCCGCGCCCGCAAGCCGCCGCGTGAAACCCGGGATCGATGTAATCGGGGCCGCATTTCGCGCCGGCGACCGCGATGCCGCGACGGGCGAGCGCGCGCATGAGGCCAAGCGTCAGCGTGGTTTTGCCGGCACCGGATCGCGGCGCCGCAACGACGAGGCCGGGGCCGTTCACGCGCGCTCCCGCGGCGCCGATTTGGACGAGGGCTCCGCTTCCGAAGTCACGGCGAAGGGCGCAAGCACCTCGCGCAATTCTACGATCGCACCGATGGCCACGATGGCAGGGGCCACAAGGCCGGCGGACTTCGCTTCCGCGCTCGCGGTCGCAAGTTTGGTCACGATGACACGCTGGCGCTTCGTCGTCGCCTCGCTCACGATGGCGAGCGGCGTGTCGGGGCTCATCCCTCCGGCGATCAGCGCCTTGGCGATCCCCTCGAGGTTGCTCATCGCCATGTAGAGGATGAGCGGTGCGCCCGTTGCGGCGAGCGCCGCGAAATCGGCGCTGGTTTGCGCACCTTCCGCGAGATGGCCGGTCGCGAGAATGAGCGCGTGATTCGTTTCCCGCGCCGTCGCTGGAATGGCTGCGTAAGCGAGGCCGCCGATGCCGGCCGTGACACCCGGCACGATACGAAACTTGACGCCCGCCTTGGCGAGCGCACGCGCTTCCTCCGCGCCGCGCCCAAAGATGAAGGGATCGCCGCCCTTGAGGCGCAGCACTTTCTTGCCGAGTTTGGCGAGCTCGATCAGGCGCAAGCTGATGTCGCGCTGGCTCGCCGAAGGCTTGCCACCGCGCTTGCCCGCGAATTCAAGCGCTACCCTCGGGGCCGCAAGCGAAAGCACCTCGCGCGAGACGAGCGCGTCATAGATGCAGATGTCCGCTTCGCGCAGTGCTTTGAGCGCACCGAGCGTCAAGAGCGCGGGATCGCCCGGTCCCGCGCCGACGAGCCACACACTCCCGTTTTGGAAGGCGGGAAGCTCCGCAAGAATGGGGTCGCCATTCGTCATGGGCCAAACGCTCCGGCCGCAGGTCTTCCCGCGACCCCTCTTCCCGCGACCCCTCTTCCCGCGGTCTCGCTTCCCGCGGGCTCTCTTTCTGCGGCCTCGCGTTCGCGATATGCCTCCCTGCCATGAATCTCGATGGTGTCAACGAGGAAGCGCGCCCACCCGTTCTGCGCCGTGGTTGGACCACAGGGGCTTGTGCGACCGCCGCGGCGCGCGCCGCCTATGAGGCGCTGCTCACCCACACCTTCCCCGACCCCGTCGCGATCACCCTCCCGGGCGGTGAGCGTCCGGAATTCGCGCTCGCGCTCGAGGAGCAGGGCACCGACTTCGCGCGAGCCGGCATCATCAAGGATGCCGGCGATGATCCGGACGTCACGCATGGCGCGCTCATCGTCGCGACGGTGCGGCACGGGGCGCAAGGCGCGGGCGTCGTGTTTCGCGCCGGCGAGGGCGTCGGCATGGTGACCCGCCCGGGCCTTCCGGTCGAACCTGGCGAGCCGGCGATCAACCCGGTGCCGCGCGCGATGATCCGCTCCGCGGTCGCTCAAGCCGCTTCTGTCCTGGGGGCGAGTGGTGACGTTGAGGTCGAGATCTCCATTCCGGGTGGCGAGAAGCTCGCCCTGCGCACATTGAATGGGCGACTTGGAATCATCGGCGGCCTCTCGATCCTCGGCACGACCGGGATCGTCGTGCCTTATTCCTGCGCCGCCTGGATTCACACGATCCATCGCGGCATCGATGTGGCGCGCGCTTGCGGCCTCGATCATGTTGCAGGAGCGACGGGCGCGACCTCCGAAGCAGCGATCCGCGCGCTCCATGGACTCAGCGAGGTGGCGCTCATCGACATGGGCGATTTCGTCGGCGGCATGCTCAAATATTTGCGCCGCCATCTCGTGCCCAAGGTGACCATCGCGGGCGGTTTCGCCAAGATGACGAAGCTCGGCCAGGGCCTCCTCGACCTGCATTCGCGGCGAGGTGCCGTCGATTCGGATTGGCTCGCCGAACGCGTGCTCGAGGCTGGCGGCGACGTGGCGCTCTCCGAGACCATAAAGCGCGCCAACTCCGCCATGGAGGTCCTCGGACTCTGCCGTGCTGCCGGGGTCGACATCGGTCTTGCGGTTGCCGAAGCTGCGTTCGCAACCTCTGCCAAGGCACTCGGCGGCGCGAATATCGCGCTCGAGATCGCGATTTTCGATCGGCAAGGGGCGCTCGTCGCGCGCACGCCGTTCCGCGCAGTTCATTCCTGATCCCTTGTGGCGGCGCCCCGGTAACGTCGCTGGTAATCGGACGCATAAAGCGCGCTCTCGGCAAAGTCGCGCGCGCCGAGCACAGGTCCGACGAGGATCAAGGCCGTGCGCTCCATCGGCTCGTCTGCCGTCAGTGCCGCGATCGTCGACAAGCTGCCCTTGACGATCCGCTCATCAGGCCAAGAGGCGCGCTGCACGATCGCGACTGGGCAGTCCGCGCCATAATGCGGGAGAAGCTCGCCGACCACGCGCTCGAGCGCATGGATGGCGAGATGGATGGCGAGTGTCGCGCCGGTGCGGGCGAAATTCGCGAGCGTCTCGCGCTCCGGCATCGCGGAGGCGCGCCCTGAGACGCGCGTGAGCACCAACGATTGCGCGACCTCAGGCAAAGTGAGCTCGCGCATGAGCGCCGCCGAGGCTGCCGCGAAAGAAGGCACGCCGGGCGTGACGGTGTAGGGGATGGCGAGCGCGTCGAGGCGGCGCAATTGCTCGCCCATGGCGCTCCATACCGAAAGATCGCCCGAATGCAGACGCGCCACATCCTGCCTCGCCTTATGGGCGCGCCGGAATTCGGCCTCGATGCCATCAAGCGTCATCGGGGCGGTATCAAGGATGCGCGCGCCTTTCGGGCAATGCGCCAGGAGCTCTTTCGGCACGAGCGAGCCGGCGTAAAGGCACACAGGGCAGCGCGCCAGAAGATCGCGCCCGCGCAAGGTGATGAGGTCCGGCGCACCAGGCCCCGCGCCGATGAAATGGACCGTCATGACGCGCCTTTCGTCGCAATCGCCGTCGGAACCGCCAAGGCGCAACTCGCTCCGCTCTCAGTGATGCGCGCGAGCACGAGGCGGGAGTCCTCACCAGCGCCCGCGAGCGCGGCGGCTTCCGCAAGCGACGGAAGCCCGATGAGCTCTTGAACGCGTGGCGAACGGGTCGCACAGCGGGGCGCCGCGGCCTCGAGCTCGGCCCGCGGCAAGCACACGAGCTTCGTGCCGAGGATCGCGGCCGCTTCGGCAAGACCTTCCTCGTCGCGTTTCGCCTCGCTCGTGAAGATCACGCTCTCTCGCAACGCGTCGGTTCTTTCAATGGCAAGGTCGGACCGCGACACGAGCGCCAAAGCCTGGCGCACCAGCACGACAATGTTCGCGCTCGCACAACCCTTCCGGCAACCGATGCCGATGGCAAAGCGCAGCCTCATGGCTTCACCGCCGTAAGGCGCATCACGGGCATGGCTGGGCGGAAGCCATGATATGCGCCGAGCGGTTCTGCGACCGCGATCTGGAGCATCACGAGCTCGCCGCCTTGTGTTTCGTGGCGCCTCATGAGCTCGGCCTGCGTCTCGAGCGTGACCGCGTTGGCGACGAGGCGCCCGCCTCGCGGCAAAGCCTCCCAGGCCGCGTCGAGAACGCCGTCTCGGCTCGCGCCGCCGCCGACGAAAACGGCATCCGGGCGCGGCAAGCCGGCAAGCGCCTCGGGTGCCCTGCCCTCGATGACCACGAGATCGGGGACGCCGAGCCTTCCGGCATTACGCGCGATCCGCGCCGCTCGATCGCTCCTTGTCTCGATGGCGATGGCGCGATTATGCGGATGGCGCAGCATCCATTCGATGCCGATCGATCCCGAACCCGCACCGATGTCCCAAAGCATTTCGGCGCGGCGAGGCGCGAGGGCCGCTATCGTCGCGGCGCGGATGTCGCGTTTGGTGATCTGCCCGTCATGCTCGAACATCCCGTCCGCCAGCCCGGCCGCCAAGGGCACGACCTCGGCGCCAGGCTCGGCCACGACCTCGATCGCGAGTGTGTTCAGCGGATCGATCGGTGACACCGAGAAGGCATCGGCCCGCGTGCTCGTCAGGCGCTCGCGCGGCCCACCCATGGCCTCGCACAGGACGAGGCGCGAGCTGCCCATGCCGCGCGAAATGAGCAGGGCCGCCACTTTCTTCGGTGTCGTCTCGTCCCAGGAGAGAGCGAGGATGCGCGCACCGGGCTGCAAATGCGGGATGATGCGCTCGAGCGCATGCCCATGCAGCGAAAGAAGCGCGCAATCCTGCTGCGCCCAGCCGAGACGCGCCGCCGCGAGGCTGAAGGCCGAGGGCGCCGGCAGACATATTATTTCGTCGGGGTCGATCTTGCGCGTGAGGGTCGAGCCTACGCCGTGGAAGAACGGGTCGCCCGAGGCGAGCACCGCGACAGGACGGCCGCGTCGCGCGAGGATCGCCGCAAGGGCGTCGGTAAGTGGGGAAGGCCAGGCGAGAGCCTCCCCGGTAAATTCGCCTGCGAGCGCAAGATGCCGTTTACCACCCACGACGAGCTCGGCGCCTTGGATGAGGCGCTTCGCGGCGGGCGAGAGAGCTTCGATGCCGTCCTCGCCGATGCCGATGAGAGAGAGCCACGCCTTCATTGCGCTTGCCCGCGAGCACTGGGCGGCGCGCGGCAAAAACCGCTAAGAGAGCTGGCGGGGCAGGCGCTTGGCCGAAACGGCGCCAGCGCCTCTGATCGGAGCACGGGATGGCGATGAGAGTACTCGTCCTCGGCGGGTCGAGCGAAGCCTCCGCGATCGCACGGCTTCTCGCCGAGCGACCTGGAATTGAGGCCACGCTCTCGCTCGCCGGCCGCACGGCGCAACCGGCGAACGCGCCCATCGCGATGCGCATCGGTGGCTTCGGCGGGGTCGACGGCCTCATCGAGTATCTTTCGCGTCATGGCATCGAGGCGGTGATCGATGCGACCCACCCGTTCGCGGCACAAATGTCGCGCAACGTGAAGGAAGCTTGCGCACGCCTTTCGCTGCCGCTCATCGCTCTCACGCGCCCCCCGTGGAAGCCGGTTCTCGGCGATCGATGGATCGATGTCGCGGACGTCGCTGCGGCCGTATCCTCCCTCCGCGAAGCGCCATGCCGCGTGTTCCTCACGCTGGGGCGTCTCTCGCTTCCGGCTTTCGCGGTCGCGCCCTTCCACCACTACCTCATTCGCGCCATCGATCGGCCCGATGGGCTCGAGGCCTTGCCGCGTCACGAGCTGATCCTGGCGCGCCCGCCCTTCGACATCGAGGGGGAGGAACGCCTGATGCACGACAAGCGGATCGATGTGCTGGTAAGCAAGAACAGCGGGGGCGAGGCGAGCTATGCGAAGATCGTGGCGGCGCGCCGGCTTGGCCTGCCGGTCGTGATGATTCGCCGGCCGAAGGCCGCCGGCACACCGACGCTCGATGATCCTGCGCAGGCGTTGGCCTGGATCGAGCGTCACGGTCGCGCTCCCTCGGCGCGCGGGGTGTAGACGAAGGGGCGCGCCCTCCCGCGGCCGGAAATCAAGCGCGTGGCGCTCGAGCCGATGATGACGAGGGTCGCCATGTCGGCGATTGACGGATCGGCCTCCGCCAGGCTGGTGACCGTGATCTTCTCCTCGTGTCGTCCGAGGGCACGCGCGAAGATCACGGGTGTTGCGGGAGGTTTGCGGCCGCGCAAACAGGCGAAGGCGTCGTGAATGCGCCCCGGGCGCGCCTTCGAGGCGGGATTGTAGAGCGCGAGCACGAAATCGCCATCGGCCGCCGCTTGCAGGCGCTTTTCGACCACATCCCAGGATTTGAGGTTGTCGGAAAGCGAGATGGCGCAGAAATCATGACCGAGCGGTGCGCCGATCCGCGCCGCTGCGGCCTGCATCGCCGTGATGCCGGGGATGACCCTCACATCGAGGTCGCGCCATGAGGGATCACCGGTTTCAAGCGCCTCGAAGACGGCAGCCGCCATGGCGAAGACACCGGGATCGCCGCCCGAAACGACTGCGACCTTGCGGCCGGAAGCGGCGAGCGAGAGCGCCTGGCGCGCACGCATCAGCTCCTCGCGGTTGTCGCTCGCGTGCCGGATCTGGTCCGCCCGCTGAGGGACGCGTTGAAGATAAGGCGCATAACCGACGAGGTCGCTCGCCTCGGTGAGCGCTTGCGTCGCCTCGGGCGTGACCCATTCGGCGGCCCCCGGGCCGAGTCCGATCACGCAGAGGCGCCCGTTTCCGGCCTTCATGGCCGCCTTCCCTCGCCAGGCACGAGGATCAGGGCGAAATAAGGGGCCGCATCATCTTTCTTCTCCGCAAGCGGCAAAACGCGCTCTTCGGCCGTGGTGCCGCGCTCGACATAGATGGCGCGCTCGGCGAGGCCGGCCTCGATGAGGACTTCGCGCACTTTCCGCAGGTTGCGGCCGAGCTTCATCACCACGGCCGCATCTGTCGCGATGAGGCGACGCGCGAGTTCGTCGCGCGGCAAGGTTCCGGGAATGACAGTGAGCACATCGTCTCCCCAGCTCATCGGGGCCTGCGCTGCCGTCCAGCACCCGGACATCCCTGTGATGCCGGCGCAGACCGAGACCGCGAAACGGTCCTTCAGCCGCGCCTGGATGTGCATGAAGGAGCCGTAAAAGAGAGGATCGCCTTCGCAAATGAGCGCGACGTCGCGTCCCGCCGAAAGATGCGCTGCGATTTCGCGGGCCGCCTTGTCATAGAACGGCCGAAGCTCGCAAGAATAGGCCGGCTCGTCGAAGGGAATCTCGGTCGTGACCGGAAAGGCTAGCTCGAGCTCGGCGACACCCGGCTTGATCCAGGAAGAGGCGATGCGGCGCGCATTCGAAGGTCGACCCTTCTTCGCGAAATACGCCACGACCTGCGATTCGCCGATGAGGCGAACCGCCTTGAGCGTCAAGAGCTCGGGGTCGCCGGGGCCGAGCCCGACGCCGTGAAGCCGGCCAAAGCCATATGCGGCAACGGAAGCGGATTCGCTCATTCGGTTTCGCTCGCAAGCGCGTTTATGGCCGCTGCCGCAAGCGCACTGCCGCCGCGCCTTCCGCGCACCACGAGATAGGGCAAGCGGCCATCCTCGATCAGCGCCTCTTTCGACTCGGCCGCGCCGACGAAGCCGACCGGCATGCCAATCACGGCAGCGGGCCGAGGCGCGCCTTCGTCGAGCATTTCGAGGAGGCGAAAGAGGGCGGTCGGCGCGTTTCCGATGGCGACAAGCGCTCCCGCGAGGCGGTCGCACCAAAGCTCCATCGCGGCAGCGGTTCGTGTCGTCCCAAGACGCGCCGCGAGATCGGGGATGGTCGGATGGTCGAGCGTGCAGACGACATCATTCGCCTTCGGCAACCTGGAGCGCGTCACGCCATTCGCGACCATCTTCGAATCGCAAAGTATGGGCGCACCGGCCACGAGCGCCGCGCGGGCCGCCGCGACCGCGCCGGGTGCGAAGGCGAAATCCTTCGTGCTCTCGACGAGGCCGCAGGCATGAATCAACCGCACTGCGACCTTCTCCTCATCGGCCGAGAAGCGACGAAGATCGGCTTCCGCGCGAATGATGGCGAAAGAGCGCCGGTATATTTCCGCGCCATCGCGGATGTAGGAGAACCGCTGGTTCATGGAAGATTTTGAAATGCTCCCCTTATGTCCTGCTTTCCGCGTGAAATTTTTTTTCGAGCTGCTCGAGGATGATCTTCGCTTCCTGCACAGTGAGGCCCTCGCGCAAAGGCGGGTCGCCCGCGACCCCATCGATCACGAGGTCGTAGCGGCCCTCGCGACCGACCAAGGTCGCTTTCGTCACGGCGCTTCTCGCGCAGCCTTTGGCGCAGCCGGAAATATGGATCCCGATGACACGTCCGGGACTGCTGAGACGCAGCCCTAGCGCCACGGGACCGAGCAGGAGCGCATCCTCGCGTGGCGAGACCGTTCCTCTGACGCAAGCGGGTTTCCCCGGGCAGGCCGCGATATTGAGCCGCGCATCGGGCAGGCGGGTGATGAAACCTGAAGCTTCGAGCTCGAATTTCGTATCCAGGGCTTTGATCGCGGACTTGTTCGCGACGAAAATGACGCGCCATGGCGTGAGACGAACTTCCCCGTCGAAGGCTTCGGTGTGGCTTGCGAGATCATCGAGCTGACCGGCGGTCATTTGGCCGAAGGGCACCGCCAAGCCGCAGTATGCGGGGTCGTTTTCGCCGCCCAAAATCACGCCGATGGGCTGAGCTGGTTCCCGCAAGAGGGGCGATGATGCGCCTTCGGCCATCTCGGGGTAACGCGAGAGCCGCGACCCGAGGCCTGCGCTTCGCAAGAAGGTCTCCGTCTCGACGCGCTTCAGAAGATCGGCCATGCGGCGCGGCGCATCCTCGCTTGTGCCGCGCAATTCGAGAAAGGCCAGCGCCAGGGGGACCGCGATCTGGGGCACGGAAGCAGGCGTGCAAGCACCGATCGGCTTCGCCTGCCCTTCGTGTCCGCCGAGCGCAACCATGAAGGAAATGTCGGTCGAGTCGCGGCGCGCCTTGAATCGGATATCGGCCGCGACATGTTCGAGCCCGAAATCCCCCCCATCCTCGACCGTAAAGCAGAATTTCGCCGGCAAGGCGCGAAGCGAGCCTTCGCTCGCGAGCCTTTCGCGCAAGGCCCGCACGATCGGCCGCACATCGCAAATCGCTTTCGGATCGAGGCCCGAGAGCGGGGACATCATCACGTCCCGGAGCGATTCGGGCTCATGGGGCGAAGCGACACCGTCGAAACTCGACAGCGCTTCGACGAGGCCAGGCATCGTCGCCTCGCTCAAGCCGCGCAACTGCAGATTGCCACGACGCGTCAGGTCGACGAGGCCGTTGCCGAAGCGCCTCGCGCAAAACGCAATAGCGTGCAAAAGAGCGGGCGGGACGCTATCGGCCGGAAGGTTCAAGCGCACGAGGAGCCCGTCGCCGCTCGGCATCGGCCGCGCCACGCTGGGGCACCAGCCTCGGCGCAATGCGGCAGGCGCGCTCATGAGCGCTCAGCTTTCTTCGCGGCGTTTGCGAGGCGAGCCGGTTTTGGCGCCGATCTGGCCGCGGCTCGCGCCCGCTCCGGGGAAAGCGCCTCGTCGGCATGGCTCTCCATCATCTCGGCGAGAATTCGGGCCGAGGAATTGCGCCTCGACGCCCAGAAGCCGCGACGCGCCGCCTCGGCGAAACGCGACGCGATGGCGCGCGCTGCTTCAGGATTTGCCCGAAGCAGGAAGTCGCGCACCTTTTCGTCGCCGCAGGTCGCGTCATACACAAGGTCGAATTGCCGGCTCGTCACCGCCGCCGTCATGACTGCGAACGCGAAAAGATTGTCGACTGTCTCGGCAATCTCGGCGGCGCCGCGATAGCCGTGTCGCATCTGGCCTGCGATCCAGCGCGGGTTCGTGGCGCGCCCGCGCACCACGCGCGCCATCTCTTCGGCGAGCGTGCGCACCACGCTGCGGCCCGCGCGCGAGGTATCGGCGTGATAAAGCGCGGGATCGGCGCCGAGTGCGAAAGCGGCGGCTGAAAAACCACCCTCATGCTCGGAGAAGGCATCGGAATCGAGCACGTCCTGACCTTCCATGTCCTGCACATGCACGAAGGCGTCGGCCTTCTTGACGCGCGCCCGAAAGGCACTCGCGGCCGCGATGCCGCCCGCCGCGGCGCCGGTGCCGTAAGCATGGGATGTCGCGCAAAGATAAGCTTCGCCGAGCTCCTCGCGCGACAAGGAAGCGTTCTCGGCAAGGCGGCGCGCAAGGCCAATGCCGTAGCCGCCAGGTGCCGCGCCGAAGACCCGCGCCACCTCCGGCGCGTCGGGCGGCGTTTCGCCAAGTGCCGCCGCGAGCGGATTATCGCCCTCGTCCTCGTCGAGCTTCGCGATGGCTCGAACCGCCTCGTCGAAGAGCGCGATCTGTGTCGGAAACACATCACGGAAAAGACCCGAGATGCGCAAGGTCACATCCACTCGCGGTCGGCCGAGCTTCGCCAGCGGCAGGATCTCGAAGCCGCAAACCCGCGTCGAGGCAGGGTCCCAAAGCGGACGCACACCGAGGAGCGCAAAGGCCTGGGCCAGGTCGTCGCCCCCCGTGCGCATCGTGGCCGATCCCCAAAGATCGATGATGACGCGGCGCGGCCATTCGCCATGATCTTGCGCATGGCGCGCCATCACCTCGCTTGCCGTGCGGCTGCCGATCTCCCAGGCGGTGCGCGTCGGCACGGCACGCGGGTCGATGGTGAAGAGGTTGCGCCCGGTCGGCAAGACGTCGAGACGCCCGCGCGAGGGAGCACCGGCGGGGCCGGGCTCGACGAAGCGTCCGTCGAGCGCGCGCAAGAGGCCGGCGATCTCGCAAGGCATATTCTCGGCGAAGACATGGAGCCCATCGCCGATGCGCATCTCCTTGAGGTCGCAGAGCCAGGCGTCGAGCTTGCCGAGCGCCTCCATCGGATCGCCGGTTTCCGAAAGGCCGAGCTCTTCGGAGAGGCCGGTCTCAGCCGCTTTGGCGAGGATTGCTTGCGACAGAAGCTTGGCGCGCCTGCGATCGAGCGATTGGGCGTTTGCGTATTCGTCGAAGAGCGCTTCGAGCTCGGCCGTACCGGCGTGGGTTCCCGCTTCGATGAGGCGGGGCGTCATGTGACCGATGGTGATCGCTCCGATGCGGCGCTTGGCTTGCGCCGCCTCACCCGGATTGTTGACGATGAACGGATAGACCACCGGCATGGGGCCGAGCACGATCTCGGGCGCGCAATCTTGCGAGAGCGCGACGGATTTGCCCGGCAGCCATTCGAGCGTGCCATGCGTGCCGCAGTGGATCATGGCCTCGATCCGCCAGACCTCGCGCAGCCAAAGGTAAAAGGCGAGATAGGCATGGCGCGGCGGCAAATTCACGTCATGGTAATCGGATTTGCGGCTCGAGATGCGTCCACGGTCCGGTTGCAGCGCGATCACGAGCGCGCCGCAACGGACGATCGGGAAGCGGAAGGCTCCGTCGCGCAGCGAAGGGTCGTCCTCTGGGCGCCCGAAGGCCGAGAGCACCCCAGCAGCAAAGCCGGCCGGAAGATCCGCAAAGAAGCGCCGATAATCGGCAAGCGAAAGCACTGCCTCGTCGCGATCGGTTGCGCATTTCGAGCCGGCAGGGTGAAGCGCTTCCTTCGTCTCGGGCCGTGACCGGGTCAGGGCCGTCATGAGCTGCGCGGGCTCGGGCATCGGCCCGACACGATAGCCTGCGTCGCGCAATCCGTTTACGATCGCGGCCACGCTTTGAGGCGTGTCGAGCCCGACCGCATAACCTGAGCGTCCAGCCTTTCCCGGATAATCGGAGAGAACGCAGGCAAGGCGCCGCTCGCCGGGCGAAAGGCGCCGAAGCCGCGTCCAGGCGAAAGCGAGATCGGCAACATGCGTCACGCGCGACGCTTCCGGCTGATGCGCGAGATGCGTGAATTCCAGCGCCTCGTGACTTTTCGCCTCGCCCTTGAAGGAAAGCACACCGCCCAAAATCCGTCCGTCGATCTCCGGCAAGACGACGTTCATCGCGAGATCGGCAGCGCTGAGGCCACGCTGCCCGCTTTGCCACTGCGCGACACTCGAGCCGCTCAACACCGCCTGGATCACCGGACAATCGGCGCTGTCGAGCACGCTTCCCGCCTCGAGCCGAGCCGAGAAGGCAGTGGTATTCAAGATGATTTCGGGCTTCTGTTCGGCGAGGAAATCGGCGAGCGGCGCTGCGGCCTCCTTGTCCTTGAGGCTCGTGACATAGGCCGAAGTGACGCGAAGGCCACGCACGGCGAGCGCGTCGGCAAGCGCCGTGATCGCAAGCGTGTCGGCGGCAAGATAGGCCGAACGGTAAAGGAGAATGAGCGCGTGCGGCGCAACGCTTGCGCTCGAGCGCGCAACGCTCGGATCTTCTCTTCTCGGGGGTCCTCCGCGGCATCCGCCTTCGAAAAAGCCGAAGGCCGGGACGGCGCGCGGCTCGCGCCAATTGATCGGTCGACCCGAACGTTGGGTGATGAAAGCCAAGAGCTCGCGCAGGTTCTCAGAACCGCCGTTTTGGAGATAGGCGAAAATTCGCGCAAGTTCGGCCGGCGGCAAAGTCGAGGCCGCCTCGAGCCGCGCATCGGCGCGGCCGTCCCCCGGCACGATCGCGAGCAGGAAGCCGTGGGTCTTTGCGGCGCGCGCCAACTCCTCGACGCCGTAGCGCCAATATTCGAGCCCGCCGAGAAGGCGCACGAGCACGAACCGTGCATGCGCGATCACGCGTTCGACATAGCGGTCGACCGAGAAGGGATGGCGCAGCGCCGAGAGGTTGGCGAGGCGAAGGCTCGGGAATTTTTCCTTGTCGGCTTCCCAGGCGTTTGCGACGGCTGCAAGGTCGCTGTCCGAGAAGGAGAGGAACACCGTTTCGGCAGGTGTCTGCGCAAGCTCGATCGCCTCGACCGTTTCATCGAGGGATCGCGTCTCGCTGCGCAGGAGATGCATGGCGCTTCACGGGCCCTATGCGGTGATGGCCGCTGTCACGGCTGCCCGATCGATGCCTTTCTCGCCGATCACAACGAGTCGGCCACGCCTTGCCTCTCCCTGTGCCCAGGGACGGTCGAATTGCTGGCGGAAGCGTTGACCCACGCCCTGCACCAGAAGTCGCATCGGCTTGCCGGTCACTTCGAGAAAGCCCTTCACGCGCAGCACGTCATGGGCGCTCGCGAGCGCGGCGAGCTTCGCGACAAAGGAGGTTGGATCGTCGATCGCGGGCAGGTCCACGACGAAGCTGTCGAAATCGTCGTGGTCATGCTCCTCCTCGGCATCGTGGTGGGAAGGGCGAGATTCAAGATCGTCCTCGGCGGCGGCTGCGAGCCCGAGGAGGATGGCGGGCTCGACGCGTCCCTCACGGGTCTCGACGACTTTCACTGCGCGCGGCACGGCGGCCGCGATGTCGCCATGTACGCGCGAAAGGCTTTCGCGATCGAGAAGGTCGGTCTTGTTGAGGATGATGAGATCGGCGCACAGAAGCTGATCCTCGTAGACCTCTTCCAACGGGTTGTCGTGCTCGAGCGACGGGTCGGCGGCACGCTGGCGCGCGAGTTTTTCCGGGTCGTCGGCAAAACGGCCGGCCGCGACCGCCGCCGCATCTGCAACCGCCACGACGCCGTCGACCGTGACCCTGGCGCGGATCGGTGGCCAATCGAACGCTTTCAGCAGCGGCTTCGGCAAGGCAAGGCCGGAGGTTTCCACGATGATGTGGTCCGGCGCCTCGTCGCGGCCGAGTAGAGCCTCGATCGCCGGGATGAAATCATCCGCCACCGTGCAACACAGGCACCCATTGGCAAGCTCGACGATGTTCTCCTCGCGACAACTCTCAATGCCGCAAGAGCGCAGGATCTCGCCATCGACCCCGACGTCGCCGAACTCGTTGATGATGAGCGCGAGGCGCCGCCCATCGGCTCGCTCGAGCACATGGCGAATGAGCGTCGTCTTGCCGGCGCCGAGGAAGCCGGTGACGATAGTGATCGGAGTCTTCTCGCGAAGCGGGGAACTCATGGGCGTCGTCATTCGGCGGCCTCCGGAAGATCGGGTGTGGGATGGGATGCGAGCGGTGGGATGCGAGCCACGACACCCTTCTTCAGGGCAGACGGGCGTTGCCGCCACGGAATGAGCCCGTCGGGCGTAGCCGCGTAAAGCTTGGCGGCGTCGAGTATGACTTCGGCTGAGGCCTCATCGGGCGCAAAATCGCCGTAGATATAGGTCCATTTGCCGGGTCCCGAGAAGCCAATCGTGCAAGGGCGCTTGCAAACGCTTAAGCACTCGACCGGGATGAGCTCGACGGGTGCGCCGCGCCGCGTCGCGGCCTGCCGCAACATCCGATAAAGCCGTGCGCCCGGCCTCTCGGGCGCATCCTCAGGGTCGCCGGCATTTCGGCAAGTGACGCAGATGTGAATTGACGTTGGTCGATCCGGCATGATGCTCCCGGGGCTCGGCGTCCTTGGGGTGCATCGGCCGGTCTCGTGAAGAGCCCAGCGTCCGGTTGAGCCGAGCATCGGCGCCGAACCGCCACCGGGGCGCCCCGCCCGGCGGCATGCTGCTCGCGATGGCAGGTCTCCTGGCTTGCGGATCACCGCCTCTCGCGGCCTTCCCGGCCACCAGCCTCGGCCGGTTTCCAGTGGCGTCGTCGCGAGAGGCTCACCGCTTACAGTTGCGGGGGCAGCTGCGGCATTGGCTCGACGTCCGGACTTGCCCGGAGCGCTTGGTCGCACCGCATTCCCTTTTCACCCCCCTTTCGAGGGGACCATCGCTGAAGCTAGATAGAAGCGCGGCATGGTGGGTGTCAATCTCGTCGGGGCATCCCACATGAGCGTCTGTCTATACGCTGCGGGCGATCCTCGCAAAGCCCGCCATGGGCGAACGGACATTCGCGCGAGGCGAACAAGGAGGCAGTGATGAAAGCTGAAATGATTGGCGGCACGGCCGAGCACCCGATCACGGTTCGCCCTGGGAAGGGGCGTGCCAAGGTGAGCTGGAAAGGCGCCACCATCGTCGATTCGGCAAGGGTGCTCGATCTCGAGGAGGCCCATCATCCCAAGGTGAAGTATTTTCCCCGCCAGGATGCCGATATGAGCCTTCTGCGGCGCACGTCGCACACCAGCCATTGCCCTTATAAGGGAGACGCGAGCTATTTCTCCCTCGTGGTCGACGGCCAGGTTTCCGAGAACGCGGTGTGGACCTATGAGAACCCCTTGCCCGGCGTCGCCGCCATCAAGGACCACCTCGCCTTTTATCCCAAGCGCGTCGACCGCATCGAGGAAGCGGATTGATATCAGGCGTGATGTTTCGCGGTTTCCAGGCACGCCCCTCAAGGGCGTGCAATTGCGACCAAGTTTCCTCGCGGCGATGCGCCTGCGCGAGTTTTCTCTCTCCCCGGCGAGACAATCGCGCCGGGAAGCGGGGCGATTGCGTCGACCTGTGCACGACCAGAGATCGCGCTCGGCGTGGGGGCGCGCTACTCCTTCGGCTTGAAATCCTTGAGCTTCGCGAAGACGCTGTCGGGGTCGATCTTTTCTTCTTCCGGCTTCGGCGCCGATGGTGCGAAGGTCGGCAATTTTTCGGCTGGCTCGGCAGGCTTCGTGCGCGCGGCGGTGACTTCGGCCGGCAGCAAGGTCGCACCCGTATCCTGGACGACCGCCGGCTTATCCTTGGCGGCGCGCGCCACCTCCATGTCGAGGTCGATCTGCGAGCAAAGGCCTAGCGTCACCGGGTCGAGCGGCTGAAGGCTCGCCGAGTTCCAATGGGTACGCTCGCGCACCGCCTCGATCGTCGATTTCGTGGTGCCGACGAGGCGCGAGATCTGCGCGTCCTTCAGCTCGGCATGGTTGCGCAAGAGCCAGAGAATGGCGTTCGGCCGATCCTGCCGACGCGACAAGGGCGTGTAGCGCGGGCCCTTGGTCTTGCGTTTTACCTCGGGCAGATGGACCTTCCCTTGCGCCATCTTGAGGCTGTGGCCCGGGTCCTTCTCGGCGCGCTCGATCTCCTCGCGCGTGAGCTGTCCCGTGAGGACCGGATCGAGGCCTTTGATGCCGGCGGCAACTTCGCCATCGGCGATGCTTTTCACTTCCAGCGGATGCAAATGGCAAAATTCAGCGATTTGCTCGAAGCTGAGCGAAGTATTGTCGACCAGCCATACGGCGGTCGCCTTCGGCATCAACAACAGGGCCACGGAGAGAACCTCCTCTTTTGGCGGATCGAGCTGATCCACGGCACAAAAACCTTGGGCTCCGGCTCGGCGCGCTGGCCGGAGCATCCTTCGCAATTACATACGGAGGGAATAGGTCAGGATATAGGCGCTTCGCGGGGGGATAGCAATGCGGTTTTGCGGTCGCGACGTCGGCAAAGAGGCTGCCTCGAACGTCGAGATCGAGTAGGTCATTCCGGGAGCCCTCGGCAAAGGTGACGTGATGACTTCCCCTCTTGCGCGCGCCAAGTCGTTTTGCACCCGTTTCGGCCTCGAACTGCCCATTCTGCTCGCGCCGATGGCGGGAGCTTGCCCATCCTCTCTTTCGGTCGCGGTCGCGAATGCGGGCGGGCTCGGCGCTTGCGGCGCCCTCCTGATGCGGCGCGACGCGATCCTCGACTGGGTGAAGGAGATGCGTTCGGGCAGCAATGGCGTCTTCCAGCTCAATCTGTGGGTACCGGACCCGCCGCCTCGACGCGACGCCGCCCAGGAGGCGCGGGTGCGGGCATTCCTCGCAAGCTGGGGTCCACAAGTATCCGAGGAGGCCGGCAATTCGGCCCCGCCGGATTTCGCGAGCCAGTGTGAGGCCCTGCTCGAGGCCGGGCCGCCGATCGTGTCCTCGGTCATGGGGCTTTACCCGCCCGAGTTCGTCGAAAAACTGAAGGCGCGAAGGATCGCCTGGTTCGCCAATGTCTCCACGGTCGCAGAGGCGTTGGCGGCCGAGGCTGCGGGAGCGGACGTGATCGTTGCACAAGGCATGGAGGCCGGCGGGCATCGCGGCACGTTCCAGGCTGCGGAAGCCGAGCGGCGCCTCGTCGGACTTTTCGCGCTTCTCCCGGCGATTGCGGATGCGGTGCGTGTGCCGGTCGTCGCGACGGGCGGGATCGCGGACGGGCGCGGCGTCGCGGCCGCGCTCTCGCTCGGCGCGAGCGCCGCGCAGATCGGAACGGGTTTCCTGCGCTGCCCGGAAGCCAAGACCCATAAGGTCTGGGCCGACGCGCTCGCCGAAACGCGACCCGAGGACACGATGCTTTCGCGGGCGTTCAGCGGTCGCCTGGGACGCAGCATCGCGACGAATTATGTGCTGGCGGCGACGGCGCCCGAGGCGCCGCTTCCGGCGCCCTACCCGGTGCAACGCGGGCTCACCGCCGCGATGCGTGAGGCCGGGCAGAAGGCGAATGACCTGCATCGCATGCAGGCCTTGGCCGGGCAATCCGCCAAGCTCGCGCGGGCGGAGCCGGCGGCCGACGTGATCGAACGCATCTGGGAAGAGGCGCGGACGATCCTCGCGTAAAGCCGCTCAAACGAGAAAGCGCCCACGCGTCATGCGCCGTTCAGCATGAAATCCACGTGCACGCCGTCATAGGGGAATTCGATCCGGCCGTCCCTCGACTTTCGAGCACGCCGGCATCGAGCAGGGAGTGCACGTCGCCATGAACGGCCTTCACGTCCCGCCCCACCCTTCGCGCGACTTCGCGAATGGGCATCGGGCCTTGTCCCGTCATGCTTTTCAAAATTTCCCAGCGCTTGGGCGAGAGCACTTTCCATAAGAGCTCGATGCTCGCAAAACTGATGTGGTCGCCGAGCTTCTTACCCTTGAAGCCGCAATGGCTCGATGGGTAATGTCCTCCTGTGAGGCAACGGAAAGCGTTACGGTTCTCAAACGCGCCGTCATTGCTCTGCTCCCACCATGGTTAGTTTTTCTTCTAGACTGTGCGTTGCAGCCGCGTGCGCGAGGGATCGTCACCCGCAGGGCTCAGATCCGCGATGCGGGGTTGAGTGAGCGAAGCGAATAGAGCCCGGTCGGGACGCGCCGGGATTGGAACGCTTACAGCGGTGAAGGGAAGTTAGGTTGCGGGTACCAGTTTCGGCGGAATGAATTGTTGGATGCGAGAGCGAAGACTTGCCCACCTTTGTACCTTACAAGTTCAAGTAACTTGCTACAGGGGCATGCTTGAGTCATCATGGAGTTAAGGAAGCATGCCATGGGGAGGCAATAATGAGCGTCAAGCTTGCGCTATTCGTTGGAGCGACGGTCATAGCGATCGTGGGGGGGGTGTGCGAGCACGCAACTGAATCATAATACGCTCGAGTTGGCTTCCACGGTTGGAGATCTTCAAACTAAGCAAGTTCTCTACAATCTGAGCATCTTTTACGACAATCCCTACGCGTTGCCAGCGCATGTTGATATTGGGATTGGGACAGCGTCGACAAACAATTCGATCACCCCATCGATTGGGGGTCCGTTTTCGACCGCCACGACCGCGGTGAATCAATTCAACCGAACCTTATCTGCCATGCCTAGCACGATGGCACAGCGGCAAGTGACAGACGGTAATGCTTCCGTGGCAGGTTCGCTGACTGCGACCGATTCTTGGCAGCAAAGTTGGACCTACTCGCCCGTAACGAGCAGCGATGAATTGCGCAGGCTCCGCGCGCTTTATCAATATGCGTGGGGCAATATCGGGCCAGGAGATTTTATAGAAGCCTATCCGCTTGTCCAAAAGGCACAGAACATCAATTTTGACGCAGTCGCAAGCACTCCTGCAAACTTGTACTGTCCAAATGTGGGTTTCACCAGTCCCGCACCTGATAAAGACTTGATGACCCAACTTACCAATGCAAGAAACACTTTCAGTTCGGCCCTGACCAATTCCAAGAAGTTCAATGAGGCAGCAAATAAGCTCGAGCTTGCCGCGAAGGCGGCGGCGGCCGAGGCCAAAAAGAATCCGGGGGACCCGAATAAAAAAGCGGACGCTGATAAGGCCGAACAGGACGCGGCCAACGCAAGGGTCTTGGCAAAGGGAGCAGCTGCGGCATTAGACACGGCCGACAAGTCGTTGAGCACTGCTCTCGCCGCGTACAACAGCGCCAGAGTAACAGCATGCAAGCAGGTGGATATGCAAATCCACGTGCCGGATGAACGGTTTCTGCAACCGCCCTCCTGTGTCGTTTGCTGGGGCGAAGGGAACGACAAATATAGGCTATTTCGGAAAGGGGATCGGGCGCGCTTGAGCCTTAATCCGAGACTCAGAAGTTTGCATGGGGGGTGGCTTCTTACAGAAAGAGACAGCTTACCGGAGGATGCTTTGTCGCTTGGGCATTTTGGAGCGCATGACTTGTATGTGAGCGCTAAGGATGTCGGCCGGCTCTCCGATTTTACGTTGTTTGTAATTACGGCCACGGAAGAAAGCACAGCGGCTGCTGCATCAGCAGGTGGCGGTCCAAGCGCGAGCAAAGGCGGCCCACCAACAAACAAGGGGGCACTGTATACTATTCCGGGACCGCCCGCGGGAGGGCCTTCTATTCTTATAAATCCGCTGGGACCCGCTGGAACCGTTCTTCCGCAATGACGGATCTGGTTTGCAGCAACAGTCGCGCAGAAGTGAGAGGCTTTGAGGGCGCGGGCGACCACCGAAGAACTCGTCGCCGGCTCAACTGGCACCGAGAGCGAAATCGGTTCGCGCTACTCGATCAGCGACATCAACTCTCTCAAGTCTGGGAGATGCGGAATACCGCGTGCGGGGGAGGGAGGGGGGCAACCGGGAACCAGTTCTGATATCAGAGACCTTTCAGGAGGGGCAAATCCCGAAGCAACGGCAGAGGAATTGTTCGAAAAATTAGCGCAGGGTGGTCAGGTGATACAGAATCCATCATTCCAGGGGACGTTAGTGAGCATCCCTGGTGATGGTGTCATCGGACTTCGTCCCCAGTCAAAAAGCGGCGGTCCTGCCATTGACATAAACGTGCCTGGGATAGACGTAAAAAATACACTTTAACTAACGGCGATCATAGCAGACGCTTAGAAGGGAACCCAATATAGGTGATGTTGTCTGGTTTTAACCGGGCTGGGTAATTCAGGGAACCGGCCAACCGTCATCACCGATCAGTTCGGTAACCTTCAGACCGCTTTCCCTAACGTACTCACCCTTTGAAAGGCAATTCAGCCGATGTTTGCTGCTGCTCTTTCTTGGGAGTGACGATGTTCGCACGTGTGTTATGGCCCGCTAGCTTTCGTGAGATTGACTCGGAAGCGCTCACGTATGCGTCAAACTTCTGGATGGTGCCTTTCAGAGAAGGTTAATTTCGTCGAGCGTTGTATGGATACAAACGGCTGGATGACGTTCCCAGACTAGGCGTTCTAAGCGCCGGATAAGACCAGCACGACATTAGGTAGTTATCCAGCCGCAAGCGGCCTCGTGAACAAGCGCCCTCGGCCCTCGAGCGGCGCCGCATATCCGGCAAGGCGCAGCATGTGCCAGGCGAGCGCGTGATTGCTCGAGGTGACCGGCTTGCCGAGCTTCGCCTCGACCTCCTCGACGATGCGCGCGACGCGCAGGCTCGTGCAGGAAACGAAGACGCCATCGCAAGCATCGGCACTTCCAAGCTCGATGATGGCGTCGGCGATGGAATGCGCCGCGATCCGCGCCACCACGTTGTCGTCGTCCTGGTTGAAGGATCCCATCACCGGGATCTCCATGCCGCGCGCCTGGAAGGCGGCGCGCAGGCTCTCATTGATGCGCCTCACATAAGGTGTCAGCAGCGCGATGCGCCTGACGCCGAGCGCCCCGAGCGCCGCGCGCGCCGCGGTGACCGGGTCGGTCACGCGCATGCCCGCGCGGGCCTCGCGCACGCGTTCGGCGACCTTCTGCTCGCCGATGACGAGGGCGCCAGAGGTGCACGCAAAGCCGATGACGCCGAACTCGACGGCCGCCGGAAGCAGGTTGACGGTCGGCACCAAGCGCGCCTCCATCTCGGCGAGCGTCTCGGGCGTGATCGTCGCGTCGTTGTGGAGCCTTGCCCCATAAAGTGCGACGCCGCTCTCCGGAAGTAGAAAGCGAAACTCATCCTCGATCGTCTGATCGGTCTCGAGCACCAGAAGGCCGAGCGCGGCCTTCGTGCCGATGCCGCCATCCGTCGCGAATTCCATGTTCTCTCGATCGACGATCAAACCGTCGCGAACCGCGGCGCTCTTGCGCTCCAAAATCTCCTGATCCATCGCCTCGCTCCTCTCGTCCGGTGAAGCAGCGGCTTCGGCTGACGACCGGATGACACGTCGCCATGTCTTTCGTTTGGCAGCGTCTTCTTCGGCACCTCGCCGTCCACTTGGCCCGATGATTTGAGTCTTCCTCTTGTGGCGGCAAATCTGCCGACTTATGGTCCGTCACGCAACTTTTTTGGAGCATGAAAGATGAGCATTCGCAGGATCGGGGCCGGGGCCAGGATGAGCCAGGCGGTCATTCACGGCAATACGGCCTATCTTGCGGGCTGCGTTGCACGCGAGCCCGACAGCAAGGATGTCGCCGCGCAGACGAAGGACATCCTCGAGCAGATCGATGCGACGCTCGCCCAGGCCGGAACCGATAAATCGAAGCTCCTCTCCGCCACGATCTGGCTTTCTGACATTTCGACCTTCGACCAGATGAACAAGGTCTGGGACGGCTGGGTCTCGCAAGGCAACACGCCGGCGCGCGCCACGGTCGAAGCGAAGCTCGCCGCGCCACGCTTCAAGGTCGAGATCGGCGTGACCGCGGCGGTCTGACAACGCTCGGGGCGCCAAATTCCGGGCAACGGGGAGGAAAAGCGATGCGCGCCGTCGTCTTGGGAGCAGGCGTGATCGGGGTGACGACCGCCTATGAGCTGGCGCGGGACGGGCACGAGGTCACCGTCATCGATCGGCTCGCCGAGCCGGCATCGGAGACGAGCTTCGCCAATGCGGGTTTGATTGCCCCCGGTCACGCCTACACCTGGTCCTCGCCGCGCGCACCGGGCATCCTCTGGCGTTCGCTCTTCGACAAGAGCCAGGCTTTGCGTTTCAAGCCCAGCCTCGACCCGCGCCTCTGGGACTGGACGTTAAAATTTCTGCGCAATTGCACGGCCGAGCGGGCGCGCATCAACACGAAGCGCAAGGTCCGGCTGTGCATCTACTCGCAAGGCGAGCTGCAACGCATCAGCGCCGAAAGCGCCGTTCCTTATCACGAGCTGCGTGGTGGGCTCCTCTACCTTTACCGCTCGCCGCAATCATTCGAGCGCGGTGCCTCACACACGAGGATTCTTTCCGAGGAAGGGCTCGAGTTGCGCACCGTCGATCGTGACGAGATGGCGCGCATCGATCCGGCGCTCGAGCCGGTGAAGGAGCAATTCGCGGGCGCCGTCTTTGCGCCGAGCGACGGCAGCGGCGATGCGCGCGTCTTCACCTTGAACCTCGCCCGCTACTGCAGCGAGCGGCTCGGCGTCACCTTTCGGTTCGGAACCGAGGTGACGGGGTTTCAGACCTCGGGCGACCGCGTCAGCGGTGTCACGACGAAAAACGGGGTCGTCTCGGGCGATGAGTTCATTATGTCGCTCGGCGTTTTCAGCCCGTTTCTCGCCACGAAGCTCGGCGCCTCTTTGCCGATCTATCCGATCAAGGGCTACTCGGTGACCTTGCCGCTCGATGGGCACAACAACCCGCCGACGATCGGCGGGGTCGATGAAGATAACCTCGTGGCCTATGCGCGCTTCGGCGACCGCATTCGCGCGACCGCGACGGCGGAATTCGCAGGCTACGACAAATCCCATAAGCCCGCCGACTTCACCTATATGCTCGGCGTGATGCGCAAGCTCTTTCCCAACGGCGCGAATTACGACAGGCCGAGCTATTGGGCAGGCTTGCGCCCGATGACACCCGAGGGCACGCCGATCTTCGGACGTGGCCGGTACCGCAACGTCATGTTCAACACCGGTCACGGCCATATGGGCTGGACGATGTCGGCGGGATCCGCCCGCATCACAGCCGATCTGATAGCCGGGCGAAAGCCGGCAATCGACATTACGGGCATGACACTTGCCGCATGAGCTGCTGAGCTGAAAGTGAGCCTCGGCGATGCTGAAGCTCCGATGGCGAACGAAAGGACAGGTGATGGCGATCGAAGCTTTGGTGCGCCGCCTGGTGATGGCCGTTGTTCTCGGATTTGCGGGCACAAGCGCCATGGTCGGCGACGCGCGCGCCGGCCATGACGAGCTCACGATCGGCATCTCGCAATTTCCTTCGAGCCTCCACCCCTACATCGAGGCCGAGGACGTGAAGCTTTACGTTTTGGGTTTCGTCACCCCGCGCGTGACGGGATATGGCGAGGGCGCGAAACTATCCTGCATTCTGTGCACGCAAGTGCCGACCGTGCAGAACGGGCTCGCCAAAATCGAGGACCGTGCCGACGGTCAAAAGGGCATGGCGGTGACGCTCGAGCTCAAACCCGGTCTCAAATGGGGGGACGGCGAGCCCGTGACGACGAAAGACATCGCCTTCACGGCCCGCGTCGCGGCGGACGCCAAATCCGGTTTCTCCCTGCCGAAGGGCTGGGCAAAAATCGACAAAGTCGAGATCGTCGATGATCGCAAGGCCATTATCCACCTCAACTCGCTCTATGTGAGCTACAACGAATGGGCACAGCTCCTCCCGGAGCATGTGGAAGGTCCCGCCTACGAGAAGACCGCCGGAACCGGCGGCTACAACAAAGAAAGCGTTTTCAACCGAGCTCCGACGACGGCGGGGCTCTATGATGGCCCCTACCTCATCAAGGATTATCAGTCGGGCGCGCAAATCATCCTCGAGCCGAACCCCTTTTGGAACGGCACGAAACCTCAATTCAAGCGAATCATCGTGAAGTTCATCGGCAACACCGCCGCGCTCGAGGCCAATCTGCTTTCGGGCGATGTCGACATGGTGGCGGAGGGCGGCATCGGCCTTACCGTCGATCAGGCGCTCGAGCTTCGCAAGAAATATCCCGACCGCTTCACCTATATGTTCCTGCCGAACCTGTTCATGGAGCATATCGAGCTTTCGCACGACAATCCGATGCTTCAGGATTTGCGAATTCGCGAGGCGCTCGTCTACGCGGCGGACCGCAAGACGCTCACCGAGAAGCTTTTCGAGAACATGCTGCCCGTGGCGGCGAGCTTCGTGCCGCCGAGCCACGCGAATGCCGCGAAGGACCTCCCCCCTCTCCCCTATGATCCCGCGAAGGCGAAGGCGCTGCTCGCGGAGGCCGGCTTCACGCCGGGCCCCGACGGCATTTGCCGCAACGCCAAGGGGGAACGGCTCTCATTCGAGTTCACGACGACCGCCGGCAATCGCGTGCGCGAGCTCGAGCAGCAGGTACTTCAGTCAAATTGGAAATCTGCCTGCATCGAGGTGACGATCAAGAACGAGCCGGCCCGCACGATGTTCGGCGAGACGCTCAAGAAGCGCAAATTCACCGGCATGGTGATGTTCGCTTCAGGGTTGGAGATGACCGAGTCTCCGCGCAACGGCTACACGACGAGCGGCATCCCGACCGAGGCCAACGGCTATGGCGGCTCGAATTATTCGGGCATCTCGATCCCGCGCCTCGACGAGCTCACGGACCAAGCCGAAAAGGAGTTCGACCCCGAGAAGCAGAAGGCGCTTTGGGCCGAGATGCAGAAGATCTACGCAACGCAATTGCCGCAAATCCCCATCTATTTCCGCGCCGACGCCCATGTCGTGCCCAAATGGCTCAAAGGATACACGCCCTCGGGAATCGGCGATGCAACCTCGAACTGGTCTTTCGAGTGGCGGGCCGAGTGACGGGAAGTCGATGGTTTTAGGCACCTCGAACAGCGGTAAAGGGTCAATAGGAGTGGGCGCGCTTTACGCTCGCGACGTGGCCGCAGAATGAGATATCGGTAAAATGGCCAAGCTTGAGGAGACGCCCGTGACCGACGCTATGCGCATCGTACTTGATCCTGCCGTGCTTTCCGGGAAGCCAATCATTCGCGGAACCCGTCTCTCTGTCGATTTCGTTCTCGGCCTCATGGCCGATGGGTGGGCGGAGGCCGATATCCTACGCAATTATCCAGGGGTTTCCCACGAAGATCTTGCGGCCTGCCTTGCCTACGCTCGCGATGTGCTTCGATCGGAAAAGGTTTATCCCAGCGCGGCGTGAGATGCGCTTCCTTGCTGACGAGAACTTACCTGGCGAGGCCGTTGCCGCGCTTGAGCAGGCCGGACATGACGTGGTTTGGGTTCGCACCGCGGCCCCTGGCAGCAAGGACGAGATCATATTGGCATGGGCGGTGCGTGAAGGCCGGGTGCTCATCACTTTCGATAAGGATTTTGGAGAGCTTGCCTGGCGTGCCGGACTGCCCGCCTCGTCGGGTATCATTCTGTTCCGATTACCGATGCCGGTCGCGGCCAAGGTCGGCGCTGTCATCGCCGCGAGAATTGGTGAACGGTCCGATTGGGACGGACATTTCTCGGTAATTGAACCGGGACGTATCCGCATGCGGCGGCTCGCGGCTCATTAATTTTGAATCTTAGGCACCGTTATGGCCCTACCTTTTCAACCATGAGGGCCCGGAGCCCGCCGGAGCGCCGGGGGCACGTGGCCCCCTTCAGACCTACACTCACCGACCCATGCCTGGCTCGCAGACCTCAGAATGGTGCAAGCAATTCAGATACTTTATGTTGGCTTGCAATGCGATTGCCCAGCAGAGTGACGAAATGATCAAGGATTTTGCGTGAAACCGGACGATCGACCGAGCAATTAAGGATAGCCATGAGAATCGCGCGCTTGATCCAATACACTAAGGCGGTTTTGATTTTTGCGGCCGCGTTCATCGGCATGACCTTGCCGAGCCTTGCGGCGCATGACACGCTCACCATCGGCATCGCGCAATTTCCGTCGAGCTTCAACCCGTATATCGATGCCGAGACGATCAAGGATTACGTCCTCGCTTTCGTCACGCGCAAGGTGACGGCCTTCGACAAGGATTGGAAGAACTCCTGCCTCTTATGTGCCGAGCTGCCGACCGTGAAGAACGGGCTCGCCAAGCTCGAGGACCGTGCGGACGGCCAGAAGGGCATGGCGGTGACGGTCAAGCTCAAGCCCGGCCTCAAATGGGGCGATGGCGAGAACGTGACCGCCAAGGATATCGCCTTCACGGCGCGCGTGGCGCGCGATGCGAAGGCTGGATTTTATCTGCCGAAGGCCTGGGCGCATGCGGAGAAGGTCGATGTCCTCGACGATCTGACCGCGGTCATTCATCTCGATTCCGTCCAGACGAATTACAACGAATGGGCCGAGCTTCTGCCCGTGCATATCGATGGCCCTGTCTATGAGGAGGTCGCGGCGAGCGGCGGCTACAACAAGCAGACCGTCTATAATCGCTCCCCGCTCACCCCCGGCCTCTATGACGGACCTTATCTGATCAAGGACTACCAATCGGGCGCGCAAGTGGTGCTCGAACCGAATCCATATTGGAACGGCACGAAGCCCGAGTTCAGGCGGATCGTGCTGAAATTCATCCAGAACACGGCCGCGCTCCAGGCCAATCTTCTTTCCGGCGATGTTGACATGGTGGCGGGTGAGGGCGTCGGCCTCACCATCGATCAGGCGCTTGAGCTGCGCAAGCAGCATCCGAACGACTACGTCTACCTTTTCGTGCCGAGCCTTGCCTACGAGCATATCGAGCTCGCCCATGACAATCCGCTCCTTGCCGACCTCAGAGTCCGCCAGGCGCTCGTTTACGCGGCCGATCGCAAGACCCTGACCGAGAAGCTGTTCCAGGGCCTGCAGCCGGTCGCCAACGCCTTCGTGCCGCCGATGAATGCGAATTACTCCAAGGACGTACCGAACTATCCCTACGATCCAGCGAAAGCGAAGGCGCTGCTGGCGGAGGCGGGGTTCACGCCGGGACAGGACGGGATTTGTCGCAACCCGAAGGGCGAGCGTCTCTCCTTCGAGTTCACCACGACTGCCGGCAATCGCCTGCGGGAATTGCAACAGCAAGTGCTCCAATCGAACTGGAAGGCCGCCTGCATCGAAGTAACGATCAAGAACGAGCCGGCACGCACCATGTTCGGCGAAACGCTGAAGAAGCGCAGCTTTCCGGGAATGGTGATGTATGCCTCGACTTTTGGAGTGACGGAATCGCCGCGCCGCAATTACGCGACGAGCGGCATTCCGTCCGAGGCGAATTCGTACGGCGGCTCGAATTATTCCGGCATCTCCATCCCAAGGCTCGACGAGCTCATCGACCAATCCGAGCACGAGCTCGATCCCGAGAAGCAGATCGTGCTTTGGGCCGAGATGCAGAAGGTTTACGCAACCGCCCTGCCCCATGTGCCGCTTTTCTTCCGCGCCGAGCCGCACGTCATCCCGAAGTGGCTCAAAGGCTATGTGACGACGGGCCATGCGGATCTCGGCCCGTTATGGGCAGAGGAATGGCGCGCCGAGTAGCCGCTTCGCCGATGTTCCAACCCCCCAGTTTCGCTTGGCGGAACACGCCAGGCCTCACGGCGAGCCGAACACTCGCGATGTGTCCTCGGCGAGCAGGCGATTTTTGACCAGCCAGTCGAGTGTGCGGGTCCATGATTCTTCCGTGTTGCCGCGCATATCGGCGCTCGACACGAATAGGAGACGACCGGTTTCGGCGTCTCGCATATAGATATTGATGTTCAAGATCAGGTTCGACACCTTTTGGACGGTTCCCGTGATCGCAAGCCGTGCGCCCAGCACTTTGGCCATGCGAGCATCGCACCCTCCGCAAGCCTGAAGGTTTGAACCCCGAGCCTCTGCGGCCACGGGCGTGATGTCGACAAGCTCGAAACGCCCCGAGGCCGCAAGCTCACGCCTGAGCCGCTCGCCGAGCTCTCGCAAGCGTTGCTGCTCGTCTTGGCGCAACGCGCCCTGGGCGCCTTCCAGCGAAGTGTCGATCCACTCGAAATCGAACACGGCGGCGCGCAGCGGGGCAATCGCAGCCGAAGGCGATTGCGCACGCGCCGGGCCCACAAAGAGCGAAAGCGCACAAAACAAGCCGAGCAGGAAGCCGCGCATACCCACATCATGGCGCTTGGCGAGAGGCGCGATCAAGCCGGCGGGCACATCGATGCCATAAGCTCTTCCGGCGCTCCACTGGCCCTTGATCGTGCCGCCGCCCCTTGGGCCGGGCAAACTTGAAATCAGCGGGAAGCCAGGTCGCACCCCTCTCTAGCTCAAAGCCGGAATAGTCCATCTGGGCGGTGTGAGTAGTTCATAATCGACCATGGACGTTGTTCGATACGTATCTTTTACTGCAAGGTACCATCCATGCTCAACGGATGTGGATGGTGATCCAGGTAAACTCACGGGTGTCTCAAGGTTCTTCCTCCCTCGAGCACCCCTTTTTCTCTCTTTCGGGAGCGAAAAATGGAGCGATTCCATTTCCGCTACGTCATGCCCCCACTCGGTGCGGGCACCCACGCCTTTACTTTCATGCGTCATGCGGACGTAAGCTTAGATGCGCGGGCCAAGCCCGCGCATGACGGTGGGCCTTTGGAGCTACGCCTGATGGCGAAGGAGCACTCGATTCACTGACTCGAGAAGCGTCATTACCCGGGACTTTCATGACCCATTTTTACGTTTTGCGCTTCGTGCAAAGCTCGGACGGAAAGCTGGTCGCTGCCGAGTGCGAGGAAAAAACGACTGGTATGGCGGCCGTGGATTGTGCTTGCGCCTACGCAACCGGGAGGGGCGGCGCGGTCGCCTTCTCGCGACAGGGCGAACTTTCGTCGAGCGATGTGCCGCAATGCAGCATCATCGCTGGCCTGGGCTTGCTCCCGGACGACCTCGAAACCTATCTTTAGGGCAGCACCCCTGACCTGACGTCCACCCTTCGAGACATCCAAACGCGATGATAGCTTCAGGGCGCCGCGCTTTGCGAGTGCAGGAAATTCTCCATGCTCAGATCCTGCAGCTCCCGCATGCGCACGGCTTGGCGTGCTTGCGTATCACGCCGGCGGCTATTTGCTTCGGCGAGGCAATCCTCGAAAGCATTCGTCGAAGGGGAGAGACCCTGTGTCTCGCATTGCGTCTTGTCGGAGGCGAGTTTGCTTTCGGGGGAGATGCAGCTCGCAAGCCCGGCAAGGGCGAACGCGGTTCCAAGAACGGCGCGCCTTCCAGAGCCGGGCGGTCGCGAAAAACCGTTCGTCATGGCTGACGAGGCGGAGCTTTGGGCCCCTTCGTTTTCGAGGTTTCGAGCAGCAGCGTGAGCCGGGAGACTTCGAGCCGAAGGGCTGCGTTCTCTTTCTCGAGCGCTTCGATTCTGGCCTTGGCGAACTCCCCATATTCCGCCGCCGCAGGGTCGACGTTTTCCTTGAAGCGAACACCGGCGGTGTTTTGCCTTCGCCATTTGAGCTCGCAGGGATAGATCGCGCTTCGCTGCGGAACCGCGAGCTCGAATTCCTGTGGGAGAGCCGAGGCGCCCTCAAACTCGAGCTTTGCTCCCGTCGGCGAGATGTCCCGGACAAGGCAATCGAATGTCACGTTGCGGTTGTAGAATCGGATCGTTGCCCTCAGGAGAGACTTCGAGCGGACAGAATGCCGTTCCTTGAGCATAATGGTCGCGATCTCCGTCGGTTTGTCGCCTCTC
>Ga0213876_10000431_pt1 | contig 34586 bp, 31 predicted proteins | sample BarmaccomBMRX_R9_FD_160113 | JGI IMG/M metagenome (GOLD analysis project Ga0213876, IMG submission 160113) | Root-associated microbial communities from Barbacenia macrantha in rupestrian grasslands, the National Park of Serra do Cipo, Brazil - RX_R9 | ecosystem: Host-associated > Plants > Roots... | reverse complement strand
GCCGGGCGCTGGGTCGACGACGCCAAGATCGGCCCCGCGACGCAGACGCAGGGCTTCGACGGCGCGCATACCTGGGTCCGCGATCAGTCCGGCACCGTGACGCAGCAGGACGGCGGAGACTCGCGGCTTCTCGCCTTCAACGAGGGCTATCGCCGCGCGAACATGTGGTGGCGCGCGGATGTCGGCGGCGCCGGCATCGTCTCCGACGGCACCAAGACCGACGGCGGCGCGAGCTTCGACGTGCTGACCGTCACGCCCAAGGGCGGCAAGAGCTTCGACGCCTGGTTCGACGGCAAGACGCATCTGCTGGCGCGCGTCGTCGAGCAGCAGGGGCCGCAGGTCGCCACGACCACGCTGTCCGACTACCGCCTCTATGACGGCGTCGAGCTTCCCGCCAAGGCGCGGATCAGCATGGGCGACGCCAAATACGACCAGGTCCAGACCATCGCCTCGGCGACGTTCGAAGCGATGCCCGCCGACGCGGTCTTCGCGATGCCGACGAACAAGGTCGCGGATTTCTCCATCGCGGGCGGCGCGGCTTCGACCACGCTGCCCTTCGAGCTGATCAACAACCACATCTACGCGCGCGTCGCGGTGAACGGAAAGCCGTTCACCTTCATCTTCGACAGCGGCGGCGTGAACGTGGTGACGCCGCCCACCGCGCAGGCGCTGGGCCTTGAGAGCGTCGGACACATGCAGGGCAACGGCGGCGGCTCGGGCCACATGGACTTCGGGCTGACCAAGGTGCGGGCGCTGACCATCGGCCAAGCCACCATCGCCGAGCAGGTGGTGCCGGTGGCGCCGCTCAACGACCTGGCGCCGGCCGAAGGCCTGACCTGCGACGGCATGGTCGGCTTCGAGACCTTCCGCCGCTTCGTGACCGTCGTCGACTACGGCGCGCGGACGCTGACCTTCATCGACCCCGCCAAGTTCGATGCCAAGGGTGCGGGTACGCCGGTTCCGTTCGAGTTCTACGGCAACACGCTGATCGTCCAGGCGAGCTATGCGGGCCACAAGGGCGGCTTCATCGTCGACACCGGCGCGCGCATGTCGCTCACCCTGAACACGCCCTTCGTCAAGGCGAACGGCCTGAGCGCCGGCTCGGCCAAGTCGGTCGGCGGCGTGACCGGATGGGGCATCGGCGGCCCGACGCGTTCCGTCGTGCTGCGCGGCGCGCCCCTGACGCTCGGCGCGTTCACGATCGAGCATCCGGTTGCGGAGCTTTCGACGGACACCGCCGGCTCCAACAGCGACGCGGCGCTCGCCGGCAATATCGGCGCCGGCGTGCTGAAGCGCTACGTCGTGACGCTCGATTATCCGCACCAGCTCATCTACCTGAAGCCCATCGCGGGGCCGATCGCCGATCTCGACACCTTCGACCGCGCAGGCGTGTGGCTGAACCTGGACCCGAGCGGCTTCAAGGTGATCGACGCGATGAGCGGCGCGCCGGCCGAGGCGGCGGGGCTCAAGGCCGGCGACGTCGTCACCGCCGTCGACGGCAGGCCCGCGGGCTCGCTCAAGCTCTACGAGCTGCGGCGCCGGCTGCGCGACGACGCGCCGGGCACGGTCGTCACCTTCGCGGTGAAGGGCAAAGGCGACGTGAAAGTCACCTTGCGCGATTTGATCTAACTTATCCTTCCCCGCGAAACGGGGGAGGTGCCGAGCGCGGCGAGGCGGAGGGGGCCCCCTCCGGCGCTGCGCGCCACCTCCCCCGTAAACGGGGGAGGACAAACACAGGGGCAAACCATGACCAGCATCGCACTCGATCCGACACCGTCGCTGCCGCGGCGCATCTTCGACAACCGCATCTTCCGGCTCGTCGCGCTGTTCGCGGTTCTGATCGCGATCGAGGTGGCGGCGCAAATCGTGCCGCTGAAGGTCATGCCGCTGGTGCCCGGGCCCGACAAGGTGGCGGCGGCGATCGGGCTCTCGCTCGCTTCGGCGCTTGCGATCCTTCTCGTCTATTGGCTGTCCGTGCGGATGATGGAGCACCGCAAGGTAACCGAGCTCGCGCCGTCGCGCGCGCCGGCGGGACTGATCGGCGGCGCCGCGATCGGCTTCGGCCTGTTCGCGCTCACCATGGCGGTCCTGTCCGCGCTCGGCGTCGCGAGCTTCGCCGCGACGCCGGGCAACTCGCTGCTCGCGCCCGCCAACATGGCGCTGCTCGCCGGTATCGGCGAAGAGCTTCTGATGCGCGGCGTGATCTTCCGCATCTTCGAGGAGATGTTCGGAAGCCTGGTGGCGCTGATCGTCTCGGCCGCGCTGTTCGGGGCGGCGCATCTGGGCAATCCCGGTGCGACGCTGCAGAGCGGCATAGCCATCGCGCTCGAGGCCGGGCTGCTGCTCGCGGCGTGTTACATGTGGACGCGCAGCCTGTGGCTCGCCATCGGCCTGCATTTCGGCTGGAACTTCACGGAAGGCGCGATCTTCGGCGCGGCGGTGTCGGGCAACGACTTCAAGGGCCTCTATACGACCGCGCTCCACGGTCCCGCGACGCTGACCGGCGGGGCCTTCGGCGCCGAAGGTTCGATCGTGGCGGTCGGCGCGTGCCTGACGGCGGCGGCGGTGTTCCTTGCCCTGGCCGTGCGGCGCGGCGAGTGGCGGGGACTGCGGCTGAGGGTCAACGACCGCGGCTAGACGAAGGAATAGAAGTTTCCGACGGGGTCGAATTTCGGCCGGACCGGGATGCGTGCTGCCAGGCTCGCGGTGATGTCGGCGCGGACCGTCGGCGACTGGCGATAGTATTGGTGCGTGCGGTCCGCGCCGTGGCCGATGCAATCGGTGAGCCCGTCGCAATCGACGAACTCGTATATCTTGGCCGGGAACGTCTTGATGTCGGCCTTGTTCGGCGGCCCGTCACAGCCCAGGTGGAACAGCCAGTTCACCAGGCGGCTGAGATGCATCGCGATATCGCACCAATTGTAGTAGACGGTGATCTCCCTGCCGAGGCGCCTCAGGTTGGACAGCCGTTTGCCGCTCTTCTCGGTGAAGGTCGTCGCGATCTCGTCGCCCGCGGCCAGGATCCCCTCGTCGAACAAGGGCTGGGCCGGCGACTGGCCTTTGAGCCAGGTCTCGACGCCGTAGCCGAGCGCGTAGCACCTCATGCTGTGGCAAAGCAGGTTCATGCGCCGCTCTCCGATCTTCGCGCGCAGCGCGTAGAGCATTGTGATTCGCTCACGTGCTCGCCGGCCGCGCTCGCGGCGCCGCGGTCGTGCTCATAGTCGACGACGGCGTCAGGTTGTCGAAGCCGCATTTGCGCGCCGGCCAGGAGAACACGATCATGTCGCAGTCGTATCCGGGCGTCGCTTGCGACAGCCACTTCTGATTGTAGGCCGCGCGCGTGACCGAGGTCTTGAAATCGTTCGCCGTGGTATCTGCTGGGTCATTGCCGCCCTCCCCGGTCCTGATCCCGGGTGCGACGTTACCCTTGAATCGAGACGGGCGCACACCAGTTAGTTGTGATGGACAGGACCACTCCTATTGCATGTGCGAAAAAGCCGCCCCCGCGGCGGCGGAAACGCGCCCTCTCTACGAGAACGATTTCTCAATCGGGACGATGGGTTAGGTCCGGTTTTCCGGAATTGAATTTGAAAAACGCAGAGTCTGGTACAGAGGCACGGACGCCCCGGCGCGGCGCCCCCATCGGCAACAAAAATGCGCTGAAGCACGGCCATTGCACGCGCGAGGCCTTGGCCGGTTCCGCCGCCTCGGCACGCTTGCGCGATGCCCGCACGCTGACGCAAACCGTCCAGGCGCTGGCGGCCTTGGCACGGGACTTTCCGCCAAAATGTTCTACAACGTCCTCCTCACCATTCGAGGACTGACATGCCCATCTACCGCGCGCCGATCGACGAGTACAAATTCGTCCTGAACGAGCTTCTTCAGATAGACCAGCACCGCGACCTGCCCGACTTCGGCGAGCTGACCCCGGACCTGCTCGACGACATCCTGACCAATGCCGGCAAGTTCTGCGAAGAGGTGCTGCAGCCGATCAACCAGTCCGGCGATGAGGAAGGCGCGCATTTCGAGAACGGCGTGGTGCGCACGCCCAAAGGCTTCAAGGAGGCTTACAAGGCCTATTGCGAGGCGGGCTGGGGCGCGTTGTCGGCGCCGACGAAGTTCGGCGGCGCGGGGCTGCCCATGCTCGTGACCATGGCGGTTGCCGAGATGGCCCAGTCGGCCAACCAGTCCTTCGCGATGTATCCGGGATTGACCGGTGCCGCGGCCGGCGCGCTGGGCGCCACCGGCGCGCCCTGGATGAAGGAGCACGTCGTCCCGAAGATGATCAGCGGCGAATGGGCCGGCACGATGTGCCTGACCGAGCCGCATTGCGGCACCGACCTGCGGCTGATGAAGACGCGCGCGGTCGAACAGCCCGACGGAACCTACAAGTTGTCCGGCACCAAGATCTTCATTTCGGGCGGCGACCAGGACCTGACCGACAACATCGTGCACATGGTGATCGCCAAGATCCCCGACGCGAACGGCCAGATCCACGACGACCTTTCCACCGTGAACTTTTTCATGGTGCCCAAGTTCCTGGTCGACGAAGAGGGCAGGATGGGCGCGCGCAACGGCGTCTCCACCGGCGGCATCGAGAAGAAGATGGGCATCAAGGCGCAGGCGACCTGCGTGCTCAACTTCGACGAGGCCAAGGCGTGGCGCCTGGGCCCCAAGCCCGAGGCGCCCAAGCCCGGCGAGAAGCGCTCGGCCTCGGCCGGCATGGCGGGCATGTTCGGCATGATGAACAATGCCCGGCTCGGCGTCGGCGTGCAGGGCATCTCCATCGGCGAGGTCGCCTATCAGAACGGCATGGCCTATGCGCATGAGCGCCGCGTCGGCCATGCGCTGACGGGTGCGAAGGAGCCCGACAAGTCCGCCGACCTCGAGTTCGTCCATCCCGACGTGCGCCGCATGCTGCTGCACTGCAAGTCCTTCGTCGAAGGCGCGCGGGCGGTGGCGATGTGGACGACGCTGAACATGGCAATCGCCGAGACGGACAAGCCCGAGGCCGCGAACGCGCAGCTTCTCGCCGACCTGATGACGCCGGTGATCAAGGCGTTCTTCACCGACATGGGCTTCGAGGCCGCGAACATGGCGATGCAGTGCTACGGCGGTCACGGCTATATCCGCGACAACGGCGTGGAGCAGTTCGTGCGCGACGGCCGCATCAACCAGACCTATGAAGGCGCCAACGGCGTGCAGGCCATGGACCTGGTCGGGCGCAAGCTCGGCCGCAAGGGAGGGGCCGCGCCGATGGCGCTGTTCGGCCTGCTGTCCGGTTGGGCCGCCGAAAACGAAGCCGACGCGGCGATGGCGCCGTTCGTGAAGCCGGTGAAGCGCGGGCTGGACACCCTGCAGCAGGCGACGCTGTGGCTGGCGCAGAACGGGCTCGCCAATCCCAACAACGCGGGCGCGGGCGCTGTAGATTATCTTCGACTTATGGGAATCGTCGTGACGGGGTGGATGTGGGGCCGCATGGCCAAGGTCGCGCAAGGAGCGCTCGCCGGCAGCCCCTCCAACAAGGCGTTCTACGAGCAGAAGCTCGTCGCCGCGCGCTATTGGATGGAGCGCATGATCCCCGAATGCCCGATGCTTTTCGAGCGCATCCAGGCGGGCAGCGACACGATCATGGCGTTCGAGGAGGTGCGATGACGCGCGTCCTGCTTCTTTCCGCTCTGCTCGTCGCGCCGGCCTTCGCCGCCGATGCCCCGGCGCTGCCGCCGGTCCCCGACGGCAAGACGCGGCTGATCGTGATCCGCGAATCGAGCTTCTCGGGCATGCTGGCCCAGGCGCGGTTCAGCGTCGACGGCAACGGCGTCGGCTCGCTGGGCAACGGCGACGGCGCGGCCTTCGACGGGGCGCCAGGCGAGCTGGAGCTCAGCGTCGGCAATTCGCTCAACTGGTATGGCGGCATGAAGGCGACGCTGACGACCGCGGCGGGCGAGACGCACTATATCGCCATCTCGCCGAACGGCTGGAGCATCGGCCCCAAGGCGCACGACGCCGAAGGCCCGCTCACCTTCGGCCGCGTGATCTGCAGCGGCTCGTGGTGCCTGACCCAGCTGAGCGACGCCGATGCCGCGCCGCTTCTGAAGGACACCACCATCGAACCTCCCAAGAACTAGGAGATCGCATGAACCGTCCCGTCCATTTCGAGATCCATGCCGGCGACCCTGCGAAGCTGTCGAAGTTCTATGCCGAGGTCTTCGGCTGGCAGATCACGCACATGCCGCAGTTCGACTATTACCTGATCAGCACCGGCGACAACGACGGGCCCGGCATCAACGGCGGCTTCGTCAAGCGCATGGGTCCGGGCGCGGCGGCGGGCGCGGCCGTCAACGCCTTCGTCTGCTCGCTGGGCGTGGCTTCGGTCGATGCGGCGCTCGAGAAGGCGCTGGCCGCGGGCGCTCAGGTGGCGCTGCCCAAGATGGCGATCCCGGGCGTGGGCTGGCAGGCCTATATTCGCGACCCGGACGAGAATATCGTGGGCCTTCATCAAGCGGATGCCGGCGCGAAATAGGTCATGACCAGCACGCTTCTGTTCTCGCCGAACGGCCGCATCGGGCGGCGCGACTTCTGGATCGGCTTCGCCTTCGTGATGGTGGCGAGCATGCTGGCCGGCGCGCTGCCCATCGTCGGGCCGGTCCTGGGGCTGGTGCTGATATGGCCGCAGGTCGTCATCCACATCAAGCGGCTGCACGACTTCGGATGGTCGGGCTGGCTTCTGCTGCTGCCTTTCGCGGTGAGCCTGGTCTGCACGCTGCTGATGATCGCGAGCGGCGGGCAGGCGCTCGCCGGCGCCCAGCCGGCCGAGTTCGTCAAGCTGATCGCCGCGCCGCAGATGCGCAAGCCGCTGGTCTATCTCGAGGTCGCCTTCGCGGTCGAGGTCGCGTTCCTGTGCTGGGTGGGCTTCACCAAAGGCGACGCCGAAGCGAACAAGTTCGGCGCCGCGCCGGCCCAGGCTTCCAGGAACTAGGGCCGCGCCGCGTTGGCGCCTTTGGCGATGTCGTTCGAGGCTTCCGCGTTCAGCCCCGACTGCGTCATCGTCACGTGGTAGGTCGCCCCGTCGGCCAGCGGCATATAGGCGGCCGAGCCGAAGCGGCGTTGCTCCGTGTACGACTGATCGACCAGCCACAGGAGCCACGACCGCGGCACGTACTGGTCGACCGTGGGCGCGGGACCGCGCAGGTCGCAGGCGGTGATCGGCCTGCCGTTGCCGCGCTCGGCCGTGAAGTACTTGTTGTTGGCCTGGTCGAGCGTATAGGTGGTGTCGAGCCCGAGCACGTTGGCCCAGGGCTTCCACTTCTGCACCCGCGCATCGATCGCCCATTCGTCGCCCTGCAGGTCGCAGGCGATGGTCTGGTTCGGGCCGTCGAGGCGCACGATGCTGATGCGATAGAGGTTCCTGGCCGGATCGAGCGCCTTCACCGAGACGTTGGCGACGTCGTTTTCGTGGCTCAGCCGCGCGAAGCTCTGGGTGTTGAGCGCGACCAGCGCCACGCCCAGGCCCAGCAGCGCCAGGGGCGATCCGACCGCGAGATGGCTCGCCCCCTTGCCCGGGCGCCCGCCAAAGAGATGGCCGAAGCCGCGCAGCAACACGAACAGGCCCAGTCCCGCCGCAACCAGCGGCGCGACGATCCACCACCAACCCAAAGACAATGAGAACATGTGATCCTCCCCGCGCTCCATGTTAACGCAATGGCCGCTTCGATGTATCCTTTGTTCGCTTTGTGGTGAAAATAGGCCGGGAATCATAGACTTCCGGGGCTTCGGGGAATGGCGCAAGGTTCGGGACCTTGGGGTAGTCGCAGCAGCCGGCCTGGTTCGGCGCGATGGCGCCCGCTGATCTGGCTCGCGCTCGTGCTGGGCGGCGCGCTTTGCCTGTGGCAGCTGTGGCGGCTGTTCCCGAACGCGCTCGCCGATCCGGGCGAGCAGGCGACGTTCGTGCAGCTCTGCGTGATGCTGATCCTGGTCGCGTCCGCCATCGTGTACTCGCGCCGCTTCACCGCGCGCGAGGCATTGCGAAACGTCGCGATCTGGATCGGCGTCGTCATCGTGCTGGGCGCAGGTTATGTGCTGTACCGGCAGCTGGGCTCCGAGCTGGTCCCGGCCTATCCGTCGCAAGCCGGGCCGGACGTGATGGTGTTCACCGAAAACCGCGACGGCGACTTCGCGGTGATCGGCACGGTCAACGGCGCGACGGTCGAATTCACGGTCGACACCGGCGCCAGCGACATCGTGCTCGCGCCCGACGATGCGCGGCGCGCCGGCATCGACATGGCCGCGCTGAATTTCAACCGCTCCTACGAGACCGCGAACGGCGAAGGCCGCGGTGCCGCCGCCGTCGCCGACACGCTTCAGATCGGACCGGTGACGCTGTCGAACGTGCCGGTCTCGGTCAACGGCGCACCGATGCGCTCTTCGCTGCTCGGCATGGCGTTCCTCAGGCGCATGAGGTCCTTCGAGATGAAGGGGCGGAAGCTCTATCTGCGCTGGCGCTAGGCTGCCGTCGCGAGCTTCGCCAATTGCCCGACCAGCGCCTGCGCGCCTTTCAGCCGCGACTCCGGCGTTGGCCAGTCGCGGGTGACGACGACCTTCTGGTCGGGGCGGACTTTCATGGTGCCTGCGTGCGCGTTGATGAGCTTGACCAGCGCCATCGGGTTGGGGAAGGCGTTGCCGCGGAAGGTAACGGTGCCGCCCTTCGGCCCGGCTTCGAGCTTCTCGACCTGGGCGATGCGGCAGAGCTGCTTGATCGCGACGATGTCGAAGAGGTGCTGCACTTCCTCCGGTAGCGGGCCGAAGCGGTCGATGAGCTCGGCGGCGAAACGCTCGATGTCCTGGCGCGTCTCGATGGTGGCGAGCCTGCGATAGAGCGACATGCGCACGTTGAGGTCGGTGACGTAGCTCTCGGGGATCAGCACCGAGGCGCCGATGTTGATCTGCGGCGACCACTGGTCGGCGATCTCTTCCGCGGCCTGGCCGCTGCGCATCTGCGACACGGCCTCTTCCAGCATCTCCTGATAGAGCTCGATGCCGACCTCTTTCACATGGCCCGACTGCTCCTCGCCGAGCAGGTTTCCCGCGCCGCGGATGTCGAGGTCGTGGCTCGCGACCGAGAAGCCCGCGCCCAGCTGATCGAGCGATTGGAGCACCTGGAGCCGGCGCTCCGCTGTCTCGGTCAGCTTCTTCTCCGGCGGCGTGGTGAGGTAGGCATAGGCGCGCTGCTTGGAGCGGCCGATGCGCCCGCGCAGCTGATAGAGCTGCGACAGGCCGAACATGTCGGCGCGGTGCACGACCATGGTGTTGGCGGTCGGGATATCGAGGCCGCTCTCCACTATGTTGGTCGAGATCAGCACGTCGATGCGGCGCTCGTAGAACGCGGTCATCACGTCCTCCAGAACGCTCGGCGCCATCTGGCCGTGCGCGACGGCGGGCTTGATCTCGGGAACGTTGGCTTTCAGGAACGCTTCCGCGTCGCGCAGGTCGGCGATGCGCGGCGCGACATAGAAGCTCTGCCCGCCGCGATAGTGCTCGCGCAGCAGCGCCTCGCGGATGGTGAGCGGGTCGAACTGGGTGACGAAGGTGCGCACCGCCAGCCGGTCGATCGGCGGGGTTGCGATCAGCGACAGGTCGCGCACGCCCGACAGCGCCAGCTGCAAGGTGCGCGGGATCGGCGTCGCGGTCAGCGTCAGCACGTGAACGTCGGCCTTCAGCGCCTTCAGCCGTTCCTTGTGACCGACGCCGAAATGCTGCTCCTCGTCGACGATGACGAGGCCGAGCCGGTTGAACTCGATGCTCTTGGCGAGCAGCGCATGCGTGCCGACGACGACGTCGACGCTGCCGTCGGCCAGCCCTGCCTTGGTCTCGCGCGCGTCCTTGGCGTCGACGAAGCGCGATAGCTGGCGCACCTTGACCGGAAATCCCTGGAACCGCTCCACGAAGCCGCGATAGTGCTGGCGCGCCAGCAGGGTCGTCGGCACCACCACCGCGACCTGCTGTCCCGACATCGCCATGACGAAGGCGGCGCGCAGCGCGACCTCGGTCTTGCCGAAGCCGACATCGCCGCAGACCAGGCGGTCCATCGGCCGTCCCTTGCCGAGATCCTCCAGAACGTCGGCGATGGCCTTCTCCTGGTCCTCGGTCTCCTGATAGGGGAAGCGCGCGCAGAACTCGTCATAGACGCCCTGCGGCGGGTCGACGGACGGCAGCGCCTTAAGCTCGCGCGCGGCGGCGATGCGGATCAGCTCCGCCGCCATCTCGCGCACGCGCTGCTTCATCTTGGCCTTGCGCGTCTGCCAGCCTGCGCCGCCCAGCCGGTCGAGCTGCGCATTGCCCTCGTCCGGGCCGTAGCGCGTCAGCAGTTCGATATTCTCGACGGGCAGGAACAGCTTGCCGCCGTCGTATTGGAGCTCCAGGCAGTCGTGCGGCGCGCCGGCGGCGTCGATGGTCTTGAGGCCCAGATAGCGCCCGACGCCATGCTCGATATGCGTGACGAGATCGCCCGGCGCCAGGCTCGACGCTTCCTGGAGGAAGTTCTGCGCGCGGCGCTGGCGCGTCTGGCGCACCATGCGGTCGCCCAGGATGTCCTGCTCGGCGACGACGGCGAACCCGGGCGCTTCGAAGCCGTGCTCGAACTCGAGACACGCGATGCCGACCGCGCCCTTGTGCAGCTTGAGCGTGTCGTCCCAACCCTTGACGCGGCGGATCGCCGGCAGCCCGTGATCGGACAGCACGCCACCCATGCGCTCGGCCGAGCCCTCGCTCCACGATGCGACGAGGACGCCCTTGTCCGCGGCCTGCAGCGCCTTGATGTGATCGGCCGCGGCCTGGAACACGTTGACGCCGTCCTGTTTACGCTCCGGCGCGAAGTCGCGGCCGGCGCGCCCGCCGGCATCGACCGACTTCATCGACTCCGGCGCTTGGAACGGCGAGAGATCGCGCACGCGGCGGCGCGCGAGCTGCGTCTTCCATTCGTCGTCGTTGAGGTACAGCTCCTTCCGCGGCAGCGGCTTGTAGGGCGGCGCCTTGATCGCCTGCTTCTGGTGTTCATGGCTTTCGGTGAGCAATTCCTTGCGCGCGGCGTAGTAGTCCTGGACCAGCTCCAGCCGCGCGGTCTTGGCTTCCTCCGCCTGGTGCGCGAGCAGGATCACCGCCTCGCCGACGAAATCGAACAGCGTATCCAGGCTCTCGTGGAACAGCGGCAGCCAGTGCTCCATACCTTGCGCCTTGCGGCCTGCGCTCACCGCCTCATAGAGCGGATCGTCGCTGGTCGCCGGGCCGAAGCGCGCAACATAGCCGCTGCGGAAACGGCTGATCGAGGCGGGATCGAGCGGCGCCTCGCTGGCGGGCAGAAGCTCGACCTCGTCGACCGTGCCGCCCGACAATTGCGTCTCGGCGTCGAAGGAACGGATGGCGTCGAGCTCGGAGCCGAAGAAGTCGAGGCGCAGCGGCTGTTCGCTTCCCGGCGGCCACAGATCGACGATGCCGCCGCGCAGCGCGAAGTCGCCCGGCTCGCGCACCGTGCTCGCCGCGACATAGCCGTTGGCGGCGAGGAACGCCGTCAGTTTCTCGTACGAAACCGTCGCGCCCGTCCTGGCAAAGAAGCTGGCGCCTTCGATCGCCGTGCGGGGCGGCACACGCTGCAGGATCGCGTTGACCACCGTGACGACGACGGTGGGGCCCGAGGCATGCAACAGCGCCGCCAGCGTCGCCAGCCGCTCGCTCTCGATGTCGGACTTGGGCGACATGCGGTCGTAGGGCAGAACGTCCCAGGCCGGGAACGACAGCACCGTGACGTCCTTGGCGAAGAACCGCACGCCCCTGGCCACGACGTCGGCCTGCGCCTCGTCGGTCGCGACGAAGACGACGAGGCCCTTGCTGCGCCGCGCCGCTTCGGCCGCCAGGTAGGCGTCGTAGCCGCCCGGCGCGCCGGTGACGGCGAAGCGGCCGGGGTGGCGCGCGATGTAGTCTAGACGTTCCATGTCGGGTTCTTTCGCCCGCAGAGCGCCTTCATGCGGAGGAAGACCGGGCCCTCATGGCTCGCCGGCACCTGGGTCTCGCCGCGCAGCCAGGCATAGACCTCTTGATCCGGCGCGGTCAGCAGCGCCTCGAACTGGTCGAGCTCGGCTTCGTCCATGGAGCCGAGCTCGGCGGCCGCGAAGGTTCCGAAGATGATGTCGACCTCCTTGAAGCCCCGCCGCTGGGCGCGGAACAAAAGCCGTTTGCGACGGGTCTCCGAAGAGCCGCCTGTTTCAGGTCCGGTCATGGGGGCGATATAGCCCCGCGCCTCGTTGAGAACAACGGGCCGTATCCATAATGTTTCCCCGACATGCGGCCCGCGATTCTCTTCCCACTCTTCGCCGAGACGCGCACCTTGCCGGGCGTGGGCCCGCGCATCGAGAAGCTCATCGACCATGTCGCGGGCAAGCGGCTGCTCGACCTGATCTTCGACCTGCCCTGCGGCGTGGTGGACCGCTCGTACCGCCCGAAGCTCGCCAAGGCCGAGCCGGGCCGCATCGCGACGGTGACCTTGACCGTGCAGGATCACGTCAAGCCACGTGCCAAATTTGCTCAAGGGGGGCGCCAACCCTATCGCGTGCGCTGCACCGACGGCACGGCGAGCATCGACCTGATCTTCTTCCATTCGCATTGGGACTATCTGGAGAAGACCTTGCCGACCGGAGCGCAGCGAGTCGTCAGCGGACGCATCGAGCGCTACAAGGACAAGCTGCAGATGCCGCATCCGGATTATGTGCTGGAGCCGGGCCAGGAGCGCGACCTGCCGCTGCACGAGCCGATCTATGCGCTGACCGAGGGCCTGCCGCAAAAGTCGCTGGCAAAGGCGATCCGCGCCGCGCTCGACAAGGTGCCGGTCATGCCGGAATGGCAGGACGCGCATTTCCTCAAAGCGCGGAAATGGGCGCCGTTCGGCGACGCGCTGCGCGGCGCGCATGCGCCCGCGCGCGACAGCGACCTGTCGCCCGAGACAGAAATGCATCGGCGCCTGGCTTACGACGAGCTGCTGGCGAACCAGCTGGCGCTGATCATGATCCGCAGCCGCATGCGCGCCGCCAAAGGCCGCGTGCTACAGGGCCACGGCCATCTGCGCGCCAGGGTCATCGCCGCCCTGCCCTTCGCGCTGACGCCGGGCCAGGTGCAGTCGCTGAACGAGATCGAGGCCGACATGGCGGCGCCGAACCGCATGCTGCGCCTGCTGCAGGGCGACGTCGGCGCGGGCAAGACGGTGGTGGCGATGCTGGCGCTGCTGAACGCGGTGGAGGCGGGAACGCAGGGCGCACTGATGGCACCGACCGAAATCCTCTGCCGCCAGCACATGGCCTCGCTCGAGCCGCTGGCGAAGGCGGCCGGCGTGCGCATGGCGCTGCTCACCGGGCGCGAGCGCGGGCCGACGCGCGAGGCAACGCTGGCGCGGCTCGCCCTGGGCGAGATCGACATCCTGGTCGGCACGCACGCGCTGTTCTCCGAGGACGTCGCATTCAAGGACTTGGGCCTCGCCGTCGTCGACGAGCAGCACCGCTTCGGCGTGCATCAGCGCATGAAGCTGCAGGGCAAGGGTGCGTCCCCTGCGGACGTTCTGGTGATGACCGCGACGCCGATCCCGCGCACGCTCGCGCTCACCGCCTATGGCGACATGGACGTGTCGCGCATCATGGGCCGCCCGCCCGGCCGCAAGCCGGTCGAGACGCGGGTGCTGTCCGACGAGCGGCTGATCGAGGTCGTCGAGCATCTGCGCCGCGCGATGCAGAAGGGCGCGCGCGCCTACTGGGTATGCCCTCTCGTCGAAGAGTCCGAGAAGATCGACCTTGCCGCGGCCGAAGAGCGCGCCGGAGCGCTTCGGCGCACGCTGGGCCCGAAGGTCGGGCTGATGCACGGCAAGATGAAGGGGCCGGAGCGCGATGCCGCGATGGACGCCTTCAAGCGCGGCGACACGCAGGTCCTCGTCGCCACCACCGTCATCGAGGTCGGCGTCGACGTGCCCGAGGCCACGATCATGGTCGTCGAGCATGCCGAGCGTTTCGGCTTGGCGCAGCTGCACCAATTGCGCGGGCGCGTCGGCCGGGGTGCCGCAAAGTCAAGTTGCCTGCTGGTCTATCATGGCCCCCTGGGCGAGACCGCCAAGGCGCGGCTCAAGACCATGCGCGAGACCGACGACGGCTTTGTTATCGCAGAGGAAGATTTGCGCCTGCGCGGCGCGGGTGAATTGCTCGGCAAGCGGCAAAGCGGCGTTCCGGAATTCCGCTTGGCCGATCTTGCTGCCCATGCCGACCTGCTCGCCATCGCCCGCGACGACGCCAAGCTGATGCTGACCCGCGACCCCGAGCTGAAAAGCGAGCGCGGCCAGGCGCTGCGCGTGTTGCTTTATCTGTTCGAACGGGATGAAGCTGTGCGCCTGTTGCGCACGGGATAGACATGGCCGATTTCCAGCAAGACCTCGAATGCGCGCTCGGCATGCGCGTGGAGCGGCTCGTCCGTCTCTCCGGCGGCGCGAGCCAGGAGACCTGGTCGTTCGATGGCGTCGGCGAGAGTGAAACCCTGCCGCTGATCCTGCGCCGCGCGCCTGCTGGCGTCCCGCGCACCACCGGCATCCCGCTCTCGACCGAGGCCGCAGCGATCGAGGCCGCGCGCGCAGAAGGCGTCAAGGCGCCCCGCGTGCGGCTGGTGCTCGGCGATGCCGACGGCGTCGGACCGGGCTATGTGATGGACCGCCTGCCGGGCGAGACCATCGCGCGCAAGATCCTGCGCGACGATGCCTTCGCGAGCGTGCGTCCGAAGCTCGCCTATCAATGCGGCGAAATCCTCGCGCGCATCCACAAGGTCGATCCGGCGCCGCTCGCCCACCTGTTGCCGGTGGTCGACGGTCCGGCGCAGCTGCGCGCCTATCGCGACACTTACGACACGTTCGATTACCCGCATCCGGTCTTCGAGCTGGCGTTCCAATGGCTCGAGCCGCGCATGCAGGCCGGCGCGCGCCATACCTTGGTGCACGGCGATTTCCGGCATGGCAACCTGCTGATCTCGCCGGACGGGCTGGAAGCCGCGCTCGATTGGGAGCTCGCCCATATCGGCGATCCGCTGGAGGACATCGGCTGGGTGTGCACGAACTCCTGGCGCTTCGGCGCGGCGGAAAAGGTGGTCGGCGGCTTCGGCGACCTGCCCGACCTGCTGAAAGGCTACGAAGACGCCGGCGGCGGACGCATCGACCGGGAGCAGGTGCGCACCTGGATCGTTTACGGCTCGCTGAAATGGGGCATCATGTGCCAGAAGATGTATCATGGTTTTCTGGCCGATCGCTCGGTCGAGCGCGCCGCGATCGGCAGGCGGTCGTCGGAGACCGAGATCGACCTCGTCAACCTCATCATCGGTGGCAAGCTATGATGGACCAGCCTTCGATGCGCGAGTTGGTGGAAGCGGTGCGCGACTTCATCGAGCGCAACGCAATGCCGGAGCTGAAAGGCCACACCGCTTTCCACGCGCGCGTGGCGGCGAACGCGCTTTCCATCGTCGCACGCGAGCTGGAGCTGGGTCCCAAATCGGCAGCCGAGGAACGCACGCGCCTCGTTGCGCTTCTGGGTCATGACGGCACGCTGGAAGAGCTGAACCGCGAGCTGTGCAAGCGCATCCGCTCGGGCGCGTTCGACCTGGGCACGCCCGGCCTCGCCGACCATCTTGCGACGACTACGCGCGAGAAGGTTCTGATCGACCAGCCGGGCTATTCCGGATTGCGACGCGGCTGATCGCCAGCGCCGCCGTAGCGATCCCTTCCGCCCAGGCGACGGCCGGGCTGAGCCAGATCGGCGCGGTCGTCTTCGGGAAGAACGCCATCAGCAGGTTCTCGAGCCCCAGGCCGCCGACGATGGCCGGTGCCAGCCAGTAGAGCGCGATGAGGATGCCGATCGCCGCCAGATCGCCGCCGCGCCGCTGCCGGCCGCGCATGGCGACGAAGATCGCGACGTCGCGCGTGAGGAAGCCGAGGCCGGCCGCGATCAACGCCAGCTCGTCGATGCGGGTTTGCGAATACAGGCGCGCGATCAGCGCGACCGCGACGACGAGCGCGGCGCCATAGGCCACCATCCAGGCCTGCAACCCGTTCCAGAACGCGCCGAGCCGTCCCGCGCCAAGCTGCTCGCCCAGCCAGCGGTAATGCACGCGATCCTTGGGCTCCAGGATCACCATCAGATAGGTCAGCACCGCATAGGTCGCGAGCGCGAGCCCGAGGCGCAGCACCACCGTGTCGAGGGCATGCAGCGCCTTGTCGTCGTTCAGCCACGCGTCGAAGCCCGCGACATAGACGCCGATGAAGACCACGAAAGCGAGCCATGTCAGGCTGCCGTTGCGCATCTTGAGCTCGAGCCGCATCTCGCGATAGCAGGCGACGAGCGTCCAACCCGTGAAGACCGCCAGCGACGCGAGCAGGAAGCCGCGCGAATCCAGCGACCGTCCCCACCACACGATGAAGTCGCTGGCCGGCTTGTGGGTGATGATGGAGCCGGCGGGATCGGCAGCGCTCCAGATGCTCCAGACCGCCGCGCCCGCGATCATGCCCACGACCTGGTAGAGGAAGACGTCGAGGCGGGTATGCGCCGAGCGCCGGCGCACCGCGATCAGGCTGGCCAGCAGAGCGGCGGCCTGCGAGATCGCGCCGACCGCGAGGTAGTAGACGAGATCGATCCCCGCCTGCACCGGGCCGTGATGCGCCAGCGTGTCGCTGAGCAGCACGCCCAGGCAGATCGCGCCGCCGAACCAGTTGTAGATCGTGGACCCGAACAGCTTGCCCCAGGTCATCGCGCCGGGCCCGATGGCCGAGAGCAGCTGCGTGTCCCAGGTGCGGTCGCGAATCTCGCCCACCACCGCGGTCGCGGCGTTGCGCGTGCCCCAGACCACGACGATCGCGTAGAATAGGAACTCAGCGGTGTCGGGCAAGGTGCCGATCAGCGCGTGGTCGGCGCCCGTCGTCACCGCGGTGGCGAAGAACACGAGCGCCAGCAGCACGACCATCAGGATCATGCGCCGCGGCGTCAGCTCGAGCCAGAGGTTGCGCTGGAATTCGGGGTTCATGACCGCTTCACCTGCGCGAAATAGGTGTCCTCGAGCGCCTTGGTGGATTCGCCGAAGCTCGACACTTCGAAGCCCGCGCCGACCAGGTCGCGCACCAGCTTGGCGCGCGCGCCGGGATTGCGCGTGAAGGTGAAAAGCGCGTGATGCTCGTCGGCCTCGATCACGTCGAGACCGGCGCGGCCGGAGAGGAATTCCTTGAGGTCGCTGCGCGCCGTCGCGATCTCGAGCAGATAGCGCGGCCGCTCGACGTCGCGCACCTTGACGGCCTTGCCGCCCGCGATGCGCCCGTCCTCGATGATGATCATCTCGGAGCAATAATCCTCGAGCTCGGCCAGGATGTGCGACGACACGACCAAGGTCATGTCCGCATCCTTGAGCGACACCAGCAGCGTCGAGAGATCGCGCCGCGCTTGCGGGTCGAGGCCGGCGGCCGGCTCGTCCAGCAGCAGCACGCGAGGCTCGTGCACGATGGTCTGGCCGATGGCGAGGCGCTGGCGCAGGCCGCGCGACAGCTCGCCCGCATGCTTCTCCATCCGGTCGGAGAGGCCGACCCGGCTCGCCGCCTTCTCGGCGGCGCCGCCGGCGGCATCGGGTGCGATGCCATGGGCGCGGGCGGCATGGACCAAGCAGCGGCGCACCGTCAGCGAATCATAGAGGCCGTAGAAATCGGGCAGATAGCCCAGCCGGGCATGGATCTCGCGCGGGTGGGTCGCGGTGTCGAGCCCGTCGATCGTCACCCGCCCGGCATAGGGCACCTCCAGCGCGGCCAGGCAGCGCAGAAGCGTGGTCTTGCCCGCGCCGTTGGGACCGACCAGTGCGGTGATGGTCTGCGGCGCGACCTTGAGCGAGACGCCGTCCAGCGCCCGCGCGGTCGGATACTCGTAAACGAGATCGGTGACTTCGATCATGGGTCGGAATATAGCCCCTGCCTGCCCGAGCATATATCGTTCACGGGAATTTGGGCATGATTGAGGAACCATGCGCATCGCGATGATCGGGACGGGGTATGTGGGGCTGGTTTCCGGCGCCTGCCTGTCCGAATTCGGCCACAACGTCACCTGCATCGACAAGGACGAGGCCAAGGTCGCGGCCCTGCGCGCCGGCACGATCCCGATCTTCGAGCCGGGGCTGGACGAGGTCGTGGCCACCAACGTCCGCGCCGGGCGGCTGGCCTTCGCGACCGACATGGCCAAGGCGGTGGCCGAGGCGGAAGCCGTGTTCATCGCGGTCGGCACGCCCAGCCGCCGCGGCGACGGCCATGCGGATCTGAGCTACGTCTTCGCCGCGGCAGAGGAGCTGGCGGCGCATCTCTCCGGCTACACCGTGGTCGTGACCAAATCGACCGTGCCGGTGGGAACGGGACGCAAGGTCAAGGAGATCGTGGCGCGCGCGCGGCCCGACGCCGAATTCGACGTCTGCTCGAATCCGGAATTCCTGCGCGAGGGCTCGGCGATCGAGGACTTCCGCCGCCCCGACCGCGTGGTGGTGGGCTGCGACAGCGACCGCGCCCGCGACGTGATGCGCGAGATCTACCGCCCGCTCTATCTGCACGAGACGCCGATCGTCTTCACCTCGCCGGAGAGCTCGGAGCTGATCAAATACGCGGCCAACGCGTTCCTGGCGACCAAGATCACCTTCATCAACGAGATGGCCGAGCTGTGCGAGCGGCTGGGCGCCGACGTGCAGGACGTCGCGCGCGGCATCGGGCTGGACGGACGCATCGGCGGCAAGTTCCTGCATGCGGGGCCGGGCTTCGGCGGCTCGTGCTTCCCGAAGGACACGCTGGCCTTGCTCAAGACCTCGCAGGACGCCGGCGCGCCGACCAAGGTGGTCGAGGCCGTCGTCGCCGTGAACGAAGCGCGCAAGCTCGCGATGGCCGAGAAGATCGACCGCGCCTTCGGCGGGGTAAAGGGCAAGACCGTCGCGGTGCTCGGCCTCACCTTCAAGCCCAATACCGACGACATGCGCGATGCGCCCAGCCTGGTGATCGTGCCCTGGCTGCAGGACGCCGGCGCCAAGGTGCGCGCCTACGATCCGGAAGGCATGAAGGAAGCGGCCAAGCTCCTCGACGTCGAACTGCGCGAGCATGCCTACGACGCGCTCGACGGCGCCGACGGCGTGGTGATCCTGACCGAATGGAACGAGTTCCGCGCCCTCGACACTGCGCGCATGAAGGCGCTGCTCAAGCAGCCGTTGATGGTCGACCTGCGCAACATCTATCGTCCGTCGCAGATGGCGGCGGCCGGGTTCACCTATGTGAGCGTGGGCCGCAGGACGGTGGGCCTGAGCGCGCCCTAAGCGTTGAACCGCCGCTCCCATTCCAGCGCCGAGCGCACGATCTCCGCGAGGTCGTCGTGGCGCGGGGTCCAGCCCAGCGTCTCCTTGATGCGCGTCGGATCGGCGATGAGCGTCGGCGGGTCGCCGGCGCGGCGCGGGCTTTCCTTCACCGGTAGCTCGCGGCCGATGACCTGCTCGACAGTGGTGATGACGTCGCGCACGCTGGCGCCGCGTCCATAGCCGCAGTTGAAGGTCGACGAGGCGTGGCCGGCGCGCAGCGCGTCGAGCGCCAGCAGATGCGCCGCCACCAGGTCGCTGACATGGATGTAGTCGCGCACGCCGGTGCCGTCATGCGTGGGATAGTCGGTGCCGAAGATGTCGAGGTGCGGCACGCGGCCGAGCACGACCTGGGCGGCGCGCTTGATCAGGTGCGTGGCGCGCGGCGAGGACTGGCCGGTGCGGCCTGCGGGATCGGCGCCGGCGACGTTGAAATAGCGCAACACCATATGGCGGAAGTCGTAGGCGCGCGACGCGTCGGCCAGCATCCATTCCGTCATCAGCTTGGACTTGGCATAGGGGCTGATCGGGATGGTCGGCTCGGTTTCGGACAGCGGCTGCCTGGCGTCCTCGGCATAGACGGTCGCGGTCGACGAGAAGATGAAAGCCTTCACGCCGGCCTCGACGCAGGCCTCCATCAGCGCGCGCGAGGCCACCGTGTTGTTGCCGTAATAGGCGAGCGGCTCGGCCACCGAATCCGGCACCACGATCGAGCCCGCGAAATGGATCACCGCGTCGACCGCATGCTCCGCGACCAGCCGCTTGACCAGCGCCTGGTCGGCGACCTCGCCCTCGACCAGCAGGGCCTCCTCGCTCACCAGCCCGCGATTGCCGGTGGTGAGGTTGTCGAGCACGACGACCTTCTCGCCGCGGTCGACGAGTCCGTAGGTCATGTGGCTGCCGATATAGCCGGCGCCGCCCGTCACCAGAACGCTCATGCTATTTCGCCCGGCCGTAGACGTCCTCGAAGCGCACGATGTCGTCTTCGCCCAGATAACCCCCGCATTGCACCTCGATCAGGCGCAGCGGCACCGTGCCCATGTTCTCCAGCCGGTGCTTCTCGCCCAGCGGGATGAAGACGGACTCGTTCTCCTTCAGCGTCGAGACCTTTTCGCCGACGGTCACCTGCGCGGTGCCCTCGACCACGACCCAATGCTCGGCGCGCTTGTGATGCATCTGCAGCGACAGGCGCCCGCCGGGCTTGACCATGATGTGCTTGACCTGGTGGCGATGCCCGAGATCGATCGTCTCATAGCTGCCCCAGGGCCGGAACACGCGCTTGTGGTCGGCATGCTCTGGACGCTTGTCGCTCTTGAGGCGATCGACGATGGCCTTGACGTCCTGCGCGCGGTTCTTGTCCGCGACCAGGATCGCGTCGTCGGTCGCGATCACGACCAGGTCGCGCACGCCGACCAGCGCGGCGAGCTGCTTGCCGCTGTGGACGTAGGAGCCCGTGGAATCGTGCGCGATGACGTCGCCGAGCAGCACGTTGCTCTGCGAGTCCTGGTCCTGGATCTCCCACAGCGCCGACCAGGCGCCGACGTCGCTCCAGCCGATGTCGCAAGGTACGATGGCGGCGCGGTCGGTCTTCTCCATCAGAGCATAGTCGATGGAGATGTTGGGCGCGTCCGAGAACGCCTCGCCGTCGAGGCGCACGAAATCGAGGTCGCGCTTGGCTAAAGCGAGCGCCTCCTTGGCCGCGGCGAGCACGTCCGGCGCGTGCGTGCGCATGTCCTCGATCAGCACGTCGGCGCGGAACACGAACATGCCGCTGTTCCAGGAATAGCCGCCGTCGGCCAGGTATTTCGCGGCGGTCTCGGCATTCGGCTTCTCGACGAAGCGCTGCACCCGCCAGGCACCGTCGAGCTTCTCCAGCCGCACGCCGCGATGGACGTAGCCGTAGCCGGTCTCGGGTGCCGTGGGCTGCATGCCGAAAGTGACGATATGGCCCTCGCGCGCGGCGGCCGCGGCCATCGTCACCGCTTTGGCGAAGGCCTTCGCGTCGCGCACGACGTGGTCGGAAGGCAGAAGGACGATGACGCCTTGGGCGTCGGCTTCCACCGTCATCAGCGCGGCAACGGCCGCGGCGGGCGCGGTGTTGCGGCCCATGGGCTCGAGCACGATGGCGCGCGGCTTGACGCCGATCTCCTGCATCTGCTCGGCGACCAGGAAGCGGTGCGCCTCGCTGCACAGCAGCAGCGGCGCGGCCGCGTCGGGGAGCTGCGCGCGCAGCACGGTGTCCTGGATCATGGTGCGCTCGCCATGCAGCGCCAGAAGCTGCTTGGGCAGAGAGGCCCGCGACAGGGGCCACAACCGCGTGCCCGAGCCGCCGGAGAGGATGACGGGATGGATGCTTGCCATGTTCGATACGCCGGAACTCGGTGTCGCCGCTTCGTAGACTATTGCGAGCGTTTTGTATCTCTTGGCGATATGGAGAGCCCTGCTTTTTGTATCATTTTTTGATACAGACCGGGATTGAATAAAATACAAAATATTCGTATATTTCGTCTATTGGGAGACGCCATGCGCAAATTCACGACGGTCGAACTGTTGCGGGACCTGAAGACGGTCACGCATGCGGCAGCGAAATCCCCGGTCGCCATCACCCAGCACCGTAAACCGCGCTTCGTCATGATGGCCATCGAGGACTACGAAAAGCTGCAGCACGGCAGTCCCGATCCGCGGCGCGCATACCGTATCGAGGAAACGCCGCCCGAACTGGCGAGGATGATCGAAGACGGTCTTCAAAAGATACTAGACGGCGACGATGGCGAGTAAGCCCGTCCAAGGGTCGGTGATCGTCTATCCCTATCCGTGGACCTGACAGCGCGATGCGAGAGAAACCGAAGGCAGGAAAAGCAGACCGGCCTGCCTCATGCTTCGGCTACACGATCCGAGAGCCGCCTGATCATCCTGGTCATTTCCAGCAAACCGCCCGGAGAAGGTCGCAAGGCCGTCGAAGTGCCGGACACGGAGCGAAAGCGCGCCGGTCTTTCGCGCTATCCGCGCGCGTGGGTGATCGTGAGCGAGTGCAACTACGATAGGGAAGAGCACTCGTGGCACTACGAAGCGGCCAAGGCACCGCTCGGCGCTTTCAGCGCTCCGTTTCTTCGCGAGATCGGCATGCAAGCCTGCCTTCGCGCGCATCAGCGCGGGCGTCGATCGGACGATCTAACTACGCTCCCTGCGCGCCGATGATCGCGACCGAGCAGACGTTCATCGCCGGCGCGCCGCCGAGATTGTGGGTCATGCCGATCCTGGGGTTCTTGAGCTGGCGCGCGCCCGCGCGGCCCTGAAGCTGAAGATACATCTCGTAGAGCATGCGCAGGCCCGAGGCGCCGATCGGATGGCCGAAGCACTTGAGGCCGCCGTCGATCTGGCACGGCACCTGGCCGTCGGCGTCGTAGAAGCCGTTCATCACGTCCTTCCAGCCCTCGCCCTCGCGCGAGATGTGCAGGTCCTCCATCGTCACCAGCTCGGTGATGGAGAAGCAGTCGTGCACCTCCATCATCGACACTTCCTCGCGTGGGTTGCGGATGCCGGCCTCGTCATAGGCGCGCTTGGCGGCGATGCGCGCGGTGTGGAAGTACGAGCCGTCCCAGGAATTGTGCTGGCTCTCGAGCCCGTTCGACAACGCGAGCTGGAGCGCCTTCACGGTGATCAGGTCCTTCTTGCCCATCGCACGCGCGATCTCGGGCGTCGTCACGATGGCGCAGGCCGCGCCGTCCGATACGCCGCAGCAGTCGAACAGGCCCAAGGGCTCCGCGATCATCGGCGCGTTGAGGCACATCTCCTCGGTGATCGGCTTCTGCAGATGCGCCTTGGGATTCTTCGCGCCGTTGGCGTGGCTCTTGACCGAGACGTGCGCGATGGCGCGCTTGAGGTCTTCCTTCGACACGCCATGCTTGCTGCGATAGGCGCTCGCGAGCTGCGCGAAATTGCCCGGCGCCGAGCCGTTCGCCGACCACAGCGGGGACAGGGTCGCGCCCTCGCGTTGCGGCAAGCCGCCATAGCCGGTGTCTTTCAGCTTCTCGACGCCCAGCGCCAGCGCGATGTCGGCGGCGCCGGCCGCGACCGCATAGACCGCGCCGCGGAACGCCTCGGAGCCGCTGGCGCAGAAGTTCTCCACATGCGTCACGGGGATATTGGGAAGGCGCAACGCCACCGACAGAGGCGTGCCGCCCTTGCCGACATGCTGCTCCTCGATGGCCGTGCCGAACCAAGCCGCGTCGATCTGACTGGTCTCGACGCCTGCATCGGTCATGGCTTCGAGATAGGCTTCGACCATCAGCTCTTCGGCGCCCATGTCCCAGCGCTCGCCGAATTTCGAGCAGCCCATGCCCAAAATCGCGACCTTGTCCTTGATGCCGGCGGCCATGACGCACTCCCATCGATAGCGGTTGGCGGCATCTAAAGCCGGTGCGGGGGCCAAGTCAAAATGGGCGCCGGACGACCGTCGGTTCGGTGTCAAACCTGCGCCGAATGGCCGCCAGGCGCCCCAAAATGCCGTCAGGCACCAATAATCTTGGCCCGGCCGCGATGGACGTTCTTGGTGGCGTTTCGGGTGTCGACCACCAGCCGCGACCACGAGACCAGCGACGCATAGTCGACGTTGCTGTGGTCGGTGGTGATCAGCACGGCATCGAACTTCGACACCGTCGCCTCGTCGAAGGCTATGCTCTTCATGCCCTGCAGGCCGGCATGCTCGCGGGTGGGCAGGATCTCGGGGATATAAGGATCGTGGAACGAGACGCGGCCGCCGCGCTCGGAGATGATCTCCATGATCTCGAGCGCCGGGCTTTCGCGCAGATCGTCGACGTTCTTCTTGTAGGCGACGCCCATGATGAGCACCTGCGCGCCGGAGAGCGTCTTGCCTTCGTTCTTGAGCGCCTCGGCCAGCGTGTCGACGACGAGATGCGGCATGGCGCGGTTCACCACGCCGGCGAGCTCGATGAAATGCGTGTCGACGTTGAAGCGCTTGGCGCGCCAGGAGAGATAAAAGGGATCGATCGGGATGCAGTGCCCGCCCAGGCCTGGCCCCGGATAGAACGGCATGAACCCGAAGGGCTTGGTCTTGGCGGCGTCGATCACGTCCCAGACGTTGATGCCCATCTTGGTGTAGGCGATCTTGAGCTCGTTCACGAGCGCGATGTTGACGGCGCGGAAGATGTTCTCGGTGATCTTCACCGCTTCGGCGGTCTGGGTATCGCGCACGCGATGCACTTCGGCGAAGGCCAGCGCATAGAGCGCCTCGGCGCAGGCGCCGGAGCGGTCGTCGATGCCGCCGACGATCTTCGGGATCTTGCGCGTCTCGAAGCCGCTGCCCGGATCCTCGCGCTCGGGCGAGAAGGCGAGCAGGACGTCCCGGCCCACTTTCAAGCCGCTGGTCTCCAGGATCGGCTGCACCACCTCCGCCGTGGTGCCGGGATAGGTCGTCGATTCCAGCACCACCAGCATCTCTTTGTGCAAGTGCCTGGCGATGGACTCGGTGGTGGCGGTGACGTAGCTCAAGTCCGGCTCGCGCGCGGCGTCGAGCGGCGTCGGCACGCAGATGAGCACAGCATCGACGTCGCGCAACTGTGCGAAATCGGCAGTCGCCGAGAACCGTCCCGAGGCGTTCATCGCGCGCACGTTTTCGGGCGCGAAATGCTTGATATAGGTCTCGCCGCTTTCGAGCTTCTCGATCTTGGCCGGGTCGACGTCGAAACCGATGGTGCTCAAGCCCGCCTGCCAGAACACGTGCACCAGCGGCAGACCGACATAGCCCAGCCCGATGACGCCGACGCGGACGGTCTTGTCGCTGAGCTTGTCTTCGAAGGATGTCATGCCGGTCTCATAGCCGAAACGTCGTTAACGAAGAGGTAACGCTAGAAACCGACCGTCAGGCCGGCTTCGATCGCCCCGGTGAAACCCTTGTCCGGGCGCGGCTGGTCGTCCTGGACGCGGGCGGCGATGTTGAGCTTCCAGCCATGAAACGGGATGTCGACCCTGGCTTCCGCCAAGTTGACGATCACGGGCGCGGACGTGACGACGTTGCCCGTCTTGTTGTTGGGATTCGAGATCGCGGCGTGATGCAGCGTCACCTCGTACTGCCAGTCATGGGTGTCGGTCCACGCGGCCTGCAGCGAAAGCAGCCGCGAGTCGCTGTCCAGGCTGAAGCCCAGGGTGCGGCCGCGATAGCGCATGCCGTCGATGTAGTCGAAGTTGTTGTAGGCCGCGCCGTGGTCGACGTTTCCGAAGCTGAAGATGTCGAAGGTCGGCACGGTGTCGGTGTATTCCAGGGTCAGGCGCATGGTGTTGCGATAGATCGGCAGCCACAGACTGCCGCCGAACAGGTGGCTCGTCACGGAATGGGTGATCGGGTTCGAGTCCTCGTTCATCATCTGAGTATAGACTTCCCAGGGCACGCCGTTCGTCTGGTTGGTGTAGTGCAGGTCGATCAGGCCTTCGTCGTTGGTGCGGTCGATGTGATTGGCCTGGTTGGTGAACTCGAAATATTCCGCCAGCGGCTTGCACTCGTGCCCGGTGCCGCACATCTCGGTGGTACGCGCCAGCCCGACCTGCAGGCCCGGGAACGGATTGAACGTGAAGCGCATGCCCGTGTAGACGGTGTTCATGGCGTCGCGCCCGGCGTCGTCGAGCAGGCCGACGAAGAACTCGCCCTGCCATGGTCCGATCCAGGAGAGCAGCGGCGTGTGGAATGCATTCGTGCTGACGCGCGAAATGCCGACCTGCGGAAAGGCGCGCGCATTGTTGGACAGCGACAGCGCCGAGATCCAGCCCGGTCCCCACCAATGATCGAGATAGCCGGCATAGACGACGGTGCCGCCGATGCGCTGCGCGATATAGGTTCCTTCCGGATCGTATTTGGTGCCGCCGGTCGAATAGTCGGTCACCGTGCCGATCGAAAGGCGGAGCGCCGTGTCGCTGTCGAGATATTCGAAGCCGACGCGGGTCTCGCCCTTGTCGCGGTTCATCCCGTCGAAGCCGCGCACGACGTCGGGCTCGTTGGTGAAGTCGAAAGTCGCCTCGCCCGCGAAGGTGTTGCGGTGCATATGCGCCTTGGCATAGGCGGCGACGCGCCGCGCCGCCTCGCGCACGAACTGCGGCTGGTCGGCCAGGCCCACCTCGTCGCGCAGCCGCGTCACCAATCCCGCCCAGGGGATCGGCCACTGGGTCGTCACGTCGTCGATGACGCCGGCATTGGCGAGGATCTGGATGTCGGAGCGCAGCTGCGAGTCGCCGACCTCGGCCCAGGGCGAAGCCGCGGCCGCGGTCAGGCCGAGCCAAAGCGCCGCTGCGCAGTAGAAAACGGTCCGAAACAGCCTCACCCGGCGACCCCTGTATGATGCCGGGACCCTAGGCGGTCGCCCCCGAAAGTTCAACTCGCGAAACGACTTATCCGGAAGGGCGCGAGGTCGAGGCGGCTTCGGCCCATGGTAGCGCGCTCGGCCAGCGCCTCGCCCAAAGCGGCCGAATGCTTGAAGCCGTGGCCCGAGCAGGCCGAGACCATGACGACGCGCTCACCCACGTCCAAGGGATCGACAATGAATCCGTAATCCGGCGTGACGGTATAGAGGCAGGTCGAGGCGCGGACACAGGCACCCACACCCGGCAGATAGGGCGCGATCAGCGCCTGCATCGCGGCGATTTCATCGGCCGAGACCTCGCGCGATACCGCATCGGGCGAGACCGGCGCGTCATAGCGCTCCGTCGCGACCTTCATCGTCGCGCCGTCGAGCGAGGGGAAGCCATAGATGCCCAGCCGGCCGACCGGCAGCTCCCAGATGAAGACAGGTCCGGAGGCGAAATCGGACGTGGCCTCGAACCAGAACTGCACCTGGCGATAGACCTTGAACAGCGAGGCTCGCTTGTCGTCGATCAGGCCGGGAAGCCAGGCACCGGCGGCCAGGATGACCCGGTCGGCGGCGTAGGCTCCTCGATCGGTGGCGACGGTCACGCCGTCGGCCGCAACCTCGCAGCCCTGCACGATCTCGCCGCGATACAAGGCGGCACCATCCTTCTCCGCCAGTTCGAGCTGGGCCGCGACGCAGGCCTCCGGGCGCACGAAGCCGGCGCTCGGCTCGTAGTAGCCGTATTCGTCGTCGCGCATGGCGAATTGGGGAAAGCGCGCGCGGATCGCCGCCGCGTCGAGGCGTTCATGCGCGATGCCGAACTTCTCCGCCGCGGCGATGGTCGTCTCGAGAAAGTTCTCGACGTGGGTCTTGGCGAGCTTCTTGGGGCTGGAGATGAACAGCCCGCCGCATTGGGTCAGCAGCTCTTCGCCGGTCTCGCGCTCGATGTCGCGCCAGATCTCGTGGCTGCGCATGCCGATCGGCGTCAGATGCGCGCCCTCGCCGATGGCGAGCCGCGTGATGCGCGTGCCGCCATGCGTCGAGCCCTTGTCGTGCGGCGGCGCGAAGCGATCGATGCCCAGCACGCGTACGCCGCGCCTTGCGAGTTGATAAGTCGTCGCCGCGCCGACGGCGCCGAGGCCTACGACGATGGCGTCGTATTTATGCTGCGGCACGCGACGCGGGCTTTCTCAAGTCGGGAGCGAGGCCCTCACCCATCAGGTCGATGAAGTTGTCGCAATAGAAACGCTCCACGGCGCGCGCGGGCGTGGCCCCGAAGCTGTCGTTGAAGCGCTTGAGCGGATTGCGCCCGCCCTCGACATGCGGGAAGTCCGACGAGAACAGGCACACTTCCTCGCCCGCATTGGCGATGATCCAGCCGGCGTCCTCGTGCGGATAGGGCGTCACGCGCAGCTGGCGGCGCACGATCTCGGACGGACGGGCGGAGAGCTTCTGCAGCCGCTCCTCGTTCTTGATGAAAGCCTGGGCTGCGGAGTCCAGGTTGCGCATCCAGCCCGGCAACCACGAGGCGCCAAGCTCGATGGCGCCGAACTTGAGGCGCGGATGGCGGTCGAACACGCCGTCGAAAATCAGCGCGGCCAGAGTCGTCATCACCGAATGCGGGATGGGCATGTAGCTGACCGAGGTGAAGTTCTCCTCGCCGCCGTGGAAGTCCTTCACCCGCGGCAGACCGTTGTTGAAATAGTCGGGGTTGAGCTTCTCCTCGCCGCCGACATGGAAGACGATAGGCAGACCCGCCTCTTGCGCCATCGCCCAAAGCGGTTCGAACATCACGTGGCTCGGCGAATGGCCTTTCGGGCAGCGCGATGGGACGAGCAGCGCTTTCAGGCCGAGCGCGACGGCGTCGCGCGCGGTCTTCAAGGTCGCATCGGCATCGATCAGCGGGATGTAGGCGGTACCGAGGAAGCGGCGGTCGACGCTACAGAAGTCCGCCATCATGCGGTTGTGCGCCTCAGCCGTCGCGTAAGCCAGCGCCGGGTCGACGTCGTCCAATCCGAAATTTCCCAGGCACCAGGTCGTGAAGATCAGCTGGCTGCTGAACCCCAACAGGTCGAGCGCGCGCGGCCGGTCGGCCTTGCGGAAGGCGCCGAGCGCCTCGTAGTTCTTGCGCAAGAGGATGTTGGCGTCGGAGCCGGCGCGGAACTCGGCATCGTCGTGCTGCTTGTTGGCCCAGACGGGAAGCTTGCCGTCGCGCGGCCAGGCCTTGAGCTTGGGCAGGTCGTCGTAAGCCGCACGGAACCGGGGATCGAGGAATTCGTCCAGGCAGTCGCTCAATTCCATCAGATGGGAATCGGCGTCGTGCACGACGCGCCCTTCGACATAGGCCATGGCGCCCCTCCATAAGCGCAATCGGGCGAAGGCGCGGCGCATCGCCCGAAAAATTGCGCGCCAATCAATCGTCGGGCAACTTTAGCCCAGGCCGCTCATTGTCCCAAATCATCGACACGATGCGCCACTGGCCGACCGCGTTCTTGAACAGCTGGATGGCGTTGATGCCGCGCCGGTCGTTCGCCCGGTAGAGGCTCCAGGCCTGCGCCATGTTGCCGAAAATCTTGATCTCGCGGCGGATCTCGATCTCGTCGAAATCGTTGGCCAGGAAGAACGGCGTGGTGTCGGCGGCATAATCCTCGGGCGACATGATCTTGATCCAGGGCTTGCCGTCGGCGTCGGTACCGGTGCGCATCTGGCGCGCCTCGGGATGGAACACTGCCTTCTGGCGCGACCAGTCGCGCGGGCCCTTGGGGCCCGAGATCATCGCGTACATCTCGTCGATGACCGCGCCGATGTCGCTTTCGTCGCTCAAAATCCCCAATCCGGCTCGATGTCGGGCTTGTTGCGCATCAGGAGCCGGCCGACGCGCAGGTCGCCGATCTCCAGCCGCTCGAAGCGCGCGCGGCGCACGAACAACCAATTGATGGCCAGGAAGCCGAGCGCCACCGCGCCCACGGCTGCGGCACCGATGGCGAGCGCGCCCAAGGCAGCGGTCGCGGGATCCTGGCGACGGATGGGAAGATACCGGTTCATACGCACCTCTATACGCGGACTGATTTTATATGGGAACGGCTTTCCAGAAGTAACGCACGAAGCCGCGCTTGTCGTCGCGATCCTTGACGCGGAAGCTCATGCGCACCTGGGTGCCGGTGTCGACCTGGCCCTGCTCGACGTCGGTGATGTCGGCCATGAAGCGCCCGCCTTCGGCGAAGGTGATCATGCCGTAGTGGTTGGGCGGGTCCATTGAATAGGTGAGGAAGTCCGCCGACCAAGACAGGACCGTGCCCTGCCTTTCCGAGAAGCCGTAGTCGTCCTGGCTGTCGACGGCCTTGCAGTTCGGGTTGACGCAGACGCGGCTCTTGGGGAACTGCGCCGTGCCGCACTGCCGGCACTTGCCGCCGACGAGGCCGAGCAGCATGTCGTTCTTGCGATAGAGCACCGACAGCGCCGTGCGCTTGTCGACCTCCGCGCGCATGCCCTTCTCCATCTCGATGAGGCCGTTGTAAGCGAGATATTTGAGGTAGTTCGTCTCTTCCTTGCGCCGCGCCAGCGCGCCGGAAACGCCGCCCCGCTTCGGCAGGTCGGCGATCGCGGGCGTCACCTCGAACAGCAGCGCATCGCAGCCCTGGCCGAACTGCGCGACGACGATCTTTTCGCCTGGCTTGGCGCTTTCCAGCACATGCACCAGCATCAAGAGCGCATGCGCCGAGCCGCTGTCGCCAACCGTGGCACTAAGATTGTCGCGCGTCTTCGCCGGATCGATGCCGCACTGCTTGGCGATTGCCTGGTCCAGCTTGGCGAAGGGACACGGCAGGATGAAGTGCGCGACGTCGGACGCGGCCGTGCCGGTCTTCTCCAGCAGTGATTTCACCACCGCCGGCACGATCTTCGAATAGCCCTCGTCGCGGATCCAGCGCTCTTCCCAGCCGTAGTCGAAATCCTCACCCTCGCCACGGAAGTGGTCGACGAAGTCGAGCGTGCGCGACTAGCTTCCCAGCAACTTCGCGATGACCTTGTCGCCGCCGACGGCAAGCGCCGCGGCCGCGTCGCCGAAGCTAAGCTCCTGCGGCGAGGCGGCGCGGGCTTTGCGGTTCTCGCCGGCCACGACCAGCGGCGCCTTCACGCGTCCACCCGCCACCGCGTCGAGAGATGCGAGCAGTGCGCTCAGGCCCGCGCGCTGCGACGAGGTCACGTCGGCCGACGCGGTGTCTTCCGAAAGCTGCAGCGCCGCGGCGACGATGCCGGCGTTCTGGCGGTCGCTGAATGGCATCGAGGTGGAGGCGAAATAGATCGCATCGACATGGTCGCGCGCTTCGCCCAAACAGTCGCGCCCCGCCTCGACGGCCAAGGTCACCGCGTCCTCGTCGTAGTTCGCCATCGCGCGCTCGCCCCTGGCCGCGCCCATCAGGCCCGGCGCGAACCACTTGTTCGCCTCCGCGACCGCTTTGCGCTGCAGCCTGCGGCGCGGGATATAGGCGCCGTACGCCGTGATGCCGATCATCGTCTCACTCCGGAATGGGGATGGCACTATCAGGTCAATGCACGACGATGCAGTCAATGGCCTGCGCTTTCAATTGCGCGCAGATTGACGCAGCGCTCGCGGCCTCGGTCGGACCGGCCCGGAGCCGGTAAAGGCGGCCCTTGTGCTTGACGTCGACGGACGAGATGCGCGGCACCATCCCCTCGAGGACCGTGCCGGTGCGGGCGCGGATGTCTTCCCACTTCTGCGCCGCGGCCTCTTCGCTGCGCTCGGCGCCGAGCTGGATGAAGGTGTCGCCGGCAACCGCGGGGCGAAGGCCGGTCGCGAGCAGCAGAAGCGCCAATGCCATCCTCATAGCCGGTGATACTCCCGGAACCAGTCGACGAAGCGCGCGATTCCGTCGCCGAGCTTCACGCGCGGCTGGAAGCCGAAGTCCCGCGCCGCGCGCGAGATGTCGGCATAGGTCTCCACCACGTCGCCGGGCGGGCCGTCCTCGTGGCGGATATCCGCCTTGCGCCCCGTCGCCGATTCGATCGCGGCGATGAGATCGTCGACGCTTTCCGGATGCGAGTTGCCGAGATTGTAGATCTTGTGGATGTCGCCCGCATGCGGCGTCTCGACGATCCTCACCAGCGCATCGACGATGTCATCGACATAGGTGAAGTCGCGCCGGAGCTTGCCTTGCCCAAAGACCGGGATCGCCTCGCCCTTCAACACGCGCTCGGTGAACAACCAGTACGCCATGTCGGGACGGCCCCACGGCCCGTACACGGTGAAGAAGCGCAGGCCCGTCTGTTTCAGACCGAACAGTTCGGCATAGGAATGCGACATCAGCTCGTTCGCCCGCTTGGTCGCGCCGTAATAGGAGACCGGCTTGTCGGCGCGCGCGTCCTCAACGAACGGGGCCACGCTGTCGTTGCCGTAGACGGAGCTCGACGAGGCGTAGACCAGGTGTCCTCCATTGGCGCGCGCGAACTCCAGCACGTTCTGGTGGCCGACCAGGTTCGAGCGCGTATAGGCGGCGGGGTCCTTCAGCGCGTAACGCACGCCCGCCTGGGCAGCGAGATGCAGGATCACGTCGTACCGGCCGCCCAGCGCTCCGGGCACGGAGATATCGGCCTGGACGAAGTCGAGCCCGGGCACCCGTTCCAGCCGCGCCCGCTTCAGCGCCGGATCGTAATAGGCGTTGAGCTCGTCGACGCCCGTGACGGCGTGGCCGCGCGCGAGCAGCGCCCTGGCGGCATGGAAGCCGATGAAGCCGGCGGCACCGGTCAGCAAAATCTTCATCGCGACTCGCGCAAAATGGACGTCAGCTGCGTTAGTATGCCAGAAACTCTCACCTTATTACGAAGCACCCCATGGCCAAGATGAAACCCGTCCGCAAAGCCGTCTTCCCCGTCGCCGGCATGGGCACGCGATTCCTGCCCGCGACCAAGGCGGTGCCGAAGGAGATGCTGCCGGTCGTCGACAAGCCCGTCATCCAATATGCGGTCGAGGAGGCCAAGGAGGCGGGTATCGAGCAGTTCATCTTCGTGACCGGCCGCGGCAAGCACGTCATCGAGGACCATTTCGACCACGCCTACGAGCTGGAAAGCCTGCTCAGCGAGCGGGAGAAGACCCAGGAGCTCGATTCGCTGCTCGAGGGCCTGCCCAAGACCGGTTCGGTCAGCTTCACCCGCCAGCAGAAGCCGCTGGGCCTGGGCCACGCGGTATGGTGCGCGCGGCATTGGGTCGGCGACGAGCCCTTCGCCGTGCTGCTGCCCGACGACCTTCTGTTCGGCAAGCCCGGCGCGCTGAAGCAGATGATGGCGGCCTACGACAAGGTCGGCGGCGGCGTCATCGTCGCGGCGGAAGAGAAGCCGCGCGAGGAAACCAAGCGCTACGGCGTCATCGATCCCGGCAAGACCAAGGGCAACGCCACCGAGGTGAAGGCCGTGATCGAAAAGCCCTCGCCCGCCAAGGCGCCGTCGACGCTCTGCGTCATCGGCCGCTACATCCTGCAACCGCAGATATTCTCCATCCTCGACAAGCGCGAGAAGGGCGCCGGCGGCGAGATCCAGCTGACCGACGCCATGGCCAAGCTGATCGGCAAGATGCCGTTCCACGCCGTGCAGACCACCTGCGCGCGCTACGACTGCGGCGACAAGGTGGGCTTCCTGCACGCCAATATCGCGCTTGGCTTGTCGCGGCCCGATATCGCGCCGGCGCTGAAGCCGCTGCTCAAAGCCTTGAGGCACTGACACGTTTCGCAACAATTCGTTTTGTTGTGATAGGGGCTTAGGCCGGTTAGAAGGCCGGCCATGACCCAACCCATTCAGTTCATCGACCTGCAAGCCCAGCGCCGCCGCCTCGGCGCTCCCCTGGAACAAGCGATCCTCGCCGCGGTGCAAGGCGGGCAATGGGTGATGGGCCCGCAAGTGTCCGCGCTCGAAAAGCAGCTCGCCGAGTTCGCGGGCGTGAAGCATTGCATCGCCTGCGCCAACGGCACCGACGCGCTGCTGATCGTGCTGCGCGCCTGGGACGTGGGCCCGGGCGACGCGGTGTTCGTGCCGGCCTTCACCTTTGCCGCATCGGCGGAAGTGGTGGCGCTGGTCGGCGCGACGCCGGTCTTCGTCGACGTTCTGGAAGACACCTACAACATCGATCCCGCGAGTCTCGAAGCCGCCATTGCGCTTGTCCGGCGCGAGGGCAAGCTCAACCCCAAGATCGTCATGCCGGTCGACCTGTTCGGCCAGACCGCCGACTATCGCGTCATCGAGCCGATCGTGAAGCGCGAAGGCCTGAAGATGCTTTGCGATGCGGCCCAAGGCTTCGGCGCGCTGCTCGACGGACGGCGCGCGGGCGGCATCGGCGATGCGGCCTCGACCAGCTTCTTCCCCGCCAAGCCGCTCGGCTGCTATGGCGACGGCGGCGCCACCTTCACCAACGACGATCGCCTGAACGAGCTGCTGCGCTCGATCCGCGTGCACGGCCAGGGCAGCGACAAATACGAGAACGTCCGCATCGGCGTGAACTCGCGCCTCGACACCATCCAGGCCGCGGTGCTGATCGAGAAGATGAAGCTGTTCCCCGAGGAAATCGAGCTGCGCGACGCCATCGCGAAACGCTACAATGAGCGTTTGCGCGCCTCGAACCGCATCGTCGTGCCGCGCGTCATCGAGGGCGCGACCTCGACCTGGGCGCAGTACACGATCCAGGTCCCCGATCGCGACAAGCTCGCCGCCGCGCTCAAGGCCAAGGGCATCCCGAGCGCGGTCTACTATCCGATCCCGCTGTCGCAGCAGAAGGGGTACAAGCACTTCCCGTCGGCGCCGACGCCGGTCAGC
>Ga0213876_10000430_pt1 | contig 34705 bp, 33 predicted proteins | sample BarmaccomBMRX_R9_FD_160113 | JGI IMG/M metagenome (GOLD analysis project Ga0213876, IMG submission 160113) | Root-associated microbial communities from Barbacenia macrantha in rupestrian grasslands, the National Park of Serra do Cipo, Brazil - RX_R9 | ecosystem: Host-associated > Plants > Roots... | reverse complement strand
AGTCCCGGCCTTTCGATGCATCGCCGAACGCCGCCAGGAAGATGTCGACCGCCTGGATGGCGTGGCTGCGGATCTCGGCGGGGGCGGGATCGCTGATCACGCCCCAGAGCCGGCGGCTGTAGATGTCGGAAAGGATCAGCGCCTTGAACCACCGACCGGCTTCGACGGGGTCGCCCTGGCGCAGCAGGCCGGCCCCCATCGCCTGGCGCATGAACTCGCCAAGCCGGGATTCGCCGAGCCGCGGGCCGGTCTCGTAGAAGACCCGACCGAGCTCCGGGAAGCGGCCCGACTCGGCCACCACCAGCCGGTGGACCGCCATGCTCTCCTCTCGGAGGATGAACTCCAGCAGGCCCGCGCCGAGCTCCACCAGCGCCGCGCGGGCGTCGTCGCCGACCGGTGGCAGCCGGTCGAACACCGCGTTGGCGGGCCCCTGGCACGTCTCGATCATGAAGGCGGCGAACAGCTCCTCCTTCGAGCGGAAATAGTTGTAGAGCGTACCCTTGGAGCCGCCGAGCCGGGCGGCGATCTCGGACATGGAAGTGGCGGCGTAGCCTTCGGCGAGGAAGATCGCCCGCGCCACGTCGAGGATCGCCCTGCGCCGCGCTTCGCTCTTGACGTTCTCGGTCTGAACGTTCTCCGAGAGGCTCATTATTCTGACCATACCGTACGGTTCGTTCTTGACACTCGCAGGCGCGGGGAGAATATGACCATACAGTACGGTCATCTGCAAGTGCGTACGGCGTGCCGGCGCCGCCCTCCCTTCCCGCTTCGCGAAGTCCGCATGTCAAAACCTCGTCATCACCGCCGAGAAGCTCTTTCAGCTTTCGCAGCCTTCGCGGTTCTGGGCCTCGGCGCCTGCGTCGACATCCCCGACCTCGGACCGAAGCCCAACCCCACGCCCGCCGCCGACTACGCCACCCAGAATAGCTTCGCCGCTCCGACCGCCGATTGGCCCTCCGAACGCTGGTGGGACGCCTACCGGGACGCGCAGCTCTCCGGCCTGATCGACGAGGCGCTGAAAGGCTCGCCCACCTTGGCCGAGGCGCAGGCGCGGCTGCGGGCGGCCGCCGCCCAGGCCCAGCAGGCGAGGGCCGCCACTCTCCCCACCCTCAATTTCAACGGCCAGGTCGCCGAGCTGGAGCAGAGCCGGGCGATCGGCCTGCCGCCGCTGTTCGCCGAGCAGTTCCCCAAGGGCTACTGGCCGACCGGGCGACTGACCCTCGACGCCTTCTACGACCTCGACCTGTTCGGAAAGAACCGGGCGGCGCTGGCGGCGGCGGTCTCCGAGGCCGCGGCGGCGCGGGCCGATGCGGCCCAGGCGCGGCTCACCCTCTCCACCGCCGTCGCCCAGGCCTACGGAACCCTCGCGCAGTTAGCCGCCGAGCGCGACGCGGCCGCCGAGGCGGTGCGTGACCGCACCGAGAGCGCTCAGCTGGTGGGCGACCGGGTCCGCAACGGAATCGACACCCAGGCCGAACTGCAGCAGGCCCGCTCCGAGACGCCGGCCTCGCAGGCCGAGCTGGAGGCCCTCGAGGAGCGGATCCTCATCACCCGCCATCAGCTCGGCGCGCTCTTGGGCGAAGGGCCGGATCGGGGCCTGGCCATCGCCGCGCCCAAACCCGAGACGGTGAAGGCGTTCGGCCTACCCGCCAGGCTGGCGATCGACCTCGTCGGGCGGCGTCCGGACATTGTGGCGGCCCGGCTTCGCGCCGAGGCGGCGGCTTCGCGGATCAAGGCCGCGCGCGCCGCCTTCTATCCGGACGTCAGTCTCACCGCCTACATCGGCCATCAGGCGCTGCCGCTGAGCGCCATCCTCAGTGGGCCGGCGGCGATCGGCTCGATCGGGCCGGCGGTCCACCTGCCGATCTTCCAGGGCGGCCAGCTGCGCGGCGCCTACCGCGGCGCCAGAGCCAATTACGACACCGCTGTCGCCGCCTACAACGCCACCCTCGTGCAGGCGCTGGAGGACGTCGCCGACGCGGCCACGAGCGTGCAGTCGGCCCAGGTCCAGCTCGCCGATCGCCGTCAGGCGTTGGAGGCGGGCGAGCAAGCCTACGCCGTGGCCCGCCTGCGCTATGAAGGCGGCCTTTCCAACTATGTCTCGGTGCTTACCGCCGAGGACTCGGTGATCGCCGAAAGGCGCGCCCTGGCCGACGCCGAGACTCGCGCCTTCCTCCTCGATGTAGCCCTGATCCGCGCCCTTGGCGGCGGGTTCGACAGCGCCGCCGGATAAACCCATGGACGCCCGCACCCAAGATCAACCGACCGCACCTCCCCTGGCCGACGGCGACCACCGGGCGAGGAGCCGCGCCTTGACCCCCCGCGTGCGGCTGTTCCTGGCGCTCGGCGCCGCCGTCCTGGTGGCGGGGGTGCTGTGGCTTCTCTACTGGCTGCTGGTCGGCTCGCACCACGTGACGACCAACGACGCCTACGTGGCGGCCGACGTCGCCGAGGTGACGCCCCAGGTCAGCGGCTCGATCGTCGCCGCCCCGATCAGCGACACCTTGCCGGTCAAGAGGGGCGACGTCCTGGTGGAGATCGATCCCGCCGACTACCAGCTGGCGGTGGCCCAGGCCGAAGCGGCGCTCGGCCAGGCCGAGCGCAAGGTCCAGGGTTATTTCGCGAGCAGCGACGCCCAGGCGGGCATGGTGGCCGCCCGGCAGGCCGACGTCCTGAAGGCCAAGGCTCAGCTGGCCAGCGCCGAGGCCGACCTTGCCCGCGCCAAGACCGACCTCGACCGGCGCAAGGCGCTAGCGCCGGCCGGCGCGGTCTCCGGGGACGAGCTGACCAGCGCCCAGAACCGCTTCGACGTCGCCGAGCAGACCGTCGCCGCCGACCGCGCCCTCTTGATCTCGGCTCAGGCCGAGCAGAAGGCCGCGGTGGGCCAGCACCAGGCGGCCGTGGCCCTGGTGGCCGGCGCGGATGTAGCGGGCAATCCCGAGGTGGCGGCCGCGCGGGCCAAGCTCGGCCAGGCCCGTCTCGACCTCCAGCGGACGGTGATCCGCGCGCCCATCGACGGCATCATCGCCAAGAACACCGTCGAGGTCGGCCAGCGGGTCCCGACGGGGGCGCAGCTGATGACCGTGGTGCCGATCCAGACGGCCTACGTGAACGCCAACTTCAAGGAGCCGGAGCTGCGCCGCGTGCGGGTGGGACAGCCGGCGGTGCTGACCGCCGACCTCTACGGGTCGCGGGTGAAATACCACGGAAGGGTGGCCGGGCTGGCCGGAGGGACGGGTTCGGCGTTCGCGGTGATCCCGGCCCAGAACGCCACCGGCAACTGGATCAAGGTGGTGCAGCGCCTGCCCGTGCGGATCAACCTGGATCCCGCCGAACTCGCCCGTCACCCCTTGCGGGTCGGGCTCTCCATGAACGTCGACATCGACATCGCTGGGCGCTGAGCCGTGGCCGGCGCCGCGCGCATCGCGCTTCCAGAGCCGGCCGCCCCGCCATCGGGCGGCGCCCTGGTGCTGACCGGGGTGATCCTGGCGCTCGGCAACTTCATGGTCGTCCTCGACACCACGATCGCCAACGTTTCGGTGCCCAACATCGCCGGCGGCCTCGCCGTCTCGCCCGACGAAGGGACCTGGGTCATCACCTCCTACGCGGTGGCCGAGGCGATCGTGGTGCCACTGACCGGCTGGCTCGCCGGCCGGTTCGGCGCGGTGAGGATGTTCCTCGCCGCGATCCTCGGCTTCGGCGCCTGCTCGTTCCTCTGCGGCCTCGCCCCGTCGCTGGGCCTGCTGGTGCTGTTCCGGATCATGCAGGGCCTCTGCGGCGGCCCGATCATGCCGATGTCCCAGACCCTGCTCATGAAGATCTTCCCGCCGCACCAGCGGGCCCAGGCCATGGGGCTGTGGTCGATGACCACGGTGGTGGCGCCGATCCTGGGGCCGATCCTGGGCGGCAGCCTCTGCGACAACATCGGCTGGCCGTGGATCTTCTACATCAACATCCCGGTGGTGGCGGCGGTGGCCATTCTGGGGATGCGGATGCTCCGCCCTCACGAGACCGAGATCGAGCGGCGCCCGGTGGACGTGGTCGGCCTCGTGCTGCTCATCCTCTTCGTGGGCGCCTTGCAGATCATGTTCGACAAGGGCCGGGAGCTGGACTGGTTCGGCTCGCCCTTCATCGTCGCGCTCGCCATCTTGGCGGCGGTGGGGTTCGCCGCCTTCCTGATCTGGGAGCTCACCGACCCGCATCCGATCGTCGATCTTCGGGTCTTCCGCCACCGCGGCTTCACCGGCGCGGTGATCACCATCGGCCTGGCCTTCGGAACCTTCTTCTCCACCGTGGTTCTCGTCCCCCTCTGGCTGCAGACCAACATGGGCTACACCGCCACCTGGGCCGGTTACGTCACCGGCTTCGGCGGCGTGCTGGCGGTCGTCTTCTCGCCGATCGCCGCGCGGCTGATGGGCCGTTTCGACCCTCGCGTGCTGGTGAGCTTTGGGGTCGGCGGCTTCGCGGTCATCGCCCTCGTCCGAAGCCAGCTCTCCACCGACGCCAACTTCTGGACCATCGCCCTGCCGTTCCTCGCCCAGGGCGTGACCATCCCCTTCTTCTTCATCCCCACCAGCCAGCTGGCCCTGTCCTCGGTCCTGCCGCGCGAGATGGCCTCGGCCGCGGGTCTCTCCAACTTCCTGAGGACCACTTCGGCCGCGTTCGCCACCTCCATCGTCACCACCTGGTGGGCCGACGCCGGCCAGCGCCTGCATTCGGACCTGGCGGGCCGGCTCGACCCCCGAGGGGCGCTGGATACGATGCAGGCGTCAGGACTCTCCCCCGCCCAGGCGGTGGCGCAGCTCGACGCCATCACCGACGGGCAATCGGTGATGCTGGCCACCAACCAGATGTTCCTGCTCACCTGCGCCGTCTTCCTCGCCGCCGCCGCCGCCATCTGGCTCTCGCCCAGGCCGAAGCCCGCCGCGGCCCCGGCGATGGCGGGTCATTGAACGACGGCTTCGCCTAGTCCGGGTGCGGGCCGCACCAGCCGGGCAGGTAGCTCGCCGTCTCGGTGCGGGCGAGCTCCATCGCCTTGACGAGGGCGGCCTCGAACCGCGACTCGATCTGCTTGCGCCGCACCCGGCTGCGCAGGAAGTCGGCCCACAGGAACTCGGTGAAGGGCGTGGTCTCCTTGGCGAAGCCGCCGGCGCGGCGCAGCGCTCCGGCCAGGCTGCGGTAGGGGTCGTCGGCCAGGCCGTCCGCGTCCGGGGGGATGTCCTTGAAGTCGCGCCGTACGCCCTCGGCGTCATAGGGGTGGCACCAGCCGCGGTTGTCCATGTAGGTCCAGAAGGAGTCCTTCGAGAGCCCCCTGAGATCGGCCTGGACGGTCGCCAGCACATGCTTTGCGCCTTCGAGGCGCAAAGCCAGCGCCAGATGGTGGTGGTCCACCAGATAGTGCCGCCCCTTCGGACCCAGGACCGTGGGGAGCATGTGGCGCCCGAGGTACTCGCCGGCCGCCTCTCCGGCCCGGGCGCGCCATTCCTTACGCTTCTCGGCGACCTCCCGGAAGCCGACGGTGATCTGGGTGGGTCTCAGCTCGGCGACGGCCACCGGGTGGAGAATGGGTTCGCTCTGGCTCATCGGTCGACTCATGCCGCGGTTTCGGCGACACGATGGTCCCGGCCGCGCGCCGCGTCACCAAGCCTGCGCGGCCTTCTGGGTTGCGGCGCGATCGGATAGAGGTCGTCGACCTTCGCCGGCCTCCGGAGCGCCATGCCCCCGACCTCAACAGCCCTCTGCGGCGCCCGCATCCTCGCCCTGCTCGTGGCCGCGGTGGCCGCGATGGCCGGATGCCATGCCGAGCCGCAGGCGACGAACGAGCCGGACAAGGCGGACCGTGCTTGGGTCCAACTCACCGGCCGCGGACCGGAGGCGCGACTCGTCACCTTGGCGGCGGCGTGCCCCAAGGCGGTGGTCGACGGCAAGCCGCTCGCCATGCAGACCCGCGCCGCGCCCTCGCCTGACTTTCCGGTGACGGCGTGCAGCCTCCTGCTGCCGCCCGACGCACGCCACGCCCGGATCGGGCGCCACGTGCTCGTGCTGCCAAAGCCCATGGTGAACCGGATCGTGCTCTTCGGCGACACCGGATGCCGGCTGAAGGGGCACGCCATCCAGCTCTGCGACAATCCCTCAGGCCACCGACGCGACTGGCCGTTCGCCGAAGTGGCGCAGCTGGCCGCGGCCCACCGGCCGGATCTGGTGGTGCACGTGGGTGACTATTACTATCGCGAATCTCCTTGCCCGCCGAGCCGTTCGGGCTGCAAGGGCAGCCCGTGGGGCGACAACTGGACCACCTGGGATGCGGACTTCTTCGCTCCCGCCGCCCCGCTGCTGGCGGCCGCCCCCTGGGTGATGGTGCGCGGCAACCACGAAAGCTGTTCACGCGGCTGGCAAGGCTGGTTCCGTCTGCTCGACGCCGGTCCCGCCCCGCTCCCCTGCCCCGCCGTCTCGGCGCCCTACGCCGTGTCCCTCGGCGGGCTCAACCTCTACGTCCTCGACAGCGCCGACGCCGAGGACAAGCTCTCGCCGCCGGACGCGGTGGAGCAGTTCGCCGCCCAGCTTGACGCCCTGGCCGGTCCGCTGGCGACCGAGCCCGGATGGATCGTGACCCACCGTCCGATCTGGGGCCTGGCGCCGGTGGTTCGACTGGGGCCGATCGGCCCGTTGGAGACGTCGCTGAACGCCACCGAGGAGGTGGCCGTCCATGGTCATGACCTTTCGGCGGTGCAGATGGTCGTCTCCGGCCACGTCCATCACTTCGCCAGCTTCGCCTTCGGGCAGCAACGGCCGGCGCAGCTGATCGTCGGCACCGGCGGCGACATCGGTGAGCGCGGCGACACGCCCGCCTTTCGCTCAGGCAGCGCCGTCATCGACGGCATGACCGCCCGCGATTTCGCCTTCGAGCGCTACGGGTTCCTGGTGCTGGACCGGCAAAAGGACGGCTGGGCCGGGGGCTTCTACAATCTCGACGATCGGCTGATCGCGCGGTGCCGGCTCGCGTCGCGCGAGCTCGCCTGCGCTCCGGCCAGCTGAGGCCCTCGGCCATGATCATAGAGATCGGCGACAAGGCCTTCATGGCCAACGCTTTCCCCGCCGACACCGCATTCTTCCCGACCGTCGCCGGCCTCGCCGCCCCTCCAGGCGTGCGGCGCCTGGGTTCGCTCTTCGAGCTCTGGCGCGTGCTCGGCGATCCGGACGTCGAGCTGGTGGTCTGCCACGCGCCCTACTACGCACCCTGGAGCTGGCGCTGGCTGACGCGGGTGCTGTTTTCCCGGCGGATCCTGAAGGGCCAGGCGCCGCTCGTGCGGGCGTTCGCCCCGCAGCTCCTGCGCTGGCGCCGCCGCGCGCCCCTCGCGGTCCTCGACCACGAGGACCTGCCGGTCATCAACCGCAACAACCTGTTCCTCCTCGATCGCTGCCGCTTCTACTTCAAGCGCGAGCTGCCGGTGGACCATTGGCGGGTGTTCTTGAAGACCGCCCATCCGAACCTGCCCACCGCCCGGTTCCGTCTGGCCCGCCGCAACCGGGAGAGGGTCGCCAAGCTTCGGCCCCTCTCCATCGGCCTGCCGCTGGACGCCGGCGAGCTTCTGAGCTTCGCTCCGTCCCCGAAAACCTGCGACGTGTTCTTCGCCGGACGGGTCGAGGGCTCCGCCAGCCTGAGGGCCCGGGGGCTGGCCGAGCTGCGCGCCCTCGAGCGGCGGGGGGTGAGCGTCGACGTCCCCGAAGGCCCCCTCCCCCGCGCGGACTTCTACCGCCGGTGCGCCGCGGCCTGGCTGGTCTGGTCGCCGGAAGGCTACGGCTGGGACTGCTTTCGGCACTACGAGGCCCTGGCCTGCGGCTCGGTCCCGCTGATCAACCAGCCCTCGATCGACCGGCGCGCGCCGCTGCTGGCTGGCCAGCACGCCCTCTACTACGATCCCGAGCCCGGCGGCCTTGCGCGCGCCGTCGCCACGGCCCTGGCCGACAAGGACGCCCTCGCCCGGATCGCCGAGGCCGGCCGCGCCCACGTCCTCGCCCGCCATACTCCGGCGGCCATCGCCCAGGACGTCCGCCAGGCGATCGGCGACGCCGGGCGCTGACCGGCCTTTCGCGCCCATCTCGACAGCCGCGGTCAAGCCATGTTTGCTGAGCCTCAGCCGCAGCCGCCGTGGCCCAGGAGACGCCCATGCCCCGCCCGACCCGTCACCCGGAAACCATCGTCCTGCACGCCGGCTGGAGAGCCGATCCCGCCACCGGCGCAGTGGCGCCGCCGATCTACCAGACAACGTCCTACCAGTTCGAAAGCGCCGAGCACGCGGCCGACCTCTTCGCCCTGAAGGCGTTCGGGAACATCTACACGCGGATCGGCAACCCGACGACCGCGGTGCTGGAGGAGCGGGTCGCGGCCCTCGAGGGGGGCGCGGCGGCCCTGGCGCTGGCGTCCGGCCAGGCGGCCTCGGCCTTCGCGCTCCAGAACCTCGCCCGCGTCGGCGACAACGTGGTCAGCTCCACCGACCTCTACGGCGGCACCTGGAACCTCTTCGCCAACACCTTGAAGGACCAGGGAATCGAGGTCCGTTTCGCCGACCCCGCCGATCCGGAGTCGTTCGCCAGGGCCACCGACGATCGCACCCGCGCCTACTACGCCGAGACCCTGCCCAATCCGAAGCTGACCGTCTTCCCTATCGCCGAGGTGGCCGCCATCGGCCGTCCGCTCGGCATCCCCCTCATCATGGACAACACCGCCGCGCCGATCCTTTGCCGCCCGCTCGAGCATGGGGCGGCGGCCGTGGTCTATTCCTCCACCAAGTATCTGGGCGGCCACGGCACCTCGATCGGCGGCCTCCTGGTGGACGGCGGGAGCTTCGACTGGGAGGCCCATCCGGTCCGCCAGCCGCTCCTCAACACCCCCGACCCCAGCTACCACGGGGCGGTGTGGAGCGAGGCCGTCAAGCCGCTGGGCCCGATCGCCTACGCCATTCGCGCGCGGGTCGTGCTGCTGCGCGACCTGGGCGCCTCCATGTCGCCGTTCAACGCATTTCAGTTCCTGCAGGGCCTGGAGACCCTGCCGCTCCGGATGGCGCGACACTGCGAGAACACCCAGGCGGTCACCGAATTCCTGAAGGGCCGAAAGGAGATCACCAAGATCATTCATCCATCGGTCCAGGCGGGCGAGAACCGGGCCAGGGCCGACCGCTACCTGCGAGGCGGCCACGGGGGACTGGTGGGATTCGAGCTGGCCGGCGGCGCCGAGGCCGGTCGGCGGTTCATCAACGCCCTGGAGCTCTTCTACCACGTGGCCAACATCGGCGACGCGCGCAGCCTCGCGATCCATCCGGCCAGCACCACCCACTCGCAGCTCAGCGAGGAGGAGCAGTTCGCCACCGGCGTCACCCCCGGCTATGTCCGGCTCTCGGTGGGGCTGGAGCATATCGACGACATCCTCGCCGACCTGGAAAGCGCCCTCGCCGCGGCCGGATGACCCGCCGCGAAGATTTGACATCGGGCGCCCAGCCGCTATCAAACCCGTGATTGGGGAGGACGGCCGAGCCGGTCGGCCAGGCCGAATTCGACAACAATGTCGGACTCTTGAGCCGACAGGATCACCTTAAGGTCGAAGCTTGCTCCGCCGCGGGAAGCCTGATTCCTGGGCGGATGGGGATTTGAGATGCGCCTATTGGACGAGTCCACCGTCCAGCCCGGGGAGATCGATGGCCTGGGGCACCTGAACGTACGCTTCTATTTGACCCGGGCGCTGAGGGGCCATGAACTGCTCATGGCCTCCCTCGGGCTCGACCGCAAGACGCGCGCGACCGCCGGAGCGGTGCTGAACCGGGTCGACACCTATTGCCGCTACCATCGCGAGCAGCGTCTGGGCGCGCGGCTGCAAAGCTATGGCGGTTGGCTGAAGACTTCGGCCGACAGCTTGACGGCCTACCACGAGATCCGGGGCGGCGGCGAAACGGCCGCCACCTTCGTGATCGAGTTCGCCCTCGAGGACCTGGAAACGCACCGGCGCCTCCCGCTCGCCCCTGGCGTCAGGCGCAAGGCCGAGTCCGAACTCGTGGTCTTGCCGGACTACGCCCAGCCGCGCTCGCTGTCGCTGGCGCCGCCGCGGCTGGACTTGGAAATGGGCGCGATCCGTCAGGGCGCCTCGCCCGGCGACGGGAGCGTCCTGGACCGCGAGATCGAATTCGTGATCGACCCCAGCGAGTGCGACGCCTTCGGCTTCCTGCGCGAGGGCGAGGACATGAAGTTCGGGGCCCAGCGGGGGCCTGTCGAAGCGCTGGGGCCGGCCAAGCAGCTCACCGACGACGGCCGCCGGTTCGGCTGGGTCTCCATGGAGACCCGCTCGGTGGAAGCGGCCCGGCCGCGGGTCGGCGACCTCCTGCGCTCCATGCCCGTCGAAATCGGCCTGCACCGGAAGGCCCGCCACAATCGGCGTTGGATCTTCAACCTCACCGCCGGACGCCTCGCGGGCATCGAGGACAATGTCGTGCTCGCCTTCGACATCGAAGCGCGCCGGGCAATCGAGATTCCGGCCTCGGCGCGCGAGCAGCTCCAGGCCCGCCACCTTCCGGAGCTGGCCTGATGCGCCTTCTGGACAGCGCCGCGATCCAACCGGACCAGATCGATGCCCTGGGCCACCTGAACGTGCGCCAGTATCTGGTGCGCGCCTACGGCGGCAATCGGGAGCTCGCCTCCCTTATCGGCCTGCCGCCGAAGGCGGCCGCCGGCGCTCTCGCGCCGGTGCGCACGGGCCACTACGCCCGCTACCATCGCGAGCAGCGGCTCGGGGCGGTGGTCGAGGTGTGGGGCGGAGTTCTCGAAATCGGCGCCGAGACGGCGAGGACCTTCTGCGAGCTGCGGAACGCGGCGAGCGGGGAGGTCGCGGCCACCGTCGTGTTCGAGCTCGCGCTCGAGGACCAGCGAAACCTCTCCCGGCGCCCCTGGCCGGCCGGAACTATCGAGCTTGCGCAATCCATGCGCGTCGAGCTGCCCACATACGCCGCGCCCCGGACGCTCAGCGTCGATCCCCCGACCGCTGACATCACCTTCGAGGCGCTTCTCGCCCGCGTGGGGCCGGCCGGCGACGGGGGAATGAGCGGCTTGGCGGAGCGGACCATCGCCGCGGAGGAGTGCGACGACTTCGGATATCTCCGCGACGGCTCGATGGAGCCGCTCACTGGGGCAAGGACTGGAAATGGCGGCCTCGATCAGCCGATCATGGACGGCGATGCAGGGGTCCGCTTCGGCTGGGCGGTGCTCGAACTCAAGACGACGCTCTTCGAGCGCCCGCGGGCGGGTGACAGGCTGCGCTCGCTCGGCGCCATCGTCGGCCTGCACCGCAAGGCGCGTCACACCCGCCGCTGGACCTTCGACACGGACAGCGGGAAGATCGTCGCCATCGACGACTTCGTCGCGGTCGCCTTCGATCTCGCCGCCCGGCGGGCCATCGAGATTCCTCCGGCCTTGCGGGCCGAGTTCAGCAAGCGCCACCACGCCCCGAATTCGCCTGATCGGCGAAGCGCCCCTCAGACGCCTGGACGCTGATTTCGCCCCGCCGTGCGTGCGCCGAGCAGCAGCCCGACGCCGAACGCGCCCAGCATCACCGCCACGGCGCTGCTGATCAGCCAATCGGGGAGCTGCGGCAGGGCCAGCGGGACCGCGATCCCGAAGCCGATGGCGACCGCCGCCCCGACGATGAGCGCGCAGCGGCCCATTGGACGATGGCGATAGCGCTCCACGCCGAAGAAGAGCTCGGAGACTCCGAGCAGGATGAAGCCGGCCGCCAAGGTTCCCTCCAGCGGCAGGACGTCGACGCCGATCTGGAAGGCCAGGTGCAGGCCGAGCCCCAGCGAGACCAGGGTCCAGCCCACCGCAGCCAGGAAGCCGTGCACCGTTCGGTCGAGCGCGATCCACCAGACTCCCGCGATTCCCGCAGCGAACAGCGCCCAGGCCAAGGTCGCCTCTGCGAACAGCGGCGCGATCGCCGAGACTGCCGCCAGCAGGATCAAGAGGTCGCCATAGAGCCGGTCGGCGCCCCGGGCCGATATCAGGCGCTTCATCACCGTTTCATCCGCCGGCTTTCCGGGCCGGTGGCGCCATTCCCGGCCGGGACATCTGGAAAAGCTCGCGGACCACCGCGTAGTCCGAGAGCGAGCCGCAGCGGGCCAGCGGCTGCGCGGCGGCGGTGTCGAAGACGCCCTCCTTCAGATAGGCCTTGTCGATATGGACCCCGATCACCTGCCCCAGCACCAGGGTGGCCCGGGTCGGGGTTCCGTCGAGGGCGGTGAGGGGCTTGATCTCGAGCACCTTGCACTCGAACGAGGCGGGGCTGGCGGCCACCCGCGGCGGCTTGACCAGGCGCGAGGGCGCCGGCGCAAGCTCGGCCATTGCCATCTCGTCCACCCCGCGCGGCACCAGCTCGGAGGTGACGTTCATGGCCGACGCCAGCCTCGCGGTCACGAGGTTGAAGACGAACTCGCCGGTCGCCTTGGCGTTGGCGAGGCTGTCGCTCTCGCGTTCGTTCGAAAAACCGATGATCGGCGGCCGTGAGGAGAACGCATTGAAGAAACTGTATGGAGCGAGGTTCACCCGCCCCTCGGCGTCCACGGTGGAAATCCAGCCGATGGGGCGCGGGGCGACGATCGACTTGATGGGATCGAAGGCGAGGCCATGGCCCTTGGCTGGCTCGTAGAAGTGGAACGCCGCAGCCTCCTGCGCCGCGGCTTCGCCGGTGACCGTCATGGCGGTCTCAGTCGGCCCGGCCGCGGGTCGGGATGTCGCGGAACGGCACGCTCTTGTCGACCCGGATGTCGCCAGGCAATCCCAGCACCCGCTCGGCAATGATGTTGCGCAGGATCTCGTCCGAGCCGCCTTCGATGCGGGTGGCCGGCGAGCGCAGCAGCATGGCCTGGAAGCGGCCGGCGAATTCGGCCGCCGCTCCGGTGAGCATGCCCGCCTCGCCCTGCAGCTCGAGGGCGAACATCGCCGTCTCCTGCATGGTGGACCCCGCCACCAGCTTGCCGATCGAGTTTTCCGGACCGGGGATCTGGCCTTTGGAAAGGGCGGTGATGGCCCGCATGCCGGTGTACTTGAGACCGCTGGCGCGAACGGCGTAGGTCGCCAGCCGCGAGCGCACCCGGGAGTCCTCGATCGCCGGACGCCCATCGATCTCGGCTTCCAGGCAGAAGTTGAAGAGCTCCGGGAAGCCGGTGGGCATGCCCGAACCGATCGAGAGGCGCTCGTTCATCAGGGTGGTGAGCGAGACCTCCCAGCCCTGGTTCACGGCCCCGAGGCGCTGGGCGTCCGGGATCCTGACGTCGGTGAAGTAGACTTCGTTGAAGTTGGCGTCGCCGTTCGCCTGCTTGATCGGCCGGATCTCGATGCCCGGGCTCTTCATGCTCAGGAAGAACATGGTCAGGCCCTTGTGCTTGGGCAGGTCCGGATCGGTGCGGGTGATGAGCAGGCCCCAGTCGGAGCGGTGTGCGCCACTGGTCCAGATCTTCTGACCGTTGATGATCCAGTCGCCGGAACCGTCGGCGGCCTTCTCGGCGCGGGTGCGAAGGCCGGCGAGGTCGGAGCCGCTGGCCGGCTCGGAGAAGAGCTGGCACCAGACCTCTTCGCCCGAGACCAGCGGCGGCAGCAAGCGGCGCTTCTGCTCCTCGCTGGCCCAGGTCATCACGGTGGGGCCGCACATGCCGTGGCCGATGCCGAACAGGGAGCTCAAGGACGCGTAGGGACCTTCCTCCTGGCTCCAGATCACCCGCTCGATGGGAGAGAAGCCGCCGCCGCCGTACTCCTTGGGCCAGTTGAGGCAGGCATAGCCGGCCGCGGCCTTCTTCTTCTGCCAGGCCTTGGAGGCCACCACCGGATCCTCGCTGACCACGCCGGAGGAGGCGAAGGCGGCGCGCCTCAGCTCCGTCTCCAGGTGCTTCGGAGCGTTGGCGTCGATCCAGGCGCGGACCTTGGCCCTGAACGCGGCTTCTTCGGGGGTGTCGTCGAAATTCATGAGCCTCGTCTCTCCTTCAGGCCGCGGCCGGCGCCGCATTCTGTCGGCGCAGCTGCTCGACGAGTCGGTCCTCCCACTCGCTGAGCGAACCCAAGGCCAGCGCCAGGGCGTTGGACCGGCGATAGTAGAGGTGGCAATCGAAGGCCCAGGTGAAGCCCATGCCGCCGTGGACCTGGATGTTGTTCTTGGCGCAGTGCTGAAACGCCTGGGTGGCCGAGACCCGAGCCGTGGCCGCCGCCACCGGCAGCTCGGCGGCCTCGGCGGCCAGCGCCCAGGCCCCATAGTAAGCGTTGGACCGTGCGAGGGTGGCGCTGACGTACATGTCGGCCAGCATGTGCTTGATCCCCTGGAAGGAGCCGATCTGCCGGCCGAAGGCCATGCGGTCGAGTGCGTAGTCCCGCCCCATCTCCAGGGCCCGGTCGGCGCCGCCCACCTGCTCGAAGGCCATCAGCACCGCCGCCCGGTCGATCACCTTGCGGACGATCTCCCAGCCTTCGCCGGCCGCGCCTAGCGGCTCGGCGGCCACGCCATCGAAGGTGATCTTGGCCTGCTTGCGGCTGGGGTCGATGTTGTCGACCGCCTCGCGCTTCACGCCGGACGAACCGAGGTCGACCAGAAAGAGCGAGACGCCGCCGGCGCCGTCGCCGGGTTCGGTCCGGGCGGCCACCACCGCCAGGTCGGCGGCCTCGCCGTCCGCGACCGGAACCTTGACGCCCCGCAGGCGCCCGCCCTCCACGCGGCACTGGATCGCCTTCGGCGTCACCCGGCCTGCCCGTTCGGCGAGGGCGAAGGTCCCGACCGCCTCTGCGCTCACCAGCTTCGGCAGCCAGGCGCTCTTCTGCGCTTCCGAGCCGGCCGCCAGCAGGAACTCGGCCGCCAGGTAGATGGACGAGGACACGGGGACCGGCGCCAGCGCGCGGCCCAGCTCCTCGGCGAGGATGCACAGCTCCAGCCGGCCAAGGCCGAGACCGCCGTAGGCCTCCGGCACGGCCGCGCCCAACACGCCGAGCTCGGCGAGACCCTGGTAGAGCGGCCGATCGAACGGCGCCGGCCCCTCCAGGACCGCCCGCACCGTCGCCGGCGGGCATCGATCGGCCAGGAAACGGCGCAGCTGGTCCTTGAGCAGCTTCTGGTCGTCCGAAAAATCCAAATTCATTCCGCGCCTCCCGCCTGCGGACGCTCCTCCGGAGGGGCTTAGCGCGGAACCGGGCCGAGCGCGACCCCCTACGCCTCGCGCTCGACGGGGGCGCCGTCGGCCGTCTTGGCGAAGGCGCAAACCCGCCGGTCGTCCTCGAAGACGTCGACGCTGCGGTAGTGGTCCGAGGCGGCCAGCTGCGCCTGCGCCAGCCGCCGCGCGGCCTCGTCGTCGTCGGCCTTCGCGACGAAGAAATGTGGGGTAGAGTAACGAGGGTCTTCGACGTAGACCATATAAAGTCGCAAATTGTCCTCGACTATCGCAGCGGACAGACGCGAGCGTAATAGCCGCAGCTTTGGCCCGGCTCAGCAAATATCCCGCAAAGCTCGGCCGCGTTTGTCGCCTAGACGACAATCTGGTCTCGAAAAATGTGTTGATCGTGGAACGCGTCTACCACGTCGAAAAAGGTTCGGGGGCTGCTTGTCGTCGGGCGCGCCCCTTGAACCCTTGGCGCCGGCGGTCGTTATCACCCTGCCGACGCAACCGGGTCGGCGCGGCCGGAGGGAACGGGTGCAGAATCGCAATTACGTGCTTCGCGCGATGGGCCGCGCCGACCGGCGGGCGCTCGAGCCGCACATGCAGGAAATCGCGCTCGGGGCCGGCGACATCCTGTACGAGCCCGGATATCCGGTCGAGTGGGTCTATTTCCCCGACACCGCAGTGCTCTCGGTGGTCACCGTCATGTCGGACGGCCGCATGGTCGAGAGCGACACCGTCGGCTGCGAGAGCGTGGTCGGGGTGTTGAGCGCGCTCGGCGCCAGTCCCTCCATCAGCCGCACTTTCACGCAGATCGGCGGGGACGCTATCAAGCTCTCGGCGGCGCGGCTGCGCCGACAGGGCGAGGAAAGCGGCGCCCTGCGGCGCCTGCTCATCCGTCACGCCCAGGCGAACCTCGCCCAGGCCCACCAGTCGGTAGCCTGCAACGCCTTGCACGATCTCAACCAAAGGCTCTGCCGCTGGCTGTTGATGTCCCAGGACCGGACCGCCGAGATGGAGGTGCGCCTGACCCAGCAGTACCTCGCCACCATGCTGGGGGTGCAGCGCACCACGGTCACCGAGGCCTTGCGGCAGTTGGCGACGGCCGGGCTGATCAGCCGAGGGCGCGGGCGCATCCGGCTTCTGGACCGGCCCCGGCTGGAGGCGCAGGTCTGCGAATGCTACGAAGCGGTGCGGGCGAACCTTGGTCAGCTGATCGGGGCGGAGGGCTCCGAAGATCTGCTGGCGCCCCTCGATGCCTCCTGAATCTGCGCCCATTCGGATCGCCGCACGGAACCACTAGGCCCGCGCTGCCTTTCCGCCGGAATGAAATTCGTCGCTCTCGCCACCGACTATGACGGGACCCTGGCGCGCGAGGGCGCTGTCGCGCCTGCCACCGTCCTCGCCCTCGAGCGGCTGAAGCAGGCCGGCCGCAAGCTCATCATGGTCACCGGGCGCGAGTTGCCGGACCTGCGCGGGGTCTTCGAGCGCCTGGAGCTCTTCGACGCGGTGGTGGCCGAAAACGGAGCGCTGCTCTTCCTTCCCGCCACGGGCGAGGAACGGCCGCTCGCGCCCCAGCCGCCCCCAGGCTTCGTCCAGGCCCTGCGAGATCGGGGCGCCGAGCCGCTCTCGGCCGGCAACTCGATCGTGGCGACCCGCGAGCCGTACGAGACGGCGGCGCTCGAGGTGATCCGCGAGTTCGGGCTCGAGTGGCAGGTGATCTTCAACAAGGGCGCGGTGATGTGTCTGCCGGCGGGCGTCAACAAGGCTAGCGGCCTGGCCGCCGCGCTCGCCGAGCTTGAAGTCTCGGCGCATGACGTTGTCGCGGTCGGCGATGCGGAAAACGATCACGCCTTCCTGGCGGCCTCGGGTCTCGCGGTCGCGGTGGCGAACGCCGTCGCCTCGCTGAAGGCCGAGGCGGACCTGGTTACCGAGGCGCCGGACGGGGCCGGGGTGGCCGAACTGGCCGACCGCCTGCTGGAGGATCGCATTCCTTCGGGCGGCCTCCGCTCCGGAGTGTGATCTCGGATGTCAGCTTTGCCTGGGCGCCATGGGCTGGGTCGAGAAACGCACCACCTGGTTGGCGGGCGCCTCCTCGCCGCCGTTGTGCGGACGACTGAGCGACCCGCCCCAGAGCGACCAGGCGCCAATGATGGCGACGATGGCCAAGGCGGTGGAACCGGTGAGCACCCAGAACAGCCGCCGGCCCCCGGATCCCTGGCGCGCGCGCACTGGCGTGATTTCCGGACCGTGCTCGTTGGATGACATGACCTTACTCCAGAGGCGGCGCCTTCAAGGCTCGAACGCGCGCGCCGGCGGCGGGTTCAGGGTCGGCGGTGGCGGCGGCCCCGGATCGGCGGCCGCGGGCGCCGGCGCTTCATGGGAGACGCCGCCGGGCGCCCATCCCGACCAGGCGGCGGCCGCCTCGATCCGGGCCGCCCGGGTAAACGGCGCGTGACGAACACGCCGCCGGCCGGGGCGCGCCTCGTTCGCAGGCGGTGGGCGTGACGGGCCCGCCGCCGCGGCTCGAACCGTCGCCGGGAGCGGATCGCTGGTCAGCAGACGGCCCTGGTCCGGGCTGTGGTCCAGGGCGAACAGGATCGCGCCCACGATCATGGCCAGCGAGATTGGCGCGCCGAGGTAGAGCGCCGGCCCTGCTCGGCTCCGCGCCGGCGAAGCTTCCAGTTCCTGCACCCGCAGCGTCGGCGCGGGCTCAGCCTTCCCTTCCTGGGCGCTTCCGACGGGAAACGCCATCCTGGGCTCGGCTTCGTTGAACGTCATGGTTTCTCTGGCTTCCCAGAACAAACTAGCAGACTTAACCAACGGACAGGCGGTCGAGAAGTTCCGGATGCGCGTACGGCTATATAGCACCCGGAAAACGCCCTCTGAGCTCCGCTACCTGTGCGCCCCATCTGAGGACGATGCTCAATTTTCCCGATCTCCACCTTCAAAATATTGCCTCTCGACAGCGCAGGCGCGCGGAACAGCCGGCGCCGCTCCACGTTGATCCATGAACGACGCTTCTCGGCGTCGCCTCAAATCCGATGGGAGAACGAACCATGCTCGGCTGGGCGCTTCTTTTCGCGGTGGTCGCGCTGATCGCGGGTGCGCTCGGATTCTTCGCGTTGGCGGGCGTCGCCGCCTCCATCGCCAAGATCCTGTTCATCATCTTTCTCGTGCTGTTGATCGTGAGCTTCCTGATGCGAGCGCTCCGCGGCGGGTCGGTGGTCTAGCCCGGCGCGCCCGCCGGCCCGCGCCCGCCGGTGAACGCATCGCCTCAGGCGGCGTTGATCCGGAGGGGAGAATGAGGGACGCATGCGCGGGCGACCAACTTGGCAAGGCCATCTGAAGCTGTCGCTGGTGAGCTGTCCGGTGGCGCTCTACACCGCCACTGCGCGGTCCGGCGATGTACGGTTCAACATGCTCCACAACACGACCCACAACCGGATCCGGATGATTCCCACCGATCCGGAGACGGGTCCCGTGGACCGGTCCGAGATCGTCAAGGGATATGAGATCGAGAAGGATCGTTACGTCATCCTCACCGAGGACGAGATTCGTTCGGTGCGCCTGGAAAGCACCCGCACCATCGACATCGAACGCTTCGCGCCGGCAGACGAGATCGATCGCCTTTACTGGAACGAGCCCTACTTCCTCCTCCCCGACGGCAAGATCGCCCAAGAGGCCTATGCGGTGATCCGCGAGGCGATGAAGAGCACGGGCCGCGTCGCCCTCGGGCGGTTGGTGATGCACACGCGCGAACGGCTGCTGGCCATGGAGCCCCGCGGCAAGGGGCTGGTCGCCTACACCCTGCGCTCCCGCGACGAGGTGCGCGACCCTGCCGCCGCCTTCGAGGACATCCCCGATCTGCTCCCCGACGCCGGCATGGTGGACATCGCCGAGAAGATCATCGCCCAGCAGGAAGGCCCGTTCGATCCGAGCACCTTCACCGACCGCTACGAGGAGGCGCTGAAGGCCCTGATCGCCGACAAGGAGCGGGGGGCCGGGCGGACCGTGCAGGTCGAGGAGCCGGCCGACACCAACGTCGTGGATCTGATGGAGGCGCTGCGCCGCAGCCTCGGCCAGCGGGCCGAGCCCCCGAGAGAGACCGCGCCGCGCCGCACCTCGCGGAAGAAGACGCCCGCACCCGCCCCCCGACGCCCAGCGCGTCGGCGCGCGTCCTGAGCGGTCCTTCGCTCAGATGCGTCGGGCCTGGGCCTCGCGGCCGGCCGCCGCCGCCGGCGGGCTGGCGGCCTCCTCACCATCATCGCCGACACTTACGGTGCGGGGCAGGCGCGGCTGCTCGCTATGGCGGAAAGAGGGATCCGCCGCCGCGCGCAGGGCCACGACGAAGCTGTCGCGCCAGACGTTGACGTCGTTTTCGCGCAGACCGCTCATCAGCGCCTCCCAGCGCCTGCGCCGTTCGCGCAGCTCCATGGTCAGCGCCCGCCGCATGGCCTCGGCCAGCTCCTCGCGGCTGAACGGATTGACGATCACCGCCTCGGTCATCTCGCGCGCGGCGCCGGCGAAACGCGAGAGAATCAGCACGCCGGGGTCCTCCGGATCCTGGGCGGCGACGTATTCCTTGGCGACCAGGTTCATCCCATCCCGCAGGGGTGTGACCAGGCCCACCCTGGCGGCCCGGTAGACTCCCGCGAGCTGGGCGCGCGAGTAGTTCTGGGTAAGGCAGCGCATGGGCGCGAAGTCGATGTCGCCCCAGTCGGCGTTGATGCGCCCGGCGAGCGACCAGATCCGCGCCCGAACCTGCTGGTAGGCATCCACCTCCTCGCGCGAAAGCGGGGCGATCTGCAGATAGAAGACCTTGCCGGCCAGTTCCGGATTGTCGGCCAGGAACTGCTCGTATCCCAGCAGCCGCTCCTCCAGTCCCTTGGCGTAGTCGAGGCGCTCGACGCCGATCATCATCGCGCGGAAGACGCTATGGGCCGCCATCCGGTCGTAGGAGCGGATCGCCGCCTCGGTCTCGCAGAGCGCCAGGAACTCCTCGACGTCGAGACCGATCGGGAACGCCTGGGCCACGACGCTGCGGCCGAAGGCCGACACCCGGCCGCCCCCGCGGCGCCCGCCAGCCTCCCGCATCACATAGTCCTCGAAGGCCCGCAGCCACTCGTCGGTCTGGAAGCCCACCAGGTCGTAGGCGAACAGCGCCTCCACCAGCTGGCGGTGGCGCGGCAGGGTGGTGAGCAGCTCCGGCGCCGGCCAGGGGATGTGGAGGAAGAAGCCGATCGGATTGGTGATCCCGCGCCGCCGCAACTCCTGGCCCAGCGGGATGAGGTGGTAATCGTGCACCCAGATCAGGTCATCGGGCCGCAGCAGGGGCGCGAGCGCGTCCGCGAACCGCCGATTGACCCGCTCGTAGCCGACCCCGTAGGAGCGATCGTAGGCGGTCAGATCGATCCGGTAGTGGAATAGCGGCCAGAGCGCTCCGTTGGCGTAGCCGTTGTAGTATTCCTGGTAGTCGGCCTCCTCGAGGTCGATGGTGGCGACGTCCACGTCGCCTATCCGCTGCGTGCGGATCGCCCCGGTGAACCGCTCGGTCCGTTCGCCGCTCCAGCCGAACCAGAACCCCCCACTTTCCTTCAGCGCGCCCGTCAGGGCCACCGCCATTCCGCCGGGCGATCCCCCCGACAGGCTGACGCGATTGGAGACGACCACAAGGCGGCCCATACCAACTCCATCCCCCCTCCCCGTGCACAAGACGCGCGGCCACGATGGGTTCCCGCCTTCTGCACAGCAAAAGGACGTTACCGCTCGAGCACCACCGAGACAGAACGATCGGACCCGGGTCCTGGATCCACCGCGATCGCCCCGTCGTGCCGGTGGAAGCGAAGGCTGACCTGGGCGCCGGCCACGTCCAGGCCATCGATGAACAGGCGGTCGACACCGTGCGGGAGCGCCGGGCGCACCACCCGCACCGCGCGCCGGGCCGCATCGACCCTGACGCCCAGGCAGGCCTGCAGGATCAGGAACACCGCGCCGGCCGCCCAGGCCTGCGGCATGCAGGCGACCGGATAGGCCACCGGCGGCTCGCCCTCCTCGCGCCGGAATCCGCACAGGAGCTCCGGCATCCGCATGCCGAACCCCTGGGCCGCCTGGAACAGGTCGCCCAGCACCTTCACCGGCCCCGCCCGCTCGCCGTACAGGGCCATGCCGGCGACGCAGAGACTGGTGTCGTGCGGCCAGACCGAGCCGTTGTGGTAGCTCATCGGGTTGTAGCGGGCCGCGCCGGCGGCGAGCGTGCGAAAGCCCCAGCCGGTGTCGAAGTCGCGCGACAACAGCCGCCGGATGACGAGGCTCGCCCGGTCGCGGCTCGGGAGCCCCGTAAAGAGCAAGTGGCCGGCGTTGGACGCCGCCGGCGTGCAGAGCCGACCCTCGCCGTCGACGGCCACGCCATAGTAGCCCTGCGCCTCGATCCAGAATCGGTCCTCGACCCGACGCCTCAGGGCCTTGGCCTTGGCGACCCAACCGTCGCTGCCCTCGAGCTCCAGGCGCCGGGCGATGGCGGCCATGGCCAGGAAGGCCGCATAGGCGTAGCCCTGGACCTCGACCAGCGCGATCGGGCCCGGCGGATAGCGGCCGTCGGCGTGGAAGACCGAGTCCTCGCTGTCCTTCCAGCCCTGATTGGCCAGACCCGTCTCGGCTCCCCGCTGATAGTCGATCAAGCCGTCGCCGTTGGAGTCGCCGGCGCCCTCGAGCCATTCCATCGCCCGGGCCAGGGCCGGCCAGAGCGACCCGATGAACCCCACATCGTCCGTGCGCCGCAGATAAGCTCCCGCCAGGACGACGAAGAGCGGGGTGGTGTCGACCCCCCCGTAGTAGAGGCCAAAAGGAATCTCCTTGAGCGCGGCCATCTCACCCTGCCGGCTCTCGTGCATGATCTTGCCCGGCTGGCTGTCGCGGAAGGCCGAGCGCTCCTGCGCCTGCATGGCGGCAAGGTGGCAGAGGACCCCGCGCGCCAAGGACGGGTCGAGCCACAGCAGCTGCAGGCTGGTGACGATCCCGTCGCGCCCGAACGGGGTCGAGAACCACGGGATTCCGGCGTAGGGGTAGGAGCCGGCCTCGAGATCGGTGACCAGCAGCGCGACGTCGGCGCGCGATTGATCGAGCCAGGCGGCCAGGGCGTGGTCGGGACAGGCGAGGATAGCCCCGCGCCGTTCGCGCTCGCGGATCGCGACCCTCGCCTCGCGCAAGGCTGCATCGAACCGCTCTCGCGACGGGGTTTCGCCGTCGTTGGCGCCGACCTCCACGAAGAGGTCCACATGCTCCCCGGGGGCGACGGTGAACATGAAATCGGCCCGGCGGTCGTCCATCCGCCAGGGCGGTTCGGAGAAGGCGACAAGGCTCGCGCGGCGGACGCCGTCGAGCCCTTCGTAGATGAAGGCGACGTCGCGCCCGCTGACCTCGGGGCTCAGCTGAACGCCTCGCTCGGCGCGCCTCAGGCCCCGCACCTCGAAGATGTCGCGGAAGTCCGCCCCGTACTCGAGCGCCAACGGCAGGAACACCACGTCGAGACCGAAGTTGGTGCAACGCACCCGCTCGAACATCTGCTCCCGGCAGAGCAACCGCTTGCGCTCGATATGGACCGCCCCACGCGGGGTGCCGCGGCCGTTGATCGGCGGCAGGACCCGGTTGGCGCCGTGGAAGGTGAAGACCGCGTTGTCCTTGGAAAGGGCGTGGGAGAGCAGCGACGGCGGCCGTTCGCCCACCAGCAGCAGAAAGTGCGACAGGATGCGCGTGTCGCGCCAGAAAAAGCCGTCGGCCCCGCCGGTGACATCCCCCTGATGATCGGCCACCAGAAAGGCGTCGCCGTCCTTGAGCGAGACGAAATCAATGCCTGCGGCGGCGGCGCCCTGGTCCACCGTGGCGGCCTCGACAGATTGATCCATGATCCTTCGTCTTAGCGCTCGACGCCCCTCAGCGTGAGACCCAGGCTAGAACGCGTTCCGCGAAATGCTGATCGCCTTTGTGATCGGAACGCGCTCCATCCTCTCGAATCGAATCCGCGATTGGGCGATCAGGCCGGCTCAGGCGATCTTGGCCAACATGATCTCGCCGTTCGCCACCTCGGCGGCGACTTCGGGCGCGAACGGGACCCGGGCCAGACGATCGGCGTAGATGTCCAGATACGCCCGCGCCATGGCTGAATGGGAGAAGCGCCGCTCGAAGCGGCGGCGCACCTCGCGCCGGTCCAGCCGCCGCGCCTTCTCCAAAGCCTCCAACGCCGCCTCCTCGCCGTCGACGACGAATCCGGTCACGCCTTCGTCGACGACCTCGGGGGCCGAGCCGTGCCCGTAAGCCAGCACCGGCGTTCCGCACGCCATGGCCTCGATCATGACAAGGCCGAACGGCTCCGGCCAGGAGATCGGGAAGAGGAGCGCCTCGGCGCCGCCCAGGAAGGTCGACTTCTCGGCCTCGCCGATCTCGCCGACGAACTCGATGAGCGGATGGTCGAGGAGCGGCGCCACGTGGCGGCGAAAGTAGGCCTCGTCCACGTCGCCGACTTTGGCGGCCATCCTGAGCGGCATACCCAGCCGCGTTGCGATGGCGATCGCCTGGTCCGGCCCCTTCTCGGGCGACATCCGGCCCAGAAATGCGAGGTAGCCGCGCGGCTCGGGGCTGAAGCGGAAGCGCTCGGGCCTGAGGCCGTGGTGGACCGTGCCGGCCCAGTTGGCGAACGGCAGGTGGACGCGCTGGGCGTCGGAGATGGAGACCAGCGGAAATTTCGACCAGCGCCGGTAGGCCGGCGCCAGATCCTTGAGGTCAAGACGCCCGTGCAGGGTGGTCACCGTCCGCTGGGCTACGTCCTCGAACTGGGGAAAGTGGACCAGGTCGGTGTGGAAGTGGAGGATATCGAAACGGTCCATCTGGTCGCGCACCTCGGCCAGCATCACCAGGTGGGCGGCCAACTCCGACTTGAGCGGAGCGGGATCCAGACGGATCGCCTGGTCGCGTACCGAAACCAGCTCCGCCCGGGTCCGCGCGTCGGCGCTGGCGAAAAGGGTGACCTCGTGCCCGAGGTCCACGAGGGCGTCGCAGAGTTGCGCCACCACCCGCTCAGTTCCTCCGTACAAGCGGGGCGGCACCGCTTCGTAGAGAGGCGAAATCTGCGCGATTTTCATAAAGCCGCCTTTCAAAAATGCGGAGCTGACGCCCCCCCGTCATTGCACAGTCCGAAATCGGCGCTTTGGTTCCCCTGGCGCGTGAATTCGAGGGTCGCCGGCGCCCCCCCACCGATCACTTTTTCCTGAGCAGGAACAAGCCTCAAACGCGAAGGGAGCCCCAGATCTGCACCTGGGGCTCCGCCGCGGCCGTCGTCGGGGGGCAAGTGCGGCCGCTGTATCCCCAATGCGGAAGCCACCGGTTGGTTGCGTCCCCACGCCTCCTAGGGGCCGGCCCGCCAGTGGGCGGCCCGGGCCTGCGCCTCCCCGGCGGCGTCGAGCGGGACGCCCTGGATCGTCTGGTCGACCGCCTCCAGCACCGCCGCGGGGCCGACCCCGAGGGCGCCGTCAGCCCCCGCGGGCGCCTCCACCGCCAGACGGACCCGCCACCCCTCCGGCGCCCGGCAGGCCAGGCCGGCGAGCGGTCGGGCCTGGCGGACCATGAAGGTGCGGCAGAGATCCCCGTCGTGGGCGCGGAAGCTGACGCCGATCTTCACCGGCGCATCGGACGCCTGAGTCGCCACCAGGCCCCCCTCCAGGGCCGCGGAGAGCGCGCCCTCCGCCTTCAGCCCTGCCGACGGCGAGGTTGCGATCAGCGACGAAGGGATCCCGGGCGCCGGGGCGAGCGCGCGGCCGAAGGCGAAGGCCGCGGCCAGGGCGGCGGCGAGGCCCGCCCAGCGGGCCGCGGCGGCTATGAGGCGCCGCCGCCGCTGACGCGTCGCGCGGGCCTCCGCCATGTCCAGGATCAGCCCCGCAGAAGCCGGCCGTGCGTCTCCCGCCATCTCGGGAAACTTTGCCGGCGGGCTCTCCGGCGCCGGCTCGCGCAGTTGCTTCAAGCTCTCGATCCGCGCCGCGAGATCCGGATCGGCGGCGGCCGCCGCCTCGATCTCCGCCGCCTCGGCCGGGGTCAGGGCGCCCTCGACGAGCGCCGCCAGCCGCGCTTCCTCGAGGCCGGCGCCCCCGGGGCCTTCGCCCCTCGCCACCTCTCGCCGAGGAAATTCTTCCAAAGCCAAACCTTGCCTCCGCCGATGCAACGACGACGTCCTGGCGCCGGCAAGGATTAGGTACTGATTCACCGCGAGGCAAATGCAGCTTCCGCCGGGCGCCTTACCGGGGAGCCGCCGGCTCGTCGGATTCGGCGGTGATCGGGACTCCGGTTGCTTCCAGGGGCGCGACGAAGTTGTAGCGGATCAGGCGCGCCGGCGTCGGTCCCGCGTCTGGGTCGAAGGCGTATTCGGTCACCCCGCAGTTGGCGACCTCGCCCTCGGCGTCGATGGCGAGGAGTTCGGCCTCGCCGAGGCTCTCCAGCAGGTAACGCAGGCACAGCACCGCCACCTGGTGCGTGACGATCAGCACCCGGCGCCCGGCGTAGTCCAGGCGCATGCTGTCGAGGACGCTGCGCAGCCTCAGGATCACGTCGCACCAGCTCTCGCCGCCGGGCGGGCGATGGTAGAACTTGCCGATCCGCCGCCGAAGCTCCGCCTGGTCGGGGTGAAGCGTGCGGATGCCGAGCCCTGTAAGCCGGTCGAGCACCCCGAACTCACGCTCGCGCAGCCGCTCGTCGACGCCGCGTCGCGGCGCGCGCGTGGCGAGGCCCGCCGCCTGGCAGATCAGCTGCGCCGTGCGCTGGGTGCGGACATAGGGAGAAGTCAGGACCACTTCCGGCCGCGACGCCGCCGGCAGCGCAGCAAACCAGCGGCCGAGGGCCAGGGCCTGAGCTTGCCCCCGCTCGCTGAGCGGCACGTCCACGTCCCGCTCGGCGAGGTCGAGGCGCGCGAGCCTGGCCGCGCGCGCCAGCGCCCGGGCGACGTTGCCGGCGCTCTCTCCGTGTCGAACGATCCAGAGCCGCTCCGGCCAGCCCGGTCCCATGGGCTCGCAACGCCGAAGGCGCGGGCTTGGCTCCCGGCGCGCGCCGGGAGCGTCCCTGCCCGCTTGGCGGATCGTGTCAGGGGCGGCGACCATCCCAGAGGCGGCCGGCCTCCGAGCCCTCCTCTGCGCTGTCGGCGGCCCGTAGCAGGCTGAGGGCGGTCTCGCGGGCGCTCTCGACGGTGAAGGCGAGCTCGACGGGGGCCTGGTCCGACTCCAGCAGAACTTCGCTGCCCACCACCTTGGCGCGGAACGGACGGTCGAACGCCTCGCGGCGCAGGATGTAGGTCATCGGGCACCTCCGCAGACACTAACAAAGTTGAAGGCCGCCCGGTTCCTAAAACTTGCGAATTACATTCTTCAGCTTGTTGTTTTATATCGTTAATCCGGTTCAGGCCCGTCGACTAATGGCGGTCAGCCGACATAGCCGGCCAAGGCGACCCTGGGGGGGTCAGGAGAAGGAGGCGGCCTGGTCTGCCCCAGCGCCCGGCGCCAGCCTGACGCTCAGGCCCCGGCGCATGGCGAGCCGAGCCGGCTGCTCGACGAGGTGGTGCAGGGCCATCGCCACCGGGGTCGCGCCGGCGATCATCACCACCCACAGCGGCCAGGGCAGCGGTCCCGCCGCCAGGGAAAGCAGGCGGTGGGCCAGCTTGGCGAAGGCGAGCTCCCAGGGGATGCAGATCATGTAGAGCGAGAAGCTGACCTCGCCTAGATAGACGAAGAGCCCCGACGAGAGCAGCCGCGATCCCGCCCGCGGAAGCGCCGCCAGGGCGTAGATGACCGCTCCGAAGAGGCCGATGCAAAGCGGCTCGGGCGCGCCGGCCGCGATGGCGCCCGCGGCGCCGGCCGCGTAGGCCGCGGCCCGGGCGAGCCCGAAGCCGCGGCTGTCCGCCGGCCGCGCCCGCCAGAGCAGGTAGAGCGCGCAGCCCAAGGCGAAGCAGGGAACGATCCTCAGGGCGCCCCAGGCGATGGTGGCCTCGGTCAGCGGAAAGCCGGCCAGGCGCTCGAAGCCCAGGTCGAGGATGGTCAGCAGCGCCAGCGCCAGGGCCACCGCTCCGGCGGGCCGGCTGCGCAGCTTCCACGACGCCCAGGCGAAGCCAGGAAAGGCCAGGTAGGCGAACCACTCGGCCGAGATCGACCAGGAGGGATGGTTCCAGCCGCCTTGGGGCGCTAGCCCCCAGGCCTGGGTGAGGGTCAGCTCGGCCGGTAGGGATGGCCAGATCAGCACCTGATCGCCGACCGGCATTCCCGTCCGCGCCGCGATCGCCGCCATCAGGCCGAGCCCGGCCAGGGTGGCGAGGTGCGCTGGGTAGATCCGCGCCAGTCGGGCCCAGAGGAAGGCGCCGTAGCCGAACCGCCCGCGCCCGAAGCTCTCGAGATAGACGTGAGAAAGGATGAAGCCGGAAAGCACGAAGAACAGCTCGACGCCCAGGTAGCCCTTGGCCACCAGCCGAGGCGCCGGCGCGCTGCTGAGCTGGGGCCAGTAGTGATAGGCCACCACCCAGAGCGCGGCGAGATAGCGCAGGCTGGTGAGCGGCCTCAGGTTTTCAGGCGTCTGGCGCGGCACAGAGCTGACCCACTGTGGGACCCGGGGGACGCGCGCCGCAATCCGCGCGCCAGCTTCCCCCGCTTGCGCGGGCGCGGGCGGCGGCTCAGAAAGGCGCGATGGGCCGGACCGGGGCGATCCTGAAGAGCGCTTGGGCGCTGGCGCTGCTTTGCGCCTTGGCCCTGCGCGCCCTTTGCCCGACCGGGTGGATGCCGGGCCCTGACCCGGGCTCCGGCGCTTGGCTGGTCATCTGCACCGGGCATGGACCGGCGACGCCGAACGACGGCCACGACAAGCCCTGGCGCAAGGAGGGCGGGCGCCAGGAGCGCTGCGCCTTCTCAGGATTCGTCCAGGCGCCCGCGCCGCCGCCACCCCCGCTCCTGGCGCCGCCGCGATTTGCGCTGGCGCCTGCCCCCGCCTTCCTCATCCGGCCCCGCGTGGCGTCCCTGGAGCGACCGCGCGGCCCTTCCGCCAGGGGCCCGCCTTTCGGCGTCTGAGAATCCGTCGACCGACGGCGCCGCGGGCCGCGAAGCCTCGGCGTTGTCCATCCGATTCGTTCAGGACCGAAAACCCATGCCTCTTTCGACGCGCGCGCCCTGCGCCGCCCTCTTCGCCGCCGCCGGCCTCGCGGCGGCCTCGCCGACGCTCGCCCACGGCGTGGTCGGCAAGCGCTTCTTCCCCGCCACCATCGCCACCGACGATCCCGCCGTCGCCGACGAGCTGTCGCTGCCCACCATCGCCGTGTTCAAATCCGCCGACGCCCCGCCGGCCGTCGAGACCGACGTCTCGGGGGAATGGTCGAAGCGGATCACCTCGCATCTCGGCGTCTCCTTCGCCGATGGCTGGACCCGCATCCACGCGCCCGACGGGACGGCCAGCGGCTTTTCGAACTTCGAGACGACACTGAAGTATCTGGTGGTCGCCAACGCGCCCCACGAGCTGATGATCTCTACGGGGCTTTCGGCCGAATGGGGCGGCACGGGCGCCGCGCGGGTCGGCGCGGAAAGGACCACCACCCTCACCCCGACGCTCTACTTCGGCAAGGGCGCGGGCGATCTGCCGGAAGCCTTGGCCTGGGCCCGGCCCTTCGCTCTCACCGGCGTCCTCGGCCTGGCCGTGCCTGCCGCCGGCGGCGAGACCCGGTCGTTCGAAGCCGGCTTCGCCCTGGAATACAGCCTGCGCTATCTGGCCTCCCATGTCCGCGATCTCGGTCTGCCGAGGACGATCAACCAGATGACGCCGCTGGTGGAGGTCCAGTTCTCGAGCCCGATCGCGAACCGCGCCGGCGCGCCGACCACCGGGACCGTGAACCCCGGCCTCCTCTGGTCGGGCCAGCATCTGCAGCTGGGCGCAGAGGCGATGATCCCGATCAACGCCGCCAGCGGCCGCGGCGTGGGGACCGTCTTCCAGGTCCACTGGTTCATCGACGACCTGTTGCCCCGCTCGGTCGGCAGGCCGGTCTGGTGAGGTCGGCATGCGCCTGAGCGGTCTCGCCGTCCTTCTGACTCTGGCGCTGGCCCCCGCGCCCGCCCTCGCCCACGCCTTCCTGGACCACGCCGAACCCCGGGTGGGATCGCAAGTCAAGCCGCCGCCGAGGACAGTCCAGCTCTGGTTCACCCAGGGGCTGGCCGCGGCCTTCTGCCAGGTGACGGTGGCTGGCCCACCGGGTTTCGGCGGCGCCGGCCCGGCCCGGCCGGCGCCCGGCGACAACCGGCGTTTGATCGTCGATCTGCGCCCGCCGCTGCCGGCGGGCGTCTACCGGGTGCGCTGGCGGGCGCTCTCGGCCGACACCCACGTCACCGAGGGCGAGTTCGCCTTCACGGTGCGCCCGTGAGTTCGGACGCAAGTCTGGTCGCGGTTCGCTTCGCGGCCTTCGGCGCCGCCATCGCCCTCTTCGGCGCCGCGGCTTTCCGGCTCTATGCGCCGGCGCCGGCGCGCGCGCCGCGCCAGCCGGTCCTCGCGGCGGTGGCTGCGCCCCTCGGACTCGCTCTGGCGACCTTCGCCTATGCGGCGCTCCTCGCGCGCGAGATCACAGCGGCGGCCGGCTGGCCGACGCCTTCCGCCCTCGTCCAGCTCTGGACCTCCACGGGCTTTGGGCGCGCCCTGGCCGTGTCGATTCTGGCCGCCGTTCTGCTCGCCGCGCTGAGGCTGGCGGGCGGCGAGCGGCCGCGGGCAAGGCTGGCGCTGAGCTGGACGGCGCTCGTCGCCCTCGCCTTCGTCGGCCACGCCGCCGACGGCGAGGGACTGACGGGGGACGCGCGCCTGGCGCTGGCGGCGGCCCACCTGACGGCGGCCGGCCTCTGGCTGGGCGCCCTTCCGTCCCTGCTGCTGGCGGTGAGGGCGCCGACCCCGCAAACCTCGGTCCTCTTACGACGCTTTGGGGCGGTGGGCGCGATGGCGGTGGCGCTCATCCTGGCAACCGGCGCGGCGGCCGTCGCCTTCGCGTTCGCCGACGCCCGAGGCAGGCTAGGACGCGCATACGCCACCGTCCTCTTCGTGAAGCTGGCTTTCGTCGCCGGCCTCCTCGCCCTCGCGGCCGTGAACCGATTCGTGCTGACGCCGCGGGCGGGAAGCGAGCCGGCTATGGCGCTCCGGGCGCTGCGGCGGACGATCGTGCTGGAGCAGGCGCTGGCGCTCGGCGCCCTCGCCGCCGTCTCGGCGCTCGGCCAGCTCGACCCGGCGATGTGAGGCCGTCCCCAGTGGCGGCGGTCTTACGGAATCTTTATGGTCGCTGGAATCTTTCTGATCACGCGCTAAGTCCTCCGGGCGGCGCCTGCAGCCGCCTTCCGAGACCAAGCCATGTGGCGCCCATCCGCCGAGAGGAAGACGGCCCGCTCCGCCGGGTTCACGGCCAAGGAGACAGCCGATTGACCACCCACGATTCGCTCGAGGCCGGCGCCGCGGTCCAGTCCAAGGCGCACGGCGGCGCGGGCATGCGCTACGGGGCCCTGGTGGTGGGCTCACTCGGCGTCGTGTTCGGCGACATCGGCACCAGCCCGCTCTACGCCTTCCGTTCGGCGCTCAACACCATGCAGGGAGAGACCCTGCGGCGCGCCGACATCCTGGGCGTGGTGTCGCTGGCCCTCTGGGCGCTGATCATGGTGGTGACGGTCAAGTACGTCCTCTTCCTGATGCGGGCGGACAACCGCGGCGAAGGCGGGGTGCTCTCGCTCACCGCCCTCGCCCAGCGGGCGCTCGGGCAAAGGACCACCTTCGTGTTCATCCTCGGGCTCATCGGCGCGGCGCTGTTCTACGGCGACGCCATGATCACGCCGGCGATCTCGGTGTTGAGCGCCATCGAGGGGCTGAGGACCATTCCCGCGATCCGCCACGACGTCACCACCGACGTGGTGATGCTGATCAGCATCGTGATCCTCTTCGCCCTCTTCTTCGTGCAGTCGCGCGGGACCGCCCGGGTGGGCGCCTTCTTTGGGCCGGTGATGCTGGTCTGGTTCGCGGTGATCCTGATCATGGGCGCGTTCCACCTGCTGGATGACCCGGGAGTGCTGTTCGGCTTCAATCCGATCTTCGGGCTGGAGTTCCTGGGGCGGCACGGCTTCGTCGGCTTCCTGGTGCTGGGTTCGGTGTTCCTCACCGTCACCGGGGCCGAGGCGCTCTATGCCGACATGGGGCACTTCGGCCGCTGGCCCATCCAGTCGGCGTGGCTCTTCTTCGCGCTGCCATGCCTGGCGGCCAACTACCTGGGCCAGGGAGCCGAAGCGCTGCACGCGCTCGCGCGCGCCCACGGCCGCCCGCTTCCCGACATCGACTGGTTCTTCACCATGGCGCCGGACACCTTCCGCGCGCCGCTGGTGGTGCTGGCCACCATCGCCACCATCATCGCCTCCCAGGCGGTGATCACCGGCGCCTACTCGCTGAGCCAGCAGGCGATGCAGCTGGGCTTCCTGCCGCGGATGGACGTGCGGCGAACCTCCGAGACCCAGACCGGCCAGATCTTCCTGCCTCAGATCAACAACATGCTGCTCGTGGGCGTGCTGATGCTGGTGGTGGTCTTCAAGACCTCCGACAGCCTCTCCCACGCCTACGGTCTGGCGGTGACCGGCACCATGCTGGTGACCACCTGCCTCGCCTACATCGTGGTCCGCCACATGTGGAAATGGGGGCCGTTCAGGACCGCGATCCTGATCGGCCCGCTGGTGGTGATGGACCTGACCTTCCTCTCCGCCAACGCCCTGAAGATCCTCTCCGGCGGGTGGGCGCCGGTGCTGATCGGCCTCGCCCTGATGACGGTGATGCTCACCTGGACCCGCGGCACGCGCCTCCTCTACGACAAGACGCGGCGCGAGAGCGTGGCGCTGAAGGACATGGCGGAGATCCTGCGCAGCCGCGCCCGCTACCGGGTGCCCGGCACGGCCGTCTTCCTCACCTCGGACCCGGACATCGCCCCCGTGGCGCTGATGCACAACCTCAAGCACAACAAGGTGCTGCACGAGAAGAACGTCATCCTGACCATCGCCACCGCCGAGACGCCCCGGGTGCGCGACGAGGACCGGATCGGCATCGAGCAGATCAGCCCGGACTTCACCAAGGTGATCCTCACCTACGGCTTCATGGAGAGCCCCGACCTGCCGCGGGCGCTGATGCTCTGCCGAAAGCAGGGGCTGAAGTTCGACATCATGTCGACGAGCTTCTTCCTCGGCCGCCGCTCGGTGGTGCCGGCGGTGCGCTCCGGCATGCCGCTCTGGCAGGACAAGCTCTTCATCTTCCTGATGAAGAACGCCACCAACCCCACCGACTTCTTCAAGATCCCGCCCGGCCGGGTGGTGGAGATGGGCGCGCAGGTGACGGTGTAGGCTCGCCAGGCGGCGGGCGCCGGCTACCGGCTAGCGAACAGGCGCCGCGGCCGCTCCGGGAACAGGCGGTCCGAGACGGGCCTGCAGAAACCCGCGCTCGCTCCGGCGCCGGGAAGGAACAGCAACTTGGGCATGGAGCAAGCTCGCAGCCGCCGCCCGCGAAGACAACCCGCCGCAAGCGCGACGGCGACTTTCGAGCCGCTGCCCGCATTCCCGACGATCGGCCCGGTCGAAACCGACCCCGGCCGCCGAGCGCGGTGCTATCAGCGACAGACGAGCGGCCGAAACCAGAGCTCGCATCCCGGAGGAGACAGCATGCTTACCGACGATATCGTGGCGATCAGGCGCCTCGCGGACCTGTACAGCGACGCGGCCAACCGCGGCGACGCGGCGGCGATGGCCTCCGTCTACGCCGAGGAGGCCGTACTGACGGCCTATGGCGAGACCTTCCACGGCCGCGCGGCGATCGAACAGGGGTTCGAGGGGATGGTCGAGCGGGTGGAAATCGTCAACCAGATCTGCTCGGCCGGCGTCTTCACCGTGGACGGGGACCGTGCGACGGCTCGTTGGACGGTGACGGGATTCACCAAGCGCCGGGACAGCGACAAACTGCAGCTGTTCCTTGGGAACTACGACGACGAACTGGTCCGCACCGCCGCCGGTTGGCGGTTTTCGCGGCGGATCCTTTCGCGGCGCGCGCAGATGCAGCTGGAGGGCGCGCTGCGGGTCTGGAGGACTTAGGCGCCGGGTTGCCGCCGCGCAGCGTCGGGAACGTGATGCGACGTCCAGCCGTAGCCGACGCTGCACAGACTGTGGCCGTTGCGGCGGACCTCGACGACGGCCAAGGGCTCGTCTGGGATCAGTTCACGGGCTCGGCCGATGGCATGCTCAAGATCGCCCGAGAAGAAGGCGCGGCATGTCCTGCGACCACCGCACGTCAGGGGACAGCCTTTCGGCCAGCCGCATCCGCTGCGAACGAGTTCAAACTTCGCCATCGACGCAGGGCCTAGGCTTGTGCGATCCCGACCGCAATCGGACCCATTGGACAAATGGTCGTCGGCGAGAGGGTTGGCCAGCTGGGCGCCGCGCGAAGTCAGCTTTGCTCGAATTGTGCGCAGCACAGTCGGCCTCCCGCGCGCCCTGCCCGCCCTGCTCGGCGACCGGGATCGCTGAGGGCTTGCGGCTCAAGGCCGCTCAGGCGTGCATCGTGTCCTCCACGGCGGCGACGAGCGCCAGCGTCCGCCGAGGCCGACGCATCATGAGGACGAGCGGCAGGCACAAGAGGGCGAGACCCGCCAACAGCCGGAAATCGTTCACATAGGCCACCATGGTCGCCTGTCGGGTGATCTCGTCGTTGAGCGCCAGCGCGCCAGCCGCCGTATCGGGTCGCAGGCGAGCGGCGAGGCCCGCGGCGAAGTTCGGATCGTCGGGCCGGACCAGGGAGGCCAGGGAGGCGTGCATGGTCTGGGTGTTGACGGCGGTGAGCGCCTCGAACGAGGCCAGCCCCGTGCTGGACGCCATTCCACGCAGCAGACCCAGCGCCGATGAAGCGTCGGCTCTGAGGTTCGCCGGAATGGTCGCGAAGCCGAGCGTGGTCAGCGGCACCATCACGATCCCTTGTCCGATTCCCTGGAGCACCGTCGCCGAGACGATCTCCTTGTCGGTCATCGATAGGTCGAACAGGCCCATCTCCCAGAAGGCGCAAGCCAGAGTGACGAGGCCGATGCTGATCATCACCTTGCGGTCGACGTAGGCGTCCAGCCGCCCGACGGCCCAGATCACGGCCACGATCGCCACGCCCCGCGGCGCGGACAGCAGACCCGTGTGGATCACCGTATAGCCCATGACTCCCTGCATCATCATCGGCAGCAGGACGAGGTTGGTCATGAACAGGGCGTAGACCAGCATGCCGCACACCACGCTCATCACGAAGTTGCGGTCGCGGATCAGCGCCGGCGGAAACAGCGGGTGCGCGGCCGTCAGCGTATGCGTCCCATAGACCCAGAACGCCATGGCCGCGACGATCGCCTCGGCGCAGATCTCCGGCGAGGCGAACCAGTCCTGGGTCGTGCCCCGGTCGAGCATGAGCTGAAAGGCGGCGACCGCCACCCCCAGCGAGCAGAAGCCGAGGAAGTC
>Ga0213876_10000429_pt1 | contig 34730 bp, 33 predicted proteins | sample BarmaccomBMRX_R9_FD_160113 | JGI IMG/M metagenome (GOLD analysis project Ga0213876, IMG submission 160113) | Root-associated microbial communities from Barbacenia macrantha in rupestrian grasslands, the National Park of Serra do Cipo, Brazil - RX_R9 | ecosystem: Host-associated > Plants > Roots... | reverse complement strand
GGCTTGGCGTTTGGCAACGGCGGTCTCCTTCCTCTCGCCTTCAGCAAGGATTTCGTTCACGTGGGTGCGGAGATCGGCGTGGTGCTCCTCCTTTTCATGCTCGGCCTCGAGTACACCGGCAGCGAGCTGACCGATAGCCTTCGCACCGGCGTTCGCGGCGGGATCATTGATTTCGTTCTCAATTTTTCGCCCGGCGCGATCGCGGGGCTGATCCTCGGCTGGCCGCCGGTCGTGGCCGCGGCATTCGGCGGCATCACGTACGTTTCTTCGTCAGGAATCATCGCCAAGGTGTTGCACGAGCTCGGGCGCGAGTCGAGCGCCGAAACGCCGGCGATCGTGTCGATCCTCGTCTTCGAAGATCTGGCGATGGCGTTGTTCCTGCCTCTGCTGAGCGTCGTGTTGACCGGCCGAAGTGGCTCCGGAGCCGTCATCTCGGTCCTCGGCGCGTTGACGGCGGTCGCCCTGGCTCTGCTGGTCGCCTTGCGATTCGGACCGCGGTTGAGCCGCTCCTTCTCGCATGGATCCGACGAGATCATCCTCCTCACCTGTTTCGGGATCGTGCTGCTCGTGAGTGGACTGGCGCAACGCATCCAGGTCTCGGCGGCAGTCGGCGCCTTTCTCGTCGGCATCGCGCTTTCGGGACCGCTGGCCAAGCAGGCGCATCGCGTCCTCTCTCCCGTTCGCGATCTCTTCGCCGCCGTCTTCTTTTTCTTCTTCGGACTGCAAGTCGCGCCGAAGGAGCTTCTGCCCGTTTTGCCGCTGGCAATGACTCTCGTCGTGATCACAGCCGCCACGAAGCTGTTATCCGGTTGGTGGGCAGCAAGGCTCGCCGCGTTGCACGGAGCGAGCGCCTTGCGCGTAGGCGCCACGCTGATCGCCCGAGGAGAGTTCTCGATCGTGATCGCCGGCCTGGCGGTGGCGGCAGGCGCAGAGCCGAAAGTGGCTTCGGTCGCCGCCGCGTACGTGCTGCTATGCGCCATCGCCGGACCGCTAGCTGCACGCGCCGCCGATCCGATTTTTGCGCTCATAGCCGGACGAAGTTCTCGTAAGTAGCCGCGGACAGCTTACGATTGGGTACTGCTATGAAGAAAAAGCGGACCGACACTAGCAACGAACTTGACTTGAGGAAGCGGAGCGAGATTGAGTCAAACGTCGTCGCGGAAACGCGCATCGCCCGTGAACGCAAGTTTCGAAAGGTGATGGACGAGATCAATAAGAAGTACGCCAACGTGTTTCGTCGATTGAGTGAGTAGTCGGCGGCTATCGTCGCGGACGTAACCGTCTTCGCCAATAACCCGGTCGGCGTTTGTGGGACGCCACCGCAACGACAACGACTTCCTCCGGTTCATTCACGTACAGCAGGTTGTAATGAAAGACGCGGAGAACTCGTTTCCTAACATTGCGCGACAAGCGTGAGCCACTCTCCGGATACTCGCAAATGTTGCGAACGGTCGCTTCGACATCGGCCACAAACCTGTTGCCAAGCCCGGCCGATTGTTCGTCGAAGTACGTGATCTGTTCCTGGAACTCGGCGTCCGCTTCCTCAAGAAAGCGGTAGGGCTTCACCCGTTCCTCGCGCGCGCCCGACGAAAGACCTCTTCGCCGCCAATCGCCCGGCTTCGTCCCGCCTTGAAGTCGGCGTAACGCGCTTCGGCTTCTTCAGCCCAAAGCTGGTCGTACTCTTCCTCCGACAGATCTTCGAGGCTATCGAGAAGGGTCCTGGCCAGATTCGCTCGGGCATGGCGGTCGAGTCGTAGAACTTCCGATTCGATCTCTTTCAGGTTGCGATCCATGGCGGTCAGTTTACGCTCGCAAGTAGTGGCACGTGTACCCGTTCGGATAGCGTTGCAGGTAGTCCTGGTGGTAGTCCTCGGCTTCGTAGAAGTTCGTGAATGGGACGATCTCCGTCACGATCGGGCGCGGCCACTTCGGCTGGGCGCGCGTGATCGCGCGTTGCGCGGCGTCGCGCTGCGATTCGTCGTGATAGAAAATCGCGGAGCGGTATTGCGTGCCGATGTCGTTGCCCTGGCGGTTCGCCGTCGTCGGATCGTGCAGGCGGAAGAAGAAGTCGAGGATCTCGTCGTACGAGATCTTCGATGGATCGAAAACGATCTGCAGCGACTCGGCGTGGCCGGTGCGGCCGGATTTCACATCCTCGTAGCGCGGCTTGTCGAGCGTGCCGCCGGCGTAACCGACAGTCGTGTCTACCACGCCGGGGAGTTTGCGAACGAGCTCTTCGACGCCCCAGAAGCAGCCGCCGGCCAGCGTGGCGGTCTCCGTCATTTGTGCGCGTCCTTCTTGAACAGGTGGACGTACTCGCCATAGCCCTCGGCTTCGAGTTTGTCGACCGGGATGAAGCGAAGCGATGCTGAGTTCATGCAGTAGCGCTGGCCGGTCGGAGCCGGGCCGTCGTCGAAGACGTGGCCGAGGTGGGAGTCGGCGTGTTTGGAGCGGACTTCGGTGCGGGACATGAAGAACTTGCGATCCGTTTTTGTCACGACGTTCGCCGGCTCCAGCGGACGCGTGAAGCTCGGCCAGCCGGTGCCCGATTCGAACTTGTCATTCGAGCTGAAAAGCGGCTCGCCGCTGACAATGTCGACGTAGATACCCGCCGCGTGATTGTCCGCGTACTCGTTGCGAAACGGCGCCTCGGTGCCTTCGTGCTGCGTGACTTCGTACTGAATCGGCGTGAGCTTCTTTTTCAGCTCCGCATCGGAAGGTTTAACGTAGTTGGCCATCCTGTCTCCTTTGCTGTGAACCTGCGGATTTCCGGGCGCGGCGACGACGGGGTGCTGCGTGACAATCGTGTAAACGCCGGTGAGGATGATCGTTCCGGCGGCGATCGGCAGCCATTTCTTGAGGATCGTGCTCATGAGGTTCTCCTTGTGCGAGCTACGAAAACGGCGGCGTTGGTGGATTCGTTCCAACTCAATCACGACGGAAATGCGCGCCGCGCGACACGGGATTCCGCAGCGCCGAATTGGCCACGATCATGGCCATCTGTTGGCCGTGGAAGAGCTCCAGGATCGCCTTGCTGATGGTCGACTCGTGGTAGTACTTCGTGAGGCGGCTGCCGAGCTCGCGCATGTCGGCCACGGCGCGTTTCAGGCGCTCGTAGGTGCGCACGATTCCCACGTAGTTCCACATCGTGTGCTGGATCGTGGTCCAGTCCTGAAGGATCAGCGCGGGGTCTTCCATGTTCTCGTGGCCGGGCGGACGCCAGTCGGGGATTGAGAGCAGGAGCGCGTCGTCGATCGATCCGATGCCCGGCGGGCGTGTGCCGTACGAACGGCGGATGGCGGGCGCATCGCCGAGGCGGGCGCGGCGGGGAATGGGACCGGTGGCCGATTCGACGGGTGTCGTCGATGATTCGTACTTTTCGCGAATTGAGACTGCCGAAAAATAGCCCCACGTCAGTCCTTCGAGAAGTGACGTCGAGGCCAGGCGATTGCCGCCGTGAAGCCCGGTGCACGACGTTTCGCCGATCGCGTAGAGCCGCGTCAGCGTCGTCTCGCCGACGTTGTTCGCCAGGATGCCGCCGCAGAAATAGTGAGCCGCGGGGACGACTGGAATCGGATCGCGTTCGATGTCGATGCCGATGTCCGCGCAGGCTTTGCGGATGTTGGGGAAGCGCTCCGCGATCGGTTCGTGACCGGTGTAGAAATTGGCGAGATCGAGGTAGACGAATTCTTCCTTGTTGGTCGTCATCTCCTCGACGATTGCGCGGGCCACGACGTCGCGCGGCGCGAGGTCCTTCAAAACCGGCGAATACTTTTCCATGAAGTACTCGCCTTTCTCATTCTTCAGTCTGGCGCCTTCGCCGCGCAGCGCCTCGGAAATCAGATAGTGATTGGCTTTTTTGTCGGCGAGCGCGGTCGGGTGGAACTGGACGTACTCAGCGTTCGTCACGCGCGCGCCGGCGCGTTGCGCCATCACCACGCCGTCGCCGATGGCGTTGCGCGTGTTCGTCGTGTGCAGGTAGATCTGTCCGATGCCGCCGGTTGCGAGGATGGTGAAGTCGCTGAAGATCGTGAAGACCTCGTTCGTGCGGTTGTCGAGCAGATACGCGCCCGCGCATTCGTTGGTGAGGCGGTAGCGAACCTGGATATCGGTCGGATGATGCTGCGTCGTCAAAAGATCGATCGCGGTCATCTCCGTCACGAGTGTGATGTTCGGCTCGTTCTTGACGCGATTCAGCAGCGAGGTCTCGATGGCGCGGCCGGTAGCGTCGCCGGAATGGATGATTCGCGGAAGCGAGTGCGCCCCTTCCTGCGTCAGGTCGAGCTCGCCCTCTTCGCTGACGGAGAAAGGGACGTGCATCTCGTCGAGCAGTAGTTCTTTGACCACGCGCGGCCCTTCGACCGCGAGGAAGCGCACAGCCTCTTCGTTCGAGAGACCGGCACCGGCAGCGATGATGTCTTCGATCAGCTTGGCGGGAGTGTCGCCCTCGCCTTCGTAGATGATCCCGCCCTGCGCCCAGAACGTATTGCAGTCTTTCGGATCAGCGGCCTTGGTGACGAGGAGGACTTTGATCCCCGCGCCGGCCAGGCAGAACGAGGCGGTGAGCCCGGCGATGCCGGTGCCGATGACGAGGACGGGATAGTGGTCGCGGTTCTTCAGCGCAGGCACGGTGCGCATTGTAGTGGCCACTAACCACTCATCATCACGCGATCTCCCACCGTTTCGTCAATTGCCGCGAGGCGATGAAGAAAACGACGGCCCAGCCGACGAGGACCGCCGCGGGCAACGCGAGCGACGAGAGCGGAAGCTCTCGCCAGAAGACGTTTGTGAATCCTTCCAGCGCCCACGAGTTGAAAAGGACCAGCCCCGCTTTCTGCAGGCCGGCCGGCATCAGGAAGCGCGGGAACATCGAGCCGCCGATTGCGGAGAACGAGAGCACGACCAGCGTCGACATCGCCCCGAGTTGCGCGCGCGTTCGGCAGACGCCGGCGAGCAGGAGTCCGAATGCTGAGGTGGCGAGGGAAGTCGAGAGAGCCATGATCAGGAAGCCGGCGATGTGTTGGAAGAGCTGCAGGCGGAATACGAGCGCGCCCCAGAGGAACATCACGCAGATCTGCGTGAAGCCGAGCGTCCAGAGATAGACAAGTTTGCCGAGGAGCAGTTTTGTCAGCGTGAGGCGCGTGGTGAGGATGCGGTCGAGCGTGCCGCTTTCGTTTTCTTCGAGCAGCGCGCCGCCAGCGTTGGAGGCGGTGAAGAGCAGGAACATGACTCCGATGCCTGCCGCGTACAGCGCCGCGACGACGTTCGATTTGTTCTGGCCGATGACGTCGGTCTTGTCGATGCGGATGAGCGAATCGGACGAGCGCGCAGCCGCCGGCCGCGCGCTGAACGTGCGATAGCTCTTCATGTTCTGATCGAGATTCGCTTTCTGCTGCGCCGTCAACCCGCCGCTCCAGCGATCGACCTCGGTCACGCCGGCGTCCATCATCATCTCCGGCATCGCCATCATCATGTTCTTCTGCAGCAGCCCGCCCACGACCTGATCGGCGATGGGATCGGCGGAATCGGCGAGGAGCCGGAACGCGGGGCCGTTGCTGCCGCCGGCGAATTGAATCTTGGTGGTGCCGAAGCCTTTCGGGATCACCAGCGCGACCGGCGCATCGCCGGCGCGAATCGCTGCCTCCGCCGACTGCGCATCGAACGGAGTCGCGCTCTTTTTCGGAGTGGTCACGACATCAAGCGCCGACTCGCGTTTCAAAGCGTCGACGAGCCGCCGCGAGCTGTCGCTGCGATCGAGATCGGCGATAACGACGGTCGTCTTCGGCGTCTTCGATTTCTGCGCGCCGAAGATGCCGGCGAAGATCGAGAAGAAGACGATCGGAACGATGAAGCTGAGCATGAGCGCCGCACGGTCGCGGCGGAGATTGAGCCATCCGGCTCGGACGACAGAGGCGATCATTCGCGTAGACCCTTTCCGGTGAGGTGCAGGAAGACTTTTTCGAGCGAGGGCGACTTCATGGTCAGGTCGCGCACGGCGCTGCCTTGCGTTTCGGCCTCGCGCATGACGCGCAACATTTCCGCGGCGTCGTCGATGAGATGGGTGACGCGCGAGCCGTCGGCGAATTCGACGATGACTTCGCGCTTCGTGCCGATGGTGTCGCGCACCAGCTCATCCTTCGTGCCGGTGGCGATGACGCGTCCGGAGTCGATGACGGCGATGCGGTCGCAAAGGCGTTCCGCTTCTTCCATGTAGTGCGTTGTGTAGATGAGCGAAACGCCGTCGGCGCGAAGCGACTCGATCATCTGATAGATGCGCTCGCGCGACTGCGGATCGACGCCAACCGTCGGCTCATCGAGCAGCAATACGCGGGGCCGGTGCAGGACGCCGACGGCCATGTTGAGACGCCTCTTCATGCCGCCGGAGAACGATTTCACCGGCTCGGTCTTGCGGTCCGACAGCGCTGCCCAATCGAGTGAGCGCGTAATCGCCTCGTCGAGACTTTTTCCGCGGAGGCCGAGGTAGCGGCCGAAGACGGTGAGGTTCTCGTGCGATGAGAGATTCGGATACAGCGCGATCTCCTGCGGCACTACGCCAACCTCGGCACGTGCCTCGGTGTCGCCGGCTGGCGCTGCTTTGCCGAAGATGGTGACGGAGCCGGTGTCGGGCTGGACGCGGCCCATGATCGTCCGCACGAGCGTCGACTTTCCAGCGCCGTTCGGACCGAGCAGCCCGAGGACCTCGGAGGGCCGCAGGTCGAGCGAAACGCCGTCGAGCGCGCGGCGGGATGCGAACGTCTTCACGACGCTCTCGATTTGTAGTGGATTCATGCCGCCAATGTAGGGCGCGCGATGCGATCCGCCCCGTGTAGAAAGTCATGAAGGCGGGATGACAAATGTAAGGATAATCGGCACATGCGCTACGCACTGATGCTCGCTCTCATCGCTTCCGCCGCAGTCGCCCAGGAGCCGCCGAAGGTCACCGCCGCACCGGTAGACAAGACGCTTCACAGCACGTTGCTGCTGCCGAAGGACACGACCAAGCCGATGCCGATCGTGCTGTTGATTTCCGGATCCGGCCCGACCGACCGCAACGGAAATTCGCCGATGCTGAAGGGCAAAAACAACGCGCTGCTGATGGTGGCGGAAGGCTTGGCGTCGAATGGAATTGCCTCGCTACGCTACGACAAACGCGGCGTCGGCGAGAGCGCGGGCGCGATGGTGTCGGAAGCCGATCTGCGTTTCGACACCTACGTCGACGACGCGCTGTCGTGGTGCGAGCAGCTCCGCAAGGACAAGCGATTCACCGCCGTCATCATCGCCGGCCACAGCGAAGGCTCGCTGATCGGGATGCTGGCCGCGAAGCGCTGCAACGCGGACGGCTTCATCTCGATGTCGGGTGCCGGCCGCTCCGCTGCCGACATCCTCCGCACGCAACTGGCCGGCAAACTTCCACCCGAGCTTGCGGCGCAGAGTGACGCGATCCTGAAGAATCTCGAAGCCGGCAGGACGACAGAGAACCCGCCGCCGGCGCTGGACGCAATCTACCGTCCGAGCGTGCAACCGTACCTGATCTCCTGGTTCCGCTACGACCCGGCGAAGTGGATCGCCACGCTGACTGTCCCGGTGCTCATCGTGCAGGGAACGACCGACCTGCAAGTCACTGTCGACGACGCCAAGCGGCTCGCCGCGGCGAATCCGAAAGCGAAGCTGCTCCTGATCGAAGGGATGAACCACGTCCTCAAGGAAGTCCCGGACGATCGCGACAAGCAGATCGCCTCCTACAGCAACCCCGACCTGCGGTTGGCTCCGGAGTTTTTGGTGGGCATCGTCGATTTTGTGCGGAAGGTGGGGAAGTAGGCCATTTTCACGCGCGCTGGTTTGAAGCTCGCGTAGCGGCGCGTTTCTGCATCCAGACCATGATGCCGTAGAGGATCGCGACGGCGACTCCGAAGCCGACCAGCCACATGGACTTGGATGAGAGCGCGTTGCGGAGGGCGTCGGGGTCCTTCATCAGTGCGGGTTGATCGCCGAGGACCTTCATGCCGAACCAGGCCAGCGCGCCGTTGAAGAGTCCGGCGCCGAGGATGGTCATTAGCGAGAAACGGGCGAACGGCATCCGGAAAAGGCCGGCCGGGATTGAGATGACGTGGCGGATGACCGGCAGCAATCGCGCTACGAAAATGCCGCCGGAGCCGTAGGTTTCGAACCAATGATCGGCGGCTTCGATTTTCGAGGGCGACATCAGAACGAAGCGGCCGTAGCGATTCACGAGCGGGCGTCCGAGTTTGTAGGCGATCCAGTAGCTGGCAGCGGAGCCGGCCCACGATCCCGCGGTTGCGGCCACGATCACCACCGCGAGGTTGAAGCGGCCCTGCGACGCCCAGTACGCGGCTGGCGGCATCACGATTTCGGCGGGAATCGGCAGCGCTGTCGACTCGAAGGCCATCATCAGGAAGATCCCGATGTAGCCCCAGTCGTTGATGAATTGCATCCAGGTGAGGAAAAAGTGGTGGAACCAGCTCATAGGGCGCGCAATCCTACTCGAAAGGTGAGTGCTACGATCGCGCCATGCAGCCCGATCGCTACGATGTGATCATTCTCGGCGGCGCGTTCAGCGGCGCGTCGACGGCGATCCTTCTGCGCCGCGATCATCCGCAACTTCGTGTGCTCATCGTCGAAAAGTCGGAAGCCTTCGACGCGAAGGTCGGCGAGGCCACGACCGAGATGTCGGCCATGTTCCTGACGCGCCGCCTGGCCATGTGGCATCACCTCGAAGCCGAGCAATTGCCGAAAGAGGGATTGCGCTACTGGTTTACGAACAACAAGGTGACCGGTCACGCCAATGCGACCGAGGGTGGTGGGTTCATTCGCAGCGCGGTGCCTGCGTTTCAGTTGCGGCGTGACGCTCTCGATGAGTATTTGTTGAAGACAGCGGTCGATGAAGGCGCGGAGTTGCTGCGTCCGGCGAAGGCGCGCGACGTCGAGCTGAACGACTTCGACAACAAGTTGACCATCGAAGTTGGGGACGAGGTTCGCGAACTTCATTGCCGCTGGCTCCTCGACGCCACAGGACGCGTCAACTTTCTAGGCCGGCGGCTGAATCTCATCGAGCGCAATGACGAGCATCCGGTTGCCGCGATCTGGTGCCGCTGGAACGGAGTCCGTCACATCGACGACATCGCCGCGCGTTCCGGCGATCTCGCGGCGCGCAACGTCAGCTCGCGCAGGCTGGCCACGAATCACTACGCAGGGTTCGGCTATTGGATCTGGGTCATTCCGCTCGGGAACGGCGAGACGTCGATCGGCGTCGTCTTCGACAAGCGCCTCATCGATCTCCATCACAGCAAAGACCGCGCGGCCGATTTCATCGCCTTCCTGAACGCGATTCCTGCACTGGCGGAGCTTCTCGACGGAGCGTCGCCGCGCCTCGACGATCTCCGTTTCTACTCGCATCTCCCGTACGTTTCGAAGCAGTACATGGGCAACGGCTGGGCGCTCCTTGGCGACGCGGCCGCGTTCCTCGATCCGTACTACTCGCCCGGACTCGATCACGCGTCGTTCACCGCCGAGGCGACGGCGGAGATCGTGGGGATGGATGCCAAAGGGGAGGACATCGCGACGCGAATCGTCGAGCACAACGAAGCCTTCGCGCGTTCGTACGTTCGATTCTTCCGCTCGATTTACAAAGACAAGTACTACTACATGGGCGAGGCCGACCTGCTCACGGCAGCGATGATTCTCGATACGGCGCACTACTACATTTTCGTAGTCATCCCTGCGTATCGCTTCGCAAAGAAATTTCTATGGATGCCGGTGCTCGGGCCGAAGCCGGCGTTTTTCAGCTACCACTTCATCAAGTTTTACCACCGCCGCTTCAAGGCGATCGCGCTGGCGCGGCGCGCGGCGGGCGAGGCCGGCGCGCGCAACGATGGGCGACGCATCAAGGCGTACTTCAACCTCAATTTCTCGCCGATGCACATGTTCCTTCGCGGCCTGAAGCTGTGGATGTTGGCCGAGGCGGACAACGTGCGGCTGCAGTTGCGGCGGCTGTTTGGCCGGCGCCCCGCGACAACTCCGGCGGCCGAGGGCGTCGAAGCACGAGGATGAACCGCCGCGTGGCCATCGTGTTCGATCGCGAATTCGGCGATCGCCTGCTGACGCTGGTGATGCGGACGCCGGTCTGGATCGTGGAGAGCGGTGCCAATCGGTCCGCCGTAGCCGAGGCGATGAATCGCGCCAACGAATGGCCGCAGATCAGCGTGACCGTGTTTCGTCCGACGGACGAGCTGAAACATCTCCTGTCGCAAATCGGCCATCCGCAGCGGGTGGATGTGATCGGGCTCCCGCTCGGCGATGACGTTCGCGAGGCGATGCGCGTCGCTGGTTTCACGCAGGTCGTCGAGACAAGCGAAGGTTTTCGCGCGACTTGAGAGAGATTTCAACCACAAAGACACAAAGGACACAAAGGGGATCTCTTCGTGTCCTTTGTGTCTTTGTGGTGATAAGCCTTTCAGAGTGCGGCGAGAGCCGCCCGCTTCACCTTCCCACGCTCATCGACCGGAATCGACTCGATCAGTTTCACGATGCGCGGAACTTTGTGCGGCGAGAGATGCGACAGGCAAAAGGCGCGGATCTGTTCGCGTGTGACGTCAGGGTTCGCGACGACTGCCGCCGCGACGACGTCGCCGCGCGCACCGGCTGGCTCGCCGTAGACCTTCGCCTCGCGCACGCCTTCGATCTGGAGTAGCACCTGCTCGACCTCGCGCGGGTTCACTTTCTTGCCGGCGGTGTTGATCAACTCGCTGGCACGGCCGGTGATGGCGATTTCGCCGTCCTCGCGAACATCGACGAGATCGTCGGTGACGAAGACTCCGTCGTCGAACGGCTGAAACGTCGTCGCATCGTGCAGATAGCCGAGGGCGACGTTGGCGCCGCTGACGGTAAGTCGGCCACGTTTCGAAGTCAGCGTCACGTTCTCCATCGCGCGTCCGACCGTTCCACGTTCCACCGCCGCTCCCGCGCGGTCGTAGGTAATTCCGCCGCATTCGCTGCAGCCGTAGAACGTGTGGATCGGGATTCCGAAGCGCTCGCGAAATTTGCGCGATACGACCGGCGGCAGCGGCGCGCCGGCCGAGAGAAACGTTCGAACGGTTTCGAATTCGCCAGCGCCGGCTGTAATCAGGTGATCGAACACCATCGGAATCAGCGGCGCGACGGTGCACGAGAATCGGTTGCAAAGCGTCAGCACCGACTGCGGCAGGTAATCGTTCGAGATCACGACCGCCGTCCCTTGCACGAAGAGCGGCGAAACGAGATTCGAGAACCCGTACGAATGCGACATCGGAATCGCGCCGAGGTTGATGTCGTCCGGCCGGATGTCCATCGTCTCGCAGATGTTGACGGCGTCCGCGATGAGGTTCGCTTCCGTGGCCACGATGCCTTTCGGCATGCCGGTCGAGCCGGACGTCAACTTGATCAATCGCGCGCCGGCGGGAAGGTTCGGCCGGGCCGCCGTGCGCGTCGAGATGCCGGCTTGATTGACGAGGCCACGAGCTTCGAAGTGATCGAGCACCTTGCCGACTTCCGAATCGGTCGCGTCGCGATCGATGAGGATCGCGACCAGCTTATTCTTCAGCACCGCGCCAAGTGCGGCGATGAGATCGACGGAATTCGGGAGCTGGATGGCGACGATGTCGTTGGCCCGAAACCCGGCATCGGCAAAGAGTGCGGCAAGCTCGTCGATCCTTGAGGCGAGCCCTGCCCGGGAGGTCACGCCACCCGTCCCGCCATCGATCAGCGCCACCGCCTCGGGCCGGGCAGCCGCAAGTGCAAGGAAACGTTCGAACATGGACGTTGGGGGAGGGAGGATAGAGTCGGCATCCGGGAAGGTCAACCCGCTAAGGCGTGCGCCCGCAGCCGAACGTGCTGTACGGCGACACGCCAGTAGGACCTGTTTGCAGTTCAGTGTCCGACCGTGCGGCGACGACCCGGTGCCTCAATGATCGCGAAACGCCGAATGGCATTGTTCGAGGTATCGGCGATGAGGATCGACCCGTCGGGCGCGATGCGAAGTCCTACCGGACCCGCGAATTTTGCAGACGCGGCAAGCCCGTCCGCAAATCCTGGTACACCGGGCGTCCCCGCGATGGTCACCAGCATCCCGTCGGTCGTGATCATGCGGATGGCGTGGTTACTGGTATCCGCGATGAAGATCTCGCCCTTTGCGTTGATGTCGATTCCCGATGGTGAATTCAGGTGAGCGGACCGCGCGGGGCCGTCGTTGTTTCCGGCAACACCCAGTTCACCGGCAATCGTGGTCACGGTGCCATCCGGAGCGATTTTGCGAATGGCGTGGTTACCTGTGTCGGCGACATACAGGCTGCCATCCGGGCCGGCGACGACTCCGCGCGGGCTGTTGAAGCGTGCCGCGGCACCAACGCCATCGAGCCCTCCGGGCTGGCCTGCCAGACCGGCGATCGTTTCGACATTCCGAGGTTGTGGGCAGGCTTCGAAGGAGGACGCGAAGCGGACCTGGCGAATGGTGTGATTGCCGGTATCCGCGATGTAGAGCCTTCGCTTGTCGTACGGAAAGCTATCGGCGTAATCCCACGACAGCGCCAGTCCACCCGGCGTCCGGAACTGCGCAACCGGAGTGTTGCCGCTGGAAGGGCCTGAACGGCCGTCGACGCTCCCGGGCGTGTTGCCGACGCCGATGAACGGCGAGACGTCATCGCGGGCAGCAAGCACTCCGACCATCGATACCAGCACGATCTGATGCGCGCCGCTGCTGGCGACGAACATTCCGCTGTCGTATTGGCTGCCTCCACAGCCGGCGTTGAGCGGCTCCGTGACGATTCCTCCGCCGAGCGGCCCGCCGAAGTCCCAATTAATAGGATTGCCGCCCGGGATGTCGGAGAGCCTTTGGACAACGTTATAAGTGGAGACGCCGTTCGCCGAGATCAGGCGGATCGATTCGTTGAGACGGTCGACCACGAAGATGTCGCCCGCTGCTGGCCAACCGGGGCTGTATCGCCCGTTTCGAACGATGTCGATCCATGTAGGCCGGTTGAAGGTGGCCGAGGCAGCGGGCCCGTTCTGGAATCCAGCCAGCCCCGGAACTCCCGCCACGGTCGAGACCACGGCGATCGTCTTGTCCGCGGCCAGAGCGGAGATTGCCAGGCACATGGTGAAAGAAAGTGCTGGAAGTAAGGATCGCATTTGCCGATCTTACTCCCGACGTACGCCCGCCGTCACCGCCGTGCCCGGCACGTTGTTGCGTTACGATCCCGCCCTCATGACCGACGTCGTAATCATCGGAGGCGGTCCGGCGGGTTCGACTGCCGCGACGCTGCTGGCAAGAAAAGGATTCTCCGTTACGCTGCTCGAACGGGAGCGGTTTCCGCGGTTCCAGGTCGGCGAGTCTCTGCTGCCGTACAACAACGATCTCTTCGACCGGCTCGGCGTTACCGTTCCGCTGGCGCAGGGGACGTTCACTCCGAAGTACGGTGCTGGCTTCGTCACCGCGGATGGGGCGCTTGGTTATACGTTCCGGTTTCGCGAGAACCTGCCCGAGGCGTATCACTCGTCGTTCCAGGTCAAGCGGGCGGAGTTCGATGAACTGCTGCTGCGCAATGCCGCTGCGAATGGCGTCGATGTTCGCGAAGAGACGGCGGTGACGGCAGTCGATCTTGCGGATCCCAAACGCGCGACGGTCACGACATCCAACGGCGAGAGCATCGAGGCGCGCTTCGTTGTCGATGCCAGCGGCCACGGCGCGTTTCTCGGCAATCGCAATGGCGACAAGGATGATGTTGAGGAGCTGAAAAAAGTCGCCGTCTTCGCGCACTTCAAAAACGTTCCGCGTCCAGAGGGGCGCGATGCCGGCAACACCATCATCGTCGTGTTGCGCGACGCCTGGTTCTGGCTGATCCCCGTCAGCGCGGACACGATGAGCGTCGGCCTCGTCGTCAGCCGCGACCACCTGCGCGGCTGCGGATTGACGCCCGAGGAGTTGCTGCGGCGGACGATCGACGGCGCGCCGTATCTCGCGGAGCGGATGAAAGATGCCGAGCAGGTCACGCAGGTCTATGTCCGTCGCGACTTCTCCTTCATGGTGAAGCGGAGAACGGGAAAGAACTTCGCGATGATCGGCGACGCGGCAGGTTTCCTCGATCCGATTTTCTCGACCGGCGTTTTCATGGCCATGAAGTCGGCCGACATCGCCGCGGACGCCATCGAGCAGCGGCTGCGCAACGGCAGCACGCGGCTGCTGCGGCGTTACGACCGCTCGTTCCAGTCGGCGATGGACAAGTACTTCCGATTCATCGCCAACTTCTACAGCCGCGAATTTCTTGAGGTCTTCCTGCAGCCGAAGACTGATTACGGACTGATCCCGGTCATCACTGGCATCCTGGCGGGCAACATCTTCGAGCGGCAGAGCCGCGCGAAGCTGGCGCTGTTTTTCTTTTTCGTGCGCGTGCAGAAGATGTTCGGCGGGATCGCGCCACCGATCGCCTGGCAGGAGTTGCCCGGCCCCGCAAGTATGTGAGAATGCCGCAGCCCATGAATGACCTGAAACGAAAACTGAAAGAGCTTCTGATCGAGCGCCTCAAGTTCGAAGACATGACCCCCGACGACATCAAGGATGACGATCCGCTCTTCGCCGGCGGCCTCGGCCTGGATTCGATCGACGCGCTCGAGATCGTTGTGATGCTGGAGACCGAGTTCGGCATCAAGGTGAAGAACGAATCGGCCGCGCGCGACAACTTCCACTCGGTGGCGTCGCTCGCGGAGTTCGTGAAACACCGGCTGGCCGATCAACAACAGGCGCCGGTGTGAGCTGGCTGGCCAGCCTGCCGCATCAGATTCCGTTCCGCGCCGCGTCCGCCGCCACACGCATCGACGAAAAAACGATCGAGGGCGTGTACGTCTGCACGGCGGACGATGTGATCCCGTCCTCGGTCATGGCAGTCGAAGCGATGGCGCAGCTCGGCGGCGGTTTGGCGTTTACTTCCCAGGCGTTCCTGACCGGCATTGACGGATGTGAAGTCGACCGCGCGATCGAAGCGGGCGATGTGATCCGGTTCGTGGTGACGCTCGACGCAAATTTCGGCCGAACGTTCCGCTTCACCGGCAGCGGCGCGATCGATGGAGTAGAAGTGATTCGCGGCAGGTTTTATCTCGCGCTGTCATCGTGAAAATCAATTCACCACAGAGACACAGAGATCACTGAGATTCTCTGTGTCCTCTGTGCCTCTGTGGTGAGCTTCTTTCCGCAGAACCAATGCGCAACGCTGATACGACAACCCGCCTCGCCGTCACCGGCGTTGGGATCATCTGCTCGATCGGGCGGAATCGATCGGAAGTGTGGAAATCGATCGTCGAGTCGCGCCCCGGGATCGGAAAGTTGTCGAAGTTTCCCGGCGAAACCTTTCCGACCGATGTCGCCGCGGAAGTTGGCGACATCGATGATCTGCTGCCGGTTGATAAACGTGCGACCAGGCGGATGTCGCGCAGCGATCTCCTGGCAGTGATCGCCGCGACCGAAGCGATCGAGCAGGCGGACGAAGGCGCGACGACTGCGTTGCCGCGCAATCGCGCAATCGTTTCCACCGGCACGTCGACTGGCGGACTGCTCGAAGGGGAGAGCTTTTTCTTTGACCGTCTCGTGCGCGGACGCCGCCGTGTTGCCTCGTCGCGCGTGTTGCAGCAACCGACGTCGGGTCCCTCGGATGCCGTCGCCCGCGCGCTGAACCTCGGCGGCGGCGTGCTTTCGAACGCGACCGCGTGTGCATCGGCCGGTGCCGCGATCGGAATGGCCGGCGATCTGCTCCGTTCGCATCACGCGGACGTCGCGATTGCCGGCGGCAGCGACGCGCTCTGCCGGCTCACGTACAGCGGATTCAATGTCCTCCAGGCGGTCGACGACAATCCATGCGCTCCGTTCTCCGCCGGACGCAAAGGCATCACGCTCGGCGAAGGCGCCGCGTATCTCGTCATCGAGCGCTGGGACGACGCGCTCGCCCGCGGCGCGACGATCCTCGCGGAGCTCTGCGGCTACGGCGCGACGTGCGATGCGCACCATCCGACCGCGCCGCACGAAGAGGGCCGAGGCGCGCAAGCGGCCATGCGCGGCGCGTTGGCCGAGGCTGCTGACGGTCAACACGTTGACTACATCAACGCGCACGGTACCGGCACGTTGTTGAACGACTCCGCCGAGACCAAAGCGATTCTCGCCGCGGTTGGCGGAGATGTCCCTGTTTCGTCGAGCAAGTCGTACTTCGGCCACACGCTCGGCGCCGCCGGCGGCATCGAAGCGGTGGTCAGCGTTCTCGCGCTCCAGCACCAGCTCGCGCCGCCGACGCTGCGGCTCGATACTCCCGCCGACGACTGCACGCTCGACTACATCCCGCACACGCCCCGGCCGATGGCGATGACGAACGTGCTGTCGAACACCTTCGGCTTCGGCGGCTCGAACGTGTCCTTACTTTTTCGGTCGGCGTCGTAAAGTGGCGGCATGAGTCGCGTTGCCATTACCGGCATCGGAATCGTTGCGCCCGGCGCAGTCGGGATCGAACCGTTTCGCGCGCTGCTCGACGCCGGGACGAGTGCGATCGCACCGGTAGAGCGCTTTGACACGGAGGGACTTGCCGCGCACAACGCAGGGCTGGTCATCGACTTCAAAGCGCGCGACTACATCCCGGCCATGAAGCTGCGGCGGATGAATACGCTTTCGCGCTACGCCGTCGCCGCAACGCGCTTAGCTCTCGACGACGCCGGCACCACATTGCCCAATGACGCCGGCGTTGCTCTCGGCACTGCCTTCGGCCCGGTGCAGACCTCGGTCGACTACATGCAGGAGTACGTCGCGAAGGGCGCCGCGCTCGCGCCGCCGCAGCTCTTCGCCGAGTCGGTCGCGAACGCGCCTGGCTCGCACATTGCGATCGATCTCGACCTGCGCGGCTTCAACGTCACCATCACGCAACGGGAGTCCTCTCTGTTGGCCGCGGCCATGTTTGCGAGTGGGCAGATCGTGAAAGGAACCGTTCCTTCGGCGATCATTGGCGGAGTGGAAGAGGTCAACGAGATGGTCTTCTCCGTTCTCGATCGACTCGGCGCGTTGGCGCACGCTGATGGCGTCCTTCCGGAAGGGATGCGGCCGTTCGACGCGCGGCGCAACGGCATGTCGATTGGAGAAGGCAGCGCGATGTTCATCGCCGAGGGTGAGCCGTCGCGCGCGCCGTACGGATGGATCGCGGGCTTCGGCATCGCCCGCGACACGACCGCCACGATTTCGGATTGGGGAACGGGCGACGCGCACGTGGCCACAGCAATGCAAGCAGCGATCGATGATGCGGGCATTTCGATTTCGGAAATCGATGCGGTCTACGCCTCGGCGAATGGAACGAAGCGCGGTGACCTCCTGGAGATCCGCGCGGTTCAACGGCTCTTCGGTGACGACGTTCCGCCGGTCGTTGCGACGAAGGCGTATTTCGGCGAATACGCGGCAGGCGGCGGGTTGCAGCTCGCCGCGGCATTGCTCGCCATGCGCGATCAGAAGCTGCATGCATCGTTTGGATTCGATGAGCCGGATTCGCACATGCGATTTGCCGCGGTGCGCGAATCGCGGCCTGCGAAACTTCGGAACATCCTCGTCAACTCCATCTCGGCCGGCGGCGGCATCGTCTGCGCGGTGATCGCGAAGGAGCGCGCATGAAAGTCCTCGCGCTCATCCCCGCGCTGAACGCAGAGTCGAGCATCGGCGCGGTGATTCGGGACTGCAAGGCGGTTAACGAGGATGTCGTCGTGATCGACGACGGCTCCGCCGATCGAACGGCCGAAGTGGCGCGTGCTGCGGGAGCGCAGGTCGTGACGCATCCCATCAATCGCGGCAAAGGCGCGGCGCTCAAGACCGGATTCGCGTACGCGCTCGAGTACGGATTCGAGGCCGTCATCACGCTCGATGCCGACGGCCAGCATCTGCCGCGCGAGATTCCGAAGTTTCTGGCCGCGCATGCGGAGACCGGCGCGGACCTCATCATCGGAGGACGCGCCCATCTCTTCGGCGAGATGTTGCCGCGCCGCCGTTTCGCGAACCGTTTTTCGGCGCGCTGCATCGCGTACGCCGCCAAGACGAATGTGACCGATTCGCAGAGCGGCTTCCGGCTCTACTCCGCGCGGCTCCTTGCCGGGATCCGCCTGCGCAGCGACGGTTTCGACATGGAGAGCGAAGTGATCGTCCAGGCCGGCTGCCGCGGCTTCAAGGTCATTACCATCCCGATCGACCTCGGATTTGTCGACGGCCAGTCGACCAGCCACTACAAGCCGCTCGGCGATACCCTGCGAATCGCGTGGACGGTCATTCGCGCGCGCTACTTCTGGCGGTAAGGCGTAGTGCGGACGTCCTCGTCTGCATCCGGCGCGGCGTCCCGCCCGCCGGTGGTTTCTGAGATTTTTTCGAAGATTGCGATGAATCCCAGAAACCCCCGTCGGGCGAGACGCCACGCCGGATGCAGGCGTGACGCCCGCACTACTTTTTAGGTACCGCCGTCGTCGCAGCCGGCAGATCGCTCTTGGCCAGCGGCTTCCGCGGCATCATCTCGGGACGATTGGCCGCTTCCCACACGAACGTGGCCATGACCACCGCTGCCTGCATCAGATCTTCGCGCTGCAAACGGTCGTAGACGTCGTAGTTCGTGTGATGCGTGCGCTGTTCGTATTCGACTTCGTCCTGGATGAACTGGAAGCCGGGCAGTCCGACGCCGTCGAATGAGACGTGATCGGTGCTGCCGGTGTTGCGCTCGGTGACCGTGGTGACGCCGAGATCCTTGAGCGGCTCGATCCACGACTGGAAGATCGGCGCGACGGCGTAATTCTCCTGCGCGTAGACACCGCGAATCTTGCCCGTGCCGTTGTCGAGGTTGAAGTACGCCGAGAGTTTGGCGTGCTCCGGCTTGAACGTGAGCGGTCCCGCATTGGCGCGCATTGCGGCGGGAATGTCACGTTCTGCGGCCGTCGGCTCCGGACGCGATGCGAAATGTTCGGAGACGTAGGCGCGCGATCCGAGAAGGCCTTCCTCTTCGCCGCTCCAGAGCGCGATGCGGATGGTGCGCTTCGGCGCGATGCCGATCGCCTTGATGATGCGCGCTGCTTCCATCGCCACGACCACGCCCGCGCCGTTGTCGGTCGCGCCGGTGCCGCCGTGCCATGAGTCGAGGTGACCGCCGAGCATCACGATCTCCCCCTTTTTGTCGCTGCCCGGGATCTCGGCGATCGTGTTGTAAGCGTTCTTGTCGTCGTCGTAGTACGTCGTCTTGACGTTGACCTCGAGCGTGACGTCTTTCTTCAGATCGACGAGGCGAGCGAGTCGGTTGTAGTGCTCGGTCGACATCACGATCGACGGCACCGGGTAGCTTTCACCGTCCTTCTGCGTGCCGGCGCCCTGCACGTGGAAGTTGCCGAAGTCGGCGCTGTCGGAGTCGATCATCACCAGCGGCTTTTCTTCGCCGAGGAACTTCGTGAGCGCCTTGCGGAACGCGTTGCGCTTCACGATCTCTTCGCGCGTGAAGCGAGGTTTGCCTGGCAACTCGTACGTTTGTAGATCACTGAGCATCTTGTCGGTAGCGCGCGAGAACTGCGCCTGATCATGCGGCTTGAGCTCGCGCGGGTCGCCGTTCAGGACGATCTTGCCCGCGAGCTTGCCGCGATATTTTTCGATGTCTTCGACGGTCTCGATCTTCACGCGGACCGGCTTGCCGGTGATGACGCCGTTCGTTCCCGGCGTCCATGCGCGCGGCAGCGCCCAGAGCTGCGCGACGTCCGGCGCGGTCATGCGCACGGTGCATTCTTCGTACGACCAGCCGCGCCCAAATGGGCCCCAGCTCTCGAGATGCGCGTTGGTGAGACCGAACGCGGTGAGCTTGTCGCGCGTCCATTCGTTGGCGCGTTTCATGTTCGGCGAGCCGGTCAGCCGCGGTCCGACGAAGTCCATCAACTCCTCGGCTGTCTCCATGACCTTCGAGTTGCGGAAACCTTCCTGACGGATGCGGTTCTGCATCATCGGGTCGGGCGTGTCGGCGGCGAAAACGGAAGTCGCGACGAGCGCGAGGAGAACGAGTGTTCTTTTCATGGCCGCGCAGTCTAGCGGAATCGTGTGGGACGGACGATGTCATCCTGAGGCTGCCGGAGGCGTTGAAGCGCGAAGCGCGGAACGCCGGAGGACGGCGAAGGATCCCCCGGTGCTTGCGTTTGGTTTGCCGCCGCCCCACCCGGGTTAACAGTCGGGGGTCCTTCGACCGTCCTACGCTGCTACGGCTTCGCCTGCGCAGCTCCGGCGGCTCAGGATGACAGCGGCGACCTCAGAGTTCCAACTCACCCCAATCGACGGCGGTGGGCACGTTCGATTTTGCGAAGATCGTATTCAGCATCTCCTCGGGCGTATAGATGCGGACGTCGCCGAACTCGCTCGGACGCCGGTTTTTCATCGTGAACAGCGCGCGTTGCGAGGCGTACTCGAAGTTCGCGTGGAAGTCGTCGTCCTTCTTCTGATCGAACATCGAGCGGAGGACGTTGAGCTGGCTGGAAAGATGATCGGCGGGGTCGGAAGAAGCGGCTGCCGACTTCTGCTGCTTCGCGCTTTTGCGCCGAGGTTGATCGATGCCGATTGCCATGGCGCGAAGATCGTCGAGCTCCTGAGCCACGCGGTTGCTCTTCGCGATTTTTTTGCCTTCCGGAGGGAGCAGAAACGCAGGAATCTTGTTGCAGTTCGCGCGATGGATGGCGTCGCTGCGCGTGATCCATCCGAGGTTCGTGACGCCGCAGCGCGCGGAAACGTTGGCGGTCAGGTTCTCGATGAACGGCTTCACGGCCGTCTGGAACGAATCGTCGACGCCGTTGAAAAGATTCAGGACGTAGTGAACGCGGAACTCGTCGAGCGTCTGTTGAACCGTGCGCGTGATGGGGTGATCGCCGAGGTTGCCGGCGAGGTCGTCGGCGAACGCATCGAGATTGCCGACCGAGGAATCGTAGACATCCTCGACCTGATCGATCAGCTCATTGATCAGCCGCCAGAAGTCAAGTTTTCCATCCACCGTAGAGAAAAACGGCGACTCCTTGCTGAAGATCAGCCGCAATTTGCGGAAGAGGATGGCTTTGACGATGTCCGAGGCTGCCAGCGTGGCGCTGGGAAGATGCGGCGTGAAGATCAGGATGCCGGAGTTGGAGAACGGCAGAAAGTCGATGACGTTCGAATCGAGTCCGGCGCGCATGTCGAGGATGACGTAGTCGGCGTCGAGACCGTTGATCGCTTCGATCAGCCGTCCTTTGTTCGCAGCGCCGAAGTTCGTGATCTCGTCGATGAGGTGCATCGGTCCGGCCACGAATCCGAAATTGCGGAAGGTGCCTTTGGGATCGAGCTTGTCATCGAGATGCGTGACGCAGCGGTTGAGCGACTCGCCCTTGCGAAAGAAATGGTAGAGGTCCTTCTCGATCGGGACGTCGATGGCGTTGCGGATGGCGGACGTGCCGGTGTCGAGATCGACGAGCACAGTCCGGCCATGACGCGAGAGGGCAAGCGAGAAATTGATTGCGAAGGTCGTCTTGCCGACCCCACCTTTGCCGGAAGAGATCGGGATGATCCGTTTGATGGGCCACGCTGGTAGGGGACTTCGCGGCGGAGTGTAGCACCGCGCTTTGCTGCTAAAATCGCGCGACCGTGCTCCCGTCATCGTTCTATCGGAAGTTCGCGCTCTTCGCGGAGCTCGATGAGCGCGAGCTGGCATCGATCGCCGCCGTCGCCAAGACGCGCCGCTACGCAAAGGACGACGCGGTCTTTCACGCGGACGAGATCGGCGACGTCTTCTACCTGATCCGCGAAGGGCAGGTGAAGGTGACGATGACCTCGCCAGAGGGGAAGGAGATCATCCTCTCGATCCTGGCGGCCGGCGATTTCTTCGGCGAGATGGCGCTCTTCGACAACGAGCCGCGCTCGGCCACGGTCATCGCCATCGAGCCGCTCGAGGTCGTGTCGATCTGGCGCACCGACTTCCTGCACATCCTCAGTGAGAACTTTCCCATCACGCAGAAAGTGCTCGGCGAGCTTTCGAAGCGGTTGCGGAATGCATCGAACCGGATCGAGTCGCTGGCCACGATGGACGTCTACGGTCGGCTGGCGCGTTTCTTCCTCGACCTTGCGCGGCAGAGCGGCAAAGTGATCGACAACGAGTACGTCGCGGTGATCCGGCCGACGCATCAGGCCATCGCGAACATGATCGGGACGTCGCGCGAGACGGTGTCGCGGCTGATTCACGATCTGATGAAGCAGAACCTGCTGCTGTCCGAGGGGAAGACGATCTACCTTCGCAAATCGGCGCTCGACCAGTTCCGCGCGGAGCTGTGAGCCTGTCATCCTGAGCCGCCGGAGGCGTTGGAGCGCGAAGCGCGTAACGCCGCAGGACGGTCGAAGGACCCCCTCAATGCTTGCATCGTGGTTTACCGCCGCCCGTCCCTGGTTATCAGTAAGAGGGTCCTTCGACCGTCCTCCGCGACTGCGCCTTCGGCTTCGTCGCTCCGGCGGCTCAGGATGACAGACGCCACGGCGCGCTTCCTCGTTACGGCGTAACCGCGTAACCTGCGCAACTTCGATGCTCACGATCCCGAACGCGCTCACCCTGCTCCGCCTCTTCGCAGTGCCTGTATTCATCTACGCGTCGTTCCGCGGCGAATATCGGATTGCGTTCTTCATCTTCGCGGGCGCGGCGGTGACCGATTTCCTCGATGGCGTCATCGCACGCCGCTTCAATCAACGTTCGCACCTCGGCGCCATTCTCGATCCCGCAGCCGACAAAACGATGATGGCCTGCGGCTATCTTTTCTACACGCTTCGCGATGGATTGCCGGTGGCCGGAATCCCGGTCTGGCTGACCTTCACTGTTTTCAGCCGCGATTTCTTCATCATCACCGTTATCTACCTGCTCTATACGCGCGTGCAACTGACGCATTTTCCGCCGTCGTGGGCAGGCAAGATTTCCACGGTCGTCCAGGCGGTTACCCTCGGCATTACCATCGCCGCAAACGCGTTCGGCCCGAGCCTTCTGCCGTTCCTGGAAATCCTTTTCCGGATTGCGGTCGTGACCACGCTCTTCTCGGCGTGGGACTACCTTCGCAAGGGGAAGGCGATGCTGCCGGCGCGTCCTTGACCGCGTCCGCATCGTCTGCCTAGAATGCGCGGCTCGCACGGCGAAATAGATACCGGGCGCGAGCAGTTAGCGGGTATCCCGAGCCTCCATAGCTCAATTGGTAGAGCAGCAGACTCTTAATCTGTTGGTTCTAGGTTCGAGTCCTAGTGGGGGCACCAAATCAAGTACGATGACGAGGACCGGGCGCGCGCTCGGTCCTTTTTGCATTCGGGCGAAAGTGGCGGAACTGGCAGACGCGCTGGACTTAGGATCCAGTGGCCCAAAGCCGTGCGGGTTCGAGTCCCGCCTTTCGCACCAATCCAGCCGAAAATCCATCCGAAGGTCGTCAGCGAATGCTTCTGAATTATGAAGATGTTTCCCCGGTCAAGAAGATTGTCGAAGTAGAAATCCCTGCAGATCTCATCTCCGCGGAGGCACAGCGCGTTACCGCGGACTTCGGGCGCCAGGCCAGCATCCCCGGTTTCCGTCCCGGCAAAGTGCCGACGGGGATCGTGCGAACCCGTTTCGCGAAAGAGATCCAGGAGCAGGTGATGGAGCGGCTGCTGCCGCGCACGTTCCAGGAAGCGATCGCCGACAAAGGCGTTGAGATCGTCGGCGAGCCGCATCTGCAGCACATGGATGCGTTCGTCCTCGGCGCGCCGGTCAAGTACAAAGCCGAATTCGAAGTGAAGCCGCACTTCGACCTCGGCGAATATCGCGGGCTGTCGATCGACGATCCGAAGATCGACGTGGCCGAGACCGACATCGGCAGCATGATCGAACGTCTGCGCGACCAGACCAGCGCGTACCGGCCTGTCGACGACCGCGGTCTCGAGGACGGTGATATCGCCATGATCGAGATGACGACGTCCGGCGACGGCATCGAACCCGAAACCCGCGGCGGCCACTTCCGCCTCGGCGAAGAGACGCCGATGCCCGAGCTGCACGAGGCGTTGCGCGGCAAGAAGCCGGGCGAGACGGCGTCATTCGAAAAGACGTACGCCGAGGACGCGCAGAACGAGAGCTTCCGCGGCCGCAACATCAAGCACGACGTCACGCTGAAAGAGATTCGCGTTCAGGAGAAGCCGGAAGTTACGGACGAGTTCGCGCAGAGCACCGGCGGATGGGAAACGATCGATCAGATGCGCGAGGCGATCGCCGCCGACATCCGCAAGCATCGCGAGTTCGAAGCGAAGCGCCTCAAGCAGAATCAGATCGGCGAGCTGCTTCTCGGCGCGCACGAGTTCGAAGTGCCGGAGACGCTGGTCGAAGAAGAAGTGGGCAAGTCGCTGCAGAACTACGCGCGGTTTCTGGCGTCGCAGGGGGTTGAGATCGAGAAGGCTGAGATCGACTGGCGCAAGATGCAGGAAGAGTTTCGCCCTGAGGCCGTCAAGCGCGTGAAACGGGCGCTGATCCTCGAGCAGATCGCAAAGAAAGAGAACCTCATCGTCAGCGATGTCGAGGTCGACGCCGAGATTCGCCGCGCCGCCAAAGAAGCCGATCGCGACTTCGCCGAAGTCAAGCACCGGCTGCGGCACGACGGCGGATACGAAGAGTTGCGGATGTCGCTGAGCCAGGAAAAGGCGCTCGACCTGGTGTTGCACGAGGCCACGGTGCGCAGCGCATAACGATGTTCCCGCTCGACGCGCGCCTTCTTTTCGCCGCGCGCATCGTGCGGCTGTTCGCGTACGGCTTCGTCGCCGTCGTCCTCGTTCTCTATCTGTCAGCGATCGGCCTCGACGATCACCGCATCGGCCTGCTGCTGTCGCTGACGCTGGCTGGCGACGTGATCGTCTCGCTGTTCCTGACAACCCGCGCCGACGCCCTCGGCCGCAAACGGACGCTGCTCGCCGGCGCACTACTAATGATCGGCGCCGCGGTTGTTTTCGCGATCACGCGCGACTTCGCGCTGCTCGTTCTCGCGGCGACGATCGGCGTGATCAGCCCGAGCGGCAACGAGGTCGGACCGTTTCTCGCCGTCGAGCAGGTCGCTCTCGCGCAGGCGGCGCAGGGTCGCGACCGGACGTCGCTCTTCGCCTGGTACAACCTGGCGGGATCGTTCGCGACCGCGGCCGGCTCGCTGGCGGGTGGGTTTTTGTCAGGTCTATTGATGTCGCGCGGTTTCGGCGCCGTAGCCAGTTACCGCAGCGCCATCATCGCCTACGCCATCCTCGGCGGAACCTTGGCGATCGTGTTTGCGGGGCTGTCGTCCGCGATCGAAGGTCAGCGCACCGCGAAGCCGGTCCGCAGCCTCTTTCGCGTCGAGCAGTCGCGGTCGATCGTGATGAAACTGTCCGGACTCTTCGCGATCGATTCGTTCGCCGGAGGACTGGTCGTGCAGAGCATCGTCGCCTACTGGTTCTTCCGGCGATTCGGACTCAGCCCGGCGGCGCTCGGATCGCTCTTCTTCGGCGCGAATCTCGCCGCGGGCGTCTCGGCGCTCCTCGCGGCACGCATCGCAAAACGCTTCGGTCTGCTGAATACGATGGTGTTCACGCACCTCCCGTCGAACATCCTGCTGATCCTTGTGCCGCTGATGCCGACGCTGCCGCTGGCGATCGCGGTCCTGCTGCTGCGCTTTTCGATTTCGCAGATGGACGTGCCGACGCGTCAGGCGTTTGTCCTCGCCGCCGTCGATCCCTCGGAACGAACTGCCGCGGCCGGCATCACCGGGGTGGCACGGACGACTGGCGCAGCGTTGGCGCCGGTGATCGCGATGCCGCTGATCGCCAGCCTCACGCATAGCTGGCTGCCGTTCATCGCCGCCGGCGGGCTGAAGATCGTCTACGACCTCGCGTTGCTCCGCAGTTGCCGCGGCGTCAAGCTCGAAGGCTGACTTTTTCACCAGCAGTTGATCTTCCCAAGCCTCCCGAGCATCAGCAGCACAGACAAGAGTGTCTGTGCCACACCATCCTGCCGTACTTGCGCATTGTGGTACTCGCGACGGCGAGTGTGGCACAGACACTCTTGTCTGTGCTTTGGCAAGATGCAGTGTCTGATGTTGGTAACCCGGGGATAGTGCGCAGCCGGAAACGCGAATTTCTTCCGTCCGTCACCCCTCGTGACGGCTGATCAGCGTCACGCGGCTCTGTTCGACCAGAACCTGCACGTTCGTGCCGATCGCGAACCCATGCTCCGCCAGCCACCGTCCCGACAGTCGCAGATACGGCACGACCGCCTCGGGCATCGTCCGCCGAGGGATGCGCCGCGACGACAGCGTCACGACTTGCGGAGCCCGCGCCGGCCGCGACTTCTTGCGCCGCGCCGCTACACGCTTGACCGGCTTCCACGCGCGCCGACGCCGCGCACGGCGGAGAGTGGAAACATAGCGGACGACGTTGGACAGACGTGGAGACATGGCGTCACCTCCATATCGATTGCATCAGCGGAAATGTCATTCGGATTCGAAAGGGTGGCTGCGGCCATGCCAACCAACGCTGCCGCCCGGCCACGCCATCGCCTCAGCGAGGCCCGGGATCACGCGCGCGAGCCGCTCGTGATGCAGATCGGTCAGCTCCTCGAACATCCGCATCAGCATCGTCTCGACCGGCTCCCGCCCCTCGGCGGCCAGCACCTGAAGCGCCCCGATCTGATACCGCGGCAGCCGCACCGTGAATGTCCGCGTCCGCAACGCCGCCGGCAGAACCAACGCCGCATCCCGCTCCAGCGCCTCTTCGATGGACGTCAACGGCCACTGCTGCGTCGCATACGCCGCGAGCTCGCAACGCTCGATCCTCGTCCCGCCGCCCGTCTCAACGACCTCGATGTCGCCATTCGCGATCGTCGCCTTCATCTCCGCGAACGAGAACCCGAGGAGGTCCGCCGCGACACCGACGGTGACGCGCGGCTCCCGATGTAGGAAGATGGCCCGGATGCGTTGGATGAGGGCTGGATCGAGCATGATGTGCAACCTCCTGTTGGTATCTCATAGTATACCGTTCAAGATTCGCCAACACAAGCGGAATTCGCATCGCGACCATGCCGCCATCTGAAGGCGAACTATTCGGAGCCCGACTTCGGGAGTTGCGTGAGCAGCGCGGCGAGAGCCAGCGATCGCTCGCCGAACGGACGGGATCGACTCACGCGTACATCAGTCAAATGGAACGTGGCATGAAGGTTCCCACGCTGACCATGATCGTTCGGTTAGCGGTCGCGCTGGAATGTCAGGTCACCGATCTCGTGGATGTGTTCACGGGGCGCGATCTCCGGAAGCTGGTTCCGAAGCGCTAGAGCCTGTCCGTCCGCACCGGTATCAACGCGCATCATCTCGCGATATCACTGCTGCAGTCGCGATTCTGGGTCTGGTACGCTAGTCACCGCGGCGGCGCTGCCAGCTGCGGCTTCACAACGTGGTGAATCGTGAGGACAGATGTTCCCTAAGTTAGCGGAGCTAAGGACAGAAAGCGACGTTGAGCAGAAACTGATTTGGCCGCTTCTCGTCGCGGCAGATCCTCTCGGTTTAGGGTACTCGAATGCCGACGTTCTTACCAAAACGAGCATCCGACGACTTGAAATAGGCAAAGGAAATGACCGCAAGCTCTACTTCCCAGACTATCTAATCGTCATCGCCGGTCTCCCTGTAATGATCGTCGAAGCTAAGGCAGTGGGTGAGCCGATCGACGACGCGCTGCGCGAAGGAAGGCTATACGCGAATGAGATCAACGCGCTGTTCCCTCACCGCGTCAACCCCTGCAAACGAGTCATCGCATGCAATGGTCAAGAGCTTCAGACGTCGTTAGTCGATACGTCACATCCCGACATTTCGCTGACGCTTGACGAGCTATCGCCGGCTTCGGTTACGTTCGCGCAATTCGTAGCAGCATGCGGCCGCCGTTCAATTCAATCGTATGCCGACGATCTGCGCCGGCGGCTTCGCCGTGCTAAGTACACACGACCGGTGAGCCTTGTTGGCGGCACCTCATTTCAAAATCAGGAACTGGCTCAGAATACCTTCGGGGCAACGATCGTCGGCGACTACGGTCACATTTTCAATCCTAAGACCCAAGAAGACCGAGCGCAAATCGTGCGTGAAGCATACATCGCCTCTCTTCGGCAACAGCGATACATCGAGCCGATTGATCGCCTGATCCGAAATGCGGTGGCCCCGTCGGCATCCAAGATTAGACCTATTGAAGACAGTCGCAATCCTCGGGAAGTGACGACGGTGCTGGCTTCTGATCACAAGAAGCTCGAAAACCAGATCCTGCTTTTGGTCGGCAGTGTAGGTGCCGGCAAATCGACTTTCGTTGACTATCTGTCGCTCGTCGCGCTACCGGAACAAGTTCGAGAAAAGACTGTCTGGGTAAGAATAAACCTGAACGATGCGCCGCTGGCACTAGATGATGCCTACAAGTGGACTGCACGAGCGATCGAGGAAGGTTTGAGGAACGCTTTCGTAGATCTCGACTTCGACGAGCTCTCCACTCTGGAGAAGGTCTTCGCGAAAGAGATCAACGCATTGAGAAAGGGTCCCCTTGCGCTGCTCGGGCGGAAGTCTCCAGAAGCGCAAGCTCGCCTTGCCGACCGGTTGATAGAACTGCAGCGGGATCCTCTGGAGATGGGCAAAGCGATCGCGCGATTTGTTTGCGGCAGCAGACGGCTGCTTTTGGTGATTGTGCTTGACAATTGCGACAAGCGCAGCCGAGACGAGCAGCTTACGATGTTCCAGCTAGCGCACTGGGTTCAGGACGAGTTTCGCGGCTTGATTGTTCTTCCGCTCCGTGACGTCACCTATGACCTTCATCGCCACGATCCACCTCTTGACACAGCACTGAAGCAATTTGTCTTCCGAATCGAACCGCCGCCATTTTCTGAAGTTCTTCAAGCGCGCGTGCGACTCGCGTTACGTGAGATGAGCCGTGACGCTTCCACCGCTAGCACATTGTCGTACCAACTGCCGAACGGCATGCGCGTCAGTTATCCAGCGGAGGATCAGGCGCTATATCTAGCCAGTATATTGCGCTCACTGTATGCTCATGACCGTTTTGTACGTCAAGTCATGACGGGCCTCGCTGGCCGCGATGTCCGGCTCGCATTGGAAATTTTCCTTGAGTTTTGCCTTAGTGGCCATATTGGCGAAGATGAGATTTACAAAATCCGATTCTTTGAAGGCCAGCATGTTCTCCCGTTGTCGATAGTCGCAAGAGTGTTGCTGCGGATGAGTCGACGCTTTTATGATGGCAGAGTCGGTTACCTGAAGAACATCGTCCAGTGCGAGCCGAATGATGCATTGCCTGATCATTTCGCGCGACTAACAATCCTGCAGTGGTACAGCCAACGCGTTCAGACGAAGGGGCCCGCGGGTGTTGAAGGCTTTCACCGCACCATCGACCTGATTCGTGATCTCTCAGCAATCGGGCATGACGCCGAGCGAATTCGTGCAGAGCTACTGTATCTTGTCCGCGAAGGCTGCGTCGTGGCGGAACACCTGCGTACCGATGCTGTCGCGGATTCGGACCTAGCGAAAATTACGTCCTCGGGCATGGTGCACCTTCAGCTTATGGTGAACCCTGAGTATTTGGCGGCGTGCGCGGAGGATACTTGGATAGGCGATGAGGAGCTGGGCCGGCGAATCGCTGGGCGTATAGGCGACTTTAGAAGCCATTTCTCGCCGGTGACCACTACTCGCAATGCTCGCGAAATAGTCGCGTACCTAACCGAGTCTTTGCAGCAGTCGCCTCGCGGGCCAGAAGTCTTCTTGGCCGCTGATGTCGACAAGACGTTACTGGCGCTTAGGGAAGCGCAGGCTGGCGTGGCTGCGGCGGAGATGAGCCTTCCTGAGCGCCTGTTTGTCGCGAGCATTCCCTTTGAAGCGACGGAAGCTGACATTCGGGGAGTCTTTACCGCCGCCGGGGTAGAACTAAAAGGCGTCACTCTGGCCCTAAGCCACGACAACAATCGTCGCAATCGGGGGTTTGCGTTTATCCAGCCCGCCTCGCCTGCGGCAACCCTAGTCGCGCTCGAGCGTGATGGAGAGATCTGGCTGCGCGGACGGCGATTGCGTGTGAGCGAAGCTGACCCGATTGAAGAAGAACATATCAGACGGGGTGGGCGTGAACGACCCGCGCCTGCTCTGAGCCGACGAGTGTATTTGGCGAACTTTCCGTATGAGTATACAGAGGTGGACATTCGCGCGCTGCTCGCGAAATTCGACATTTCGCTTAGTGACGTTTACATCATGAGAGATCGTGACACTAACAAGTCCCGCGGCGCGTGCTTCGTTGAACTAGAGTCAATTGATGAAGCAGCCAGGACAATCGGCGCCGTCAATGGCGTGGAGGTCAACGGACGGCGGGTGTCGGCAAGGCCTGCGGATCCGAAGTAACTGGCATCGTAACATTGGGTACCAAAGTCTACGGAGCGTGAATGACGCGATTGATCTTTCTTGCTCATTCGGCCGCCTGGAGAGTGAATCCATAGGGTATGAATGAGTATTACGCCTTCGACATCTGCCCCGGTTTCTGGGATTGGCTCGACATCGCAAACGCGTCCGGCGACGTCTCGAGCATCGAGCCGGTCGCCGACGAGCTGGAGAAAGGGAAGGACGATCTCGCGACGTGGGCAGCCGCGCGGCGCGGAACGTTCTTTCAGCCCCTCGACGCTGCGGCGCATGCGGTGATGACTATCGTCGCGACGTGGGTCCAGGCGCAGGACTTTCGGGACGACGCAAAGCGCGTCTTCTTCGCGGGAGCCGATCCGTTCCTGATCGCGTTTGCGAAGGCGAACGGTCTGACCGTCGCATCGCATGAGGTTCACGTGGAGGGACAGAAGAACAAAGTGAAGATCCCCACGGTCTGCCAACCTCTCGGTGTGCCGTGCGTCCGGACGTTTGCAATGCTTCGGGATATGGAAGCGAGATTCGTGTGCGAGAAGTAGCTACGCGCGGAGTCGGGGGCTTCAAGATGTACGAGTCCGCGAAGCGCTTGCTACTTTTTATGCTGCGCGTATACACAGAGCCGCCATTCCACCTTGGTCGGGGAGTGGCTGTGGTGGCTCTGCGGCGGAAGAGTATGACTCTCGGCGATCCCGATTTCATAGCCGCACCCGGTGCATCGGTAGATACCAGCGTACGGCGCCGTGGCACCAGGTGAGTGAACGGCATCAAACGCTGCATCGTCATGTTGTGTGAGAAACGAACCGTATTTGTAGAGTGCCATCGCTGCCTCCCGGTAAGCGCCGGAATCGGTTTCCAGCGGCTACATCCATGCCGGAGTACCAGACACGGACGAGGTGGGAAAGTGGCGTGCAACAACGTTGCGCCCTCCGTGCGCACGCGTTCAGTCGTCACGTAACGGCGTTGCGCTTTCGGCGCGCACGTGCACACTCGATGTGTGGCAATGCTGCGCGGTCGGCGCGCACGTGCACACCTGCGATGTCGCAATGCTGCGCGGTCGGTGCGCACGTGCACACCTGTGGTGTAGCAATGCTGCGCGATGGGTGCGCACGTGCACACCTGTGGTGTCGCAATGCTGCGCGGTGGGTGCGCACGTGCGCGCCTGCGGTGTAGCAATGCTGCGCAGTCGGCGCGCACGTGCGCGCCTGTGGTGTGGCAATGCTGCGCAGTCGACGCGCACGTGCCCGCCTGCTGTGTCGCACCGCGACACATATACGAGTCACGCATTCCCCTTGAAATATCGGCTCAGCTTGCCTATGTTCCTCGCTGCAACTTCGACGATCGTAAGATTTTCGAGGTTGGCGGCTGTCGACGGTATGGGCGTGCTGGATAGCACATAGTCCTGTACCGGCGCGGGAGTTGAGTTATCTCCTCCTGCCGCGGGCACTCGGGGTGTGTACACACCTCGGGTAGACATCAACCGGAAGTGCCGGCGCGTCGCCGCAACTTCCAGCCGGTGGCCGCTCGCACTTGTCGACAAGTCCGTGACGTCCCCTCCGGCCTGACTGCTCGCGTTAGGAGGATTGTCATGAGTAACACCATCAGTAACGTCACTGGTACGCCGGATGCCGATCCGGCCAAACTGAATGCCGACGCGGTCATCGCGCAGCTGCGCAGCATGCGTTCGCAGATCGAGGACGTCGCGCCGTTGTCGAGGGAGCAGCGCAAGCTGATCCAGCAGCGGCTCCGGTTACAGCCGAAGAACGTCGTCGAGGCAGCGATCAATGTGATCGGCGTGCTCGACAACGTATCGCAGGCGATCGGGCAGCCGCTCGATGACGTACGGCAGTTGCAGGACGACTCGCTTCGATGGGAGGCGGTGGCCGATGAGGCCCGCGCGTTCCTGAAAGGCATCGAGGGAGCGAACCTCAATCGCCGTCAACGGCTCGCGCTCATCGCGACGCAGGCGTACGCGATCGGGTCGCAGCTGGCGAAGGACCCCGCCAAGGCGGTACTGCTGCCGCACGTCGAAGAGGTCAAACGGCTGAAAGGCGTCTCGCGCCGCAAGAAGGCGGCGAAAGACCCTCAAACGCCGGCGCCGACTTCGCCGCCGCAGCCGGTTCCCGGCCACGTCACGTCCACGGCACCGGCCGCGTAGAGTAGAGGAGATTGCGAACCCGGGCGCGCTTGCCGGCGCGCCCGGGTTCCATGACGACCAATGAAGAACGACAACGCATCCGAACGTGCCGTGGCGCTGGTGCAGGAAATGATCGACGTCCTGCTGCGCACCGGCAATGCCCCCGAGTCTCCGCTGACTGCGTTCCTGACGGCCGCCGACAGACGTGAATCGCGGCGCCGTGCCGCGCGCTTGCGCCGGCAGAAAGTCGAGCCGCGCTACAAAAATCTCCATTCCGCCGAGGAGCTCGCGGACCTCTATGAGCGGACCGCGCAGCGCGACGAGATTGTCGAGAAGGGACGACGGGATCTCCAGCGAATCTCACTGGAGCTCAAGCGGATCCGCAGCGAGAAAGACCCCGACGTCGAAAAGGCGATGGTGACGTTAGTCAAGGAAGCGGCGCGGTCGGCGGAAGAACACGGTCCGCGGAGTGAGGCCGCACAACGATTTCGCTGTATGCAGTTACTGGAGTGGGTCGGCCAGCAGGCCATCGACCACAGGCGCAAGCCGCGGGCGAAGTTTCCGTGGAGGATTTTTCCGGGCGGCGATCCGTCGGTTGAAGCACGCTATCTGTTGACGGCGGCCGAGGTTCTCGACGCTCCGCCGCCCGGCGAAGCGGTGATTGCTATCCCGCCGGAAGGGAAGGACTCCGGACGGGGACGCGCTCTCATCCGCATCGGAGTCGGCGAGGCGTCCTGGATCGGCAGCTTCGAGACGGGCACGATGAGCGACAGCACGGTCCTTATGATGCCGGATGGCAAGCATCTGTTCGTATCCGCGCAAGGCGCCGGCTACATCATCGACTTGCGGTCGCGAAGGCTGGTGGAGACGATCGGCACCGAGGTCGTGGAAGTGATCGGCTTCCCGATGGGCCTGTTCGTCGTCAATCACAACGTGAGCCTGGAAGCGTTCGGACCGAACGGCAACTGCTGGAAAACCGGCCGCATCAGTTGCGGAGGATTTCGAGGGATCGTAGTCACGGAAACGCGGCTCATCGGGGAGGCGCGGCAGCCACCGCGGGGAGAGTGGTGCGGTTTCTCTCTCGACCTGGCGACGGGCGACGTCCGTTTCGCGCATGCGGGCGGTGCCGAAATCGGTGGAATAGGACCTGGGGTAGGGTCGTTACGGCTGGTCCCTGAGCGGTACGGGATCTTTGGAAAACAGGCCATAACTCGAATCTGCACAGCAGGTTGTGCAGCAAAAGCGAGGCTGGAATAGCGGTAGGGACTGCGAGGTTGTCGACGATCCCGCGGCACGGAATAGTCAACAGCGTCACGGAGTTGACAACCAAGCTTGCGGTAGTTGACAAAGGGAAAGCGGGGACGTACACTCCCCGGTCCCTGCAAGCGGCGAAAGCAGTTCGAGCCCGCAGATCTTTTCCAGCAGCATTTCGAGAGCGGTAGGCGTGTCCGCGCCAGACGGATCGGCTTCATGAAACGGAAGCCGATCCGCTTGACACGGACGTGAGGGTCTGGCAGGATTGCCGCCCTTTCGCGGACGTCGGTTCCTTGACAACTGAATAGGATAGCAACAAAGACAACGTGATTCCTTTCGAGGTTCACAATTGTGGACTTCAAATGAAATTCGCGGTTCGCGTCATGCGAATCGCAACCGAATAGCAGTCAGTCGTCAAGACTGATGTCAGTTATCAAGCTTACAGTTTGCAACCAGCGGCGCGAGCCGCGCCGGTTGCTGCAAGTTAACTGGAGAGTTTGATCCTGGCTCAGAATGAACGCTGGCGGCGTGCTTTACACATGCAAGTCGAGCGAGGCGGGTAGCAATACCCAGTCGAGCGGCGAACGGGTGAGTAACGCGTGGATTATCTGCCCTGAGGTGGGGGATAACCCGGGGAAACTCGGGCTAATACCGCATATGACCGTGAGGTCAAAGGGGGGTCGCAAGATCTCTCGCCATAGGAGGAGTCCGCGTCCGATTAGCTAGTTGGTAGGGTAATGGCCTACCAAGGCGACGATCGGTAGCCGGCCTGAGAGGGTGATCGGCCACACTGGAACTGAGACACGGTCCAGACTCCTACGGGAGGCAGCAGTGGGGAATTTTGCGCAATGGGCTAACGCCTGACGCAGCA
>Ga0213876_10000428_pt1 | contig 34846 bp, 39 predicted proteins | sample BarmaccomBMRX_R9_FD_160113 | JGI IMG/M metagenome (GOLD analysis project Ga0213876, IMG submission 160113) | Root-associated microbial communities from Barbacenia macrantha in rupestrian grasslands, the National Park of Serra do Cipo, Brazil - RX_R9 | ecosystem: Host-associated > Plants > Roots... | reverse complement strand
ACGCGCACGCCCTGAGGCGTGTCGGCCTCGAACGTCTCGATGACGCGATAGCCGCAGGCGCGATAGAGCGGCTCGCCGGCGAGCGTCGCCGCGAGCTCGACGCGCCGGAAGCCTTCGCGCGCGGCCGCGTCCTCGCAGAGCGTCAGGATCATGCGGCCGACGCCGCGCCGCGCGAATTCCGGCGCGGTGTACATGGCGCGCACCCGCGCCGCATCGCGTGCCGGATGGAGCAGGGCGGCATCGCGGCCCGCGGAGTGGTCGCCGCCGAACAAGGTCGCGCGCCTGCTCCAGCCGCCGCAGCCCGCGAAGCGGCCGTCGCTTTCGATCGCGTAATATGTGCCGTCGGCGATCAGCTGCGTGTCCATGCCCATGACCGACGCCGACGCCGCGATCTGGGCCGCATCGAGGAAGCCGCGCTGCAGCTCCGCGATCGCGCGCGCCATGAGCCGCGTCAGCGCCGGGATGTCGTCTGCCGTGGCCGGCCTGTGCCTCAATTCCGCCATGGCGACTCTTTACGAATATTTTTGCCACGGGGGAACAGGCGCGCCATGACAACGGTCGCAGACGTCCTGTCAGAAAGAAAATCTTTCGCCTGGGTCATGGCCGTCACGATGTCCAGCGCGCTGTTCACTCTGCCTTGCAGCTGGTCGATGCCGGCGCCGATCGTGGTGCCCGGCTACGCGCCGCATATTCTCTATGTGATGCTCGGCGATCCCGCGACGACGATCTGCGGCGTGCTCGACAGCGTCGACGAGAACGGCAGCCCGATCAGCGGCATCGTCTTTTGCAACGGCGACCGGCTGCCGCAGGACGATCCGAGGTTTCCGCGGACGCGGCGGCTGATGCGGGAGTGGACCTGACGCGATAGTGCACCTGAAGCGATTGACAGCGCCGGTGCCGAAGCTCAGCGTTCTTCGCATGCGCGCGATCTTGCCCGGCACGATGGTTCTGGCGCTGCTCTGCGGAACGGCTTCCGCGCAGCGCGAGGGACGGTATGCGGGTTCGCTCTCGGACGGCACGATGCTCGCCTTCACCATCGATCGCAATCCGTCGAACGACAAGCTGCGGGTCGCAACGGCGACGCTGAGCTTTCAGACGCCGTGCGCCAGCCTAGGGACCGGCGGCGATTTCGCTGGCCAGTGGAGCTGGACGCCGAACGTCGATCTCGGCGCGCAGCACACGACCGTCAGGCTCAACAACACGTCCACCTTCATCAACTTTTATATGAAAGCGCATCTGGGACGGTTCTCCGGACCGTTTCAATTCGCGAATTCGGTACTGGTGCCGATGGCCGGCGGATATCGCGCGACGGTCTGCGGCAGGCGTCAGTGGCAGCACCTCGACACGCGCTATGTGGGACCGGGCGGCGGCGGCGGTGAGGCCGACGCGGCGCAGGTCGGCAGCTATGACGGCGCCAGCGCCGACGGCAAGGTCATGTATCTGACGGTCGCGAACGATTCCGCGACCGGCCATCTGGAGATCGCCGGCGCGACCGTGGCGTCGAGATGCGCGGTCCCGAGCTGGAGCTGGAGCCCGGATGTCGAAATCGCCGGGAACAAGACCGGCGTGGCGTTCTTCAACGGCTATGCCGCCGTCAAATTCCAGGTCCGCTTTCCGGATGCCGGGACGGCCGCCGGCGGCATCGTCGTGCGCTCTGCGGTCGGTCAGTTGCGCGGCGGGGCTCCCAACAAGGCGCGGCTCTGCTTGGCGCCGTGGCAGAGCTTTTCGCTGAGCCGTACCGGGCCGACCGGACCATAAGCCGCCCGCCCCGCCCATGAATCGCCCTCGTATTTCTCATAATATATCTTATACGAAAAAATGGACGCGAATTGTGTGGCGGGCGGCCGCGGCGGCGCCTGCCGTCAATACACTCTCTGCCCGATCGTATTTCCCGGCGGGCTATAGCGGCAGACCAGGACATCCCAGTCCTTCGAGCTCGCCGTGGCGCAGCCGAGCTTGGTGGTCTCGCGCCAGACGATCTGCGTGTAGTGCCCGACCGTGCGCGGATTGCCGTCCTTGGCGACCACCGGGAAGATGCCCGGCGCGAAATCCCTTTTTTCCGCGAGCCAGTCGCCGACATGCGCTCCGGCCCGTAGAACCCCGCGGTGCCTTGCCAGAGGTTTTCGCCCTCGCCGTCGCGCTCTTCGAGCCTGGAGTGCTCGAACCGGCCGGTCTCGGCGAGGGCTTAGCCCAGGCCGCAGCACCGCGTGCCAGGGTGTCGCTCCAGATGAGCGGCCGCAAGCCCAAGCTCGCGCGCTCGCGATTGTGCAAGTCGAGCAGCGCGTGCTGGAACGCGTCGAGGTCCGCCTGGGCCGCCAGGGCCGCGCCGGCGGTCGACAGCAGCGCTGCGAAGAAAAAAATCGCCGCCCGCACGGTTCCCGCCCTTGATCCGTCCCCAGGGTCCGACCTTACGCCCATCGGCCAGAAACCAACCGCGAGACCCCGATGAGCGACTTCTACCCCATGCCGAGCTTCCCGACCCTCACCGTGAGCGACCTGGCGGCCTCGACCGCCTTCTACGAGGCGCTGGGCTTCGAGACCGTGTTCGTGATGCCGGGGCCGGGCGGCGCACCGGCGCTGGCCCATCTGCGCTGGGCGAAGTATGCCGACCTGATGCTCCGGCCGGGCGCGGTCGACGGCCTCAAGGGCGCGGGCGTCACCCTCACCTTTGCCTGGACCGCCGGTGCGGTCGCGGAGGACCTCGACACATTGGCCGCGCGCGCCCGGACCGCGGGCGCCAAAATCCTGCGCGAACCGGGCGATAGGCCCTGGAACGCGCGCGACTTTTCCCTTGCCGATCCAGACGGTTATGCGCTGACCTTCACCTTCGGTCCCATCAAGCGCGATCTCGACTTGGCCGCCGTAGTGGCTAACGTAACGCGGTCATGAGCGCAGACGTTGTGAAGGAAGACAGGCACTTCTCCCCGGCCGAGGCCGCCAGGCGGCTGGGCGTCAGCGTCAAGGCGCTGCGCGTCTATGAGAGCCACGGCCTGGTCAAGCCGCTGCGCAGCGCGGCCGACTGGCGGACCTATGGTCCGAAGGAGATCGCGCGGCTGCACCAGATCGTGGCGCTGAAGCGCCTCGGCCTGACGTTGAAGCGCATCGCGGAGGTGCTCGAGGGCGGCGATGCGCTGGCAGCAGTGCTCGACCTGCAGGAGCGCGTGCTCGCCCGCGAGGGCCAGCGCGTCGCCAAGGCGCTCGAGATCGTGCGCGCGGCGCGCGCCAAGCTCGAAAAGGGCGACACCCTCTCCGTCGACGACCTCACCACGCTCACCAGGGAGACCACCATGACGAACAAAGCGACGCCCGAAGAGATGCAGGCGATCTTCGATCCCCTCGCCCAGAAGCATTTCACCGCCGAGGAGAACGCGGCGCTGCGTCGGCGCAGCTTCGACCAGGCCGAGGCCAGCCGGAGCTGGGAGAGCCTGATCGACGAGGCCAAGGCGCTGATGGCCAAGGGCGACCCCTACTCGCCCGCGGCCAAGGAGCTGGCGCGTCGCTGGCAGGCGCAGGTGCGCCTGTTCACGCAAGGCGACGTCAAGGTCGGCGAGAAGGTCATGGCGATGTGGAAGGAGGCGATGGCCGATCCGAAGGCGGCGCCGAAGCTTCCGCTCAATCCCGAGATCTTCGCCTTTGTGCAGAAGGCGGCGTCCAAGCTATGACGGGGCATGGCCAAGATCGACGAGCTGATTGAGATCATGCGCCGCCTGCGCGATCCGCAGGGCGGCTGCCCCTGGGATATCGAGCAGAGCTTCGAGACCATCGCGCCCTATACGATCGAAGAAGCCTATGAGGTGGCGGGCGCGATCGAGGACGAGGACTGGAGCGGGTTGAAGGAAGAGCTCGGCGACCTGCTGCTTCAGGTCGTCTATCACGCGCGCATGGCCGAAGAGCGCGGCCTCTTCGATTTCGGCGTCGTCGTCGAAGCGATCTCCACCAAGATGATCGCGCGCCATCCGCATGTGTTCGGCGACGCGGCGGCGATCGGGAACGCGCAGGCGCAGACGATCGCCTGGGAAGAGCACAAGAAGCGCGAGCGCGCGGCCAAGCAGGAAGCGGCCGAACGGCAGGTTCCCGGGCGGAAGAACGGCCTGCTCGACGACGTGACGCGCGCCCTGCCCGCGCTGCTGCGCGCCGAGAAGCTGCAGAAGCGCATGGCGAGCGTGGGCTTCGACTGGGACAGTCCCGAGCGCGTGCTCGACAAGATCGCCGAGGAGGCCGGCGAGATCGTCGAGGCGCATGCCGCTGGCGCAAGCCATGCCGAGATCGAGGGCGAGATCGGCGACCTGCTCTTCGTCGTCGCCAACCTGGCACGGCACCTGAAGGTCGATCCCGAAGCCGCGCTGCGCGTCACCAATGCGAAAGTGATCCGGCGGTTCCGCTGGATCGAAGCGGCGCTCGCGGCCGCAGGACGCACGACCTCCGAAGCGACGCTCGAAGAGATGGAAGCGTTGTGGCAGCGCGCGAAGAAAGAAGCGCGCTAGCGGATCTTGAGCTTGTAGACCACGCCCTTGCCCGCCCCGCCGCTGCCCGTCACGCCGTAGAGCACGCCCTTGTCGTCCAGGATCGGTGTTGCCGGATTGGCGCCGTCGTCATGCACCCCGAAGCTGTACAGGACGCTGAACTTGCCCGCCGCGGTGAGCCGATAGACGATGCCGCAGCCGGCGTTGCATTTGCGGGTCTCCTTGCTGCCGCCGGCGGCGACGCCGTAGAAGTTCCCGAATGCATCCTGCGCCCTCCGGCGTCACTTTGAACAAGTTGCCGAGTCCGCCCAAAGCCCTGCCGTAGATATTCCCGGCATCGTCCAGGGTCAGGTTCCCGATGGGCCGCGCGCCATCGTCGGAGCCGCCGGCGAATGCATGAACGACGCTGTAGGCCCCTTCCGGCGTGACCTTGAACAAGACGCCGTTGTGGCCCGCACCGGCCTTCTGCGTGGTGCCGTAGGTATTGCCTTGCGCATCGATGGTGATGCCGCCGAAAGGCTCGCCGCCGTCATCCAATCCGGTAAAAGCATGCAGGATGGCGATGTTGCCGCCGCGCGACATCTTGTAGACCGTGCCGCAGTCGTTTTCGCAATCGGCGCCCTGCTGACGGCCGTTGCCGCCGTCGACGGTCGTGCCGTAAAGATTGCCGTCCTTGTCCATCACGACGTTGGAGAACGGCTCAGCGCCGTCGTCGCCGCCCGCGAAATCGTGCAGGAGGGTCTCCTTTCCCTTTGGCGTGATCTTGAACACGATTCCCCGGCCGTGCGCGCCGCCACCCGCGGTGGTGCCGTAGAGATTTCCCTTGCCGTCGCGCAGGAGCGCATTGCTCGGCGTCGATCCGTCGGTCTTTCCGTCGAACTGATAGAGGATGGTCTCAGTGCTGGCGGCGCCGTCCCAGGATCAATCGATCCGTTCCAGGAAGCGGCTGGCAAGGAGCCGCTCGACCAGCGCCTCGCGCACCTCGTGCGAGGCGGCGGGCACCTCGCCCAGCGAGAACTCGGGCGTGCGCATCACGAAGACGATGCTCTCCTGCGCGCCGCGATGGACATAGTGATGCCCGCCCGGATAGGCGAAATCGATCTCGTTGGCGTTGCCCATCACGTGACAGGCGGCTAGCGGGCTGTGGCGCAGGCGCGTCTGCGGCGTGAGCGGGCCGGGGAATTGCGTGCGCGCCGGCGGCTTCTTGAGGTCGGCGACCGCCTGCGACGAGCGGTGCTGGAGCGCGTCGCGGATGAACTCGTCGGAACGGCAATAGCCGAACAGAGCGGCGGCGCCGTCGCGCACCATGTCGGGGATGCGGCCGAAATCGTTGGCGCGCGTCTGCGCGGCGATGCGCTCGCCCACGGTCTCGCGCAGCGGCCGGTGAACGTCGGACAGCCGGTCGATGCAGGCGATCAGCGCATCGCGCAACGTCACCGGAATGAAGCCGATGGAGAGATGAAGCGAATCCTCCATCGCCTCGACGCGATGCGGCGTGCCGCGCGGCATATAAAGCAGATCGCCGGGCCCGACCTCGAAGCTCGCATGGCGCTCGAAATCGAACGAGCCCGGCATCTTCTTCCAGACGTTGGGCAGGTCGGACGGGTCGGTGGAGACGAACCAGCGCTTGCGGCCCTTGAGCTGCACGACGAGCAGGTCGTATTCGTCATAGTGCACCGGCGCGGTGCCGTCGCCGCGGCTCCAGAACAGCTTCACGCCGACCTTCTGGTGGAACAGGACCTCGAGCGCGCGGATGGTCCGGTCGAGCTCGGCCGACAGCCCGCCGACGTCGTCGGTGCGAACCGTGTAGCCGCGGTCGTGAAACTCGTCGATCTTGCGCTTGAACGCGGCGGCGTCGGCGACGGCTTCAAGGCGCGGCGGCGGGCCCTTCGCGTCGGCGGAATGGAAGGCCAGCGTCGCTGCCAGATTCGCATAGGCGTTCAGGATGGCGCTTTCCGGGTCGTCGCCTAGAAGCACGCGCCTCGCCTGACGCCCCTCTTCTCCGTTCTCGAGCGCGAAACGCTTGCCCAGCACGTCGTCGAGAAAGCGATCCAGGGGCAGCGGCGCCAGCAGCCGCTGCACGACGACTCGTGCATCCTCCAACAGCAACGGCATTATCCCCAATGACGCCCCAGCCACGGCAAAGGTAGGTGTCTAACGCTCCAAAGCAAAATTACTTTGGATTGAATTTCGGCTTACGGGATAAAATCGCCGTGAGGGATTTGTAGCGCGCCGCAGCGCCCGGGCTATCGATCGCTCATGCTCGGCAAGCGAAGCCGTTGTGCCGAAAGCGAATAGCGCGGTCGGTCCGCCTAGGGCATCCCCTCGACAAGCTTGAAGATCGTCCCGGCGGAAGGGCGTCTGGTGTTGAACTGGGTCACGCCATAGATGGCGCCGTCCGGCCCTCGCCGGAGTCTCCCGGCCGGCAATTCGCCCTTTGTCCCGTTGAAGGAGCAGAGCGTGCGGAAGCGCCCGCGGGTGATCGCGTATTTGAAGACCGTCCCCACGTCGTCCGGGATGCTCCAGGTGGTGCCGTAGAGCGCGCCGCGCGAAAGCATCAGCCCATTGGGCCCGATACCGTCGTCTTTCGAGTCTCCGAAAACATGCAGCATCGTCTCGGTGCCGTCGGGCGCGACCCTGTAGACGACGCCGGAGCTGTGCCGGCCGCCGCCCGCCGTTCCATAGATGTTGCCGTCGTCGTCGATCGCGATCGGTCCATTGGGTCCTGTGCCGTCATGTCGGACCGAACCGAAGGCATAGAGAATGGAATAGGCGCCGCCCGCCGCGATCTTGTAGATGATCCCGGCGTCGTTGGGGCCACCGCCGGCTGCGCCGTAGAGATTGCCTTGCGCGTCGGCGACGAGATTCGAACTCGGCGTCTCGCCCAGAAGGAAATTCGTGAAATCGTGCAGCACGGCATAGGTGCCGTCCTCGGTGAGCTTGTACACCGTGCCCAGGCCGGTGCTGCCGCCCTGGATAGCGACGCCGTAGATCGTGCGGTCTCTATCGCGCAATAGCGCGTAGCGCGGATCGCGGCCACCGGCGCCGTCCGCGAATGCGTGCAGGATATTCATCCGGCCGCCGGCGGGCCTGAACCTGAAGAGCGTGCCGCCGTTATTGGCGCCGCCGCCGATCGTGGTGCCGAAGAAATTGTCGGTGTGGGACCTGGACATCTCGCCCTCCGGCACCAACCCGGCGCCGGATTCGGAAAAGTCGCTCAGCACGCTGAACGTGCCGTCGGGCGCAAGCTTGTAGATCGTGCCTCTTTGCAGCGCGCCGCAGGAGGCGGTCGTGCCGTAGAGGTTTCCCGCGCTGTCGAACGTCACCCCCGCCTGAGGCCCACAGCCTCCGTCGGCGCCGTCGAAGACGTGGAGGAAAGTGACGGTCGCGGCGGCATGGGCACCACCGGCAAGCGAGGCGGCGAAAGCCGCGGCGAGAAACGCTCGGGTCATGGCTGAATCCCTTTACGCGGGAGTCATTCCAGCAACACTACCATGAGGTTCAAACGAAAGTCTCGCTCACGATCCGCGCGACATCGGCGATGGCGGCCTCGCGCTCGTCGTCGCCGGCGCTCGAGCCGGTGAAATAGACCGTAAGCAGGATCGGCTTGCGCCCCGGCGGCCAGCAGATCGCGATGTCGTTGGTCGAGCCGTTCGCGCCGGTGCCCGTCTTGTGGCCGCGCTTCCAGCCCGAAGGCAGCCCGGCACCGATGCGGCGCGGCGCGGTCCGGCAGGCGATCATCCAACCGGTCAACATCTCGCGCGAAGACTCCGACAGCGCGTCGCCCAGCAGGACGCGGTCCATGTCGTCGAGCATCGCCGCAGGCGCGGTCGTGTCGCGCGGGTCGCCGGGGATGGCGGTGTTGAGCGTCGGCTCGTTGCGGTCGAGCCGCGTGACCGGGTCGCCCAGCGCCCTCGCCTGCGCGGTCACGCCCGCGGGCCCGCCGTCGGCGGCGAGCAGCAGGTTGGCGCAGGTGTTGTCGCTCCACACGATGGCAGCCTCGGCCAGGTCCTTCACCGTCATGCCGCCTTGGGCGAGATGCTCCCTGGCGACCGGCGCATAGTCGAGCAGATCGTCCTTGCCGTATTTGACCCAGCGGTCGAGTCTCTCCTGGCCTTTGTCGGCCTTGGCCAGCACCCGCGTCACCAGCAGCAGCTTGAAGGTCGAGCACATCGGGAAGCGCTCGCCGTCGCGCCAGGCGATGCGCCGCCCGGTCTGGGTGTCGAGGGCGGCGACGCCCAGCCGCCCACCGGCCCGCGCCTCGATCGCCTGGATCAGGCCGGCGGGGTTGTCCCCGGCCCTTGCCGCGAAAGACAGAAGCCCAGCGAAAGAAAGCGAGCCGACAAGCGGCCCAACCGCCGCGCCCGCGATTACTCCCCGTCTTGTCCACATACCAACAGCTTATCCCCAAATCGGGCGGAAAAGCGTTCGGCATCCTGTGGACTGGCTGTGAGCAGAAGCTCGACGCCGTCGTCGCCGTCGCGGCGCTCGCGGACCCTGCCGTGGCGGTAGGCCCAGGCCAGACCCTCGCCGTCTTCCGGACTAAGCCTCAGGCGAAGCTCGATGTTGTCACGCGTCAACAGCGCCTCGAACCGGGCGAGTAGAAGGTCGAGGCCGTCGCCGCTCAGCGCCGAGACGGCGACCGGAGCCCCTTCCCTCCCCCTGCCACGCGCTTGAAGTCCTGCGCGAATATCCTCGTCCAACAGATCGATTTTGTTGAGGATTTCGATATCGGCGCCTTCGATGTCGAGCTCGGCGAGCACCTTGAGCACGTCGGCCTTCTGCGCCTCGGTCTCGTCATGGCTGGCATCGCGGACATGGGCGATCACGTCGGCCTCCAGCACCTCCTCCAGCGTGGCGCGGAAGGCGGCGACCAGCTCGTGCGGCAGGTCGGCGATGAAGCCGACGGTGTCGGAGAGGATGGCCTTGGTGCCACCCGGCAGCTTCAGCCCCCGCATGGTCGGGTCGAGGGTCGCGAACAGCAGGTCCTTGGCCAGGACATCCGCCTGGGTCAGCCGGTTGAAAAGCGTCGACTTGCCGGCATTGGTGTACCCCACCAGCGCGACGACCGGGAACGGCACGCGCTTGCGGGCGCGGCGCTGCAGTCCGCGGGTGCGCTTCACGCCCTCGAGCTCGGACTTGATCTTGACGATGCGCTCGCCGATCAGGCGGCGGTCGGTCTCGATCTGCGTCTCGCCGGGGCCGCCCAGGAAGCCGAAGCCGCCGCGCTGGCGCTCCAGGTGGGTCCAGGACCGGACCAGCCGCGAGCGCTGATAGGTCAGGTGCGCCAGCTCGACCTGAAGCCGGCCCTCGCGGGTCTGCGCCCGCGCGCCGAAGATCTCAAGGATCAGCGCGGTGCGGTCGAGGACCTTGGTCTTCCATTCCTTCTCGAGATTGCGCTGCTGGATCGGCGAAAGCTGTGCATTGACGACGATGACCTCGGGCTCGAGCATCCGCGCCTCGGCCGCGATCTCCTCGACCTTGCCGCTGCCGATGAGCGTCGCCGGCACCGGACGCGCCAGCGGCGCGATATGGCTGCCCACGACCGTCAGACCGATGGCGGCGGTCAGCCCGATCGCCTCCTCCAGCCGCGCCTCGGCGTCGCGGTCGAGCGCGGATTTGCGCGCCTTGGGCTCCACATGGAGCACGAAGGCGGTGTGCTTGCGCGTGTCGGTGGGCTTGGAGGTCAGACCGTCTCGGCCACGGTCTCGGCGTCCATGAGCTGGATCGGACCCAGCGGCATGACGGTCGAGATCGCGTGCTTGTAGACGAGCTGGGCTTGCCCGTCCCTCCGAAGCAGCACGCAGAAATTGTCGAACCAAGTGATGTTCCCTTGAAGCTTGACGCCGTTCACCAGGAAGATCGTCACCGACGACTTCGACTTGCGGACGGCATTGAGGAAGGTGTCCTGCAGGTTTTGTTGTTTTTCGCTCATGGGTTTGCCCACTTCGGTTCTTGGCCCCGCGCCCCGCGAAGCAGTCGCAGGAGCATACGGCCCTTTGCTGCGGGAGCGAAAGCCCTGGAGCGCCCGGAAGGGGTGCTCAGCGGTTGGAGAGCTGGATCGGGTTGCCGTCTGGGTCTTTGCCGTCACACATGGCGAGGCTCTCGAACTGGTGGACTTTGCCCAGGCGGGCGCCGCGGGCCACGAGCTTGGCGCGGGTTGCCGCTACGTCCTTCGCATGGAAGACGATCTTGGGCCCCTTGCGGCCGGGCGACGGCGGGCCGGAGTGGAGCGCGACGCGACTGGCGCCGGCCGCGAACTCGCGCCAACCTTTCTCGTTTGTCACCTGCTTGAGGCCGAGAACGTCGCGGTAGAAAGCCGTCATCGCCTCCATCTGGGCGGTGAAGAGGATGATGCGGGCGAGCTTCATGGATCGGCTCCGGCATTCTTCATGGCATGAAGTTCCGCGATCCGCCGCGTAAGCGGCCCCGGCTTGCCGTCTCCCACCGCCACGCCGTCGATCGTCACCACCGGCACCGCGGCCCCCGACGCGGACGAAATGAACGCCTCGCGCGCCCGCTTCGCCTCGTCGGGCGTGAACGCCCGCTCCACGACGGGGATCTGCGCTTCCGCCGCCGCCTCCAGGATCACGCGCCGCGTGACACCGGGCAGGATCGCGTTCGACAGCGCGCGCGTGATCACGCGGCCGTCGGCGTCGACGATCCAGGCCGTGGTCGAGGCGCCTTCGGTGACGAAACCCTCCTCGTCGACAAGCCAGGCCTCATACCCGCCCGCGCGCCGCGCCTCAGTCTTCGCCATCGCATTGGCGAGCAGCTGCGTGGTCTTGATGTCGCAGCGCCCCCAGCGCGCGTCGGGCCGCGTCACCACCGCGATGCCTTCGGCCGCCCTCGTGTTCGCGCCCGCGAGATCGAACGGCCGCGCCGTCATGATGAGCGTCGGCCGCGGCGGCGCCGACGGAAACGGGTGATCGCGTTTCACCGCCCCACGCGTCACCTGCAGATAAAGAAACCCGTCGCGCACCCGATTGCGCCTGACGAGCTCGCGCATCACCAGCCTGAGCGCTGCCCGCCCCATCGGCATCGCCATCTCGATCTCGCCGACCGAGCGTTCGAGACGATCGAGATGCCCCGGCTCATCGCACAGCGAGCCGGAGCGGATGAGAAACACCTCATACACGGCGTCGCCAAGCTGCAACCCGCGGTCTTCGATATGCACGCCGGCGTGCCCGTGCGGCACGAAGCGGCCGTTGACATAGGCTGTGCGGCCCGAAGGCGCGCGGTGGGGCCAGTGGTGAGAAGTCAAATCCAGTTTTCCACACGAAGTCCGGTGATGCGGCGAAACTCGCGTTCGTTGTTCGTCACTAGGACGAGACCTTCAGCGCGCGCATGCGCGCCGATCAGCATGTCATAAGGCCCGATCGGCGTACCCGCTTTCTGAAGCTCAACACATATTTGCCCGTAATGCGACGCTGCGTCGGCGGAAAAGGGCAGCACGGTCAGCCGGCCGACGAGGCCATCCAGCGTCTCCAGGTTTCCGGCTCGCCGGCCGGAATTCTCGACACCGTAAAAAAGCTCGGCCAACGTGATCGTCGAAATGCAGATCTGGTTTCCGACGCGGTTGAACCGTTCCACCAACTTCGAAGGAGACGCTTTGCCGATATAGATGCATGTATCGCTGTCGAGCATGTACTGAAGCATCAATACTTGCGCTTCTGCATGGGCGGCTGCTCGCGGTCCGTCATGAAATCCTCCGAGAAGCGCGGCCCGTCGAAGAATGCGTCCCAGCGGTGGCCCACCGGGCTGATGACCCGCGTGTTGCCGACTTTGATGATCTCGACCTCGTGGACGTTCTCGGGAAAGGCGACGTCTTTGGGCAAGCGAACGGCTTGGCTGCGATTGGATTTGAACACAGTCGAGCGCGAGACCATGGGCGAGCCTTGTATATCCCACTGGGATATACCATGACGCAATGACATGAACAAGCGCTGACAAGCCGAAGCAAATCGCGCATTCGCGCGTTAGCAGCGCATGACCGGCGACGACGATACGACCTTCACGACCGAACAGGCCCTGGCCGCGCAACGCGAACTGCGCAAACGGCTCGGCCTGGGCGACGAGACCTTTCCCCTGCCCGCGTTGATCGGGATGCTCAGCGACGAGATCGAGAAGCTGCGCGCCCGCGGCGGCACCGACGCCGAGGTCGCGGCCACCATCGAGCATGCCACCGGCAAGCGCATCTCGCCCGACGACGTGGCGCGCCACTATGCGAACCCGGAGAAGCGGCGGCGGTAAGGCCCGGTTCAGCGGGGCCTGTTCGAGCGGAGTTCGAGCAGCACGACCTCACGCGTTGAACTGCTGCTCCCGGCCGTTGCCGCCCACGCCCAGGCTCTTCAGCTTGCGGTGTAGCGCCGACCGCTCCATCCCGATGAACGCCGCGGTGCGCGAGATATTGCCGCCGAAGCGGTTGATCTGGGCGACGAGGTAGTCGCGTTCGAAGATCTCGCGCGCTTCGCGCAGCGGCATCGAGATGACGAGGTCGCCGCGGCCTTGGCCGCCCCAGGGGGCGCTGGCGCCGAGGTCGCTGGGCAGCAGGTCGGCACTGATCGCCTGTTGGGCGTCGTCGGTCGCCAATATGAGGAGGCGTTCGACGATGTTCCGGAGCTGGCGGATGTTGCCGGGCCAGCTATGCGCCTGAAGCACCGCCATCGCGTCGTCGCCGATCTCGCGCATCTGCAGGCCCGACGCCGCCGAGAGGCGCTTCATGAAATGCGCGACCAGCAGCGGGATGTCGTCGCGGCGCTCGGCCAGCGACGGGACACGCACCGGCACGACGTTGAGGCGGTGATAGAGGTCCTCGCGGAACTTGCCGTCGCCGATCTCCAGGCGCAGGTCCGCCGTCGTCGACGAGATCACGCGCGCGTCGACCTGGACGCGCTGCGTGCCGCCGATGCGCGTGAAGGTCTGGTCGACGAGCACGCGAAGGATCTTCCCCTGCGTCTCCATCGGCATGTCGGCGACTTCGTCGAGATAGAGCGTGCCGTTATGCGCGAGCTCGAACAGGCCGATCTTGCGCGGCCCGTCGCCGCCCTCGACGCCGAACAGCTCGGCCTCGATGCGGCTGGGCTCCATCGTCGCGCAGTTGATCGCGACGAACGCATTGCCGGCGCGGCGCGAGCGCGCATGGATGAGCCGCGCCACGACCTCCTTGCCCGAGCCCGATGGGCCGGTGACCATCACGCGGCTGCCGGTCGGCGCGATCTTCTCGACGAGCTGGCGCAGTTGCGAGATCGCGGACGACTGTCCGACCAGCTCGCTGTCGTCGCCGGCGCGCAGGCGCAGCTCGGCGACCTCGCGCTTCAGCCGCGCGGCTTCGAGAGCGCGCGCCGCGACGTGGATCAGCCGGTCGGCCTTGAACGGCTTCTCGATGAAGTCGTAGGCGCCCTTCTTGATCGAGGACACCGCGGTCTCGATGGTGCCGTGGCCGCTGATCATCACGACGGGCAGATCGGCGTAGTCGCGCTTGAGTGCTTCGAGCACCTGGATGCCGTCGAGCTTGGAGCCCTGCAGCCAGATGTCGAGGATGACGAGCTGCGGCTTGCGCGTGCGCACCGCGGCGATGGCCGCATCGCCGTCTCCCGCGACGCGGGTCTCGTAGCCCTCGTCCTTGAGGATGCCCGCGATCAGGTCGCGGATGTCCTCTTCGTCGTCGACGATCAGGATCTCAGACGTCGTTTGCGGCAAGCCGGCCTTGCTCATCCATCAACCCTTTCTCTTTGGCGATCTTCTGGCGCAGCGGGAAGGTCAGCAGGACCTCCGCGCCGCGCGCTTCGTCGCCCCCCATTTCGGCATCACGCAGAACTATGTCTCCGCCGTGGTCTTCCATGATCTTGCGCACGATCGCGAGGCCGAGCCCCGTGCCCTTCGCACGCGTGGTGACATAGGGCTCGGTCAGCCGGTGACGGTGCTCCGGCGGCAGGCCTATGCCGTTGTCGCGGACCGCAAAGACGACCTTGTCGTCCGCACAGGTGAGCGACACGACGATGCGTCCCGGCGTGTCGTCGCCCTTCTCGATGCGCGAAGCGATGCCCTCGCCCGCGTTCTTGATGACGTTGGTCAACGCCTGAGAGACGAGCCGCCCGTCGACCTCGAAATACACGGCCTCCTTCGGCGCCTTGGTCTCGTAGGCGATCGACGGATTGCCCTCGCGCTGCAGGAACACCGCCTGCTGGAGCAATTCCTGCGCGTTCTCGCGGCGCATCACCGGCTGCGGCATGCGCGCGAAGGACGAGAACTCGTCGACCATGCGGCCGATGTCGCCGACCTGGCGGATGATCGTGTCGGTGCACTGGCTGAACACTTCCGGGTCGGAGGTGACCTCTTTCCCGTATTTTCGCTTCAGCCGCTCGGCCGAGAGCTGGATCGGGGTGAGCGGGTTCTTGATCTCGTGCGCGATGCGGCGCGCGACGTCGGCCCAGGCGGCCGTGCGCTGCGCCGACATCAGATCGGTGATGTCGTCGAAGGTCACGACATAGCCGGATGCCTGCGCCCCGTGCTCGCTCGTTACCTGGACGCTCAGGGTCCGCGGCGTGCCGGTGCGCTTGATCGAGACCTCGCCGCTGGCGCGGCCGACGGGCTCGGAGATCGTCTTGCGGATCAGGGCGGCCAGCTCGGGCACGGCCTCGGAATAGTGACGGCCCTCGATCTCCTCATGCGTGGCGTTGAGCAGGCGCGCCGCGGCGCGGTTGACGATGGTGATCTGCCCGTCGCCGTCCAGGCCGATGACGCCCGCGCTGACGCCGGCGAGCACCGTCTCGGTGAAGCGGCGGCGCTCGTCGATCTGCAGGTTGGCGTCGATCAGCGCCGCGCGCTGCGTGCTCAACTGCGACGTCATGCGGTTGAAGGCGACGCCCAGCGTGCCGATCTCGTCGTCGTCGCGCTCGACCGTCACCTGCGCTTTCAGGTCGCCTTCGGAGACGCGCTCCGCCGCGCGGATCAGGTTCGACACCGGCCTGACCAGCCCGTTGGCCAGCCACAAGCCCATCCAGATCGCGGCGGTCAGGATGACCAGGAAGACGACGCCGTAGAGGACCGCGAAATTGCCCTGGATTTCGGAACGGTTCTCCTCGAGCTTGGTGTATTCGTCGACGGCGCTGCGCGATTTGCGGTAGTAGCCGAACACCTTGGGATCGACCGCGCGCACGACCAGCAGATAGGCGTCGTTCAGCCACGGCAGATGCACCAGCGCATGCACCATGCCGTCCTGGGCATCGACGTCGACGACGATGCGTCCCGCGCGCGCGTCGCCGAAATCTGCCGCCGCCGGCTTGAGCGCGGCGGAATATTTGAGCTTGGTGCTGGCGGCGAGCTCGTTGCCGTGGGAATCCACGATGAACGAGGCGATCAGCCCGCGGTCGTTGGTCATGATGGCGAGCTTCTCGACCATCAAGGCGACCTTGACGTGGTTCTGCTCGTCGAAGAGCGAGCGGTCGTGCTGGATGCCGTCGGCCATCTCGCCGGCGTCTATGACGATGCCGCGCGTGGTCTCGAGCGCATATTGGTGCGCGACGCCCACCGCGTTGCCGATCGCCGATTTCACGCGGGCCGAGAACCACGACTCCATTCCCAGGTTCAGGATCGCGACCGCGAAGATGGCGATGAAGACCGCCGGCACTGCCGCCATGACGCTGAACATCGCGACCAGGCGCACGTGCAGGCGCGCGCCGGCCCGGCCCGAGCGCCGTTCGCGCCACAGCCGCACCAGCGGCCATGCGATGCCGGCCACCAGCGCTGCCAGCACCACGGCCAGCCAGCTCATGGTGGGGGTGATCGGAATGAGGCCCTTCAGCGTCGCGTAGATGAGGCCGCCGGACAGGGCCGCCAAAAGGCCGACGGCAAGGAGCAGCCGCGACGGCCCTGCCGCCCGCACCGCTCCGATCCAACCGGGCGCCTTTGTCTCAAGTGCCGCCATTGCTTCCGACTGCGTTGTGCGATCCGATTTTGGGGAAGGCGCTAAGCGCCTAGCCGCCTTCGATAATCGGGCGGCAGTGTACCCGTGCCACAGACTGTTGCAAGTTTGCTGCGGTGCGAATTTGCAACAGGGTTAAGGGGGCGGTCAACAATTAGGATCGCGGCGATGTAAGATGGAATCTCCCCAATGAACAACCTGACCGGTACCTACTGGTACGTCCCCACCCAGTTCCTGCCCGCGGTCGAGGCCGGGACCGATCCCATGCCTCATGTCTCCACCGTCGTCGACCAGACGGTATGGCGTTTCCAAACTTGCGAGAACGGCTACGTCACCGGCATCAGCGCGACCAACACGGGAGACGGCTGGTCCTACACGATGATCGTCGGCTCCATTGCGCCGAGCGGCCTGGTGAAGCTCAGCTTCTCGCCGCTCCACGACGACGACGCTGCCATCACGATCGGCGACGGGACCTTCGCCCGGGACATGTTCGTGATGCAGATGACCGCCGGATCGTCCACCTACAACCTCACGCATTGGGCGCAGATGGAGCCCATCGATCCGTCGATGCCGGAGTGGCGGGCCCTGCCGGGCTATCCCGACACCGGCGTCGAGGACCTGAAGGAGCTTCTGACGCCGATCGTGACTACTTGAAATAGCCCCGCATCGTCTTCATCGCCTGCTCCATGTCGCCGGCCTCGACGGCGCCCTTGACGGGCTCGTGCGAGCAGATCATGCCGGCCAGGATGTCCAGGACGCCGTTGTTCCCGGTGCTGTCCCAATGGCCGTTGCCTTCCTTCATGTCGAGCATCTTGGCGTTGTCGTCGAACAGGTAGAACGCGCTCGTGGTGTAGGCCCCATCGCTGCAGCTCAGCTCGGAGTCGGTGAGCATGTAGCTGTAGGTGACCCCCGCGGCCGTTACGGGCTTGGGCGTGTAGAGGCCGCTCGAGAACGTGAAATGGCCCTCGCCCTTGTCCACCACCGAGCCCTGGTCGTAGCCGTAAGCGCCGTCGACCGACTTGATGACGATCCAATGCTCGTCCGAGGCCGCGGCCGCGCCGACGCTCAGGCCCAGAAGCAACGCGAATGCGATGTAGCGCATGATCCCCTCCGTCGAACCACAATAGCAAAAGGGCGCGGCCGAACCAGTGGCGCCCGCTTGCGCTCGCCGCGGATGGCTATCTGCCGGACTGGCTCATTCCGTCCTGAAACCGCGCATCACCTCCAGCCCCAGGTCGCGGATCTTCTTGCGCAGCGTGTTGCGGTTGAGTCCGAGCAGCTGCGCCGCCTTGATTTGGTTGCCGCGCGTCGCCGCCAGCGTGATGGCGAGAAGCGGCCGCTCGACCTCCGCCAGCACGCGGTCGTAGAGACCGGGCGGCGGAAGCGCGCTGCCGTGCTCGCGGAAATACGCCGCCAGGTGCTTCTCGACCGCGGCGCCGATGCTGTCCGTTTCGCCGTCCTGGATCGCGCCCGCCGGCGCCGCTTGCGCAAGCTCCGCCTCGATGGAAGCGGCCGGGATCGCGTCTCCCGAATGCAGCACAACGAGCCGGCGCACCAGGTTCTCCAGCTCGCGCACATTGCCCGGCCAGCGATGGCGCTTGAGCAATTCGAGCGCCTCGGCATCGAGATGCTTTGCGGGCAGCCCCTCCCCTTCCGCCTTGCGCAGGAAATGCCGCACGAGGTCGGGGATGTCCTCGACGCGCTCGCGCAGCGGCGGCAGGCGCAGCGGCACGACGTTGAGGCGATAGTACAGGTCCTCGCGGAACAGGCCCTGCTGGATCAGCTGGCGCAGGTCGCGATTGGTCGCGGCGACGATGCGCAGGTCGGTCTTGATCGGCGCCCGGCCGCCGACGGTCGTATACTCGCCCTGCTGCAGCACGCGCAGCAGCCGCGTCTGCGCCTCCATCGGCATGTCGCCGATCTCGTCCAGGAACAGCGTGCCGCCTTCGGCCTGCTCGAAGCGTCCGATGCCGCGGCCGACCGCGCCGGTGAAGGCGCCGCGCTCGTGACCGAACAGCTCGCTCTCGACCAGCTCGCGCGGGATCGCCGCCATGTTGACCGCGACGAAGGCGCGATGCTTGCGCTTGCCGTAGTCGTGCAGCGCGCGCGCGACCAGCTCCTTGCCCGTTCCGCTTTCGCCCACGATCATCACGGTCAGGTCGGTCTGGAGGAGCCGCGCGATGGCGCGGTAGATCTCCTGCATCGCCGCCGAGCGGCCGATCAGCGGCAGCCGGTCGTCGTCCTGCGCGATCTCGCGCTTCTTCCCGGGCGCCGCCAAAGCGCGGCTGACGATCGCGGTCAGATCCTTCAGGTCGAAGGGCTTGGGCAGATAGTCGAAGGCGCCGCGCTCGGCCGCGGCGATGGCGGTGAGGATCGTGTTCTGCGCGCTCATCACCACCACGGGCAGTTCGGGCCGCACGCGCCTGATGCGCGGGATCAGCTCCAAGCCGTTCTCGTCCGGCAGCACGACGTCGGTGATGACGAGGCTGCCCTCGCCCGCCAGCACCGCGCGCCACAGCCCCGCCGCCGTGCTCGTCGTGCGCACGTCGTAGCCGGCGCGGCCGAGCGCCTGGGACAGCACGGTGCGGATGGCGCTGTCGTCGTCGGCGATGAGGATGGTGCCTTGGGGCATGCTGTCTAGGCTTTCGGCAGAAGGAAGGAGAACGGCTGCATCGTTCAGGCTTTCGGCAGAAGTATGCGGAAGACGGTTTTCGCGGGGACGCTGTCGCATTCGACGATTCCGCCATGGTCGCCGACGATCTTGGCGACCAGCGCCAAGCCGAGCCCCGTGCCGTGCGGCTTGGTCGTGACGAAGGGATCGAAGATGTGCGGCAGCAGCTCGGGCGCTACGCCCGCGCCGTTGTCGCGCACCGTCACCTCGATGGGCAGGCTGATCCGCTCGCCCGCGACGGCCGCGCCGAAGCGCACGCCGGGCCGATAGCCGGTGGTCAGCACGATCTCGCCGCCGCTCTGCGGCGACGCATCGGCCGCGTTGCGCACCAGGTTCAGGAACACCTGCACCAGCCGGTCGAAATCGCCGGCGACCTCGGGCAGCGACGGATCGAAATTTTCGCGGACGCTCACGTCGCGCGCGAAGCCGGCCTCCGCAAGGCGGCGCACGCGGTCCAGCACCTCGTGGATGTTGACCGGCTTGCGTGCGAAGCCGCGCGCGGCGCCGAACGACTCCATGCGGTCGATCAGGTTGCGGATGCGGTCGGTCTCGTCGCAGATCAGGCGCGTCAGCGTCTTGTCGTCGACGGTGTCCTCGATGAGCTGCGCCGCGCCGCGGATGCCGGCGAGCGGGTTCTTGATCTCGTGCGCAAGCACTGCCGCCATGCCATGCATCGAGCGCACCGCGCCGCGATGGACGAGCTGGCGGTCGATGCGCTGCGCCAGGCTCCTCTCCTGCAAGGCGATCAGCACCGCGCCGTCTCCGATCGGCGTCGCGGTCACGTCGGCGATGCGCTCGCCTTGGCGCGGCGTGGCGAGATCCATGTCGCGCTCGCCGACCGAAGCGCCGCGCTCGCGTGCCTGTGCCACCAATCCGAGGAGCGGAGAGCCGAAAGGGACGAGGTCGTCGAGCCGGTGCTTGAGGAGCAGCCCCGCCCCCGTCCCGAAGAACTGCTCCGCGGCCGGGTTGACGAAGATGAGTTGCTGTGCCGAATCCACGACCAGGACCGGCATCGGGAGCGCGTTGGCGATCAGAGGTTCGAGGGCCATAGACTGCCTATTCTCTAGGCAGCATATGGGTATGATCATATTCTGTGCAAATCGAGGGCCTGATGGCGAAGGTGGCGGTTGTTCTGGTGGCGGCGGGGCGCGGCGAGCGCGCAGGCGGCGCTGTGCCCAAGCAATACGTGCCCCTGCTCGGCAAGCCGGTGCTGCGCTGGACCGCCGAGGCCTTCGCCGGGCTCGTCATCCAGCCGGTCGTCGGCACCCGGGACGAGGCCGCGTTCGGCGCCGCCATGGCGGGCCTGAAGACCCTCACCCCCGTCGCCGGTGGGCCGACGCGGCAGCATTCCGTGATGCATGGGCTGGAGGCGCTGATCGCCGTGAAGCCCGATTTCGTGCTGATCCACGACGCCGCGCGGCCGCTTGTCTCGCCCGCCTTGGTCGACGGCGTGGTTGCGGCGCTGGAAGCCGGCGCCGACGCCGCCGTGCCGCTGCTGCCCGTCGCCGATACCTTGCGCAAGCAGGAAAACGGCAAATGGGTCGGCGTGACGCGCGATCGCCTGATGCGGGCGCAGACGCCGCAGGGGTTCCGGTTCGCGAAGATCCTGGCCGCGCATCGCGACCACAAGGCCCTGGCGCTGACCGACGACATGGCCCTGGCGGAACTCGCAGGGCTCGATATCGTTGTCGTCCCCGGGGAAGAGACCAATTTGAAGATCACCACAGCGAAAGACTTTGCGATGGCGGAGCAGTTGTTGTCCGCGCGGCTCGGCGACACGCGCACCGGCTTGGGCTACGACGCGCATCGGTTCGCGCCCGGCGACCACGTCTGGCTTTGCGGCATCAAGGTGCCGCATACCCATGCGCTCGAAGGCCACTCCGATGCCGATGCCGGGCTGCACGCGCTGACCGACGCCATCCTGGGCGCCATCGGCGCCGGCGACATCGGCCAGCATTTTCCGCCTACGGACGAACGCTGGCGCGGCGCGCCGTCGTGGAAGTTCCTCGACCATGCGGCGGGCCTGGTGCGCGACAAGGGCGGCGCGGTCACGCATTGCGACGTCACGCTGATCTGCGAGCGGCCCAAGATCGGCCCGCACCGCGAAGCCATGCGCGCGCGCATCGCCGAGATCCTGAAGCTCGAACCAGAGCGCGTCAGCGTGAAGGCGACGACGACGGAAGGCATGGGCTTCACCGGCCGCCAGGAAGGCCTCGCCGCCCAAGCCATCGCCACGGTGCGACTGCCATGAACGACAATGCCTCCGTCGTGAGCGAGAACGCCGCCACGCTTTTCGGGATCGGCCGCGTCGGGTTCGCGCCCGGCACCGTCGCGAGCCTTGTCGCGCTGCCCATCGCCTGGGTCACGATGCGCTATTTCGGACAGATCGGCGTGTTCGTCCTGGGGCTCGCGGTGGCGGCGCTCGGGATGTGGGCGAGCGACACCTATGCAAAGGACCGCGGCGTCTACGACCCGTCGGAATGCGTGATCGACGAGCTGGCGGGACAGCTGCTGGCCTGCGCGCTGGCGCCGTTCTCGCTGCTCGGCTTCGCGATGGCGTTCCTGCTGTTCCGGCTGTTCGACATCTCGAAGCTCTGGCCGATCTCGATGTTCGAGCGGCTGCCCGGCGGGCTCGGCATCGTCGGCGACGACGTCGTGGCGGGGCTGATCGCGGGCGGCATCGTCGCGGTCGTCGACACGGCGGGACTGATATGAGCCTGTTCCCCGCGCCCCTGCTGCGGCTGGCCGAGATGGTGGTCGCGCAGGCGCGCGAGAAGAAGCTGCGCATCGCGACCGCCGAAAGCTGCACCGGCGGGCTGATCGGCGCGCTGCTCACCGAGGTGCCGGGCTCGTCGGACGTCTTCGAGCGCGGCTTCGTCGTCTATTCCAACCGCGCCAAGCAGGACATGCTGGGCGTGCCCGGCGACCTCATCGCCGATATGGGCGCCGTGTCGGAAGCCGTCGCGCGCATGATGGCCGAAGGCGCGGTCGAGAACTCAAACGCCCACATGGCCGTCGCGGTCACCGGCATCGCAGGCCCCGGCGGCGGCACGGCGATGAAGCCCGTCGGTCTCGTCCATATCGCCGTCGCGCGCGAGAACCGCTCGATCCTGCACGAAGCGCACCGCTTCGGCGACATCGGCCGCGGCGAGGTGCGCATCAAGACCGTCGAGGCCGCGCTGGAGCTGTTGCAGAGGCTGTTTTGACGTGAAGGCCGCTTGCGCCGCGCTCGCGCTGATCCTGTCGACGACGGGTGCGCTTGCGGGCGGCGCCTGCTCGAGCGGCATCAGGACCATCGCCCCGGCAGGTGCCGACTATCAGCGCAAGCACGACACCATCGCGCACACGCTGCTCGACAACGAGCGGCCGACCGGACAGGTGACGCCGCAGATGTATGCCGTCCTGGATGCGGTCATCGACCAGGCGCGCGCGGAGCTGCCGCCCTATCCCGATCATCCATCCGAAGCGGAAGCCGAAAGATATGGCCGCCGCGCGTTGCCGATCATCGACTGCGTGCTGACGGCGAACGGCTTCGTGTGGGGCGAGCATACCGTGCTGCTGCTCAGCGATGGGCTCACCCCCGTCCATGCCGAGGACTATCGCGAGTACCTGACCGGCGATCTCCGTCGCAATCGGCTCGTCAAGGCGCGCGCGTCGCACGACTACTACGCGGTCGATTGCGACACCGGAGCCTTCCTCTATCTGGGCGTGGCGGAGGCGCTGCACCTGCCGCTGGCCTTCGTCGTCATCCCCGATCACGCCTTCGTGCGCTGGATGCCGGGCGCGCTCGATTTCGAAACGACGCAGGGAACCTTCGCCGCGCCGGGCGCCGCGGGAGAGCAGCAGCGCTACCGCCCGTTCTTCCTCGGCAGGCGCTCGACATACAGCCATCGCCACGAGCTCGAGAACCTGACGCGCGCGCAGATTTTCGGCTTCCATCACGCTTTGGTCGCGCAGGGCATCCGCTTCCGGCTGGCGGGCAAAGCCGATCCGGACTTCACTCCCGTGCTGACGGCGTTCGAAGCCGCGATCCGCGAGGACCCCGAGCTCGACTATCCCTATGACGAGATCGCCTGGTACTACACGGTGATGCGGCCGGCGCCCGAGAAGCGCGCGCTGGCGCTCGATTATGCGCGGCGCGCTTGGTCGCTGTCGGACGAGCCCGTCAATGCCAATACGCTCGCTTGCGTCCGTGCGGCCCAGGGCGATTTCGCGGCCGCCACGCGCATCGAGCCGCCGCCGGACCGGCTGCGCCATGCCAGCGACAGCGAGATCGGCAACCGCGTGGCCGCCATGAACGCCGACGAGATCGCGCATGGCAAGCCGTGCAGCGAGGCGCTGGCCGACTACACCGCCTGGGGCGCGCCTTAGGCTATTTCTTCTTGCTGTTCCTGCGCGTCAGAACCTTGGCACGGTTCTCGAACGCTTCGGCCATGCGCCGGGAGACGCGCTCGAAGGCCGCGCCCGCCACCATGTTCAGCAGCGGATTGCGGAACTCGAACACGATCGAGAAGAATATCCGGCAGCCTTGATCGGGCTCTGGGCCCTCCGGCGTGAAGCGCCAATTGTTCTCGAGCTTGCGGAACGGCCCCTTGGTCTGGGCCACCGCGATGGTGCGGCTCTCGGGGTCGAGCGTCACGCGGCTGGTATAGGTTTCGGCGAAGCGGCCGAAGCCGACCGACATGTCGGCATCGACGATGTTGCCGTGCCGCGCGAGCACATGCGCGCCCGTCACCCAGGGCAGGAACTGGGGATAGGACTCGACGTCGGCCACGATCTCGAACATGAGATCGGCCGTATACGGAACGATGCGGGTTTCGGTGTGCGCGGTCACTTGAGGGCGAACACCGCCGTGACGTGGGCGGTGACCTCGAGCTGCCCCGGCAGGATCGACGCGCCGGCGGCCGGCGGCGGTGGGGGCGGAGGCGGCGCCATCGGGGCCGCGTCGTAGTCCATCGAGCGCACCTGGGTATTGCCGACCGTGATCAGCGGCCCGACCTCGGCGCCGACCGCGTTCGCCATCATCTCGGCCTTGTGCTTGGCGTTGCGCATGGCGTCGGCGCGCGCCTTGTCGAGCAGGCTCTCGCGGTTCGAGATCTCGAACACCACGTTGTTGGACGAATTGGCCCCGGCGGAGGCGGCGGCGTCGATCACCGCGCCGGTCTTGGAAAGATCGGACACCGTGACCACGATCTTGTTGGTCACCTCGTAACCCGAGATCCTCGAATAGTCGATCTGATAGCTCTTGGGATCGAGCAGCGGATGCTGCGGCGCGATCGAGAACTGCGAGGTGCTGATCTGCGACCGGCCGATGCCCACCGCGCGCAGCGATGCGAGCACGGCCGCCATCTTGGCGTTGTTCTGCGACAGCGCCGTGCCGACGTTCTCCGCCGCCGTCTCGACGCCGAGATCGATGCTGGCATGATCGGGATCGACATAGATCGTCGCGTCGCCGTCGACGGTGATGGTATGGGCCAGGTTGATCGTGTCGGCGCCGGCCGGTGCCGCAGGCAGCAGCAGCGCGCTTCCCCAAAGCCATGCCCGCATGGTCCCCCTCATCCGCACCCTCATCCTCGTGACGTCATCCCTGCGACTGGCGCGCGGCCTTCATCCGAGCAAAATCGGCATCGGCATGATAGGACGAGCGCGTCAGCGGGCTCGCCGACACCATCAGGAAGCCCTTCGCCCGCGCGACCTGTTCCAATCCTTTGAATTCCTCCGGCGTCCAGAACCGCGCGAGCGCGGCGTGCTTGCGGGTCGGCTGGAGATACTGCCCGATGGTGAGGAAATCGACGCGCGCGGCGCGCAGGTCGTCCATCACCTGCATGATCTCTTCGCGGCTCTCGCCCAGGCCGACCATCAGCCCCGACTTGGTGAAGCCGTCCGGCACCAGTTCCTTGGCGCGCTCGAGCAGGCGCAGCGACGCGAAATAGCGCGCGCCGGGCCGCACCGACAGATAGAGCCGCGGCACGGTCTCGAGATTGTGGTTGAAGACGTCGGGACGCGCGTCCATCACGACGTCCAGCGCGCCGTCCTTGCGCAGGAAGTCGGGCGTCAGCACCTCGATGCTGGTGTCCGGGCTCGCGGCCCGAATGGCGCGGATGGTGCGCGCGAAATGGCCGGCGCCGCCGTCGGCGAGATCGTCGCGGTCGACCGAGGTCACGACGACGTGCTTCAAGCCGAGTTTGGCGACCGCGCGTGCGACGTTCTCGGGCTCGCCTTCGTCCAGCGCGCCGGGCAGCCCGGTCTTGACGTTGCAGAATGCGCAGGCGCGCGTGCAGGTGTCGCCCAAGATCATCATCGTCGCGTGGCGATGGGTCCAGCACTCGCCGATGTTCGGGCACGCCGCCTCTTCGCAGACCGTGTGAAGCTTGTGCTCGCGCACGATCTCGCGCGTCACCGCGTATTCGCGGCTCACCGGCGCCTTGACGCGGATCCAGTCCGGCTTGCGCTGGACCGGGTTGTCGGGGCGGTGCGCCTTTTCGGGATGGCGCGCGGTGTTGTCGATGACGATCGTCATGGGCGCCTATATAGGCTGCTTCGCGTCCGATTTCGACACATCTTCGAGAACGGCGTTTTAAGGTGTTCTTAGGACACTCCCGCATGAAGGGAGCCCCTCACATGAGCCTGAAATATCTCGCCCGCGCCGGCCTGCGCAACTTTGCCATCGCAGCCGCCGCCCTGGCGCTTTGCGGCTCGGCGGGGGCCCATGGCCTCAAGACGCTCTATGCGTTCGACGGCACGCCGCCGCAATCGGCACCGGTGCGCGACGCGGCGGGGAACCTCTACGGCACGACCGGCGTGGCGACGCAGAACCTGGGCACGATCTACAGGCTGAGCCCGGGCGCGCATGGCTGGACGCTGACGACGCTCTACAGCTTCACCACGGGCGCCGGGTTGATCCCGAGCTCGCCCCTGATCGTCGATGGTGCGGGCAATCTCTACGGCACGGCCGCGCCCAACGGCGTTCAACGCGGGGGCGAGATCTTCCGCCTGTCGCCCGACGGCGCTTACAAGGTGCTGCACCGCTTCGCGCAGAATCGCTATGCCAGCGAAGGCGCGCTGACCTATCGGGGTGCGGCCGCCGGTCTTCCTTATGACGGCACCTCGCCGCTCTATGGCCCATCGGCGATCGGCGGACGCACCGCGCACGGCACCGTCTTCTCGCTGACGCCGAACGGCGCGACGTGGGACTACGAGGTCATCTACACCTTCTGCCGCCGCGCCCAGTGCCGCGACGGCTGGTCGCCCTTCGATACGCTGACGATGGATGGCGGCGGCAACCTCTACGGCGTCACCGCGAGCGGCGGCAAATACGTCGGGGGCGTCGCGTTCAAGCTGGCGCCCGCCGCGGGCAATTGGAAAGAGACGGTGCTCTACGATTTCTGCGCCAAGGCCGGATGCCCCGACGGCTCCACGCCCATCTCCAACAGCGCGACGCTCGATGCCGCCGGCAATCTCATCGGCACGACCTTCATCGGCGGCCGTGGCGATGCATGCTGCGGCGTCGCCTACAAGCTCGCGCCGGACGGCACTGAGACGGTGCTGCACGCTTTCTGCCCGAACTTGGACTGCTCCGACGGTTCGTCTCCGTTCGGCGGTCTCACGCCGGCCGGTGCGACGCGCCTGCTCGGCGTGACCAACCAGGGCGGCACGAACGACGCCGGCGCGATCTTCGCGCTGAGCGGCCAGTTCCGCACGCTCTATTCCTTCTGCGCGCAGAGCGATTGCGCGGACGGTTCGGGTCCCCTGGGTTCGCTGGCCGGCGACGGTCACAACCATTTCTACGGCGTGACCGTCCATGGCGGCGGCGCGGGCTCCGGCACGGTGTTCGAGTTCACGCCTTAGAAGATTCCGCGTCCAGCTCAGGAATATCCCGATTCCGCCCATGTGCAGCCCCTGTCGAGCGCCATTTTGCCTTAAAGCCGTGCTGCGCTAAGTTTCCGCCGGAACACCGGCGGCAACAGCCGGGTTTCCGGGGAGACGCTATTTGACACTATCCACGATTGCCGCTGCTTCCGGCGAGGACGTCTGCCCTTTCGATATCTCGAGCACCGGCAGGCCCGTGTTCCGCGCCTTCGTCAGGGCGCGCGCCGAGTTCGGCGGCTCCAGGATATGCATCGCCGACGTCGACGACAGCGAGCGCAGCTATGACGACATCATGCGCGGCGCGCTGGCGCTCGGCCATGCGCTGAAGGCGGGCACCAAGGCCGGCGAGTGCGTGGGCGTGATGCTGCCGACCGGCGCCGGCGCGATCGCGACTTTCCTCGCGCTCTCGGCTTACGGCCGCGTGCCGGCGATGCTGAACTTCACCTCGGGCGCGGCCGCGATCAAATCGGCGCTGCGCACGGCGCAGGTGAAGAAGATCGCCACCGCCAAGCGCCTGGTCGACATGGCCGGCCTGAAGCCGCTGGTCGAGGAGCTCTCCCGCGACTTCGAGATCGTCTATCTGGAAGAGCTGCGCGGCAAGCTTTCGATCGTCGACAAGCTGGCCGCGGTCGTGGGCTCGATCTTCCCCAGCCTCGTGACCAAGCGCCCGTCGCCGGATTCGCCGGCGGTGATCCTGTTCACCTCGGGCACCGAGGGCGAGCCGAAGGGCGTGGCGCTGTCGCATCGCAACCTGCTCGCCAACGTCGAGCAGGTGCGCGTGCACCTGGCGCTCTATCCGACCGACATCCTGCTCAACCCCCTGCCCGCCTTCCATTGCTTCGGCCTGACGGTCGGCTCGCTGATGCCGCCGCTTCTGGGCTTGAAGGTCGTCTGCCATCCCACGCCCCTGCAGCCGAAGGAGATCGTCGCGCGCATCAAAAAGCACAAGGCGACGATCCTGGTCTCGACCGACACCTTCATCACGCAATATGCGCGCGTCGGCGAGCCCGGCGATCTGTCGTCGCTGCGCCTGACGGTCTGTGGCGCCGAGCGGCTGCGCGACGAGACGCGCGCGCTCTTGCGGCGCAAGCACGGCATCGAGCTGCTCGAGGGCTATGGCGTGACCGAGACCTCGCCCGTGATCGCGGCGAACCGTCCGGGCGCCAACCGCCCCGGCACGGTCGGCCAGATGATGGCCGACATGCAGTATCGCCTCGAACCCGTCGAAGGCATCCCCAATGCCGGGCGCCTGGTCGTGAAGGGTCCGAACGTGATGCTCGGCTATCTGCGCCCCGAAGCGCCGGGCAGGATCGATCCCCCGGCGGGCGGCTGGCACGATACCGGCGACGTCGTCTCGGTCGACGAGGACGGCTTCATCGCGATCAAGGGGCGGCTGAAGCGCTTCGCCAAGATCGGCGGCGAGTCGGTGTCGCTAGCGGTGGTCGAGAGCTGCGCCTCGGCGCTGTGGCCCGATTTCAGCCACGCCGCGATCACCGTGCCCGACGGCCGCAAGGGCGAGCAGATCGTGCTCGTCACCAACAACAAGGACGCCAACCGCCACGACATCGTGGGCTGGGCTCACAACCACGGTGTCTCCGAGCTCGCCATTCCGCGGCGCATCGTCGTCGTCGACGAGATTCCGGTGCTCGGCACCGGCAAGACCGACTATGTCGGGGTGCAGAAGATGCTGCCGGCCGAAGGGGCGGCCTAGGAGGAACTGCCATGCGCGTTCGGGGTTTGATGCTGTCGCTGCTCGCGGCGGCCATGAGCATGCTCGCATCGCGGGCCGATGCCGCGACGCTCAAGACGATTCACGACTTCTGCGGCGCCTTCGACTGCGCCGGCGGCGTCGTGCCGACCGGCGGCGTGACCATGGACGCGTCCGGAACGCTTTATGGCGCGACCTACAATGGGGGCCCCGACGGCTACGGCACGGTCTACGCGCTCACCCCCAACGGCGACGGGACCTGGACGCATCAGGTTGTCCATACCTTCTGTTCGGAGCCGGATTGCGCCGACGGCGGAAATCCCACCGGGCATCTGGTTCTGGACACGAACGGCGCGCTCTACGGCGTGACGAATTTCGGCGGCAAGGGACGCGTCGGATCGATTTTCCGCCTCAGCCCCAACGCCGACCGCACGAAATGGAAGCTCAAGACGCTGTATTCGTTCTGCACCTCCACCTCCACGCCCACATGCGACAACGGCTATCGACCCAACTACGGCCTCGCCTATCTCGGACAGAAGGACGGCAAGCTCTATGACGGTGCCACGCCGCTCTACGGCCTTGCCTCGGGCGGCAAGCAGGACGACGGCTCCTGCTTCGGCGGCGGGTGCGGCGTGCTCTATCGCATATATCCCAGGACCGAAAAGCGCTGGGCCTACAGCGTGCTCTACCGCTTCTGCCCCAAACTCGGCAGCTGCACCGACGGCTGGCAGCCGCTAGGTCAGCTCGTCGTGGCCAACGCCACGACGCTGCTCGGCACGGCGATGGGCGGCGGAGCGCATCAGCACGGCGCGGTCTTCAAGCTGGTCAAGGCCAAGGGCGCGCCGACCTGGAACGAAAGCCTGGCCTATTCCTTCTGCCCGCAAGTGGGCTGCGGCGACGGCGGGTTCCCGTCCTCCGGCGTCGCGCTGGCCAAGAACGGCTATATCTGGGGCGGCGCCCAGGGCGGCGGCAACGTTCCCGGCACGCTTTTCAAGATCGCGCCCAACGGGACGGAGTCGACCGTGTTCCTGTTCTGCAGCACGAATTGCCCCGACGGCGGCAGCCCGACCACCGTAGCCTTCAACGCGGCCGGCGAGGTGTTCGGCATCACCACCGACGGCGGCGGCAACGACGGCGGCGTCATCTACAAGCAGAGCGGATCGACGCACACGACGCTCTACCGGTTCTGCAGCCAGGCGAACTGCACCGACGGCGAAAACCCGTCGGGGCCGCTGACCTTCGCGGCGAATGGCAAGATCTACGGCGCGACCCAGTACGGCGGCGCCAATCACGGCGGAACGGTCTACGAGCTGACCCCGTGACACAGACGCGGCGGGCGGTGCTCGGTCTCATCGGCGCCGCTTCGCTTTGCCTGCCGGCGCGCGCCGGTGCAGCCAAGGACGGGCGCCTCGTCTCGCGGCCGTCGCCGCCGACCCTGCCGGCCCCCTCGCCCGGCACCTTCATCCCGCTGCGCGGCGGCGCGATGCTCTATGTCCCCAAGACGTTCGCGCCGGAATCGCCGATGCCGCTGCTGGCGATGCTGCACGGCGCAGGCGGAGATGCGCTTTCGACGGCGAGAGATTTTGCGCCGGCGGCCGACGCGCGGGGCATGTTCGTGCTGGCGCCGAAGTCGCACAACGCGACCTGGGACCTGCATCACATGCCCGAAAGCGAGGACGCCGACACAATCGACGATGCGCTGGACCAGGCCTTCGCCCACGTCGCCGTGGCAAGGCTCGCGCTTGCGGGCATCTCCGACGGCGCCTCGTTCGCGCTGTCGCTGGGACTGGCGAACGGCGATCTGTTCGGCGACGTGATCGCATTCTCCGCCGGCCTGTTCCGCATCCGCGCGCGCGCCGGCAGCCCGCGCATCTTCATCAGCCATGGACGCAACGACCGCGTGCTGCCGTTCAGCGGTGCCGAGCGCATCGCCGCCACGCTGTCGGCGGCGGGATACGACGTCGCGTTCCATCCCTTCGACGGCGGCCACGAAGTCCCGCCGGACGTCTTGAACGCGGCGCTCGACCGCTTCCTACAGTGACGCCCAGAATTCCTCCAGCGCCGCAGCCACCTCTGCGGGCTTCTCGGCCTCCCACCAATGGCCGCAATCCTTGATCAGCGCGAACCGCGCGCCGACATGCCGGGCGAGCTTCTCGCCGAAGGTCCAGTTCACGTAAGGATCGCGCTCACCGAAGATGACGAGGCCGGGTGCCGCGATGCGCTCGAGGTCGTCGTACCAGTCGCGGCCGACGGTCTTGGCGGAGCGGTATAACGAGAGGATCGCGGCTTTCATCGTGGCGTCGAGCGCGCCCGCGGATTCCTCGGCAACCTCTTTCGGCTGGCCCTGCGCCATCAATCCCGGCGCCATCGCCTCGGGGATCAACTGCTTCATCACCTCTTCACCGACGCCGGGCGTCTGCCAGGCCTGCGCCATGTCGTGCCAGACATAATCGGGATCGAGCGGCGCGCCGCCCGCGGCCCAGCTGCGCACCAGCCGGGGCTCGAGGCTCAGCGCGCGGTAGCACAGCAGCGCGCCCCAGTCGTGACCGACGAGATCGATGGGACCGGATAACTTGCCGAGCTCGGCGACCAGCCAGGCCGCATAGTTGTCCTTGGTCGGCTCGAACCCCGCGGGCAGCGCGCAGCCGAAGCCGGGCAGCCTGAGCGCGATCGTGTCCTGGCGCGCGAGCTTCGCGAGCGTCGGCGCCCAGACGCCGGGCGTGTCGGGCACGCCGTGAACGAAAACGGCCGGCATCAATTCCCTCCAAACATGGTTTCATGACGTGCGCAGATCCTGGGCCATAACGACGCCGCTTCGGGCTCGCGGATGGCGAAGGCCTCGTCGAGAAAGCGCACCAGCTCGTCGGCGTTGTCCAGGATCCGGTCGGTACAGCCTGCGGGCGTCACCTTGCGCACCACGCGGCCGCGCAGGACGACGAGACCTTCGGGCGTGTGGCGTTGCGCCACGAGGTTCTGCACGAAGGGCGACCAGTCTTCGGTCTGCAGCCTGTGGCACATGCCGGCGAGCTGCGCCTCGTCCGCGGGCGCGAGCGTGACGTCGAACGACTTGGCGCCGCCATAGGGATGGTTGTGCAGGCGCCACCACGTCTCGTCGAGACGGCCGAGATTGAAATCAAAGCCGTTGCAGGAGAACGTCCCCTCCGCAACGCGGAAAGGCTCCAGCGGGCCGTCGCCGAAGCCGACATCGGCGAAATACAGTCCTTCCGGAAGCTCGACCAGCAGCACGAGGTGATTGCCGGCGAACTGGTCGCCGAAGGCTTCGCGCATCACCGCGCCCGCGAGCCGCGTGACGTTGAAGCCCAGCGCCTCGAGCGCCCAGCCCAGCGTGCCGTTCATCTCGTAGCACCAGCCGCCGCGGCCGCGCTCGAGGATCTTCTCGAGCGTCGGCTTGCGCTCGATCGTCACCGGACGGCCGAGCTGGACGTCCAGGTTCTCGTAAGGAATGGCGCGCAGATGGGCGCGGTGAAGCGCACGAAGACCTTCGAGGTCCGGTCGCGGGCGGACATCGATGCCGATGCGTCGCAGGTAACGATCAATGTCCATCTGCGTCTTACCTAAGGTAGGAATTTACCGTGCACCGCGAGAAACCGTCGAATTCACTTCTCGCGTGCGCACGAACACTATAGCATCGCCGTGCTGTGGGCATGCGTTGCGCTTATCTACGCGCAACGGCTGTTGGGGGACAAACATGAAAATCGTGAAGTGGATCGTGGCTGCGGCCGCGGCGTCGTTGCTTGCCGGCTGCGCGGGGCAGCCCGAGATACCGTTCGACAAGAGCGCCAACGCGAACGTTCGCACCATCGGCATCGTGACGCCGAACCTGCCCGACCGGCCGCGCGTCTGGCTGGCGAGCTCCATGGGCCAGAGCTTCGGCCTGATCGGCGCGCTCGTCGACGTCAGCATGGAAGAAAACCGCAACGACAAGCTGTCGGCGATGCTCCGGAGCCACGGCGTCGATCCCAAGGAGCGCTTCGAGAAGTCGCTCGAGGCCTCGCTGAGGGCGCAGGGCTACGAGGTCAAGCCCGTGACCGTGACGCGCAAGCAGGGCGAGCCGCTCAAGGCCTTCCCCTCCACCGCGGAAACCGGCGCGGACGCCTATCTCGACATCAGCGCGGTGAACTACGGCTATGTCGCCGCCGGCATCGGCACCTCGACGCCCTATCGCCCGTTCGTCTATCTCAATTGCAAGCTGGTGCGCGCGTCGGACAGCAGCGTGATGATGCAGGACGCGATCTTCTACGATCCGGTGGCGCCGTTCGGCCAAGGCAAGAACGTCTCGATCTCGCCCGACCCGGCCTACACCTTCGTCGACTTCAACACGATGGAGAGCCAGCCGGATCAAGTCGTCTCCGGTCTCGACGCTTCGGTCCAGCAGACGACCGACGCGGTCGGCCGCCTGCTGCGCTAGGAGGCGGCGACAATGCAATTCCGGACGTACCGCCTGGCGGCGCTGTCGAGCCTGTGCCTGCTCGGCGCCTGCGCCGTCCAGGAAAGGCCGCTGCCGCCGCTCACCACGCTTTCGGGGCGCCAATGCGCGGCCTCGGCCGACATCGCCACCGCCGCAGTCCTGCTCTACAAGACCAAGGACGAGACCAAGCAGGTCGTCGACATGGCGGACGCGATGCCTTGCCTGAAGACGGCTTCGGGCGCGGCGTTGTATGTCGTCTATGGCCTGCCGCAAACCGACGAGCCCTATGTGATCGGCGTCGCCAGCACGTCGCGCGGCGGCACGCTGTTCGCGCCGCAGGTAATGCTTCTGGCCGGCGACGGCAGCGTGAAGCGCACCTTCCCGGGCAAGCAGATGGAGTTCCGCGGCGAAGGCTATGGCGTGCGGATCCCCAAGCATGGCGACGAGGCCTATATCGTCGTCGCGTCCGATCCGGCGACGGTGGGCTCGTCGACCTCGCGGATCAACGATGCCACCCAGGTCACCTATGCCTCGAACGGCTACGCGACCTACGCGATCCATTCCGGGACGGAATCGCAGGACACGTACATTTATGCCCACAACGGGCGGGTGACGGTGACCGTGACCTCCCTCGTCCCGCCGAAATAGGCGATTCGGCCTGAACGACGACCTGCGGCACCTGCCCCGGCGGCAGGTGCCCGCTTTCGCCTATGCGAGCGCGATTTCTTAAGCCCATGAAAACAAACAATATCCCCAGCGATACCGCCTGGGGACTCGAAAATATTTGGCTGTTCCTCATAGTGTGGACTTGTATATTGCGAACTCCATGCTAGATGTAACTCCGCAATAGTTGGGAGGCGGAAAGCAGCGCGTCGTGGCACCAGAAACCGATTACACGCGCAAATTCCGTAAGGAACTCATGGCCGGGCTCTCTTCGCTCGTCCTTCTGGCGGTGCTCGCCCGCGCCGGGAGGGAGATGTATGGATACGAAATCGCCAAGGCGGTTAAGGCCGAGGGCGAAGGCGGGCTGATCTTCAAGCAGGGCGCGATCTATCCGGTCCTGCGGTCCCTCCACGCGACGGGCTTGCTGGAAAGCCGGGTCGAGGCTTCGGCCTTCGGTCCGCCCCGCCGCTACTACAACATCACCGACGACGGACGCCGCGCACTGGCCGAATGGCAGTTCGCCTGGCGGGACATGCGCGAATTCGTCGACGATGCGCTGAAAGCCGGCGCGGTCGCAGGAGCAGGCGATGACGCAAGACCGTCCGCCTGAAACAGTCCGCGCCTATCTGGACGAGCTCAGGCGTGCGCTCAAGGGCGCGCCGGCCGGCCTGATCGCGGACGCGCTCGCCGACACCGAAGACCATCTGAACAACGAGATATCCCACAATCCGGAGCTTCCGGAATCCGCAATCCTGGCCGCCGTCATCGACACCTACGGCACGCCGCAAGAAATCGCAGAGGAGTATCGAGACATGGAAGCCACTATCGGCGGGCCCTTCCCCAAGGCCGAGATGACGCCGGAGCGCCGCTACGGGTTCTTCAACGTCATCTCCGATCCGCGCACCTACGGCGCGTTGCTCTACATGCTGCTGTCGCTGATCACCGGCATCTTCTATTTCACCTGGACGGTCGTCGGCATCTCGCTGACCGTCGGCTTCGCGATCCTGATCTTCGGCATCCCCTTCGCGCTGCTCTTCATCGGCTCGGTGCGGGTGCTCAGCCATGTCGAAGGCCGCATCGTCGAAGGCCTGCTCGGCGTGCGCATGCCGCGCCGCCT
>Ga0213876_10000427_pt1 | contig 34873 bp, 33 predicted proteins | sample BarmaccomBMRX_R9_FD_160113 | JGI IMG/M metagenome (GOLD analysis project Ga0213876, IMG submission 160113) | Root-associated microbial communities from Barbacenia macrantha in rupestrian grasslands, the National Park of Serra do Cipo, Brazil - RX_R9 | ecosystem: Host-associated > Plants > Roots... | reverse complement strand
TTCTCCCCGCCCGGAGAATCACGACATAGTGGCGGAACGCCGATTCGTCACATGGCGCGCGGGGACGACGATGAACGGCAAGCTGAAGCGCGCTCTCAAGAAAGAGCTGTCCGACTACAAGTTCGATACTTCCGACTACATCATCCTGGACAGCAAGGTTCGGCGGGAAAGCTCCACGGGCCGGCTCGTTGTAGTCAAGAGCTCAGCCAAGAAGAGTGCTTCCAAAGACAAGTAGGCCGATGCCAAACGTCGCCATCGTTTGGGATTTCGACGGCACCTTGACGCGGAAGGACAGCACCACGCTCGTCGCGGAGTTCCTGCAAGACAGCAAGAGAGCCGGCGACGAGTTTTGGGATGAAATAAAGAGCCTGCGCGGCGACAAGAACCTGCCGAGGTGGGAACACGTGCTTGCCAGCGACGCACCCATATGGATGTACGCCCTTTCAAGGCTCGCTTTCAAAAAGCGAGTGCCTTTGAACGGCGAGTTCCTCTCAAAGTTCATCGCACCGTCGATCAAGCTCTACGACGGTGCGCTGACGCTGCTGAGGAAAATCAAGCTTCTGAAGGAGATGAAGCTCTACAAGCGTTCCGGTATTCTGCATGGACGAGACGACGAAGACGAGATCGTTGTTCGAGATTGCCAAAGGCTCGTCCTCTTCGAGGACCATGCCGTCAACAAGAGGCTTGCGGCCGAAGAGTATTGGGCGCCCTTCGCGAATATCGTCTATATCGGCGATGGCCCGACCGATGTGCCTGCGCTTTCTCTCGTCAGAAGCAATGGAGGCACCGGTATTGCGGTTTACGATCCTGCGGCTTCGGCGGCAAAGGTGAACAAGCGTCTGGAGGAGATGCGTCTCGACAGGCGTGCCGACCTGATAACCGCTGCGGATTGCTCGGAAGACGGGGAGCTCGCTCGATACCTCACGGCGTGTTGCGAGCGGATCCGTCTGCGCTATCGCGCGGAACAATCGGTATAGCTCAATACAGGCTCACGCCCGGCTTCGCGTCCGGTGTCGTGATGACGTAGTCGTAGCCCAAGACCACGAAGCGGGCGAAGGGCGCGAGCTTCTCGATGCCGGCGGTATCCAGGCTCTGGCGCACGCCCTCCATCGGGATCAGCGTCCAGCCGTCCTTGGGGAGCGCCGCCGCGTCCACGCCCAGCGCCTTGAAAAGCTCCTTCGTTTCGGGGCTGTCATAGGCTTCGACCGTGGTCGGGTTTCCCGGCTTCGGCGCGAAGGCGATGTTGCGGCCGCCCGCGGGCAGGAAGGCGATGCGCAGCGCGTCCATCCCGTCGGCGCGCGCCATCTCGGTCGCCAGCGTGCCGAGGTCGACGGTGTTGACCGTGGTGGTGCCGAGCGCCACGTGCTCCAGCCCCATCTTGAACACGATCTTTGGCCTGGCATCGGCGGCGGCGCGGTAGTCCGAGAGGAAGTTCTTCGCCAGCAGCCGCGCGCGGCGCGCGTTGTTCTCGTAGTTGCGGCCGCTCATCCAGAGCTGATAGATCGCGGCGCTTTCCTTCATCTCGGCTATGATGTTCCGACCTTCCGAGCTGCCTTTGAACGCGGCGGCGAGCGCGTCGAAATCGGCGTCCTTGAAGCGCGACAGCAGGAAGTCCTGCTGCGCGGCTTTCGCGGCCGCGTCCTGCTCCTCGCCCAGAAGCTTGGACGCGGCCGCTCGCGCCCGGTCGTCGGGCGCGGTTGCGACAAGCCGCTTCAGATGAAAGACGGGCGAGCCGATGAACTCCTGGTCGACGCCCCACAGATAAGGCGTGCCCTTGGCGTCGTGGCCGAGGAAATCCGACGCCAGCGCCGCATCGTCCTTGAGCGACAGGAAGGGGATGCCCAGCGGCACTTCGTGCACCAGCCTGTGCAGCCCGTCCTCGCCGTCGCGCGCCAGCGTATCGCGGATCATCCGCGTCGACAGCGGCCCGACCTCGACGACGTGATAGCGGAAGCCATAGGGCCGCGCGTCATGCGCGATGGCGCGCAGCACAAGCGGCGAATCCGCGAAGCCGTGGTCCTCGCCATAGAGAATGAACTGCGCATGGGCGAGGCGCTCTTCGATCAGCGGCGCGCCATTGCCGCCCAGCCCGCCGTCCGGCGCGATGACGAGCGAATAGGTCTGCGGCGCGGCCTCGGCGGCGGTCGCAAGGAGGAGTGCGGCGAGTAGGGCTCTTTTCAGCATGCGCCTGACATGGGCCGGCCGCTCTAGCGGCGCCAAGGCCGCGCCGCGGCCTAGCAGCCTTGCGGCGACCGGCAGGAGCAAAACTAGTGGGGAGCAGAAGGGGTTATGCCGCCTCGGCCCAGACGAGGCCGCTCGGCAGCAGGTCCGGCGGCGCGAATTCGACATGCAGCACGCGGCGATGGCCGGGCCGCGTCGCGGGCGACGAGGCATGCAGGATCAAGGGCCGCATCACAAGAGCGTCGCCGGCGCGGGCGGTCACGACGGTCTGGCTTGCGGTGCGCGCGCGGATTTCGTCGCGCGGCAGGATGCCGTGCGCATGCGATCCGGCGACGATGCGCAAGGGCCCGTTGTCCGCGCCGCAATCGTCCAGGTGCAGCCGCAGCGTCACCATACGCGCGAGCAGTCCGGCCGGCGGTTGCGCGTGATGGACACCGCGCTTGATCGACCAGTTGCTCCAGCCCCGCATCTCGCACCGTCCGGCGAGCGCGAGCGTCAGATCCTGGTGCCAGGGAACGGGCCAGTTGGCCGCTTCGGTCTTGTCGAAGAACAATCCGCGCACGGCCGCGAGGTCTCCGCCCACGATCTCGCGCAAAACGGGAAGGACATCGCGCACCGCGCTCACGCCAAGCAGGTTGCGTGCGCCATAGGTTTCGCCGTCGCGTTCTGAGCGCGCCATTGCGGCATCCATGAACACGGTTCTCAGGTGCGCGATCGTCGCGACATCGACGACGCGTTCGACAAGGACGAAGCCATCCCGTTCCAGGCTCATGCCCGTCGATACACCCACACCCGCGCGGGCGGCAAGTTCATCAAGACCAGGGCGGCGCGGGTGAGCTCCACGCCGCGCGGCGCGGGGATCGGCGGGCGCGTGCCATAGGACAGCTGCACGAAGGGGGCGCCGGGCTTGAGGCGCGCGAGCGCGTCCTCGATCAGCGTGCGGCGCCGTTCGACCGGATGGTTGAGCAGCGGCAGGCCCGAGACCACGCCGGCAAGCGAGGCGTGCTCAACAAACGACAGATCGAAGGCGTCGCCCTCGATCACGCGCACCTTCGGCAGGCGCGCGCGCACCATCCGGGCGAATTCCGGGTCGAACTCGATCGCCGTGATGCGCTCGGGCGCGATGCCGCGCTCGATCAGCGCTTCGGTGACGACGCCGGTGCCCGGACCGAGCTCCAGCACCGGGCCGCTCACATCCGGATCGACCTGCTCGGCGATGGCGCGCGCCAGCGCCGGGCTCGACGGCGTGATCGCCGCCACGTTCTTGGGATGCGCGAACAGCCCTTTGATGAAGTCCAGATGCTGGGCGGCGGAATTGCTGGCCATCGCGTCCCCTTTAGGTCGCGAATTCCAACGCGTGAGCGCCGTTCGGGTTGCGTCAAATAGCCGAGCGTCGCCGATGGGATGCCTTCAACCGCGCCGGTACACCCACACCCGCGCGGGCGGCATGTTCAGCCAGATGACGGCGGCGCGGCGGACCGCGATGCCCGGCGGCGGGGCCACGGGCGGCTTCAAGCGGTAAGAGAACTGGACGAAGGGCGCGCCGGGCGCGAGGCGCTCGAACACGCTGCCCAGCAACGCCAGGCGCATCTCCACGGGGAAGTTGATCAGCGGCAGGCTCGAGACCGCGGCGGCGAGCGGCAAGCGCGCGCCCAAGGTCTTGTCGAGATCGCCCAACGTCTTATCGAGGTCGAAGGCGTCGCCCTGGATCACGCGCACGCCGGGGCAGCGTTGCCTGACCCGCGCCGCGAAGCCCGCGTCGTATTCGACGGCGGTGAGGCGGGCGGGCGCGATGCCGTGCTCGAGCAGAGCCTCGGTGACGACGCCGGTGCCGGGGCCGAGCTCGAGCACCGGCAGGTCGCTCGCAGGATCGACCTCGCGCGCCATGGCGCGGCCGAGCGCCTTGCTCGACGGCGCGACCGCGCCGGTATGCACCGGGCGCGCGATCATGCGGGCGAGGAAACGCAGCGTATCGGACATGGGGCGCGAGCTTCTCGGGAATGCGGACTTCGGACGCGGACTTCGAACGCGGGCTTTGACCGGCGACACGCGACCTTACGCTTTCTCGCCGCCGTTCCAGAACTCTTTCAGCTTGGCCATGAAGCCCTCGGCTTCGGGATTGGTGCCTTCGGCGCTTTCCTTCTCGAAGGCCTTGAGCAGATCCTTCTGCTTCTTGGACAGCTTCGACGGCGTCTCGACCGCGACCTCGACATAGAGGTCGCCGGCCATGCCGCCGCCGCGCAGCACCGGCATGCCCTTGGCGCGCAGGCGGAACTGGCGGCCCGACTGCGTCGCCTCGGGAACGGTGATCTTGGCGCGGCCGCCGTCGAGCGTCGGCACCTCGATCGCGCCGCCAAGTGCCGCCTGCACGAAGGAGATCGGCGCGCGGCAATGCAGATCGTGGCCGTCGCGCTGGAAGATCGCGTGCGGCTTGACCGAGATGAAGATGTAGAGGTCGCCCGGCGGCCCGCCGTTCATGCCGGCCTGGCCTTCGCCCGACAGGCGGATGCGCGTGCCTTCCTCGACGCCCGGCGGCACGTCGACGCTGAGCGTGCGCTCCTTCTGCACATGGCCGGAGCCGCGGCATTGCTTGCACGGGTTCTTCACGATGCGGCCGTTGCCGCGGCATTGCGGACAGGTGCGCTCGATGGTGAAGAAGCCCTGCTGCGCCCTGACCTTTCCGATGCCGCTGCAGGTCGGGCATTGCTCGGGCTTGGAGCCGGCTTCCGCGCCGGTGCCGGAGCACGCCTCGCAAGCGACCGCGCTCGGCACCCTGATCTGCGTGGCGCGGCCCTTGAAGGCTTCCTCCAGCGTGATCTCGAGATTGTAGCGCAGGTCGCCGCCGCGGTTCTGGCGCCGGCCGCGCTTGCCGCCGCCGGCGAACTCGCCGAACAGATCCTCGAAGATGTCGCTGAACGAGCCCGCGAAATCGAACGGGTTGCCGCCGGCGCGTCCGCCGCCCTGCTCGAAGGCGGCATGGCCGAAGCGGTCGTAAGCCGCGCGCTTCTGATCGTCCTTCAGGACGTCATAGGCCTCGTTGATCTCCTTGAACTTGACCTCGGCGGTGTGATCGCCGGGATTCTTGTCGGGGTGCAATTCCATCGCGAGCTTGCGGAACGACGCCTTGATCTCGGTCGTCGCGCAGCCCTTCTTGAGCCCCAGAACGTCGTAGTAATCGCGTTTGCTCATCGCCCAGCCGGATAGGCTTCGGGGCCGCCATTCGACAGGCGGCCCCGAAGGTATTCAACACTTACGCGCTTTTCTTCTTGTCGTCGTCGACCTCGGAGAACTCCGCGTCGACCACGTTGTCGTCCTTGGGCGCCTCGCCGGGGGCGCCTTCGCCCGCCGCCGCGCCGCCTTCGGCGCCCTGCTGCGCCTTGTACATCGCCTCGCCCAGCTTCATCGACGCCTGGGCGAGCGCCTGCGTCTTCTGCTGGATGTCGTCGCTGTCGTCGCCCTTCAGCGCCTCCTTGAGCGCCGCGATGGCGTTCTCGATGCCGGTGCGCTCGGCCTGGTCGACCTTGTCGCCATGCTCGCTCAAGGCCTTCTCGGTCGAATGGATCAGCGCGTCGCCCTGGTTCTTCGCCTCGGCGGCGGCGCGGCGCTTCTTGTCGTCGGCCGCGTGGCTTTCGGCTTCCTCGACCATCTTCTTGATGTCGGCATCCGACAAGCCGCCCGACGCCTGGATGCGGATCTGCTGCTCCTTGCTCGTCGCCTTGTCCTTGGCCGTCACCGACACGATGCCGTTGGCGTCGATGTCGAAGGTGACCTCGACCTGGGGGACGCCGCGCGGCGCGGGCGGAAGACCGACCAGGTCGAACTGACCCAGCAGCTTGTTGTCCGCCGCCATCTCGCGCTCGCCCTGGAAGACGCGAATCGTGACCGCGGTCTGGTTGTCTTCCGCGGTCGAGAAGATCTGCGACTTCTTGGTCGGGATCGTGGTGTTGCGGTCGATGAGGCGCGTGAACACGCCGCCCAGGGTCTCGATGCCCAGCGACAGCGGGGTCACGTCGAGCAGCAGGACGTCCTTCACCTCGCCCTTGAGCACGCCGGCCTGGATCGCGGCGCCGATGGCGACGACCTCGTCCGGGTTCACGCCCTTGTGCGGCTCCTTGCCGAACAGCTGCTTCACCGCTTCCTGCACCTTGGGCATGCGGGTCATGCCGCCGACCAGGATGACCTCGTCGATCTGGGTGGCGGTGACGCCCGCGTCCTTCAGCGCCTGCTTCACCGGGGCCACGGTGCGCTGGATCAGATCGTCGACCAGGGCTTCCAGCTTGGCGCGCGTGATCTTGATGGTCAGGTGCTTCGGGCCCGACGCGTCGGCGGTGATGAAGGGCAGGTTCACTTCCGTCTGCATCGCGGACGACAGCTCGATCTTGGCCTTCTCGGCCGCGTCTTTCAGGCGCTGCAGCGCCAGGCGGTCGGCGCGCAGGTCGATGCCGTTCTCTTTCTTGAACTCGTCGGCCAGGTAGTTGACCAGGCGCTGGTCGAAATCCTCGCCGCCCAGGAAGGTGTCGCCGTTGGTCGACTTCACCTCGAAGACGCCGTCGCCGATCTCGAGCACCGAGATGTCGAAGGTGCCGCCGCCCAGGTCGTAGACCGCGATGGTCTGGCCGTTGCCCTTCTTGTCCATGCCATAGGCAAGCGCGGCCGCGGTCGGCTCGTTGATGATGCGCAGCACCTCGAGGCCCGCGATCTTGCCGGCGTCCTTGGTCGCCTGGCGCTGGGCGTCGTTGAAGTAGGCCGGCACGGTGATCACCGCCTGGGTGACCTTCTCGCCCAGATGCGCCTCGGCGGTCTCCTTCATCTTCTGAAGGATGAAGGCGCTGACTTCCGACGGCGCGAACTTCTTGGCATCGCGGCCCGCGACCCAGGCGTCGCCGTTGTCCGCCTTCACGATCTTGTACGGGACCATGTCGATGTCCTTCTTGGTCATCGGGTCGTCGTAGCGGCGGCCGATCAGCCGCTTGATCGCGAAGAAGGTGAATTCGGGATTGGTGACGCCCTGGCGCTTGGCGGGCTGTCCGATGAGCCGCTCTCCGTCCTGGGAGAAGGCGACGATGGAGGGCGTGGTGCGCGCGCCTTCCGCATTCTCGATGACCTTGGGGGCCGAGCCCTCCATGACCGCGACGCACGAATTGGTCGTGCCCAGATCGATGCCGATCACTTTTGCCATGTTCTCAAGTCCTTCCTTCAAGCGATGGCGTCCTGGCCCTGCAAGAGGCGCCCTCCGGCCCATCCCATTGATTCAATTGGCAAAACCGGCTGAGAGGTTCAATTCCCGCCGGTCCCAAGGGGTATATAGGGACGGTACCTTAAGGCTGCAAGCCGCGAGGGGCGAATCAGTTCAATCGCGCGATCTCATAGTTCAGGACCGCGGCGAAGCCGACCCAGGCGAGATAGGGCAGCATCAGGGCGCCCGCAAGCGCGTCGCGGCGGAAGAACGCGATCGTGGGGGCCAGGATCGCGACCCACAACAGCACGATGTCGATCAGGGCCAGCTCGATCCGGTGCGCGCGGAAGAAGATCAGCGACCAGGCGAAGTTGAGGACGAGTTGCACGATGTAGAGCGCCAGCGGCGCCGATCTCAAGCCCGCCACGCGCCACGCCCGCCACGCGGCGAAGGCCATCAGGACATAGAGCGTCGTCCCGGCGCGGGCCAAATAGCGGAGCCGAGATCAAAGCACTCGGGCCAGCCTCGGAGGCGAAAAACAACGTCAATCCGAAACCTGGGATGACACCGGCCTTCCATCGCGCAACGCACGAAGGGCGCGAACTGCTGCATCGCGAACCTCTGCATCGCGGCTGCTACGCGCCGACTGGAGCGCATCGAGCGCCGAAGGTCCACCCAAGCGAGCAAGTGCCCCAATTAGCGGCAAACCCGCATCGCTTCCGCTCATCAGCACTCGCTTCATCGCGGGGACGGCGGTCGCATCGGACATATAGCTCAAAGCGCGTGCCGCGGCATCTCGATTTGCAAAGTCAACTCCATCGATCGATCGTGCGGCGAACATGTTAGCCATGGCGCGGAGTTTCGATCTGTTGCGCGGCCCGATGCTCACATGTAAATCGGCAACCGGCGGGTCGTCTGCTTTTGGCCCGAATTCCGGATCCAGAGCGACATGTACAGAATAATCTCCAACTTCGTGAAAGCCATTCCATTCGTTCAAGATCAACCGTTCGGAGTAGGTCGCATGGCTGCCAAGTACGTGCTCGCCCAGTGCCTTCACTCCGCCAGACGATAGCCGTACCGACTTCGCCGTGCCATCGGGGCCTGTAATCGTCACACTCAAATTGGTCTTGCCGTTACCGCCTAGATCGATGGCGGACGCCTCGTTTCTCAAGTTCGTAACTTGAAGATCGACGAAAACGGGCTCGCCCAAACCATTGCTGGAAGAAACCGGTTGCGCGGCGATAGTCCAAAGAGTCCGGCTCGGAGGAGTGGGAAACTTATGTCGCGCAGCTGGTTCGGAGGAAACTTGCGCTTCTGCGTTCACAAGCGTCGGATTTGCGTTCTGCGGAGCTTGCGGCGTGCATGTTACTATTTCACTTGGCGCAAACGACGCATGGTATCCCAGCTTTGTGACCGTATATGTCGCGCAGGGTTGGTAATTGGGGCCAGTTTGCTTGACGTCTCGATCGATCACAATTGCCGAGGTGCCGAGGAATTTAACTTCGCCCGCACCGCAATTGTACCAATAGTATTGGTTCGCGCTGAACTGAACCTCTTCGACGATGTAGTCGTCGAAGGTCCCCGTCAAATGATCATCGCCTAAGGCACCGGCTCGTCCGTTGACGGATGCTACAGATGGGTTTGAGACTGCATAATCAAGCCAAGCCGGATCGGGGAAGGTGAATGTGCTGCCCGAGCCGGGGTATGTCACGTGCTCGCCAACCTGACATTGGGCTAAATCCGAAAGGTGTCCTGTTGAAGACTCCCAAGTAACGTTGAAATGAAGAACGCCGCTGCCATAATCCTGGCCCGGACCGATGGTGAAAGCGGTGGGGATTGCCGTTGCCCAAGCCGAGCCAAACACTGCGCAGACGATACTTGAAGCAATTGCGATGAATAGCCTTTGGTTATCCCGCATGGCGAAGCCTCCGAAGTATCGGTCAAGTTCACATGCAACCATGGCAAACTGTCGCGAGTAACACAATTATATTCTTCCTTAGGTTGCTTCCTATGCGAACCGTGCGCGTTGGAATGCGGGCCCAGCACGCATGTCACCGCGAACTGGATCTTGGGGTAGCGCTTGCCCAGCATCGCCATGAACGGGGTCGAGCAGCCGAGACACCTGATAAAATGGTGATCGGCAAAGCCTATGGCTCAGTTCAATCGGGCGATCTCATAGTTCAGGACCGCGGCGAAGCCGACCCAGGCGAGATAGGGCAGCATCAGGGCGCCCGCAAGCGCGTCGCGGCGGAAGAACGCGATCGTGGTGGCCAGGATCGCGACCCACAACAGCACGATGTCGATCAGGGCCAGCTCGATCCGGTGCGCGCGGAAGAAGATCAGCGACCAGGCGAAGTTGAGGACGAGTTGCACGAGGTAGAGCACCAGCGGCGCCGACCTTAGGCCCGCCACGCGCCACACCCGCCACGCGGCGAAGGCCATCAGGACATAGAGCGTCGTCCAGACCGGCGCGAAGATCCAGTTCGGCGGATTGAAGCCGGGCTTGGCCAGCCCCGCATACCAGCCCGCGATCTCGGGCTCGGTGAACAGGCTCGCGCTCAAGCCCACGATCAGCGTGGCGATCACGAAGGCATAGAGCGCGCGCCGTTCGGTCACCGCCGCTCACCCCGCCTGCGCCGCATGATCCGCCAGCACGTCGGCGATGCAGGCGCTGACCTTCTTCGCCGTGGGGATGTCGAGAAATTCGTTCGGACCATGCGCGTTGGAATGCGGGCCCAAGACGCCCGTCACCACGAACTGGGTCTTGGGGTAGCGCTTGCCCAGCATCGCCATGAACGGGATCGAGCCGCCTTCGCCCATGAAGGCGACAGGCTTGCCGAAATGGGCGCTCGAGGCGCGCTTCAAGGAATCCGCGAGCCACGGCGCGAGCGCGGGCGCGTTCCACCCGCTCTGACCGTCCTCGGCGTGGAACTCGACGATGGCGCCGTAAGGCGGGTCCTTCTCCAGCACCTCCTTCGCCTTCTTCGTCGCCGCGACGGCGTCGCAGGTCGGCGGCGTTCGCATCGACAGCTTGATCGTCGAATAGGGGATCAGCACGTTGCCGGCGTTCTCGGGAAGCGGATAGCCCTCCATGCCGGTGACGGCGAGCTGCGGCCGCCAGGTGCGGTTCAGGATCATCTCGGTCACGTCGCCGACCATCGGCTTGGTCGCGCCCGCGAACGGCAGCTTGGTATAGACCTCGTCGCCCAGGATCGCCGCCGCCTGGCGCGCCTGCTCGGCGCGCTCGGGCGGGATTTGCACGAAGAACTCGTCCAAGGTGATCTGGCCGGTGTCGGCGTCCTCGATGCGCGAGATCAGCGAGCGCGCGATGCGGAACGACGACGGCACGATGCCGCTGGCGTCGCCGGAATGCACGCCCTCGGTCAGCACGCGCACGGTGAGATTGCCCATCGCGATGCCGCGCAGCGAGGTCGTCAGCCACAGCTGGTCATAGTTGCCGCAGCCGGAGTCGAGACAGACGACCAGCGACGGTGTGCCGATGCGCTCGCTCAAGTGATCGATATAATAGGGCAGGTCGTAGCTGCCCGATTCCTCGCACGCCTCGATCACGATCACCGCGCGGGCATGCGCGCGGCCCTGTCCCTTGAGCGCCAGCAAGGCCCCGATCGCCGCGAACATCGCATAGCCGTCGTCGGCGCCGCCGCGGCCATAGAGGCGGTCGTCCTTGATCACCGGCTGCCACGGACCCATGCCCTCGGCCCAGCCGACCATCTCGGGCTGCTTGTCCATATGGCCGTAGAGCAGGACGGTATCCTTTCCATTGCCTGGCACCTCGATGAAGATCAGCGGCGTGCGGCCTTCCAGGCGCACCACCTCCAGCGACGCGCCGGGGAGCTTGGCGATCTTCTCGCGCGCCCAGCCCTCGAACATCGCCACGACCTTGTCCATATGGCCGTGCTCGACCCATTGGGGATCGAAGGCGGGCGACTTGTTGGGGATGCGGATGTAGTCGGTCAGCGTCGGGATGATGTCTTTGTCCCAAAGCTGCTCTAGAAAGGCGTCCATAGAGGTCTCCGAAAGGGGCGAGATGTATATCGCAAGCGTCCTGCTGCTCACGCTCATTCTGCCGCTCGGCTCGGTCGCTGTCGACCGCGAGGTTCTGGGCAATGCGCTGCCGGTCATGCTCCTGGTGGGCAAGTGGTTCGCGTTCTGGGCGGGCGGGGTCAGGCTCTTCGTCGCGGGGCTGCGCCAGAGCGTCGAGCCGCGCTTCACGGCCGAGGCCATCTTCGGCATCGCGGGCGAGGCGCCGCTGCCCATCGTGCGCGAGCTCGGCATGGCCGTTGTCGCGATGGGCACGATCGGCATCCTCGCCGTGCTGCTGCCCGACTTCGTGCTGCCCGCGGCGATCGCGAGCGGGCTCTATTCCCTGCTCGCCGGCATCGGCCATGTCCGCCACGGCGGGCGCAACGCGCTGCGCACGGCGGCGATGGCCGGCGACCTCATCGTGGCCGCGGCGCTGCTCTCCTATGTCGGCTGGGCAGCGGCGTCGTATCTGTGACGAAGCGTCTCTGCTTCATCGGCGACTCCCATCTCGCCTGCATCCGCAAGGCGTGGGACGAGACGTCGGCCGACGCCACCTTCTTCGCCCTGCCGGGGCGAGGCATGGCGCGGATCGAGGTGCGCGACGGAACCCTCTCGTCCGGCAACCCGGATGTCGTGCGCACGTTGAAGCTGGTGTCCGGCGGTCTCGAGCGGATCGATGCGGCCTACGACGCCTATGTGCTGCATGCGATGCATCTGGGCACGGCCGTGGCGCTCACCCTGCTGCGCGACATGCGCGAGGTCGGCGCGCCCGCGGCGCTCGTCGGCAGGGCGGACTTCCGCGCCGCCTTGCGCGACGGAATCGAAAGCTCGATCGCGGTGACGACCTTGCGCAAGCTGCGCGCGATCGCCCGGGCTCCGGCGGTCGTGTCGCCCACGCCGCTCGCCGACACGCAATTCGCGGCACTTCGCGCAAGCCTCGTCGAGCGCGGTGCGGCTGCGGCCCTCGCGCGTCTGTTCGCCGAGGAATGCGAGGCGGTCTGCGCGAGCCTGGATGCCCGCTTCGTCCCGCAGCCGCCCGAGACGCTGGACGCGGACGGCCTCGCGACCAGAGCCGAATACGCCCGAGACGCCGTCCGCTTCGCCGACGGTAAACCTTCGCAGGATTCGTCGCATATGAACGCGCGGTACGGTGCCCGCGTCGTGGCGGCCGTGACGGCGGCGCTATAGCGCGGCGACGACCGCGGCATTGTAGATCTCGCTCATCTTGGCGCCGAGCGGCGCGATCTGCACCGATTTCTCCAGCCCCACGAGCAGCGGCCCCATCATGGTCGTGGCGCCGATCTGCGACAGGAGCTTGGTCGAGATCGAGGCGGAATGGATCGCCGGCATGATCAGCACGTTGGCGGTGTCGGTCAGCCGGCAGAAGGGATAGAGCGCCATCTTGGCGCGGTCGAGGGCGACGTCGGCCGCGATCTCGCCGTCATATTCGAAATCGACGCCGCGGTCGTCGAGGATGTGCACCGCCTCGACGATGCGCTCCGAGCGTTCGCTGCGCGGGAAGCCGAAGGTCGACGAGGCGAGAAGCGCCACGCGCGGCGTCATCGCGAAGTGCCGGGCGACGCGCGCCGCCTGCATGGCGATGTCCGCTAGCTCTTCCGAGCTCGGCATCTCGTGCACGCTGGTGTCGGCGACGAGCACCAGCCCGCCGCGGGTGAACACCATCATCACGCCGATCGGCCGCTGGCCTTCGGGACTGTCGAGCACCAGGCGCACGTCGTTGAGCGCGACCTGGTAGGAGCGCGTGACGCCGGTGACCATCGCGTCGGCGTCGCCCGCCGCCAGCATCGAGGCGGCATAGACGTTGCGGTCGTTGGCGACCAGGCGGACGCAGTCGCGATAGAGCATCCCCTGGCGCTGCGTGCGGGCATAGAGCGCGTCGATATAGGGCGAGGCCTGGCGCGCCGAGGCCGGCACGCGCACCTCGAGCAAGCCTTCGTCCAGGCCGGCGCTTCTGATGCCCTGCCGGATGACGTCCTCGCGACCCACGAGATAGGCCTTGCCCAGGCCCGAGGCCTGGAACGCGGCCGCGGCGCGGATGACCGATTCCTCCTCGCCCTCCGCGAAGACCACGCGCTTGGGATTGGCGCGCACCTGCGCGGTGATGGTTTGGAGCACGGAAGCCGACGGGTCGAGCCGCGCCGACAGCGCGTGGCGGTAGGCGTCCAGATCGAGCATGCGCCGGGCCACGCCGGTCTTCATCGCCGCTTGCGCGACCGCGGCCGAGACGCGGCTGATCAGGCGCGGATCGAACGGCACGGGAATGATGTAGTCGGGGCCATAGGCGGGCCGGCTGCCCAGATAGGCCGAGGCGACCTCGTCGGGCACGTCCTCGCGGGCCAGCGCCGCCAGCGCCTCGGCCGCCGCGATCTTCATCGCCTCGTTGATCGTCCGTGCACGGACGTCCAGCGCGCCGCGGAAGATGTAAGGGAAGCCCAGCACGTTGTTGACCTGGTTGGGATAGTCGCTGCGTCCCGTGGCGACGATGGCGTCCGGACGCACGGCCTTGACCTCTTCCGGCGTGATCTCGGGATCGGGGTTGGCCATGGCGAAGATGATCGGCGCCTTGGCCATGGTCTTGACCATCTGCTGGGTCACCGCGCCTTTGACCGACAGGCCCAGGAACACGTCGCAATCCACCAGCGCATCGGCCAGGGTGCGGGCATCGGTCTCGACGGCATGGGCGGATTTCCACTGGTTCATGCCGTTGGTGCGGCCGCGATAGATCACGCCCTTGGTGTCGCACAGGACCGCGTTGCCCGACGGCAGGCCCATCGACTTGAGCAGCTCCAGGCAGGCGATGCCGGCCGCGCCCGCGCCGTTCACCACGACCTTGATGTCGCTCATCCTGCGGCCGGTGAGGTGGCAGGCATTGATCACGCCGGCGGCCGAGATGATCGCGGTGCCGTGCTGGTCGTCGTGGAAGACGGGGATGTCCATCAGCTCGCGCAAGCGCTCTTCGATCACGAAGCAGTCCGGCGCCTTGATGTCTTCCAGGTTGATGCCGCCGAACGAGGGCGAGAGATAGCGCACCGCGCCGACGAAGGCGTCGACGTCCGAGGTGTCGACCTCGAGATCGATCGAATCGACGTCGGCGAAGCGCTTGAACAGGACGGCCTTGCCCTCCATCACGGGCTTGGAGGCGAGCGCGCCGAGATCGCCGAGCCCCAGAATCGCCGTGCCGTTGGAGACGACCGCGACCAGGTTGCCCTTGGCGGTGTACTCATAGGCGGCATCCGGCTTTTCGGCGATGGCCAGCACCGGCACGGCCACGCCCGGCGAATAGACGAGGGAAAGGTCGCGCTGCGTCGCCATGGGCTTGGTGGGCGCGATTTCGAGCTTGCCGGGCTTGGCTCCGGCATGGAACGCCAGGGCCTCTTCGTCGGTGAAAGTCGGGCGCTTGATCGGCATCGGGACCTCGTTGATCCACAGAATATCGGTCTTTGCGACGGTAGAGACAACGCGCTTCTGCTAGGGTCGGCGCCCATGAACGAGCACGTGCCGACACCCGGTCCCTTGGCGGACGCCGACGCCACGCCCCTGATGGCGCAATATCTGGCGATCAAAGCGGGTCATCCGGAATATCTTCTTTTCTATCGCATGGGCGATTTCTACGAGCTGTTCTTCGACGACGCGGCGAAGGCGGCCGAGGCGCTCGACATCGCGCTGACCAAGCGCGGCAAGCATGCGGGCGAGGACATCCCGATGTGCGGGGTGCCGGTGCATGCCGCCGACGCCTATCTCGAGAAGCTGATCCGCAAGGGCTTTCGCGTCGCGGTCTGCGAGCAGGTGGAAGATCCGGCTTTGGCCAAGAAGCGCGGCGCGAAATCGGTCGTCAAGCGCGAGGTCGTGCGCCTGGTGACGCCGGGCACGTTGACCGAGGATTCGCTGCTCGAGCCCAGGGCGTCGAACACGCTCGCGGCGATCGGGCGCGCCGGCGGCGATCTCGCCGTCGCCTGCGTGGAGATGAGCGGCGGCACCTTCGCGGTGTCGAGCATCGAGGCGTCGGACCTGGGTGCCGAGCTCGCGCGCATCGACGCGAAGGAAGTGCTGGTGCCCGACGCGCTGCTGGCCGACGCGGCGGTCTCGGGCGCGCTGAAGACGCTGGGCCCCGCGCTGACGCCGCTGCCCTCGGTCAAGTTCGATTCCAACGCCGGCGAGCGCGCGCTCAAGGCCCGCTTCGGCGTGGCATCGCTCGACGGCTTCGGCCAGTTCACGCGCCCCGAACTGTCGGCGGCCGGCGCGCTGATCGCCTATCTCGAGCTGACGCAGAAGGGCAGGTTTCCGGCGCTCGCCCCGCCGAAGCGCGCGACCGCGAAAGCGCATATGAGCATCGACGCGGCGACGCGGCGAAACCTCGAGCTCACCGAGACCTTGAGCGGCGAGCGGCGCGGCTCGCTGCTGGCCTGCATCGACTGGACGGTGACGGCGCCCGGCGCGCGCCTGCTGGCGAACCGGCTGGCGGCGCCGTTGACGGAGGTGGCGGCCATCGCGCTGCGCCACGACGCGGTCGCGTTCTTCGCAAGCGATTCCGAGCGCCGCCGCACGGTGCGCGAGGACCTGCGCCATGCCCCCGACATCGCGCGGGCCTTGGCCCGGCTCTCGGTCGGCCGCGGCGGCCCGCGCGATCTGGCGGCGCTGCGCGACGGCATTCGTTCGGGGCGGCTGATCCGCGAGAAGCTCAAGCTCGGCGACGATCTGGATCCGCCGCCGGGCGAAGCGCGCGGCGCGCATGCGGCGCTGACCGAAGCCATCGCGGCGCTGTCGCGGCTTTCGACCAGGCTCGACGCGCTCTTGGTGCCCGAGCCCGGTTTCTTCGCGCGCGACGGCGGCTTCATCGTCGCAGGCGCGCATCCGGCGCTCGACGAGGCGCGCCAGCTGCGCGACGAAAGCCGCCGCGTCGTCGCCAGCCTCGAGGCGCGCTATCGCAGCGACAGCGGCACGCCGCTCAAGATCAAGCACAACGGCGTGCTCGGCTACTTCATCGAGGTGACGCCGCAGCATGCCGACAAGCTGATGGCCGGCGGCGCGCGCGGCGTCTTCCGTCACCGCCAGACCATGGCGGGCGCGGTGCGCTTCTCGACCGACGAGCTTGCCACCCTCGACAGCCGCATCGCAGAGGCCGGCTCGCGCGCCATCGCGCTGGAGCTGATGCTGTTCGACGAGATGGCCGCTGCCGCAGTCGAGAGCGCGGCGCAATTGGCCGGGGTCGCCGACGCGCTTTCGGTGCTCGACGTGGCGAGCGCGCTGGGCGAGCTCAGCGTCGCGCGGCGGCTCAACCGTCCGCGCATCGACGAGAGCCTCGCTTTCGAGATCGTGCGCGGCCGCCATCCGGTGGTCGAGCAGGCGCTGCAGCAGGCGCAATCGGCGAGCTTCGTGCCCAACGATTGCGATCTGTCCAGGGACAGGCTCTGGCTCGTCACCGGTCCGAACATGGCGGGCAAGTCCACGTTCCTGCGCCAGAACGCGCTGATCGCGATCCTCGCCCAGGCGGGCAGCTTCGTGCCGGCGGACGCGGCGCATATCGGCATCGTCGACCGGCTGTTCAGCCGTGTCGGCGCGGGCGACGACCTTGCGGCGGGACGCTCCACCTTCATGGTCGAGATGGTCGAGACCGCGGCGATCCTGAACCAGGCGACGGCCAACAGCCTCGTCATCCTGGACGAGATCGGCCGCGGCACCGCCACCTTCGACGGTCTCGCCATCGCCTGGGCCGCCGTCGAGCACCTGCACGAACGCAACCGAAGCCGCGCGCTGTTCGCCACCCATTATCACGAGATGACCGCGCTTTCGGAGCGGCTCGCGTCGCTCGCCTGCGTGACCATGCGCGTGCGCGAATGGAACGACACCGTCGTCTTCCTGCACGAGGTGGCGGCCGGCACCGCCGACCGCTCCTACGGCATCCATGTCGCCAAGCTCGCGGGCCTGCCTGCGGCCGTCGTCGCCCGCGCGCAGGAGGTGCTGGCCGCGCTGGAAGAGGGCCGCGAAGGGCACAAGCCGCTCGCACGCATCGACGACCTGCCGCTCTTCGCGGCCCAAGCCCCGGCCGCGCCGGTTCCCAAGACCAGCGCGGTGGAAGAAGCGCTGCGCGAGGTCTCGCCGGACACGCTCACGCCCAGGCAGGCGCTGGATCTGCTTTATGTGTTGAGGGCCAAGCTGCCCGGATGAACCGCATCGTCATCTTCGGCGGCACGGGCGCGGGCAAGTCGACGGTGGCGCGCGCGCTGGCCGCGAAGCTCGGCGTCGCGGTCAGCCATCTCGACGCTCTGTATTACGAGCCCGGCTGGAAAGCGCCTGCGGCCGACGCGTTCCGCGCACGCGTCGCCGGGGCGGTGGCGGGCGAGCGTTGGATCAGCGAGGGCAATTTCCTGGCCTTGACCGCGGACATCCGCCTGCCGCGCGCCGACACCGTCCTGCTCATCGACCAGCCCAGGGGCGTGCGGCTGTGGCGCGCCCTGCGGCGCGGGCTCGCGGAGTATCGCGCGCGGCCCGATCTGGCGCCGGGCTGCCGCGATCACGTGAATTGGGAACTCGTCACCGACGTGCTCAAGTTCGACCGCGAATACCGTCCCATGATCGACGAGGCGATGGCGCAGTGGGCGCCCGCGACGGCGCTGCGCACGCTTCGCGGCGACCGGGCGGTGGCGGCGTTCCTCGCCGCTATTCCGGATTGCAAATGATATTGGCGCCCTGCGCCGCGCGCTCGCAGTTCTCGCGGTTCTGGCGCTTGAGCGTCTCCATGTATGCGTCGCCGTCATAGACCGGCGTGTAGCTGGAGCCGCCCTCCTGGCTGCCGGAGTCGCCGCCGTCGTCGGCATAGCTCGGCTGCTGCTGCTCGATGCTGTCGACGAAATAGCTGTCGTAGGACTCGCCGCTGGCGAAGCGGCGGATCCACGTCCCGTACATCTTGCCGCCGCGCATCTCGCCCTTCTCGGCGATCACCCAGGCGCCGTGCAGGAACCAGGTGACGGTGCCGACGCCGTTGGCCTCGCCGTCGCCCCAACAGCTTTGTCCTTCCCAGGCCACCGCTTCGTCGCTCTGCGGATAGGGGTTGTAGATCCAGCAACCGGTGGAATCGTCCTTGTTCCAGTTCGGATCGCCGCTGTGGTCCATGGCCGCAGCCATGCGCGGCGACAATGCCAGACAGATTCCGAACGCGACGCCGAACAGCTTGTGCATCCGTCCCTCCCGAATGAACCCGGAGAATATCCGAAAGCCGCGGCGCCTGCTATGCTCGCGGCCATGGCCGCCGAACGCCCGCGCAAGTTCCTTGTCGTCGTCGACAAGACGCCCGAATGCGCGGTGGCGCTGCGCTTTGCCGCGCGCCGCGCCCAGCACACCCAGGGCCGCGTCAGCCTGCTCTGCATCGCCGAGCCCGAGGACTTCCAGCAATGGAAAGGCGTCGAGGACATCATGCGCGAGGAGGCGCACAAGGCGGCCGAGAACCTGCTGCACAACGCCGCCAAGGACATCAACGAGCTCGCGGGCCTGGTCCCGGAGCTGGTCATCAGCCATGGGCGGCCGTCCGATTGCCTTCTGGCGCTGCTCAAGAGCGACCGCGACGTCTCGATCCTGGTGCTGGCGGCCAGCACGGCCAAGGAAGGCCCGGGCCCGCTGGTTTCGCTCTTTACGGCCCCCGGCGCGCCGGCCATCCCGGTGACCATCGTCCCCGGCGGCTTGAGCGAAGAGGAGATCGACGCGCTCGCTTGAAGCAGGCCATGACGTGGGCGCCGGGAGCTGTGCATAACGGGACGGTGCCGCGCCTTTTCCCTTTTCCCCTGTGCCGCGCCGGCATACTACTTAAGAGGGATCACGCATCCCGGACTAACCCCACCTCCCCTGGCGCCGCGCGGGATTCCTCGCGCGGCGCTTTTTTGCCCGGCGCCCGGCGCCTATAAGGGCGCCATGTGGGATTTCAGCTTTTCGAAAGCCGTCGCCATGGTGGCGCGCACCGCGCCTTTCGTGGTGCTGCGCCTTCTCGTCTATTTCGGCATCGGGCTGGCCACGATCGCGACGGTCGGGATGGGCGCGCTCCTCGGCTACGGCTTCGGCCATCTGGGCTCGGACCCGGACTCGTCCGGCATGGGCGCGTTCTGGGGCGGGGCAGCCGGTTTGGGGCTGACCAGCGCCGCGCTCTATTTCGCCCGCGAATACATCCTCTATCTCGTCAAGGCCGCGCATATCGCGGTGCTGGTCGAGATCTACGACGGCCGCGACGTTCCGGCCGGCATGAGCCAGGTCTCGTTCGGCGCGGCGTTCGTGAAGACGCATTTCGCCCAGTCCTCGATCCTGTTCGGCGTCGACCAGCTCATCAAGGGCGTGCTGGCGGCGTTCTTCCGCACCATCAATTTCTTCACCGCCTTCCTGCCGGTGCCCGCGCTGCAGCAGCTCATCCGCATCGCCGAAGCCTTCGTGCGCATGTCGCTCACCTATGTGGACGAGATCATCCTGGCGCAGCTCATCCGCACGCGCACGGCCAACCCGTGGGAGACGGCGAAGGACGGCCTCGTCCTCTATGCGCAGAACTACAAGCGGTTCCTCAAGAACGCGGCGTGGCTGTCGGTGTTCCTGTGGCTGTCGGCGCTCTCGATTTTCGCGGTATTGATGATCCCCGTCGCCGGAGCGGTCGCGGCGATGAACGGCAGCTTCGCTTGGGCCCTGGGCGTGGCCTTCGTCTTCGCGCTCGCGCTGAAGGCGGCGGTGCTGGAGCCCATCGCCATCGCCTCGCTGATGCAGGTCTATTTCAGGACCATCGAGGGCCAGACGCCCAATGCCGAATGGGACGCGCGGCTGACCTCCGCGTCCGAGAAGTTCCGCGATCTGGGCGCCAAGGCCGCCGGCTGGGTGCCGGGCCCGAAATTGCCCGATCCCAAGCTTTCAGGACCGAAACTGCCGGAGCCCAGCGCATCATGATAGGTAGCATTCTTCTCGTCGTGTCGCTTCTCGTCGTCGCGGGCGTGCTCGTCGCCGGCATCGCGGTGATGGCCATCGGCGGCGAGACCGGAAAGAAGTGGTCGAACGTGCTGATGCGCTACCGCATCCTGGCGCAGGCCGTGGCGGTCGCCATCCTGATGATCGTGCTCTACGCCTCCAGCCGGCATTGATGGGGCGCACGCTTCACGACAAGATCTGGGACGCGCATCTGGTTCGGCGCAGCCCCGGCGAGCCCGATCTCGTCTATGTCGATCGCCATCTCGTGCACGAAGTGACGAGCCCGCAGGCCTTTGCGGGTCTGCGCGAGGCGGGCCGCAAAGTGCGCCGCCCCGATCTCGCGCTGGCCGTCGCCGATCACAACGTGCCGACTTCGGATCGTGGCTCCGGCATCGCCGACGCGCTGTCGCGCGAGCAGGTTGCCGCGCTCGAACGCAATGCGCGCGACTTCGGCATCGAATACCTGCCCATGGACGACATCCGCCAGGGCATCGTCCACGTCGTGGGGCCGGAGCAGGGCTGGACCCTGCCGGGCGCCGTCGTCGTCTGCGGCGACAGCCATACCTCCACCCATGGCGCGTTCGGCACTCTCGCCTTCGGCATCGGCACCAGCGAGGTCGAGCACGTGCTGGCGACGCAGACCTTGCGCCGCGTGCGCGCGAAGAACATGCGCATCCGTGTCGATGGACGGCTGGCGCGCCTGGTGTCGGCAAAGGATCTGGCGCTTTGGGTCATCGCAAGGATCGGAACCGCGGGCGCGACCGGCCATGCGGTCGAATATGCCGGCGAGGCGATCGCCGCGCTCTCGATGGAGGGGCGCATGAGCTTGTGCAACATGGCGATCGAGGCCGGCGCGCGCACGGCGCTGGTCGCCCCGGACGAGGCGGCCTTCGCTTATATTGCCGGCCGCCCGCGTGCGCCCAAGGGCGCGCTGTTCGAGAACGCGCTGCTCTATTGGCGCACGCTCAAGTCCGACGACGATGCGGCGTTCGACCGCGAGCTCGCGCTCGACGCGGGCCAGGTCGCGCCGATGGTGAGCTGGGGCACCTCGCCCGAACAGGCGCTGCCGGTCACGGACCGCGTGCCCGAGCCGCAAAGCGAGGCCGATGCGCGCGCGCTGGCCTATATGGAGCTGCAACCCGGCATGGCGCTGAGCGATATCCGCATCGACCGCGTCTTCATCGGTTCCTGCACCAACGGCCGCATCGAGGATCTGCGCGCCGCGGCGGAAATCGTGAAGGGACGCAAGGTGGCGCCGGGTGTCGGTGCGCTGGTGGTGCCCGGGTCCGGCCTGGTGCGGGCGCAGGCCGAGGACGAAGGCCTGGACGAGGTCTTCCTCGCCGCCGGTTTCGAATGGCGCGAGGCCGGCTGCTCGATGTGCTTGGGGCTGAACGCCGACCGCCTGGCGCCGGGCGAACGCTGCGCCGCCACCTCCAACCGCAACTTCGAAGGCCGCCAGGGCCGCGGCGGCCGCACCCATCTGCTGTCGCCGGCCATGGCCGCGGCCGCGGCGGTGGCGGGGCGGATTGTGGATGTGCGTGAATTATCAACGGATTAGGCCAATTCTACCAATCATGGTAGATTTCTGCCCAGGAAGGTAGACATGGGCCTGAACATCAAGAAAGCCTCGACCGAGGCCGCCATCCGCAAGCTCGCGGCGCATACCGGCGAAAGCCTCACGGACGCGGTGGAAAACGCCGTCGGCGAGAAGCTCGCGCGCATGGAAGAAGAGGCTCGGCGCAAAGCGCCGGCCAAGACGGTCGAAGAACTGCTGGCCGCGATCAAGCCGCTTCAGGAGGAATCGGCGGCATATCGCAAGGCGCGCGGCGACAACCGCAGCTTCGAGCAATTCATGAAGGACTTCGACGACGAGTTCTACGATGAAGCCGGCGCCCCCAAGTGATCGTCGTGGACACCTCGGCGATCATGGCGATCGACCTGCAGGAGCCGGAAGCCGCATCGCTCATAGCCCGATTGCACGCGCACGACGACACCCGGCTTATTCCCGCCGCGGCCGTCCTCGAGGCGACGATGGTTCTGTCCCGCACGCATGACGATCCGAAGGCTGCGCTTGACGGATACATCGCCAAGATGGGGCTTTCGGTTACGCCCATCGACGGCGCCATCGTCGCTGCGGCTCAGGAGGCGTTCCGCAGATTCGGCAAGGGTCGCCATCCGGCCCGCTTGAACCTGTGCGATTGCTTTTCCTACGCGACGGCGAAAGTGCTCGATGCGCCGTTGCTGTTCGTGGGCAAGGACTTCCCGCAGACCGATATACGCTCTGCTTAAGCAAAGCTCATCGGATCGACGTCGACGGTGAGGCGCACGGCATTCGCCACCTTCACCTGCCTCAGCCACGCGCGCAGGTAGGCCTGGATGTCGACGCCGCGCTCGGCCTGGACCAGCAGGCGCTCGCGCGTCTGGCCGCGCAGCAGCGAATAGAAGGCGGGCGTCGGGCCCCAGACCTTGACGCCGCGCGCTTGCGGCGCGGCCTTGGCGAGCAGGCGGCCGGCTTCGCGCGCCGCCTCGCCGTCATGGCTCGAGACGATGATCGCGGCCAGCCGTCCGAACGGCGGCGACTGGCTGCGCTCGCGATACTGCCGTTCCTGCGCATAGAACGCGTCGCGGTCGCCGCGCGCCAAGGCCTGCATCACCGCGTCGTTCGGGTTGCGCGTCTGGATCAGCACCAGGCCGGGCTTGTCGGCGCGGCCGGCGCGGCCGGCGACCTGGTGCAGAAGCTGGAAGGTGCGCTCGCGCGCGCGCAGGTCGCCGTCCGAGCCGCCGAGATCGGCGTCGATCACGCCGACCAGGGTGAGCTGCGGGAAGTGATGGCCCTTGGCCACGATCTGCGTGCCGACGAGCACGTCGATCTCGCGCTTGATCATGGAGCGGATCGCGGCCTGGGTTTCGCCCGGCCCCTGCAGCATGTCGCTGGAGGCGATCGCCATGCGCGCCTCGGGAAAGACGCGCGCGAACTCTTCCGCCACGCGCTCGACGCCGGGGCCGCAGGCGATGAAGCTCGACGGCGTGTCGCATTGCGGGCAGGCGGGCGGCGTCTCGGTGCCGTGGCCGCAATGGTGGCAGACGAGACGGCGGCGATAGCGGTGCTCGACCAGCCAGGCCGCGCAGTTGGGACACGTCATCTTGTGCCCGCAGGTCTCGCACAAGGTGAGCGGAGCATAGCCGCGCCGGTTCAGGAACAGCATCGCCTGCTCGCCGGCGGCGAGACTCGCGGTAAGCGCCTGGCGCAGCGGCGGAGACAGGAAGGTGCCGGTCTCGCCGCGATCCTCGAGCAGATTGACCAGGCGGACCTCGGGCAAGGTCGCGCTGCCGTGGCGGCGCGGCAGCTTCAGATGCGCATAACGTCCGGCGCCTGCGTTGACGAAGGTCTCCAGCGACGGCGTCGCGCTGGCCAGCACCACGGGACACTTGGCGATGCGCGCGCGCACCACCGCCATGTCGCGGGCGTGATATATCGCGCCGTCCTCCTGCTTGTAGGCCTGCTCGTGCTCCTCGTCGACGACGATGAGGCCGAGCTCCTGGAAGGGCAGGAACAGCGCCGAGCGCGCGCCGACGATGACGCGCGCCTCGCCGTTCATCGCGGCGCGATAGGTGCGGCGGCGCTCGCGCTGCGACAGGTCGGAATGCCACTCGGCGGGGCGCGTGCCGAAGCGTTGCGCGAAGCGCTCCAGGAACTGCACCGTCAGCGCGATCTCGGGCAGCAGGATCAGGACCTGCTTGTCCTGCTTCAGCGTCTCGGCGACGGCTTCGAAATAGGTCTCGGTCTTGCCCGAGCCCGTCACGCCGTCGAGAAGCGCGACCGAGAAGCGCCTCGCGGCGACGGCCGCTTTGAGCGAACGGCTGGCCGCTTCCTGCTCCAGGCTGAGCGCGGTGCGCGCGTGATCGGGATCGGGCGCGATGAAGGGCGCGAATTCGGGGAGCGCGGTCGGGACGAGCGCGCCGACCTCGATCAATCCGCGCACCACCGCGGGCGTGACGTTGGCGTCCTCGGCAAGGGCAGAGACGCTGCGCGCCAGACCATCATTTGCTATCTCCAGCACGCGCGCGCGCGCCGGCGTGATCTTCTTCGGCCGCGCCTCGCCCAGCACGTAAGCGGTGCGCAGCTGGGGCGGCTCGAAAGCCTGGCGCGAGCGCAGCGCCATCGCCAGCACCAGCCCCGGCGGAGTGAGCGTGTAATCGGCGACCCAGTCGATGAAGTCGCACAGGTCGCCCGGCAGCCGCGGATGACCCTCGAGCGGGATCGCGTGCTTGAGACGGTTGTCGCCGACGGTGCCTTCGGCCGCGCCCCACACCGCGCCCAAGGTCTCGCGCGGCCCCAAGGGCGCCACGACCAGAAGCCCGCGCGCAACCTCCACGTCCTTGGGGAGTTTGTAATCGTAGGGCCCCGGCAACGGGTACGGCAAAAGCACACCCGCGCGCGGATTGGGCCCAAAGGTCAACTCGGGCCTCGAAGCGGGCTTCAAGGCGGCGTCTTTCATGGGCTACACTGTGAACGGCGATTCTGTGCGGTCAACATGAAGTTATTTTTGGACAGCGCCGACGCAAAGGAAATCCGCGAATACGCGGATTGCGGCCTTGTCGACGGCGTGACGACGAATCCATCGCTCGCCGCGAAAACGGGGCGCGACTACGTCGAGTTGCTGGAAGAGATCGCAGGCTTCCTGCCCGCGGGCTCGGTCAGCGCCGAGGTGCTGGCCACCGACTTCGACGGCATGATGACCCAGGGCCGCCGCTTCGGGAAGATCGGCAAGAACATCGCGGTCAAGGTGCCGCTGACGATGGACGGGCTCAAGGCCTGCCGCAAGCTGCGCGACGAGGGCCTCGACGTCAACGTCACGCTGTGCTTCTCGGCCGTCCAGGCGATGATGGCGGCGAAGGCGGGCGCGACCTTCATCTCGCCCTTCATCGGCCGCGTCGACGACATCGGCGAGGACGGCATGGGCCTGGTGCGCGACATCCGCGCGATCTACGACAATTACGGCTTCACCACGCAGATACTGGCCGCCTCGATCCGCAGCGTCAGCCATGTGCGCGAATCCGCGCTGGCCGGCGCCGACGTGGCGACGCTTCCCGTCTCGATCTTCAAATCGCTTCTCAATCATCCATTGACTGACAAGGGGCTCGCCGCCTTCCTGGCCGATGCCAAGAAAGCCGGCGTGGAAATCAGGGGCACATGAACGAACGCGCAGAGAACCTGGCGCCCGAGGCCGACGAGGCGGTTCGGGCCTATATCCGCATGAATCGCTCAAGGCTGGCTCAGGACGGCTCGTTCCTCGCCATGCTCGTGCCGGAGCGTTTCGGCGGCGAGGTGCACGATCTTCAGCGCCATGTCATCGAGCGTCTGCGCGCCGAGAACACGGCGCTGCGTTCCAAGCTCGACGCGGTCGAGCGTGCGGTCAAGGCATGGGGCAATCCGCCGACTCCCTGAAGGACGCCTGGCTCGGTTCGCTCAAGCACGAGCGGCGGGTCAGCGCGCATACCTTGCGCGCCTATGGCGACGACCTTGCGCGGTTCCTCGCGTTCCTGGACGAGCATCTGGGCGCCGGGGTCGATGCGCGCGCGCTCGCCAGGCTGAGCGCGGCCGACATCCGTGCCTTCATCACCCGGCGGCGCAACGAGGGCCTGGGCCCGCGCGGCGTGCAGCGCGCTCTGGCCGCGGTGCGCGGCTTCTTCCGCTATCTGGCGCGCGAGGGGATCGCGGACAACGCGGCGCCGCGCGCGGTGAAGAGTCCGCGCATCGCGCGCTCGCTGCCGCGGCCGCTGGCCGAGGTAGATGCGGCGCGCGTGATCGAAGAGGCCGGCACGCACGACGTCGAATGGCTCGCGGCGCGCGACACGGCGCTGCTGACCTTGTTGTACGGCGCGGGCCTGCGCATCTCGGAAGCCCTGGCTTTGAAACGCAAGGACCTGCCGCTCGGCGCATCGCTGTCGGTCGTGGGCAAGGGCAAGAAGACGCGCGTGGTGCCGTTGCTGCCGGTGGTGCGCGAGGCGGTCGGCGACTATGCGGCCAAGCTTCCCTTCGTGGCCGAGCCGCTGTTCCTGTCGCGCCGCGGCAAGCCGATGAGCGCGCGCGAGGCGCAGGCGTTGATGCAACGGCTCAGGTCGCGGCTGGGCCTGTCCGAGCGCGCCACGCCGCACGCGCTGCGCCACTCCTTCGCGACGCATGTGCTGGCGGGCGGCGGCGACCTGCGCAGCGTGCAGGAGCTGTTGGGCCACGCCTCGCTCTCGACGACGCAGGTCTATACCGAGATCGACACCGGAAGGCTGATGGAGGTCTATGCCAAGGCGCATCCGCGCGGCGGCTAGCCAAGGTCAGATCGTGTGCAGCGCGTCCTCTTCGCCGCTTTCGGTGAGGCGCCCGCCGTGCCACTGCCGCGACAGCAGGCTAGCGAGCGCGAGCGACGCCACGCCCATCGCCGCCATCAACAGATAGGCGCGTCCGCCCACCGCGGCATAGAGCGGGCCCGACGCCAAGGTCGCCAAGCCCATCGCGATGCCGTTGGCGCAGACCGCGTAAAGGCTCTGCGCGGTCGCGGCGAGCCGGGGCGGCACCGCTTTCAGGATGAAGTACATCGCGCCCAGATGCGCCATCGCGAAGGTTTCGCCATGCAGGAACTGGGCGAGGATCACGGTGGACAGCGGCGGGTCGAAGGCCATGATCGTCCAGCGCAGCGCGCAGGCGCCGGCGCCCAGCATCAACAGCCGCGTCGCGCCCACGATGCGGAACACGTGCAGCGACATCGCCATCAGCGCGATCTCGGCCAGCACGCCCAGGGGCCACAAGACGCCGATCAGGTTGCCGCTGTAGCCGAGCGCGCGCCAATGCAGACCGCCCAGCGCGTAGTAGACGGCATGGCTGCCCTGGTCGAGGCCCGCCGCGGCCAGGAACACGATGAAGACACGCGAGCGCAGCAGCTCTCTCGCCTCGGCCAGGGTGGCGCGCAGGCGCGGCATGAGATCGCTGCGCGGCCGGCCCGCGGGCGGCGCGGGCAAGAGCCATATCGCGCCCAGGTTCAGCGCCAGCACGGCGGCGAGCCAGGGCGCCACGATGACGAGGCCCCAGCGCGACACCGCCAGGCCCGAACCGATATTGCCCAGCACGAAGGTCGCCGACGCCCATAGCCGCACATGGCCGTAGTCGAACTTGAACACTTCGGACAGGCGCACGCTGACGCTTTCCAGAAGCGGCGTCACCGCGCCCGAGGCGATATTGGCCGCGATGGCCGCGACGAAGATCCACAGCGGCGCATGCACGAAGATCAGCGCGCTGTACCCTAAGAACGTTACCGAACAGAGCGCCAGCATCGCGCCGCGGCGGTCGTTTCGCGCGTCCGCGACCAGCCCGCTCACCGGCGCGACCGCCACGCGCAGCAGCATGCCGAGCGCGAGCAGCACGCCGATCTCGGACGGGTTCAACCCGCGCCAATGCAGCCAGGCGCCGAAGAACGGGGTGTAGATGCCGCCGACCAGACCCGCGGCGGCCTGCGCGCAGGCGAGGCGGAAGGCCACTTTCTCCACGTCAGAACAAAGACACGGCGCGGCGTGCGGCCATCGCTTTCAGCAGTCCCCAGATTCGCTTGTTCGTGGGAGCATCGGCCTTGTCGTGCACCGCGATCAGTTGACGCCGCAGCTGCGCGTTCACGGCATCGAGCGCCGAGATGGCGAGCGAAGGATCTTCCGGCAACGCCAGCGTCGGCGCGATCTCGCGCAGCAGCGCGCGGATGTCGGCATTCTCGGCGGCGCGGATCTCCGCCCCGCGCTCGTATTCGCGCGCGGCGAACCTGATCAGCAGCGCATGCACCGCGGTGGCGCCCTGCTGATAGGTCCCGGGCAGGCTCGGGATCAGGCCCATGATCTGGTCGGCGCTGATGCTCAGGATGTCGTCGGCCTCGGGCTTCATGCCAGCGCCTCCAGCCGGTCGGCGAGAACCTGGTTGTGAAAGCTGAGGCAATACCAGCCCGAGAACGCGTTCACCGGATCATCGTTGCGCCGCGTCGCATATTCGTGCGCCGCCGAGATCCAGATGGCGCAGCCTTTCACGCTCGCGAAAATCTCCCACCAGGCGAGCGCTTGCCGGTCGGCCTCGAGTCCGCTCGCCTGTTCCCAGGTCGCGATGGCGTCGTCGCGCGCGAGCGTGCCGGCCGGCCGGCTCGGATCGTGATGCGCCCAGAGCGGATCGAGCGCCCAGGCCAGGTCCTCCAGCGGATCGCCCAGATGCGCCATCTCCCAATCCAGGATCGCCTTGATGTCGCCGTTGCCGTCGTAGAGGAAATTGCCGCTGCGATAATCGCCATGCACCACCGCGATCTTCCGAGCCGGCGGCGGCGGGTTGCGCTTGAGCCAGGCGAGCGCGCCGCGCGCGATCGGCTGCGGCTCGGCTTCGTCCTCGTCGATGACCTTTTCCCAGCGCGCGACCTCGTGGCGCCAGCAGGCGTCGGGCGTCCTGGCGCCGTCGAAATCGTCCAAGCCCAAGGCTTTCGGATCGGCGCCGGCAATGCGGCCGAGGATGCTCCAGAACTGTCGACCGATCCTGTCGCGATGGCCGCCGTAAGGATCGGGCGCCAGGATCGAGCCGACCTGGCAGTTCTCGATCTCCTCCATGATGAAGAACGGCCGCTCCAGCGCCGCGCCGTCGAGCTCGAGCGCGATGGGCTCGGGCACCGGCAGGCCGAGCTTATGGAACGCGGCATAGGCGCGGTATTCGGTGGAGCGCTCGGTCTCGATCAGGCTCGCGGGCGGATCGCGGCGCAGGATCAGCTTGCGCTCGACTTGGCCCATGCGCGCGCGGAAGCGATAGGTCTCGCGCGAGGCGCCGCCCGGGATGCGCGCGAGGTCGTGAACCGTGAGGCCCGGCGCGCCCAGCTTCTCCGCCAGATAGCGTTCGAGTGCGTCTTTCATGGCGCGGGATCGAAGATGCCGGTCAGCCTGTCCGGCGCGTATTGTCCGATGACCAGCTGCTCCAGCACGCCCGAACCGGTGCGCGTCACGCCGCCGGGGCCGGTCAGCGTCGCCTCGACGAAGGCCTGGATGTGCTGGAAGCGCGGGTCGTTCTCGTTGACCGTGGCGAGGTCATAGGTGTCGTAGCCGAGCGCGTCGTCGCCGCGATACATGCCGTGGCCCCATTCGGGATGCATGTAGCCGATGCCCGACATGTAGAACTGGAAGCGCGGGGTCAGCTCCACCCGCCACGGCGCGCCGTCCGCGTCGGCGACGTCGAGCGTCGCGGACTGCGCGTGGCGCGTGCCCTGCTTGTAGGCGATCTTCGACGACGCGCGCGCCATGTGCTGCGGCTTCGCCTCTCCCAGCGCGCCGATGACCGAGGCTTCGTTCCACGACCGTCCCAGCTCGTCGGCGTTCTTGTGATAGAGCATGAAACGGTCGTCGAAATTGAGCGGCGCCCACAGCCAGTAGAACTGCGGCATGCGCAGGGGCAGCGCCGGCTGCTGGTCGGGCAAGCCGATGGGACGCACGCCCCAGGAGCGGTCGCGGGTGCCGACGGTCCCGTTCAGGCCGACGCGCTCTCCCGCGATCTCGACGAAGCCCTCATAGGCGCCGTTCTGCGTCAGCCGCGTATAGTCGAGGAGCGTGCGCGGCCCGATGCGATGGGTGAAGCGCGGCTCCTCGACCGCAGGCGCCCGCGCGCGGAAGGTCGCTTCGGCGCGGATGCCGTGCGCATTGTCGGCGACGCGAAGCCGAAGCGTCTTCAAGGGCTCGATCACCTCGACCGAGATCGGGCCGACGCGCGTGTCCATGCGCTCCATGTTCATCAGCCGCGAGGCGCGAAGGTTGTGCTGCACGCCGTCCGAGACGATCGAGAACGACGCGTCCATCACGTTCAGGTGCGGATAGACGCCCAACGCCGCGGCGAAGAACACGCGGCCGTCCGGCGAATAGCCGTTGAAGAAATAGCGGTCGTAGAAGTTGCGGTCGGTGCCGGAGGTCGCGATGGGCTCGGGCAGCTGGTGGATGGGATAGTCGTCGGCCTTGGTCAGCATGGCCGCCAGAATGACCGCCGCGCCGGCGCCGGGCAACGCAAAACCCGCCTTTCCCTTGGGTAAATCCGTTGTTGCAGTGCGGCCCCGTTCTGCCTATTTTCCGCCCTCCCAAGAGGGGCCGCCTTAGCTCAGCCGGTAGAGCACCGCATTCGTAATGCGGGGGTCGCGTGTTCGAGTCACGCAGGCGGCACCATCCAGCCCGTCTATCTACGACGCACTTGCCCGCGCGGTTTCCGCTTCGATGCCTTGCGCATGGGGCATGCGGCGTCGCATCCGAGGTCGCGACCGAGGCTCAAGGATGCGAACGGCAATACGACCACCTACGGCTACGACGGGTTCGACCGGCTGAACGACACCCAGTTCCCCGACGCCACACACGAGCATCTGGTGCTCGACGAGAACGGCAACGTCACCGCGCGCACCAACCGGGCCGGGGCGACGCTGAGCTATACGCTCGATGATTTAGACGAGATGCGGACCAAGACGATGCCGCAACCGCCGTCGGCCGATTTGGTCACGACCTGGACCTATCTGCTCGACGGCCGCCTCGACACGCTGTCGGACACGACTAGCGCCTTGCTGGACTACGGCTACGACACGGCGGGCCGGATGACGTCGGTCGTCAACCACATCGCCGGCTTCGGCGGCAACCGCACCGTCAGCTACACGCTCGACAAGAGCGGCAACCGCATCAAGCTGACCTGGCCGACCCAGGATGTGAACAACTACGCCGTCAACTACTGCTACGACAGCCTGAACCGCATGACGGGGGCGGCCGAAATCAAGTTTGAGATCGAGTTCGATTCTATACACTAATGAGCCGAGCAATCGGAAAAATTATTGCGAGTTTTGAGTGGGATTCGCCGGTCGCGTTCGCCGTTTGGAGCGGCTGGGGCGCGGTAACGGAACGTCAATCTTGTTTGCCCCGCAATGCAGCGCATTAACCGCGCATTATTCCCGCGTTGCTAGATAGATCGATGTGTTGCCCGGCCCAGTATGCGCCGGCCCGCAAGGACGTTTTGGAAGTGCTGCCATGGTCGGGATGACCGCCGGCGCCGCCTCGCCCCGCGCGAGCGCGCCGTCCGCCTCTGTGCTCCTGTGGATCGCGGCCCTGGTCTTCGCCGGGGCCTGCGGCGGGCTCGCGCTGTCCGACCTGATCGGCCGGGTCAGCGCGCTGTGGGTCGCCAACGCGATCCTGGTCTATTTCCTGCTCACCAATCCCTCGCGCGACTGGCCGCTGGTCCTGGGCGTGGGTCTGGGCGCGAACTTCGCGGCCGATCTCGTCATGGGCGACACGGTGCTGACGGGCGCCGCGCTCACGCTGTGCAACGCGGTCGGCATCCTCATCATCGCGGCGCCCTTGCGCTCGCTCGGCCTGCACGACGACCTGTCGCGGCCCAAGCCGCTCTGCGTCTTCTATGCGCTGGCGCTCGGCCCCGCCCCCGCGGCGTCGGGGCTCCTGTCGGCGGTGTTCTTCTATCTTCTGTTCGGTCGGGCCTTCGAGACCCAGGCGCTCGACTGGTACGCGACCGATGCGCTCGGCTATTCCATCGTCGTGCCCATCCTGATGACGGTGAAGCTCGACGCGCTCAAGCGCATGTTCGCGCGCGACCAGATCGCCGTCACGCTGGCGCTGCTGGGCGTCGTCGCCGGAACCTTGCTGCTCAACTATTTCGCCCGGGCCTATCCGCTGGCGTTCCTGTTCTTTCCCGCGGTGATCCTCGTCACCTTCCAGCGCGGCTTCGCCGGCGGCGCGATCGGCCTTCTGATGGCGGCAGCCTATCTGATGGTCCCCGTGCTGACCGGCCATCCGCGCGGGGCGCTGGCCGAGCACGGGCTGCGCGAGCAGATCGTCCTGGTGCAGGTCTTCATCGCGGTCATCGGCTTTTCGGTCGTGCTGGTGGGCGCCGCGCTCGAGGAGCGCCGCCGGCTCGAGCAGGGCCTCGCCGCGGCCAAGGTCCGCGCCGAAAGCGCGCGCGAGGAGGCCTTGGTGGCGCGCGACGAGGCGGTGCGCGCCAACCGCCTGAAGTCGATGTTCCTGGCGACGATGAGCCACGAGCTGCGCACGCCCCTGAACGCCATCATCGGCTTCTCGGAGCTGATGAACGACGAGCTCTACGGCACGCTGGGCGATCCGCGCTACCGCGAGTATTGCGGGCTGATCCGCGGCGCCGGCCACCACCTGCTCAGCCTGATCAACGACGTGCTCGACATGTCCAAGATCGAAGCCGGCAAGCTCGAGCTGCACCGCCAGGTCTTCGACATCCGCGAGGTCGTGAGCGACTGCCTGGGCCTCATGCGCGAGCGCGCGGCGCAGAGCGGCGTGGCGCTTGCCTGCGACATCGCGCAGGGCCGCCTGCTGGTCGATGCCGACCGCCGCGCGATGAAGCAGATCCTGCTCAACCTCCTGTCCAACGCGGTCAAGTTCACGCCCGAAGGCGGCAGGGTGACGGTGCGCGCGCACGCCGCCGAAGGGCTGCTCGCCTTAAGCGTGGCCGATACCGGCATCGGCATCCCGGCGGACCAGATCGGCCGCCTCGGCAATCCTTTCGTGCAGATCCGCGGCCATGCCGGCGCCAGCCACGAAGGCACGGGGCTGGGCCTGGCGCTGGTCAGGGCGCTCAGCGAGATCCACGACGGCAAGCTCGCCATCGAAAGCGTGCACGGCAAGGGCACGACGGTGAGGGTGACCCTGCCGCTGGTGCGCGACGACGCGCTCGCGCTGGCCGGTTGATATCGGCGGGCGCCGCGTCGCTTTGCTCTCAAGCCGCCTTCGCCGGACGCGAGGCGCCGAAGACCCGCTCCAGGCGCTGTGCCACGCGCGGGGCGGCGAACTCCGCGCCCACCATGAAGCGCATCAGCGGGCCGAAGGTCTCCAGTGCCGCGGGGCCGACCGCATAGAGGCCCGCGACCGGCGTCTCGAAGCTGTCGGACAGGATCGGCGCGCCGTCGGCTTGCGAGGCCCTGGCGAGCAGGCTCTGCTCGACGAACGGGATGCGGCGCAGGTCCATCCGATAGCCGGTCGCCGCGATCACGTGATCGAAGGCGAAGCTCTCGCCGCCCTCGAGCGTCAGCGCGATCTTGCCGTCCCTGGCCTCGGCGCCGTGAAGCGCCCGGCCCAGCGACATCGGGATCACGCCCTCGACCTTCTCGCGCATGAACCAGCCGGCGGCCGGATGCATGTGGCTGTCGACGGCGCGGCGCTTGAGCGACGGCGGCAGGTGATAGAACAGCAGCGGCGCCTCGGCGCAGAACAGCGACTTCCAGCCGCGGCCGATGCCCGATGCGGGGCGCAGGGTGCGGCCGACCAGGGTCTCGTCGGCGGCGTCGGGCACGCGGTTGTACTCGATGTGGGGCTTGCGCGCGACGATGCGCACCTTGGCGCCTTCCTGGTGCAGCAGATGGGCGATGTCGACGGCCGACGAGCCGGAGCCGATCACGGCGACCTCGCGGCCGTTGAAGCGGGCGACGTCGCGATGCGCGGCCGCGTGCGAGACGAGGCTCGCGGGCATGCCGCGCAGCACCTCGGGCGTGTGCTCGAACCAGGTGATGCCGACCGCCAGCACGACGCTGCGCGCGCGCAGGGTCTCGCCGTTCTCGAGCGTGACCGCATAGCCGTCGCCATGGGCCTCGACCGCGGTGACGTCGAGCTTCTCGACGTTGGGCACATAGCGCTTCTGGAACCAGGCCGCGTAGCTCAGGAAGGTGTCGAGCGGCACCGGCATGCCCTGATCGGCGTAAGGAAGGTTGTTGCGCGCCGACCAGGCCTTCAAGGTCGACTCGCGCGCCGGCGCGGACAGGTTGGAGGCGAAGCCGTCCGACTTCAGCATCATGGTCTTGGGCATGCGTTCGGACCAGGTCGTCATCGGCCGGCCGAAGATGCGAAAATCTACGCCCCTGGCGGCGAGATGCGCCGCCAGCGAGAGACCGTGGGGCCCGTCTCCGATGATGGCGACGTCGCAAGACTGTGTCATTTCTGGTCTCCGAATTGTCTTCGATCGGGACGCCTGTCCCGAACTGTTCCGCGTTCGCGGGGATTCCGCACCCCGCGTCCCGTGTGTTTCGAGATTCGTGCCAGGAACGGGACATGCTTCATCCCGTGGAGGGGCCGTTGCCGTCGCCGGAACGAGGCATGCAAAGAGTCGAGGCGAATGCCCCAGAGAGTCTCCAAATGGCACGGAAAGTCCTGCTGTTCACCACCGTCGACTGGCTGTCGACCGCCCGCTATGCGCAAGGCTTCGCGGCCGCGTCATGGACGGTCGATGCGCTTTCGCCCAAGGGCGCGCCGGTCACCTTCAGCCGCTACGTCGACGCGCAGCATCGCTATCGCGCGTTGCTGCCGCTCGGTTCGCTCAGGAAGACGATGGAGCGCGCGCGCCCCGACCTGATCGTGGCCTGCGACGACCGCGCGGTGGCGCTGCTGCTGCGCCTTCTGGGCAAGGTCGCGGCCGACGGCGAGATCGCGGGGCTTATCCGCCGCTCGTTGGGCTGTCCTGAGAATTTCCCA